>Ga0307377_10000180_pt1 | contig 86491 bp, 76 predicted proteins | sample TR3MG_FD_202535 | JGI IMG/M metagenome (GOLD analysis project Ga0307377, IMG submission 202535) | Soil microbial communities from Risofladan, Vaasa, Finland - TR-3 | ecosystem: Environmental > Terrestrial > Soil > Coastal area > Acid sulfate soil | place: Finland: Risofladan, Vaasa | collected...
CCGGCCGGTTCACCCCCACGCGCGTGGGGAATACCGGTTGCAGTCGGAGGGATTGGCCGCATCTTCCGGTTCACCCCCACGCGCGTGGGGAATACGCAGCGGCGATAGGGTTGGCCCCGCGGATGGTCGGTTCACCCCCACGCGCGTGGGGAATACGTCTACTCCGCCGGCAACAACGTCTCCGAGCCCGGTTCACCCCCACGCGCGTGGGGAATACGCATCGCCCGGTCGTCTGGACAGGGCGTTTGCAGGTTCACCCCCACGCGCGTGGGGAATACGCCGTCGAGCCGTCCTCCCGCACCCGCTTGACCGGTTCACCCCCACGCGCGTGGGGAATACGTCCCACCTGGAGGCCGGCATAGGCCACTACGCGGTTCACCCCCACGCGCGTGGGGAATACTCACGGCTTCGTGAACTCGCTCAATTCTATAGGTCGGTTCACCCCCACGCGCGTGGGGAATACACCAGTGACGGGACTAGCGTGACTGGCGACATCGGTTCACCCCCACGCGCGTGGGGAATAGCTGGGATGCCTCATCTTTTGTTCTTATTACAACGGTTCACCCCCACGCGCGTGGGGAATACTAGTGGGCTAGTCTCTTCTCAAGTGCCTCCTTCGGTTCACCCCCACGCGCGTGGGGAATACGATTTGAGCGGTGCTGAGCTCGTGGTCGTGGTCCGGTTCACCCCCACGCGCGTGGGGAATACCCTAGAAATCCTTCCTGCTGGTTTCCGAGCCAGTTCAATTCGACATGCACACAGTACAGGTGCTGAGTCACGATTTGTCCGGCGGCACACGGATCAACTGCAAGCCATCAAAGTCCACCACGGTTCGCCTGGTCGCACCAGCAGTGCGCACCTGGAAATGTTGTTCGGTGTTCGTGGACCAGGCCTGCACCACGCCACCGGCACGTTTGGCCTTGCAGCACTTGTCCCACAGCCGGTCACGTACCATCGCGTTGACGTGACCGACAAAGACCCCTGGATGGGGTTCGATCAACCAGCGTGTCAACTCACCCCGCAGCGAGGCCGGTACTTGCTCCAAGATCATCACCACCATCGTCTTCTCCCTCCAGATCCCAGTCAGGAGGCAGCGACCAGAGCGGCTCAGGCCGCCCAGGATCGCTATCCGCCTCCGCACCCGCCTCCAGCAGGTCTGCCGAAATGCCCAGTAGCGCGTCTATGTCCGGCAAGACGCGCTGAAGTAGCCGCTGCTCTTTGAACGCCTCCCGGCAGGCCTCTCGCACCCGAGAGTCCACCCTCTCGGTGGATTCGGCCACGATGCGAAAGGCCAGCGGTACCGTAACGTCCACTTTGTACAGGTCCGCAACGTCGTAGACGAAGGAGAGTTGTTTGCCGGTGTGGATGAAGCCCAGAGCGGGCGAGTAGCCGCCCGAGACGATAGCGGCGTGGCACAGGCCGTTGAGCAGCGCGTTGGCGGCTGAGAGCGCCCGGTTGACCGGATCGCCACTGTTCCAGTTCGCCCGATCATACTGACGCCCGTACCAGGGTACACCGTAGGTACGGCTGGCCTGGGCGTAGGTCTGGCGCACGCGCTGTCCCTCCAGCCCACGAATCTGCTCCAGGTTCAGCCCCGGCTGCAGTTGATCGCCAAAGCGATGGCAGTACATACGTAGGACGACCTGGATACGCTTCTGTGGGTCGCTGGCCAGTTCGGCCTGCCGGAGCAGGTGGTAAGCCCGGCGCGTCTCGCCCCCGCCCTGGGCATAGCAGCGCGTTCCGTCTTCCCCCGTCCAGACGATGGTACAGCCGTTGTCGGCCAACGCCTTGATCGCCGCGTGGGTGACGGTGGTGCCCGGGCCGATCAGTAACACAGACAGGGCCGCTGCTGGCACCATGATGCGCCCTTCCTTGTCGAATAGTTCGATTGCCTTGTCTTTCTGCTCGACGCGGCAATGCTCGACGTAGAGATAGCTCAGGCTATCCCGCAGTTTGGGTAGTTCGTGCAAGTCACGCATTGAATTGTCTCCTATTCGATTGTTAAAGTACAAACCCGGGCTTGTACACGGTCTGCGAGGCAGGTCGCGATCCCGCCTGAGCGAACGAATCAGGTCTCTCGAAACGACGTGTTCCCGCCATCAGGCGGGTGGACGGGCGAGCGAGAGCAGGCCGAAGCCCAGTCCCTTGCCACTGCCGACGCCCTGGCGGACCGTATCCTTCAGCCGCTCAGGGTCGGTCACCTGTAACGTGCCGTCGAACTGGACGGCCAGGAGATGCAACTTGTGGTGGGTGGCCTCGTCACGGTGAATGGTTCCGCCGATCACACCCTGGCTGTCCGTGCGAGCAGCGAGCACTCGAAAGCCCCCTTGTTCCCCCTTGCGTTTCAGCCACTCCACCTGCTCCTCTTCCCGGTAGAGGCCCACCCGCTTGTGGTCGTGGTCGTTGAACCGGCGTTTGACGGTCGGGTTGGCGTGCAGGCGGAACGCGAGCACCTGGCCGGGCGAGAGGTTGAGGTCGAAGGACTTGACCGCGGGGTTCGGTTCGTTCACCGGCAGCAGGTAGCCCCGTGCACCCGGCTCGGCCAACCAGGACCAGTCGGGCATGGTCAGCGACTGGACGAGCAGGGTCAGCATGCCGGTACGAGGATGGGTTTCTAACCGGAAGAGCACACGCTCGGCGCCCTCGTCCAGGTCGTCGGGGAAGGCACGCATCAGGCTGCGGTGCATCTCGTAGGGAGCGGCGATCTCTTTTTGGACGCGGCGGTTGCGAGGGTTGAGGATCATTCTGGAAAGGTACATGGCTCACCCTCCTTCATAGGTGGCGCAGGGATGAAGGTAGTGGTCACCCGGCGAGGTGCGAAGTGCCGCTCGGCAAACGAAAGCGGCTGGTCGGGACGCACTTCCGCGCCGTTGCGGTCTTCGAGGACCAGGCGCACCTGCTCCGGGCACTTTTTAGGATCGCAGCCCAGCCAGGGATAGACGTGCAATGCCATCGCCAGGTCCTCCCCGGTGCGCAGGCCATCGGCCAGCCAGACCGGCTCACCCGGCACGAAAGCCTTGCGGCCCAGGTAAAGCGGCCAGACAGGGTCGCGCAGGGCCGCATGGAGCCTGGTGAGCAAGTCGAGGTCATCCTCCTCCAGGCCGACCAGAAAACGGGCATCGGCCAGATAGTAGCGGGTGGAGACTTCGGTCTCCTTGATGCCGCCGCTGGCCCTCAGGACATTCTGGGCAGTATGGTAGTCGCGCGCCAGCCGGCCCTCGCAATCCACACGCACGCCCAACTTGAGCGCAGCCAGATCGGATACCGGCGCTTCGCGGTGACGCCCCAGAGCAGCACAGAGCAGGCCCGCCACTCCGCTCTTGGATGGCTCCAGGCCCGTGTCGCGCACAGTGAAGCGGCCCTGCACACCCCACGATTGCATCGGCCCACAGAGACGTAATAGCAAGACACTCATGCGCTTCTCTCCTATACCGGCAACGTCTCCACCACTGCGCTTACCCACGCTTGCAGGTTCTCGACCTGTGCCACCTTGAGATGCTCCAGCGACAGGTCAGGGTCAACCGCGAGCGCGGCAAGGCGTACCAGGGCGGCAGTGCCGTAGATCTGGCAGAGGCGGCCCCAGTAGGCGTCCATCGCGGCGACGGACGGGGCTACCAGGCCTCCGCTGGGGTTGGGTTTGGTGGGCGTCTCGAAGGCGTTGGCCAGCGACCAACCCATGCCATCCTGGCGCACGACCGCCAGCAGGAAACTCGGCGGGTTGTGAGCCGCAAACGTATTCTGCTTGCCGGTGGGCAAGGCAGCGACGGCGGCGCGCAGGAAACCCTCGACGGTACGGGCAGCCAGGCCGGTATCGCCCCGAAGATTCTGGACCAGTTGATCCCAGTCAACGCGGGCGTAGCGGTAGAAGCAGGCGCTGTCGAAGCCGATGAAGCCCATCATACCTGCCCCAGCGGTGTCTTCGGGATTCAGATCATCCACGGCTGTGTAAAAGTCCATCTCCATCGTCACGCGATGAGTGGAGATGGCGTGGGCCACCTGGCAAGCGGCCTCCAGGTTGAGCTCAGGGTGCTCCGCCAGCATGCGACCGAAGAGAGCGATGTCCGGAGCACTGGTCTGGCCTTTCTGCGCCTTGACGAGCACCTTGGTCATCTGCTCCACAGTCTTGGCACGGGTTTCCTCGTCCAGCAGCGCTGCCCAGTTGTCGAGTAGGGCCTGCACCAGGTCGGCGATCTCGGTCTTACTCAAATAGAGCAGTACAGCGGTACGCGCGCCGTCCTTGTCCAGTTTGCTGATATAGCCTGTCACGAAGGCTGGCAGGATAGCGTCGGCTTCTGCCTCAGGCTTACCAGCCGCGGTGAGATGCTCACGGAGTAACCGGATGATCCACTTGGTGCGCGTGCCTACGTCCGCGCTGGTGGTCTGCGCAAAGATAGGGGAAAGGCGGATGGCCCGCTTGAGGCACTGCGACGAGATGCGGGCGCGGCGCACGCCGCCGAATTCGCAGTCCTTGGGGTTGTTGGTGTCGTCACGGTTCAGGTTGGCAGGCGCAAAGTTCTGAATCATGTGCAGTTCGACAAACATGGTCTATTCCTCCTTCGTAATCTGGGTATCTTGGCGGGCGCGGCCCCAGAAGGCGTTCGCCCATTGCCTCTGTACGTAATGGTCAGGATGGCCCCAAGCCAACATATCGGACAGCAGTTGGTGCCAGTTGATCGGCACCTCCTTGGACTTGAGGAAACTGACCGCCTGGCGCAGGTAGAAATCCAGGTCGTCTGAATGCGCAGCCAGCAGAGCCGTGAAGCGGCGCTCAATGGCCGTATCGTCTCCCTGCGGGGTGCGAGTGCGGGCGAAGTGATTGCCCACATTGCCCGTGCCGCCCGCTTCAGAATGGAAGGCGAAGAGGGCGGCGATCAAGTAGTAGACCGCCTCACGTTGTTGTGACAGGCCTCCTGGAAGCCAAGGGACCACGTAGGGATACATGCCGGCGACGGTACCGGGGGGCTGGCCCAGCCCTCGCCGTAGGGCGGCCAGCGCCGCGCGATCGTCGCGCAGCAATTCGAGATGCCCGACAAACTTGTGCTTCACTTTCTCCATTAGAACCTCCTGAGCAGATGTTCGCTTGACCAATTCCGGGCAACTAGCGACTAGTAGCCCGGTTTGTCTCACCCCACTAGTCAGGCAATATCTTCCTCAAGCCCGCCTTCAGTTGATCCCGTGCACGAACGGTGGCCTTGAGGTTGCGGGAATCGTGCTCCAGGTCAGTGGCCACACGGTTGAGAGCAGCCTGGGCAGTACGACGTAGCGTCTCGCGCCAATCAGCCAGAGTCCCCTCAACGTCGTTGGGCAGGGCCACGAGCATACGGTGGAAGTGGATTTCCAGGCGTGACCAGTAGTCGCGCTCAATCGCCCATTGGCTGGTCAGGCTATCCAAATCCTTGCGTGCGGGTTGATGTTCCGTGCCCGTGTCCGAGTGGGGAGAAAGCAAAAAGGTTGCCAGGGTGTATGCTGCTCCCCATAGTTGGCTACGGGCTGCCTCGGCCATCTTGAGGGCGTCATCCAGCCTATCTACAAGTTCCTTGTCCTGCAGGTAATCCAGCAGCAGAGGCATGTGTTCGCTGCGGTAAAAGTCCACCCTGGCCTGGTCGTTGGCCATACCAAGTGCCAGGTAGCGGCGAGGTTGCTCCCTGGGCAAGCAGTCTTGGCCTATCAACTCGGCCAGCCACCAGAAGGCCCGAGGGGCTCTATAGCCCTCGTCCGATAGCCGAAAGAGCGCTGCGCTGTCCCGCCATAGTGCTCGCTCCTCGTTGAAGCGCAGGACCAGCGGGCCTCGTTTCTCGTCCCTGCGGTAGTGTTTCATCGGGTCAAGCACGTCAGCACTCAAGCGCAGAGCAGGGGCCAGGGTCATCTGCCGCACGACGACACCATCCTGGGTCGCTTCGGGTAGCAGCATGATGCGCCGGCTCTGCCAGGTGAGGTAGTCCAGGTAGCCGCGCGGGTGGGAGCGGTCGGGGGTGAATGGATCGTCCATCTCCCAGGCTGGGCAGTCGTCCGGAGATGTGGGTATCACCCCATCATCCGGGTAGCGCAGCAGGTTGAGGGCCAGTGTCTCGAAGAGCGTTTCACCTTCCACCAGGAACAGGATACCGCGCGCGCAGGAACCGTCGGTAAAGTGCATTGTCGAACCAAGTGTACCGGCCAGCCCGAACGCTTGGGCAGTAATAAGCACCCGGGCAGATTGCGCCGGGCTGAGGGTGATCCCCTCCGCGTCGGTATGATGGTCGAAGAGCGTCGCCTTGTTGCCGAACGCCGCATCGAGGATGAGGCTGTTGACCGGCTTTGGTTTCACCCGCGCATCTGGGGCCTGGTAAAAGGGATGTTGGGGGTCAAAGAGATTGAAGCGGGAACGCCAGCGCTCCAGGTAGGCGTCGAGCCGGGCCGGGTCCCAACGACGGGTTTGCCAAAGTCCTGCCCATTCTGCGTAACCTGCTGGCCCGAAGACGCGGTGCAGCACGGCCAACAGCAGCCGATAGAGCGCTGCCGTCACCAGGGGTGACTCTCCGTGTAGTTCGCGCAGATTGTGAGCCTGGGCCAGGGTATCCCGCAACCCCAGCTCCACGGGCGCGCCATCAGCCTGCATACAAGGTATCCAAGGGGCTTGCAAGAGATCAAACGACTGGTTCATGCTACCTCCTCACTGACGATTTCCAGTCCCAGTTCGCGGCTCAGCCGCAATGTATAGGGAGTGCTTGCGAGTGAACACTGCCCATCCAGGAAGACGACTTCGCGGTGGTCTTTCAGCAGCGGATGCTCACGCCACCCCGCTCGCACTGGCTGGTCCAGGAAGTAATCTCTCACAGGGGGATGAGATACGGTCAGAGTGTGTTGGGCAAGTTGTTCTGTCATGTCTGGATCCGGTTCTCGAGCCAGGTCTACTGTCGGTCTACTTCCGTCCGGCTCCAGAACCAATCCAGCGGCGGTCTGATGCAAGCAGACCAGGGAGACACCGGGCGGGATCAAACGGGTCAGTGCCTGCAGCGCCCGATGCAGTTCAGGCTTGTCTTCCTCCAGTGCCAGATTCGATTCAGCCAGGACGTCCTCGACTTGCGGGCGGGAGATCAGTTTCTGCCGGGCCTTGAACACGTCTTCTTCCTCGTGACGCTGCATCTTTTTACGAGCCTCCGCCAGGGCGGCAGTGACGGCAGGTGATATGGCGTCAGCGGGTAGCTCTTCGTCGCCGTAGACAGTCTCGATGAGCATCGCCGTTTCATCAGGCAGGGTGATCTGCTGGCGTCCCTGCAGAGCCAGGTAGGAACGCAACAGGACATACCGCTCGTATACGTAGACGTCTCGGCCAAAGTCTGGCACGCCATTCTTCAGGGCGGGCATAGTGATGAGCAGGCGTGGGGTAGACAAAAGCACAGGGCGGCTATTCTGTTGGTGACGGTGTAGCCGTCCAGCGCGTTGCAGGATCAGATCCACTGGAGCCAGGTCGGTGACCATCAGGTCAAAGTCCAGATCGAGGCTCTGCTCGATGACCTGGGTGGCCACGACGATAGCCTTGCCAGGTCGTCGGCCTCCCTTGCCAAAGCAGGACAGGACCTCTCTTTCGATCTCGTCTCGCCAGGCAAAAGGGAAGCGGGCGTGAAAGAGCATCAAGCCTTGTTCCGGCACTATGGCGGCCTTCCTGATGGCCTTGTACATCTCCTGGGCGCGTTTCACCGTGTTGCAGATCACCGCTGCACACCCACCATCCTGCAACTCTGTCACCAGCCGATGTGCGATAGTCTCCGGCTCGGGCTCAACCCATTCCAGTCTCAACGGTGGACTGGCGGGTACCGCCAGCGGCAAGACACCAGTTCGGTTGTCCATGGCCCAGGCGATGGCTGGATAGGAGGCAGCAGGGGAATCTATGTCCTCACCAGCATAGGCCCGTAAAAGATCACGGCGGGTCTGTACTGGCAGCGTAGCGGAGAGGATGACCACTGAAGTACCCACTGCGTGCAGCCATTCCAGCAAGCGGTGGAAGATGGTGGACATGTACGTGTCGTAGGCGTGTACTTCATCAAATATGACCGTCTTGTGGCTGAGGCCGAACAGGCGGACGAAAAAGTGCCGCGTCTGCAACACGCTCATTAGGGCCTGGTCCACCGTGCCAACACCAAAAGGAGCCAGCAGGCTGCGCTTGCGCGGCAGGAACCAGGCCAGGGCAGCCACGGTGCCCCCCTCGTACTCGCCAGCGGTCTCCAGGTGAAGCGCTTTCAGGTCTTTCGACCAGCGCGCCTGGCTGTGCACCAGGTGCAGGTTAACCAGGCTGGTCGGGTAACGCCGGGCCAGTACATCTCGCACACGGGTGAACATCTGGTTGCTGGTAGCCATGGTGGGCATGGCCACGTACATTCCGCGCTGTTGGCAGGTATGTGCCCAGTGATCGGCCAGGTAGAGCGCGGCCTCGGTTTTGCCTATACCAGTTGGGGCTTCAATGATCACCAGTGCAGGCCGGTCGAGTTCATCAGCCAATCCCACGACAGCCTGCTGCATAGGGCGCGGGGAGACGTGGAACAGGTCCTGGAAGGGAATGCCTGCGGCCGGCGGCGTCCAACTCATCCAGCCCAACTCGCCCAGAGCATAGTGGGCCTGAGTTGCAGCGCGTTGGCTGTAACCGGTCGGGTCTAGCGGGATTGCGGTATAGGGAAAGTAACCTTCCATCGAGCCGATCCAGTCAGCGGTAGTGGTGAGCCCGGAGAGCAACGACAGCAAGGCGTTTCCCTCTTGTCGCGCCGCGCCCAGTCGTTCCACCGTTGGCGGTGTCAGGAGCGTGGCCATCACGTGCACCAGGCTACGCCGGACGGTATCCCATTCGCCGCTGCCCACCTGGGTGGTCTTGAGGCCCAGCACCTCGCCAGACGGCGGCCACTGTCCGTGGTGCCCGCCCATAGCCCGTGCCACTCGCTTCGCCAGCCGTTTTTGCAGGCCGGTCTCCTCTGCAAGCAGCGCCTCAAGGGCGTGCGCTGAAATCGTCCCGTGGTAGCAGGGTTCCTGCACGAAGCGCCTGGGGAACACTAGCCCGGAGGTTTCCAGAGGTGCCTGCGCCGGAGGATGCTGGCGCTGGAAAGCAGGACTGGCCTTGCCCAGGTCGTGCAATCCGGCCCAGAAAGCGATCAACCTGCCCGTGCTCTCCTCATCCAGCCCCAGCGCATCTGCAAATTGGGTGCGAATGCTTGCTGTCAATACTTCGTCCCACAACGCCAGCGCTACCTGCGCCACATCAATCAGGTGACAGATGAGCGGGTGAGTGGTGGACTTGTCCTGGCTGGTCTTCGCCCACAACAACTGGTACGTCGGGATCATTTGAGCGTTATCCAAGGTCATCCCCCTTCTGCTGACCTGATTCGTACATCTCCGCCGCCCTGTGCATCTCGTCCGCGATCTCTGCCCTTAACTCCGGCGGGCTGAGCACCTCGCAATCGGCTCCCCACTGGCGGATCCACGGTTTCATCTCCAGCGTCGCCCCTACCTGCACGGCCAGGATGCACCCGCCGTCCGGCGAGTCCTCGATCCGCTGCGTGATGTGCCACTCGCTCTCCTTCACCCGCTGCGTCACCCGCCCCGGCGGAAACCTCAACCGCACCTCCACCTGCTCGCCGCTGCCCCAGTTGATGCCCCAGGCGCTGTGCAAACAGCGGTACGGGTCAAAGTCAGCCCGCACCTCGAATCGCTCCTCTGTCACCTCCACCCGCTCCAATCGTTCGACCTTGAACGTGCGGATGTCCTGGCGCAGGTGGTCGAAACCGATGACGTACAGCGCATAGCCCACCCCAGAAGGCTCCAGGAAGTACGGGTCGAACAGCCGCATCCGCGCAGGTTGATTTCCCTCGGGCCGTTGCCACAACCGCACCCGCTTGCGCTCCGCCCATGCCTCGGTCAACCGCTCCACCATGCGGGTGAACTCGGGCCGCTCCCGCCGCTGGCGCACCAGGTCAGCGGCGCGCTGAATGTGCTGCTGCATCATGTCCCGCGGCATGGCGGCAGCCAGTTTCTCCATAGCGCGCGCCACGTGGGGGTGATTCTCGTCCGAGTAGCGGGAAAGCAGGCGCGCTGCCAGGAACAGGGCCGTCGCTTCGTGCAGGTTCAGCCGGACGGAGGTGACGTACCGCTCGCGCAGGATGCCATAGCGTCCGTTGGCGCTCCAGATCGGCACCTCACTCTGCTCCAATGTGCGGATATCGCGCCAGACCGTCGTGCGGTGGATGCCGCAGCGCCTGGCGATCTCGCCGGGCGTCAGGCCATCCGCCGGAGCGTCGTACAGGATCCGCTCGATGCGGTGAAGCCTCTCAGCCCGGTTACTCGATCTCTCACCCTGTTGCAGCATCTTCACTCTCCTGGGTCAAACCTGATCCAGCGTTCCACACCCTGCAACCAGTATACCAGACTTTCCCCCGCATTCCGCAACAAAACGCAGCAACTCTCCATTCTCCATTCTCCATCCTCCATCCTCCATTCTCCATTCTCACTCCCCTCCCCGCCTGAACAGGCTCAGAAGCCCGCGCTCGTCCTCGATCAACAGCACGCCCCCCTCCTCCAGCGCCGGCAGGTCGCGCTGGACCGTCGAACGGGGCACCCCCAGCAGCCGCGCCAGTTGGCTGGGTCGAACCGCGCCGGGGTATTCCGGGATCAACTCCTCGTACTGCTCCAATCGTCCTGCATCGGGCCTGCGTCCCACGGCACACCTCCCTGTAGATGGATTTGCATCCATCCTACCAGGGAGGTGTTGCGAGTACGGCAACGCCCCCATCGCAACACAAGGGGGCGATTGGACGAGACAGACGGGCAGACCGCAGGCATGCTGCAGCATGCCTGCGACCGGGCCGTTTCCCGTTGGGTCACAGGGCGGAGATATGGGCTTCGATCCTGATCCGTTCATTGCTTACGCTGTGGGTACAACCCCTGGCCGTTGTTTCGGAGACGTGGGAATCCCGAACGTGGGGACCGCTGTGACGGCAACCTCGATTGTAGCACGGAGCGCGCAAGAGCGCAAATCCGCGTCACAGGTAGATGGCCGGAGTATATGAACCCGGGGGCGACTTTGAACAGTTCAGGCCCCAAAGGTTTCGGAAAACCTTCAGGACCTTTTCAGGAGGGGATCAGTTCACCAGTTGGATCTGCTCCCAGCCGGCTGGCGAATTGGGGTTGACTTTCGCACGACATTCCAGTACACTGTAAGCGATTCAGTTGTTCACGTCCGGTTTGTCGTTTCATAGGGAGAGGCACCCATGGCATGGCTTCACCAGTCCAAGAATGTTGTACGGGGGGCAGTGCTGATACTGCTGCTGGTGGCAATCGTAGGCCCTTGGACCTACAGTTCAGATGGTGCGCCACCGGCAGAGTGGTGCCGCGATCCTAACATCCTCCTGGAAAACGAGCGCTGTGTGAGACTGGTGTCAGGGATAGAGGTCCTTACCTTTATGACCAGCGGATTCCTCAGCATGAACGTGCAACTGGCAAAGGGCACGCTGGTTCTTGCCGATAGAGCCCGTGAGTTCTTTGGCGTGTTCCTTTTCGTGGTGCTCCTATTCCTGCTTGTGCAGCCGTTTTTCAGCACACTACTCCTGATCTTCGGTGGAGACCGCCCACGCCGCCGGATGTACCACGTGGCCACGTGGGGGCTGGCTGCCGTTATCTCGGCTCTGTTGCTGGTTGCATCCTGTTGGTCAGGACTGCACACAGACCTGTGGGGCATCTGGCTTTACGTCGGGTTGGCAGCCAGCGCGCTGGCAGTGGAGCTGTCGGCAGTCCGCCCAACCCAGGTAGAAGAAGGCGCAATGACTGGCAAAGAGTCGAGGACGGTGTCCATAACCAATGGGCTTGCGGAGGTAAACAGAACGCGGCTGTACTATGAAGTCATCGGGGACGGACGTTCACTCGTCTTGATCCACGGTGACCTTGTGGACAGTAGGATGTGGGATCTCCAGTGGAATGCATTTGGCCCACATTATTGCGTCATTCGTTATGACAGGCGCGGTTACGGCAAATCTGATGCAGCTGTTGGGCCGTATTCCGACCACCAGGACTTGTATGAGCTATTGAAGTTCCTGGGAGTCGAACAGGCATATCTCCTTGGGCTATCAGGGGGAGGCGCGGTCGCGATTAACTTCGCACTCGAATATCCTGAGAGGGTCGATGCACTTATCCTTTGCTCCTCTGGCCTCAGTGGCTATATCTTCTCTGAGGAAGTACAGAGATACAGTACCGGTTTTCGATCGGCCATCAAGAGGGGCGATGTTGCCCGTGCGGTTGAGCTCTCGCTGAGGGTGTGGACCGATGGCCCTCAGAGAACAGCCGACCAAGTCAATCCAGCCATCAGGGAGCGAGTGCGGGAGATGGGAATACAGGCGTTCGGGCGCTCTTGGCATGACGCCAATCCACAGCGGCCTGAGCCAGCAGCGATCCATAGACTTGCAGAGATTGACGTTCGAACACTGATTGTCGTCGGTAATCAGGACATGCCAGATATCAGCGCAATTGCAGATCTGCTTCAAGGGGGGATAGCAGGCGCGAGGAGGGTTGTGGTGCCGGGGGTTGCCCATATGGTGAACATGGAGCAGCCGAAGGAATTCAATCGCCTGGTGCTTGATTTCTTAGGCGGATAAGGATGTCGTGAGAGCAATGGCATCAGCAAACGCAGGCGTATACTTCAGGAGAGGGCGGCATAACCCGCATTTGCACCCGACCCGGCTAATCGCGGCTCAAATTCGGAAGTGGTGTCATTTCCGTGGGATGCCTTGTGCAGCGCGGCACGCTGCAAACCCGCCGGGCGGGTGAAGCCAACCGTTATGGAATGAGAAGGTGACAAACGGCAACCGTCACACGCCAGACCCGCCTGGCGGGTGAGCTCGCAGCCGTTGCGCACAAAAAGAATGGTCTATACAAGAAGCCCCGGCCTTTGTGAGCCGGGACTTTCCGTTTGGGCGCAACCCTCGCTACCTTCAATCTGCGCCACCGAGTTTCGGGGTCGTCACCCGGTTCACCCCCACGTGCGTGGGGAATACTCACTGTCCAGACCCTAAAGGTTTCGCAAGCGATTCTGATCGCCACCTTTAGGGTCTTTCCTCGTGCTCATTGGTAAAAGGTCGGGGTGGGTGTAGAATATGGGCCATCGAGGAGGGAAAAAGGATATGAACAGCAAGGAACGCACGCTGGCTGCGCTGCGGGGGCAGGAACCCGATCGCGTCCCCGTCTACGTGACCGTCGTCTCCGAGATGGCGGACCGGCTATCTCAGGCGACCGGCCTCCCGGTCCACAACTGCGACGCCTACCTGACCAACCGCATCTCGCACGCGGAACTCTTGACCGCGCTGGGCAACGACGTGGTGGGCATCGGCTCTACCGCGCCGCCGGACCGCAGCACGAGGACACGGGCAGACGGTTTCCGGGTGGACGAGTGGGGCTTTGTGTACAGGCCGGTGCCGCACGCCTACGGCGTGTATTGCGAGATCGTGGAGAGGCCGTTGAAGGGCATCACCTCGGCCAGGGAATTGGCCGGGTATCGCGTGCCCGACCCGCTTGCACCGGGCAGGTTCGACGTGGCCAGGGAGCACAGCGTGCGCTATGGGAAGGAGTATGCCCTTCTAGGGGTGATCGAATGTACGGTCTTCGAGATGTCGTGGAACCTGGTAGGGCTCGAACAGTTCCTGACCGACATGGCATTGCGGAAGGATTACGTCGAGCCGCTCCTGGACCAGGTCACCGACTATAGCATCGGGGTCGGCCTCGAGTTGATCAAACTGGGTGCCGACGTCATGCTGACCGGGGACGACCTGGGGATGGATACCGGGCCGATGATGTCGCTCCCCATGTGGCGGGAGTACCTGAAACCCCGCCTCAAGCGCGTGTTCGACGCCTACAAGGCGGCCAACCCTGACGTCATCCTGGCCTATCACACCTGCGGCAGCGTAGTCCCATTCATAGACGAGCTGATCGAGATCGGCATGCAGGTGCTCAACCCGCTCCAGGTCACGGCGCACGCCATGGACCCCGCCGCCTTGAAGGAGAAATACGGACGCCGCCTGGCCTTCTTTGGCGGGATTGATCAGCGCCAGGTTTTGCCCAAAGGGACGCCGGAAGACGTGGAGGTGGAAGTCAGGCGCAGGGTCTCCCAACTGGGCCAGGGCGGAGGATACGTCCTGGCGCCGACCCACGACATCCAGTCGGACACCCCGGTCGAGAACGTGCTGGCCCTGTTCGAGGCCGCCAGGAAGTGGGGGGGCTAAGGTAAGAGAGCCGGGGTCATACCAGGCTACCGGTGCCAGCCAGGTGCCAGGGTCCAACGTCCTGCAGCACCTGCAGGACCGCCTCTCCATACGCCTGCCGCTTCCACGGGCCGAACCCCTCGATGCGGCTCAGGTGCTCGACGGTACGAGGAGGGTGTTCCGCCAGCGCCCACAGGACGGCATTGCTGACGATGACGTCGGCGTCCACTCCGCGCTCCTCGGCCACCTGCTTGCGCCAGGCTCGCAGGGCCTGAAAACGGGCGATCTGAATTTCTGAATGGCGTGGGGGCGGTGGAAGAGGTTGCGGAGGCGGGGCGTGCATGCCAAGCTGGATCGTCCGCAGGATGTGCCCGCCATAGCGCTGCACCACGTAGGGCCTCAGGCCATCCATCCGGGCCAGTTCATGCAAGGTCTGGGGATGAGCCTGGGCCAGGGCGACCAACACGTGGTCGTGGAGTACCTGGAAGGGGGGGCGGTCCCGGCGCCGGGCCTCCCGGTCGCGCCAGGCGTAGAGCTCGCGCGCGATGGCCTGCTCACGCCCGGTCAGGTCAAAGGCCCCCTTGACGTGCCTGAAGTCCTGTGGGTCGAACGTATGGGACGCGGGACGGGTCGCCGCGACCTGGTCGAACACCTCCTGCGCCTCCTCCCAGCGGTCTCTCCGGTGCAGTTCTTCCGTCTGCTGACGACACAGGGGCAACAGGTAGTGGGTGTCCATGCAGGCGTAGGCCAGGGCCTGGGGTTCCAGCGGGCGCTTGCCCCAGTTGTAGCGCTGGTAGCGCTTGTCGGTGCGCGCCCCGAAGGTGCTATGCAATACGTCGCCCAACCCCACGCGCGGCCAGCCCAGGATGCGCGCCGCCCACATCGTGTCGAACAGGTTGGCGAAGCGAAAGCCGAAATCTCGCTTGAGGCACATCACGTCGTATTCGGCGGCGTGGAAGACTTTTTGCACGTTGGGGTCGGCCAACAGGCGTCCCAGCGGCGCAAGGTCCACGTCGGCCAGCGGGTCCACGATATAATCAGCGCCAGGCATGGAGCACTGGATCAAGCACACCTGTTCCTGGTACGCATAGAGGGAATTGGACTCAGTGTCCACGGCCACAGCCGGCTGGGTGGAGAGAGCGCCCAGCAGCGCCTCCAGTTGCGGCGAGGAGGTGACGACGACGGGCGGCGGCAGGTGAGATTTTGCTTCTGAGAACGGCATCTTGCTCCTGACGGCAGGGTATTATCCCACGTTGGTGGAAGATGTCAATCCAGGCCGGTGCCACGCCGCCGACTTTCGACTTGGCCACGTTGCCAATTTCGCCCCCCCGGCATATAATTCACGGGGGTAGTCAATTTCGGGTCAGGGTAAGGAAGATGAAAGTACAAGAATTACGCCTCAAGAACTTTAAGCGGTTCCACAATCGGGATTTCGATTTCCGGGATCCTGAAACCGGGTTGGCCGAGGACTTGGTCGTGCTGGTAGGCCAAAATGGGTCCGGCAAGTCTAGCGTGTTGCAGGCAATTGCGGCTATGCTGGGCGCCGCCACCGGTCGGTTGTCTAGCCCTGCCGAACTGAACTGGCCCGGTTTCGACCTGAGCCTATCAGATGCGGCCTGGGCGCGCCCTATGGGCATTGAAGTTGACGTAGAGTTTGGCCAGGACGAGATCGAAGCAACGCGCGAGTATTTTGCTCGCACGGATATGGGACAAGATCAGGACAAGATGCCGCCAGGACAGAGCCTCATCGTCAAATTGTGCTACAATTGCGATGAGATGCGCGTCGAGGCTCCGACGCCTGCCGAGTTCTCCCAGTTTCACGGCCGGCGCTATGCTCGCATGATTCTCAAGTATGCGCAAGAGGGTGCACGCTTGTTTGAACGAGTAGGTGACATCTTCTGGTACACCGAGCATCGGACCACGAACAGCCTGACGCCGGTCGAAAGCAATGGCCAAGTTGTCACGTATGATGATATGAACGTGCTGCGCCGACGCATGTCGGATCTGTTCCACTTCCACGAGCGGGTACAGCGCGGTGAGTATGCGCTTCGTCCTGGACAACGAGATCTCTTTGCCGACATCGAGCGTGCATACCAGACTGTCTTTCCAGAGCATCACTTTGAGGGACCCGTGCCGCGCACAGAAATGGAAGATATTCTGGCCGAACCGTGGTTTTATCTCTTCGATGGCAGTCGCCAGTACGAATTGGGCGAAATGTCAGGTGGTGAGCGGGCCATATTCCCCATGATCTTTGATTTTGCCAACTGGGGCATTCACAATTCGGTCATTCTGATTGATGAACTGGAGCTGCACTTGCATCCACCACTTCAACAAGGGCTACTGAAGGCGCTGCGCAATCTCGGGGAGAACAACCAGTTCATTGTCACCACACATTCCGATGCGGTGACCTCGATCGTGCCGGAAGAATCCATTCGCCGTTTGTGAGGTGGGACGATGCCACGCGTCGTTGATCCATCGCTCAAGATCGTCTTTTGTGAGGGACGCCCTGGTAGCCTGGACGATCTACTCCTGGGTCACCTGATGCCAGTAGGTAAGGTGCTGATTCAGCCCTTGGGCGGGAAACATGGAATGAGGGCATTCATCGAAGGATATCTGGGCAGTTATCCTGGCGCGCAGCCCGGCTACCTGGGTTTCCGTGACCGTGACTTTGACGTCGAACCGCCTCAAGAGCCTGCACCCATTCCGTTGCCGGGGGAGAAACCCATCTGGCTCAGCCACCGCGCGGCGGTTGAGAACTACTTGATTGACGCTGACTTGTTTTGGCAGTATTGGGTGGAACGAGAACACACACCGGGATGGGCGCATGGCCCTGCACTATCTACAGGTGAGATCGAAGACCATATTCAGGAATCGGCCCGCGAGTTGGCCGACTATCAGGCAGTGCGTTGGGCACTGGCCAGATTGAAGCCTGGCCCTCGCTGGCCTGAGGTCCACACGACCTGGACAAAGGATGGCAGCGGCGACATCCCCCCATCTTTGGCCTACGACGACTGTCTCACCCAGGCGTGCCGGCTCGTTACGTCTTTTCAGGATCACGTCCGGGACATTCGCCCAGATCGTTTGCAAGAATACGCAGAGACATACCGTGGACGATTCAACGCCCCCCATTTTCTTGAGGAGCGCGGATACCTGGTCTGGTTTCACGGCAAAGATCACCTGGTGTACTTGTGTCGTCGCCTTGCGCCCAATTTCCCGCAACGACACTATGCAGAGTGGGCCGCAGAACATGTGGATTTGCGCAAGCATCCTGATCTGCAGCAATTGGTGGCTGCCGTCTATTGAATGTTGGTAGGAGTCAGCAATGGCTATAGAACTGGAGCGAGATAATCTTTTGTCGAGGTTACACAGTGGGCGCGTCATCGTCGCCGACGGCGCGATGGGCACGATGTTACAAGCGGCGGGGTTGCCTGCGGGCACGTCGCCTGAGGGCTGGCTGCTGGAGAATCCCGACGCAGTGCGCCAGGTGCACGAGACCTACGTCGAGGCCGGGGCCGAGTTGATCCTGACCTGCACCTTCGGCGGGACGCGGGCGAGGCTGGCGCGGACCGGGCTGGCAGAGCGCGTGGCCGAGGTCAACCGGCGGGCGGTCGAAATCGCCCGCCAGGCGGCGGGCAGCCGGGCGTACGTGGCCGGCGACGTCGGCCCACTGGGAGAGTTCCTGGCCCCGCTGGGCAAGATATCCTATGCACAGGCCGTGGAGATCTTTGCCGAACAGGCCGCACCGCTGGCCGAGGCCGGGGTGGACGTGCTCTACGTCGAGACCATGTCGGACCTGAACGAGGTGCGCGCCGCCATCGAAGGGGCACGGCAGGCCGGGCCGGGCGTGCCCATCTTCGCCACGCTCTCCTTCGACCACCACGGGCGGACGAACATGGGAGTGCGCCCGGAGCAGGCAGCGGAGACGCTCTCCGCGCTGGGAGTGGAGGCCTTGGGTGCTAACTGCGGCGCGACGCTGGAGATGACCGAAGGGGCCATCGCCAAGATGCACGAAACCCTCCCGCAGGCACTCCTGATCGCCAAGCCGAACGCGGGCAAACCGCATACGGTCAGGCGAGAGGTGGTGTACGACGCCACACCGGAGGACATGGCCGCCTACGCCCGCCGGTTCGTCGCTCTAGGGGTGCGGGTGATCGGTGGCTGCTGCGGCTCCACCCCCGCCCACATCGCCGCCATCGCGAAGGCAATCGCCCCCTGAAGCGCAAAAGCGCGCCGGACACACAACACAACACGAAACACGTTTCACGTTTCACGTTTCACGTGTCCCGTCATCCTAATCCGTACAACTCCACTACTGCACTGTAGACCCAGCGCATGTCTTTGCGCGGGTAGTGCTGCGAGAGGTAACGCATCAGGTTGGGCGTGTCGCGCGGGTCGAGGCCCGACTGCTCCGCCAGCCCGCGCAGCCATTCCTTCTTCTGCAACTCGACCACGTACTCGAGCCACACGCGCCGGATCAGTTCCTCCTGCTGCTCCACGTGCGGTTTTTGAAAGTCCTGCTCCAGTTCCGCGATCAGGTCCTCCACCCGCCCGCCGGCGAAGTCGTAGCCGTTCTCCCGCATCTTGTACAGCGCCTGCTGGACCACCTCCCGCCCGATGCTCTGGTCGGTGCGCCAGTGGATCTCTTCGATGGAGGGTGGCTTGCACTTGTAATAGTGGGCCACGCGGGCCGTGGAGACGACGAGTACCGCCCCCTCCTGCACGTAGCGGTCCGCCCCGGCGGCCGCGTTCAGCGTCTCCATTTTCTCCTGCCAGGCCTGGTAGGCGGCGGCCAGGCCGGCCGCGTCGGGCGTGGCCACCTGGATGGAATCAACCAGCGAAAAGCCGTAATGGCGGGCAATCTGCGCCAGGCGGGGGAAGGCCAGCAACTTGCGGTGGCGGATGCCGGTGTGCAGCGTGAGCGCCAGTGGCGTATCGTAGGAGACCAGGTGAGGATTGCGATAGCCCCACAACTCGAAGGCCAGCGTGACCCCCTGCTCCTGCACCGCCCGCTCGACCGGCGTGCGGTCGGGCAGCGCCTCGGCCAGCAGGGTGTTCCAGTCCCCCCAGCGGCTGGGGGTGAGCACCGGCTGCAGGCGGGTACGCGGAATCACTTCCAGCACGCGGCCCTCCTCGTCGCGCAGGGCGTAAAAGATGATGCACGTGCCGTCCAGTTTGACCGTGAAGCGGGCGTCGGTGGCCCGTGCAGGGATGGGAATGACCAGTTGTACCTGGCCACGGCCGTCGTACTGGTAAGGGTAGGGGATCTTGGGCATGCTGGCGATGAATTCCAGCCGCTCGCGGCCGGCGACCTGGGTGAGGGCCAGCGCCCCCAGCCAGTCGCTCTCCTGGCGGCACAGGTAGCCGGCGAAGGGGATGCCACCCGGCGAGGTGGCACTCAAGTCCTGCCAGTGCTTGGGCCCCACGCCGGTCAACGAGACAATGCGGCCCAGGGCCGTGCGGTCCAAGTCCGGGCTGCCGATGTCTGTGTGGTCTATGGCTGTATCGCCTATGGCCGTATCCCCCAAGGCCATACTGCTTGTAGCCATCATCTCGCGTTCGGCCACCGCATCACCCCAACCGCACCGCCGAGAACAGCCCCGGGTCGGCGTCGTGCAGCATCAACTCCACCAGCCGCTCGGCCACGACGAAGGCCCAGGCCAGCCCCCGGCCGCCCAGCCCCACGGCAAAGTAGGCTCGCGGCAGGTCCGGCAACACGCCCACCAACGGCAGCCCGTCGGGCGTCAGGCCCATCACTCCCGACGAGCGGCTGACAGAAACCTTCCCGCTTCCGCCGGACCACAGTCCGGCGGCCTGTGGCGCCAGGCCCATCTCCCCCGTCGAACGGCTGACGGAGACTCCTCTGCTCCCGCCGGACCACAGTCCGGCGGTCTGCGGCGCCAGGCCGGTCTCCCCCGACGAACGGCTGACGGAGGCTTCTCTGCTCCCGCCGGACCACAGTCCGGCGGTCTGCGGCGCCAGGCCGGTCTCCCCCGGCGAGTGACTGAGGGTGTGCAGGTCCACCTCTGGAAAGTAGCGCGAGGCAAAGCCGACCAGCCGCTCCTGCAGCGCATCGTCCGGCTCCTCCTCCTCCCTTCCCCCTCCCAGGGGGAAGGGTTGGGGATGAGGGTGAGATCTCGGACGCCTCCACCCCCCCAGTAATAGCCGCCGGTCGGGCAACTGGCGGCAGTACGCGTACCCATAATCGGCCGAGCAGGGCTGCTTCAACACCACCGCGTCCAGCGGCGGCGTGAGGAAGGCCAGGCTGCGCACGGGAGCGACCTTGCCGGCAAAGTAGGCACTGAAGAGCGGGGCGTACCCATTGATCGCCAGCAGCACCGCGCTGCAGAGCACGGTGCGGCCCTGCGCCCACACGCGCACGCCGCCCCGGCCCGGCTCCAGTTCCACGACCGGGGTCCTTTCGTGGACGGTCACAGCGCTGGAGGCCAGCAGGGCGCGCACCAGCGCGGCCGCGTCCACCGTCACGTCGTCGGGCTGGCGAAGCGCGGCATGGAAGCCGCGCCCCAGGGGGTCGCTGGGGCCGAACCAGGCGTCAAAGCCATCCTCGTGCAACAGTTCCGCCGACTCTTTCAGCGCGTCCGCCTCGGCCTCCTCGACGGCCAGGGTCAGGCTGCCGGTGTGCTCGACCGGCACCATCAGCCACTCGGCGGCCTCGACCAACCGCTGGCGTCCCTCGACGGTGAGCGCCCAGGCCTCCCGCGCTTTCTGGCGGCCATAGGCGGCGACCGCCCAGTTGTAGTGGCCGGCCAGCCCGGTGAGCGCCATGCCGGCGCTGCGTCCGGTCGCCCCCCCCGCGATGGTCTGGGCCTCCAGGACGGCCGTGTCGAGTCCCTCGCGGGCCAGCCGCGCGGCGGCGGCCGCGCCCACCAGCCCCGCGCCGACCACCACTACGTCGCAGGCATCAGCCCGCTGCTGCGCTTGTCCCCTCCACATCGCGATTTTCAACCCCCTCCACCCATATTCTACCCCCAACTCGATTTCTGTGCCACTGCGGCCAGGACGTGGTAGCGATTGTCGGCGTAGGCGGTGGTCACGTTGCCGAAGGTCTCGCGGAGCAGGTCGCCGTAGCGCAGGAAGCGGTTGGCGACGAGAAAGAGCCGCCCGCCACGGCGCAGGACACGCGCCGCGTCGCGCACGAACTGGCAGGCCACCTCATAGTCCACCCCTACCCCCTGGTGAAAGGGCGGGTTGGTGACCACGACGTCGAAACGTTGGCCGAAGACGGCGGAGCCGCAGTCGGAGGGGAGCACCTCCCCGCCGGCAATGCCGTTCGCCTCGAGCGTGCGGCGGGCGGACTCGACGGCGCGCACGTCGGCATCCACGAGCACGACCTGCCCCTCGCTCGCCCGGCGGGCGGCCGCCAGACCCGCCAGGCCGGTCCCGCAGCCCAGGTCGAGCACGCGGTCGCCCGGCCCGATCTCCATCGCGCCCACCAGCGCGGCGGTGCCCGCGTCGAGCCGCTCCCAGGCAAAGACGCCGGGCTTGCTGACCAGCGTCGTCTCGACACCGTCCAGGGTGACGGTGCGCGCGACGGTTGCATCCGTGGGCGGGGGTAGTTCGAGGCCGGCCGGCCTGACCGCCAGCGCGACGTGGTGCCCCTTTTTCTGCCGCACGACGGCACAGCGCCCAAACAGGTCGCGGGCGCAGGCGATGGCCCCCTTGACGCCAGCCCGCTTGCTCGCCACAAAGTAGAAGCGCCCGCCCGGCCGGAGCACCCAGGCCGCGCCCCGGATGAGTTCCTCCTGCACGGCGCGCTCGCGCGGGAGGTGGCTGAGCACTAGGTCGAACGAGGCGGGAGGCAGGCCGGCCACGCCGTCGGCCAGCCGCACCTGGCCGTTGGTGAGGCCATTGGCCTCGAGTGTGCGCCCGGCACAGGCCACCGCCACCACGTTACAGTCCACCAGGGTGACGTGCCCCTGCGGGGCCTGGAGAGCGGCTGCTGCGCCGATGAGGCCCGTCCCACAGCCCAGGTCGAGCACGCGCTCGCCCGGCTCGATCTCGGCCACTTCCAGGAGCGCCGCCGTGCCCGGGTTGGGCGCATCCCACGACCAGGCGCCGGGCTTACCGACGATGGTGACCTGGCCACCGCGAGTGGCGACGGTGAAAGAGTGGAAGGTGTAATAGTCGGGCATGGATCATAGATTAGCACAAGTGTAAAGAGGTGTCAATGCGGAGGGATTTGGATCACGAAAGGCACGAAACCTCACGAAAAACACGAGGCTGGCCACTACTCTGGCATGCAAGAACTTGACGGGCATCCTCGCGGTCCACAGGGGTTGACAGATGGTGTACAATGTTTATAATGTTTATGAGTCTTATAATAGTTCGAGGAGGACCGGCATGGAGCAACGCATCGGCGCGACCGACCTGCGACAGCGCCTGACCGACGTCGTGCAGGCGGTGCGGGAGCAGCGTGAGACCTACGTGGTCGAGACGTTCGGGCGGCCCCAGGTGGCGATCGTCAACCTGGACGAGTATCACCAGTTCCAGCGCTTCCGGCAGGAGCGGGAGGCGTTCTTCGAGCGGTTGGAAGGCATGGCAGCCCGCAACGCCGAACGCAACGCGAACTTGAGCGACGAGGAGGTCCTGGCGATCGTCGAACGGGCGCGGGAAGAAGTTGCCTCCGCGGTGGAGTGACCTGTGCTGCGCGTGGTCATTGACACGAGTTCACTGGTCAGTTACGTGCTGACGCAGGGCGAACTGATGCGCCGCGTCGTGGCGCACTGGCGAAGCGGGACCTTCACGGTACTATCTTCACCGGCCACGCGGGCGGAACTGGCGGGTGTGCTGGCCCGCCCGGCCATCCGGGAGTTGGCGGTGGCTCCGCTGGACGAACTGGTGCGAGGGTTGGAGCGCTTCTCGGAGCACGTGCCGGGGGCGCTGAACCTGGCCGGCGCCTGTCGCGCTCCCAAGGACGACAAGTTCCTGGCCTGTGCGGTGGAGGGCAGAGCGCATTACCTGGTGAGCAGCGACCGGGACCTGCTGGCGTTGCGCCACTACCGGGGCGTGGCGGTCGTGAATCCGGGGCAGTTTCTGCTGGCGCTGGAGTTGGTTCCGATGGATGCAGCAGCACTGGCAGCCCGCTTTGGCCGGGACGTGCTGGAGGAGATCCTGGCCAGCGTGCCGCTGGAGCCAGTGACAGCGGCGCGGGTAGGAGAGGCGATTGAGGAGAGAACCTAGTACTACAGCCTCACTTTGCGCCCAAGTGGGGCGAGACCTAAATCCAGGCGGTTATTTCGAATGCCTCCGTGAGGAATGAGCATCGAAAACCCTACTCAGGTGGGTGACTAGGAAGCCCATTTTGATTGTCTGAGGCTGTAGTACTAAGCCGGGCATCAAAATTCTACTCTGATGTGGGGATTAAGGCAAATGGCCTGCCGAGGTATTGGCCGCATCACCAGGGCAGCGGGGGGGGATGCCGCCTCGCGCAGGCAAGATGCAGCCAGGTGTGGACGCGCTTCCTCCTGGAGCGAGAGCCGGAAAGATGAGCGCACAGGTAGCTATCGCGCCTGATCTGCACTCCGCCACCACGCAAATGTTGCCGCAACCCCAGCGATGAAAGCCAGCCAGCTTGTAGATGCGCCCGTTCTTGTTGGGCGCACGAAAAGCAGAAGAAGCGGGTTAGCGCCCCCCTCGCCAGGCGAATGCGACGACTGGCTGATCTGTATGATTCTGTCGCAGCAGGCAGAGGGGTGTGCACTCCCTCTCCCCCCCGGGGAGAGGGCTGGGGTGAGGGGGCGCTCCCCTTATCGAGAGATTTTGCATTGACTTGAGTGGAAATTCGCGTTATACTCAAGTGCAGGACGGGACAAGGATTTCCATGGGAGGGCTGTCCGATGATTCTTGGCGATAGAATTCAAGAGTATGTTCAGAGGCTACCCGCATCCTTCCAGATGGAAGTGTTAGATTTCGCCGAGTACCTTCTGGCAAAGGCAGAGCGCAAGGCGGTCCGGCAAGAGGAAAAAGATTGGTCTAACCTATCTTTGTCCTTTGCCATGCGGGGGATGGAGGATGAAGACACCCCGGCGTATACCACTTCTGATCTGAAGGTAGTGTTCTCGTGAAACAAGCGGGGCAGATCGTCCTGTTTCGGTTTCCCCACACCGATCTGGAAGAAGGGAAGTTACGCCCTGCTCTCTTACTTGTCAGGTTGCCAGAATGGCTTATCGGGCCATAGCCACCCCTGGCCCAGCAATGACCCCACCTGTGGTGGGGGCTTCGTGGCTTCGTGCAAGCCCCCCACTACGTGGGGGGGGGGGACTGCCTCCCCACGCCCGCCGCCTGCCGGTGCCGCCTTTGCAGTCTCGGGCTACTTGTGGTACGATAAACGGGTTGCTGCGAAAGGGCGGAAGGGAATATGGACCCAACACTGAGCGCATGCCTGGATGACCTCAAATCGCGCATGACCCCGCTGCAACTCAATCTGCTTTAACGCAGAGCCGCAGAGGCGCAAAGGCGCAGAGGAAAGCGCTGTCTTGGCGACCTGGCGCCCTTGCGTTAAGGATTGGAAGGAGCCTATCATGGAGAAGCACGTACTCGGAGCACAGTTGTACACGGTCCGCCAGTTCACCCAGACCCTGCCGGGCGTCGCCGAAACCCTCAACAAGGTCGCCGCCATCGGCTACACGGCGATCCAGATCTCCGGCTTCGGCCCGCTGGACCCCCAGGAGGTGGCCCGGTTGGTGGAAGACCACGGCCTGACGGTAGCCAGCACCCACACCGGTTGGAGCCGTTTCCTGAACGACCTGGATGCCGTCATCGCCGAGCACCAGTTGTGTAGATGCGCCCACCCGGCCATCGGCGGGCTGCCCGCGGAATACTACAGCCTGGATGGCCTGCAGCGCTTCCTGGATGAACTGGCCCCAGTCGCCGAACGGTTGGCCCGGGAGGGGATGGATTTCTCCTACCACAACCACAACCACGAACTGCGGCGCTACGGCGGCCAGACGTGGCTGGAGAGGCTGTACGAGCAGGCTCCCCCCGCCATGCTCAAGGCGGAGATTGATACCTACTGGATCCAGGCCGGCGGCGGTGACCCGGCGGCGTGGGTTCACCAATGCGCCGGGCGGGAGCCGCTCTTGCACCTGAAGGACATGGCCGTGGGGCCGGAGGGAGAGCAGCGCATGGCCGAGATCGGCGAAGGCAACCTGAACTGGCCGGCCATCCTCCAGGCGGCAGAGGAGGGGGGCGTGCAGTGGTACCTGATCGAACAGGATGATTGCTACGCGCGTGACCCCTTCGAATCGTTGGCCATCAGTTACCGCAACCTGCGGGCGATGGGATTGAGTTAGCACCAAGGAGTCAACATGCGCAAAGTCAAGTTGGGTCTGATCGGCATCGGCGTCATCGGCAACCTGCACCTGGAGAACATCGCCAAATCAGACAAAGTCGAGTTGACTGCCGTGTGCGACGTCATCCCGGAGCGGGCGCGGGCCGCCGCCGAGCGGTACGGCTGCCCCGCCTATCTCGACTCCGCCGCCCTGCTCAAGGATCGGGTGTGCGAGGCAGTGTTGATCGCCACCCCCCACTACGCCCACACCACCATCGGCATCGCCGCGCTAGAGTCGGGCCACCACGTGCTGGTCGAAAAGCCCATCTCGGTGCACAAGGCCGACTGCGAGCGGCTGATCGCCGCGCACCAGGGCACGGGACTGGTCTTCGCCGCCATGTTCAACGTGCGCACAGTCCCCCACTACCAGAAAATCAAGGCCATGGTGGAACAAGGGGAACTGGGCCCGCTCCAGCGGATCAGTTGGATCATCACCGAATGGTTCCGCACCGAGGCCTACTATGCCTCCGGCGGCTGGCGGGCCACCTGGGCCGGCGAGGGGGGCGGGGTGCTGCTGAACCAGTGCCCGCACAACCTGGACCTCTTGCAGTGGATGTGTGGCATGCCGACCAAGGTGTGGGGCTTCTGCAGCCTCGGCAAGCGACATACCATTGAGGTCGAGGACGAGGTGACCGCCTACATGGAGTACCCGGGCGGGTGCACCGCCACCTTCATCACCTCGACGGGCGAGGCCCCCGGCACCAACCGCTTCGAGATTGCGGGCGACAAGGGCAAACTGGTCCTGGAACACGGGACGCTCACCTTCACCCGCAACGAGGTCCCGGCGAGCGAGTTCCTCAAGACCTCCAGGGAGTCCTTTGCCAGGCCCGGCGTGCAAGTGGTGGACGTTCCGGTCGAGGGCCCAGGCGGCGAACACATGGAAATCCTCGAGAACTTTGCGGACGCCATCCGGGAGGGTGCGCCGCTGATCGCCCCGGCGGAGCAAGGCCTCCATTCCGTGGAGTTGGCCAACGCCATGCTCTATTCCTCGCTCACTGGCCAGCCCGTCACGCTGCCGCTGGACGGCCGGGCCTTTGAGCGGGAACTGAAGAAGCTGATCGCGACCTCGACCTTCGTGAAAGGGGAGGCCGTGGAAGCGCAAGTGGACGTCCACAAGTCGTTTTCCAAACCCTAGCTCCACCGCTGTCATTGCGGGTGGGTACACCCGGAGCGAAGCGAAGAATCTCGCTTGCCGGGGGCAGAGACCCTTCGCTCCGCTCAGGGTGACACAGGAAATCGAGTCAATTGGGAGGCAGGACGATGTACCTGACAGGATTCGCAGACGAAGCCGCACCGGACATCGAGGGACAGATCCGGGCGACGAAGACACTGGGCTGGAAAACCATCGAGGCGCGCAGCGTGAACGGGACCAACATCCACGACATTTCGGATGAAGCGTTCGAGGAGGTGGTTGGCAAACTCCAGGACGCAGGCGTACAGGTCAACTGCTTCGGCTCGGCCATCGCCAACTGGGGCAAGAGCATCGCCGACCCGTTCGACGTCACGCTGGCAGAGGTCGGGCGGGCCATCCCGCGCATGCAGCGGCTGGGGACCCGCCTGATCCGCATCATGAGTTACGCCGTGCTGCCCGAGCGTGAGCCGACGGACGTACCCGTCCGCGATGACCAGATGGAGGAGGAGCGTTTCCGCCGCGTGCGCATCCTGCACCGGATGTTCACCGAGGCGGGCCTCACCCCCGTCCACGAGAACTGCATGAACTATGGCGGCATGAGTTGGCAGCACACCCTGCGGCTGATCGAGCACGTGCCGGGCCTGAAACTGGTCTTTGATACCGGGAACCCGGTCTTTACCGATGATCGCGCCAGGCCCAGGCCCTACCCCAAGCAGTCCTCCTGGGAGTTCTACACGCACGTGAAGGAGCACGTGGCCTACGTGCACGTCAAGGACGGCGTATGGGACCCTGGCACGCAGCAGATCACGTACACGTACCCCGGGGAAGGAGACGGCGACGTGGTGCGGATCGTGAACGACCTGCTCCAGAGCGGCTACGACGGCGGGATTTCGATCGAGCCCCACATGGCGGTCGTGCACCACGATGCGTCGGTCGCGTCACCCGAGGAGCAGCGCTTCCGCACCTACGTCGAATACGGCCGCCGCATGGAGCGCATCGTCGCCGGCGTCCAGAAAGGCGGCGCGGAATAGGACACGGACCGTCACGTACCCGGCGCCGCCAGGTCCCTGGACGCGTCGTCCAGGACCAGCACCCAGTCCCCTTCCCCCGGCGGGGTCAGCCGCTGGCAGCCGCGCGTGGGAAACTCGCCCGCCGGTGTGGATTTGCCCGTGCGTGGGTCAAACCACCAACCTCTGGCCCTCTCGCCGGACACCTGGGAGAGATCAGCCGTCACAGTGCGGCGGGTGGGCACGTAGGCGATCAGGGTGGCCCCATCGGCAGTGCGGGCGGCGGCCAGGGTGTCCAGGCCCCTGAACTCGCCCAACCCCTCCAGAATGACGGCGTGCTCCTGGTCAGGAACCAGGTCATACCAGGCGCGCGAGGTGAACAACGCCTTCAGGTGGACCATGTCCTGCGAGGCAGGCCAGTCCAGCGCCGCCTGCCAGCCGGAATCGAACAGCCATAAGGGGCGGTTGCCGATGAACTGGCCGCAGCCGCCGCACAGGATGGCCCAATAGGCCTGCCGGCGAATCTGTACCTCGGAGGCGTTGTGCTCCCCCTCGTAGGTGGACTCGATCAAGAAGAAGGGCCTCACCGGCCTGCGGTTGTAATCGGCCAGCAACTTGCGGTGGACGATTTCGTAGGTGTAGGTGGCGTTCAGGTTGAGCCAGCCTCCGCGGGCGTACTCGACCGCCGGCGAGTGCTCCGGCAAGGTGTGGGCGGTAAACAGGTGGCGCGGGCTTACCTGACGAAGCGGTCGTACTCGACCGCCATCGTACTCCTTGATCCCTTCGACGATTGATTCCACGTGGTCCAGCGCCTCGCCGGGGTTGCGGTCACCGCCCATCAGCCAGACGACGTTGTCGAAGCGCCCGTAGCGCCTGCCGACGTATCGCCCGTACTCACGGCAGCGCGCCGGACCGGCGGCGAGGGCCTCGTGGAACCAACCGTCGTCGTCGGCCGGGTGCGGGTACCCCAGGTAGAGCGGCGCGAGGAAGGCCTGGATGCCGTGCTCGGCCGCCTTCTCGATGCACCAGTCGGCGAAGGCAAAGTACTTTTCGTTGGGGGCCGTGAGGTCGCCGGGCGTGGTGAAGGGGCCCTCGCCGTAGCGGTTCAGCGGGCCGTTGAACTTGTGCTCGATCAGGTTCACGATGATCGCGTTGAACCCCTTGCGCTGCCGGTTCTCCAGGTATTGCTCGACCTCCTCGCGGGTCAAGGCCGAGATGAGCGACCAGGCCGTGTCGCCGTGGATCAGGCACGGCAGGCCGTGCTGGTCCACCAGGTACCTCTGGTTGGCGCTGACGCTGAGCGGATAGGCTGGCGTGGTTGAACACGGCTTGTTCACTGTACGATCCTTTCTGGACGACCGCGCCACTTTCCCATAGTCCTGGGTATACTGCGTGCCGGGATCATACTTCGATCACCCCGGTTTGTCAACGATTGGTTTGCACTGATTTACCTGTTGACAGAGACGGTCGGCATGGTACAATTTCGGTATGAGGTATGACCAATCTGGCTGCCGGACGATGTGGTCGCCCTGCGCCCGATGATGAGCCTGTCGCTGACGGTAGACCATCGTACCCTGGACGGCGTGCAGGGGGCCAGGTTCCTGGGCGAGGTGAAAGAACGGAATTGCCAAAGACGCAGAAGGGGCACGCCTCGCCATGCAGGAACACCTGGAGCACGCCCGGCAGGTCCAGGAAGAGGTGCTCACGCAGCAGGGCCAGGGGAGGGGCTGATGGCCGAACCCAGGAGAATCCACGCAGAGGCTGACCTCTGCCGCGATTGCCAGGCCTGCACCCTGGCCTGTTCGCTCTACCACGAAGGGAAATGCGGCCCGAGCCTGGCCCGCCTGGTGGTGGACAAGGACATGGCCCGCTATACGTTCAAGATCACCATCTGCCAGCAATGCGATGCGCCCGCCTGCATCCCGGCCTGTCCAAGCGGAGCGATGCGGCGCGATGGCCGGGGGGTGGCGGTGCTCGTCGAAGAGGATTGCATCCAATGCGGCGCTTGCGCCGAGGCCTGTCCATACCAAGCCATCTTCTACCACGAGGCCCAGGACCGCTATCTCAAGTGCGACTTGTGCGACGGGCGAGCGGAAGGCCCCTTGTGCGTCGAGGTCTGCCCGGTGGGAGCCTTGACGTTGTCCGATCCGATTATCAAGGAGAACATGAAAGATGGCGAGTTTTGAGCGGGCGCGGGCATTGCTGTATGAGTTCAAGGGAGAGCGGTATCTCTACGGGATGGGGGTGTTGCCCCGCGTAGGAGCAGCGGCGGCGACGCTGGGGAAACGGGCAGTCCTGGTGCGCGACGCCTTTCCGGGCTCCGGCGCATTCGTGCAGACGATCCAGGAATCGCTGGCGGCCGCCGGGCTGATGCTGGTGGGGGAGATCGCCGGGGCGCGGCCCAACGCCCCCCGCGAAGACCTGGCCCGCATCACCGCCGGGTTGGCGGAACTCGAGCCACAGGTGCTCGTCAGTTTCGGCGGAGGGAGCACCATTGATGCGACCAAGGCGGCCGAGGTGCTGCGCACGCTGGGCGGTGACGTCGAGGATTACTTTGGCACCGGGCTGGTCACGCGCGCCCTCACCGGCAGCGGGAAGAACAGGGGACGCCCCCGGGACGGGGGCTGCGAGCCACTCCCCCGGGACGGGGGCTGCGAGCCTGACAAGTTGACGCCGCACGTGGCGATCCAGACGGCGGCCAGTTCTGGCGCTCACCTGACCAAGTACTCCAACATCACCAACGTGGCCACCGGGCAGAAGAAACTGATCGTGGACGAGGCCATCGTCCCGTTCCAGCCGGTTTTCGACTACGCGGTGACGCTCGGAGCGCCGGCCTCGTTGACCGCCGACGGGGCGCTGGATGGCATCGCCCACGCGCTGGAGGTGCTGTACGGCGCGGCCGGCAAACCGTACTATGGGAAGATGGAGCAAGTGGCCCGCCAGAGCATCGGGCTGGTGGTGGAATACCTGCCGCGGGTGATGGACCATCCGCGAGACACCGAGGGACGGGAGGCGCTGGGACTGGCGACCGACCTGGGGGGCTACGCCATCATGCTGGGCGGGACCAACGGCGGCCACCTGACCAGTTTTTCGCTGGTGGACATCCTCAGCCACGGACGGGCCTGCGCGATCATGAACCCATATTACACCGTCTTCTTTGCCCCGGCCATCGAAAAACCGCTCAGATTGGTCGGCCACATATTCGAGGAAGCAGGGTACACGAAAGAGAACGTGGACTGTTTGAGCGGGCGCGCGCTGGGGCTGGCCGTGGCCGAAGCGATGGTCGCTTTCGAGAAGCGCATCGGTTTCCCAACCACGCTGGAGCAAGTGCCGGGCTTTAGCGATACCCACATTGAGCGCGCCCTGACCGCGGCCAGGGACCCCCAACTCAAGATGAAGTTGGAAAACATGCCGGTGCCGCTGACTGCCGAGATGGTGGACGAATACATGAGGCCGGTGCTCCAGGCGGCGAAAACGGGGGATTTGGGGAACATCAGGAATGTGGGGACGTGAAACGTGAAACGTGAAACGTGAAACGTGAAACGTGTTGCGTGTTGCGTAGTGCGTGGGGCACGGAACACGGAAGACGCAACACGCACCACGAAACACGGACCACGGAGGTAGCACCGTACATGCATTATCACTCAGAAGCGCTGATCCGCGATCTGTCGGCCAGGGCTCAGGCGTTCCGCATCCAGGTGTTGAAGATGGTCCACAGTGTACAGTCGGGCCACATCGGCGGGGCCTTTTCGTGCGCCGAAATCCTGGCTGCGCTCTACTTCCACCACCTGCGGGTTGACCCGGCGGACCCTGATTGGCCCGCGCGCGACCGGCTGCTCTTTTCCAAGGGCCATGCCTGTGCCATGCTGTACACTTGCCTGGCCCACCGGGGCTTTTTCCCCGTCGAGGAGTTGATGACCTTTCGCCGATTGGACAGCCGCTTGCAGGGGCACCCCGACCGGCTGAAATTGCCGGGCATCGAGATCTGTGCGGGCCCCCTGGGCCACGGTATCGCGGTCGGGGTGGGGATGGCGCTGGCGTTGAAGGGAATGCCTAAGCCTTGCGAAGGTTTGAAACCTTCGCAAGGCTCAGCGCCCTCGGCACGGGCCTCGGCCGCCCGCGTCTACGTGGTCCTGGGCGACGGCGAGATCAACGCCGGCGTGGTCTGGGAGGGGGTCATGACGGCGGCCAAATACCGCCTGGGCAACCTCACCGCCATCCTGGACTATAACGGCATCCAGCAGACCGGCGCCACCGCCGACGTCATGCCCACCGAGCCGATTGCGGCCAAGTGGGAGGCGTTCAACTGGCACGTGCAGGAGATTGACGGCCACAACGTGGGCGAGGTGCTGGACGCGCTCGACCGCGCCGGCGAGGTGCACGCCCGGCCCAGCGTCATCGTCGCCCGCACCACCAAGGGCAAGGGGGTCTCGTTTATGGAGTACGACCACCGCTGGCACGGGATGGCCCCGAACCAGGAGCAGTACGAACGGGCGCTGGCCGAACTGGAGGAGGGGTTGAGGCGATGGCAGAATTAGTCTCGATGCGCAAGGCCTACGGCGAAGCGCTGGTCCGCCTGGGCCAGGCCAACCCCGACGTGGTCGTGCTCAGCGCCGACGTCTCGAACTCAGATTTCAGTTATATGTTTCAGGAGGCCTTTCCCGACCGCTTCTACAACGTGGGGATTGCCGAGCAGTGCCTGGTGGACGTGGCGGTGGGGCTGGCTTGCTCTGGCAAGATTCCCTTCGCCAACACCTTCGCCTTCCTGTTCGCCACCCGCGCGCTGGAGATGGTGCGCACGCACCTATGCTACGGACGGGCCAACGTCAAACTGATGGGCGCGTACGGCGGGCTGTCGGACTCCTTCGACGGTCCCACCCACCACTCCATCACCGACGTCGCCACCATGCGCAGCCTGCCCCACATGACAGTGGTCGTCCCCAGCGACCCGCTGGGGGTGGCCAGGCTGCTGCCACAGGTGGCAGAGTGGCCAGGCCCGGTCTTTTTCCGCCTGAACCGCAATGAGGTGCCGGTGCTGTTCGACGATGCCGGGAGCGGCACCGGCCGCTCCTATGCGCCCCAAATCGGCAAGGCGGTCACCCTGCGCGCGGGCGACGACGTGACACTTGTCTGCTGCGGGCTGATGGTAAGCCGCTGCCTGGAGGCGACCGAGGCGTTGGCGAAAGAGGGGTTCGACGCCCGCGTGTTGGAGATGCACACGATCAAGCCGCTCGACGCAGACGCCATCCTGGCGGCGGCGCGTGAGACGGGCGCCATCGTCACCGCCGAAGAGCACAGCATCGTCGGTGGCCTGGGCGGCGCAGTGGCCGAGACCGTCGCCAGCGAGTGCCCCGTCCCGGTCAAGCGGGTGGGCCTGCCCGATTGCTTTGCCGAGACTGGTCCCTACGACGCCATTCTCGACCGCTACGGCATGTCGGTCGAGCACGTCGTCAACGCCGCGAAACGGGCGGTTGCGATGAAACTGTCATTCCGAGATTCCTCACTTCGTTCGGAATGACAGGAAACACTGTCATTCCGAGCGCAGCGAGGAATCTATGCTGGCACTGATCCACACCGTCACACCGCTGATTGACGTATTCACCCGCCTGTGCGGCGAACTGCTGCCGGGTGTGCCGCTCAAGCACATCCTCGACGAGCCGCTCCTGGAGCGGGTGCGCCAGCGTGGCCACCTGGCCCCCGAGGACGCGGCGCGGTTGCAAACCCACGTCGCCATGGCCGAGCAGATCGGGGCGAGCGCGGTACTCGTCACCTGCTCGACTATCTCCCCCTGCGTGGACGACGTCCGCCCCCAGGCCCGCATCCCGGTGGTCAAGATTGACGAGGCCATGATCGCCGAGGCGGTGAGCACAGGCACCCGGATCGGCGTGGTCGCCACCAACGCAACCACCCTGGAGCCGACGCGCCGCCTGTTGGAGGCGCAGGCCCATGGGTCTGGCAAGAAGATCGAAACCGAACTGGTGCTGGTGGAGGGCGCACTGTCGGCGCTCCTGAGTGGCGACGGCGCGACACACGACGTCCTGGTCAGGCAGGCCACGCTGGAGATGGCCCAACGGGCGGACGTGGTCGTGCTGGCCCAGGTCTCCATGGCGCGCGTGCTGGACGTGCTCCCGCAGGCCGAGCGGCGGGTACCGATCCTCTCCAGCCCGCACCTGGCCCTGCGAGAACTCACCCTCCCGCAGGTTGGGTTAGTTTCAGGGCCATTAACATCGCACGTAACAACCTGCGGGAGGGTAGGCTCTGTGGATTGAAAGGAGCATTCCATGAAATCTGGCTTGGTGATGTGCGGGCCGGACGTGGCCTACGGGCCGTTGGCCCTGTTGAGCGGCACGTTCGAGGAAAAGGCGGCCAAAGCGGCCCAATTGGGCTACGACGGCATCGAACTGATGGTGCGCGACCCGGCCTGGCTGGACTGGCCGGCGGTCAAGAGCACCCTGACAGCGGCAGGGTTGGAGGTGCCGCAGATTGTGACGGGGGAACTCTACGGGGCGGATGGGCTGTGCCTGGTCACCGCCGACGAAGACCTGTACCGCCGCGCCGTCGAGCGTACCCGGACGGTGATTGACCTGGCTGCCTACCTGGGGGCGATGGTCAACGTGGGGCGGCTGCGCGGCCAACTGAAATTCCTGGGAAGCGTGCCCAACGTCTGGGCCGTGGCGGTGGAGCGGCTGCGCGAGGTCGTGGCCTACGCCGCCGGGCAAGGGGTCAGGATCACCCTGGAGCCGATCAACCGCTACGAGACCGACTTTATCTTGAGCGCCGCCGACGGCGTGCGGGTGGTCGAGGAACTGGGATGCGAGAACCTGGGCCTGATGCTGGACCTGTTCCACATGAACATCGAGGACGCCTCGATTGAGGAGGGGCTGCGCCTGGCAGGGGAGCGGCTGTGGCACGTGCACGTCGCCGACTCCAATCGCCGCTACCCCGGCAGCGGGCACCTGGATTTCGACCGCATCTTCGCGACGCTCGAGGAGATGGGGTACCAGGGCTACGTCTCGGCCGAACTGCTCCCGCTGCCCGATCCTGACACAGCCGCGCGGGAAACGATCGAGTTCCTGCGGAGATATGCGCGCGCTTAGACGTCCAGGGGATCGCAGAAGCCCGCAATACCGCCTTCGTGGTGCCGGGCAAACGACAGCCCTCACGATGCACTGCTGCGGTCGGCTTTCGCTTCCAGCGCCGCCAGGCGCGTCCAGCCAGCGATCAGCCACTGCTCGGCCGAGCAGATGCCATCTGTGGCTTCGAACTTGCACTCGTCGCCATGGCATGATATAGTGACAATGTTATTGATGGTGGAACTGCTGCTCCGCGTGTTCCTCTTTCTACCAGGAGAGATACGGCAATGGACAGGTACACAGACTCTCCCTGCCAGGACGAAGAGAACCTGGCACTGCGGCCCAACGTGGAGATCACCGTGTCGGTGCCGAACTCGATTGGCTGTTGTGCGCGAGACCCTCGCGTTTTGCTGAATGAGACAGCCCATCGGCTGGATGGGCGACCCTTGGCAGAGTTCGCCCAAAGCAGGACTCACGATACTTATGACGGTCAGAATCAAGCGGCAGGTCCGGATTGGTACGCCATCGAATTCCCGCAGCCAGTCACCTTCAACTGTATTGAAGTGACCATGGGATTTCCCTACCGGGATGGAGGCTGGTGGACCTCTCTGCATGCTGAGACTCGCGCCGAGGACGGTGAAACGTGGCATCGTGTCGAGAACCTTGAAATCGCACCGCCCTATACCTTGGATGACACGCGGTACGGCCGCCGCCCCTATGAGACCTATGCGCTGACCTTTAGCGCAGTCACCGCACCGGCTGTGCGCGTGATCGGGCGTCCTGGTGGGCTGGCGCAGTTTACCTCGTTGGGGCGGCTGGCCGTCTATCATCGGGATCTGTCGCGTTGGAATCCCGCGTGCCTGCCCGATCCCCCGCTACCCTACATCTTCCACTTGATTTTCCCACGTACTATCTTCGACATGTCCGAAAGCCTGGTCCGATTGACGGGGCTGAGGATACGGTTCCCTTTCATGGAATACTATCTGGACCAGGACCGTCAGAAGCGGCTGTGGCAGAGGATTCGCAAGAACTATGAGGGAGAGCCAGAACTTTGGTTCCTGGTGGGCGAGACAATGGGGTGGGACATCTGGGAACGGGCCGGTTCTGCGGTCTCCGGGACTCGTTCCGGGGACACCTCAAGGCCCTACATTCGCTTGAGTTTTCACGACACTGTGGCAACTGCTGTAGCGCCTATCAGGGTGGAAGATCAGACTCTCGGTGAAATGACGACACACCCGGTCATCTTGGAGGGAGAGATTGACTGGGCGTGGCATCAGTATTTCGCGGAGGAACATGGCATTCCCTGGTCCGAGTACCTGGCTGCGATTGAGCGCTCACCCCGCATGACGCGGGAGCAACTGGAAGGGGCCGCCGAGCTCTTGGAGATGATTGCAAACGTGATTGCCAGTCTGGCACATCGCAACCTGTACCTGGAGCGCGAGTTGAACGCAGCGCGTGAAACAGCCAATCAGCGCTCCCCACGGCGAAAGGAAACAGTCCGGCAGGCGATTGACGTTATGGAGAAGAACCTGGAAAACTCGATCACCGTTGCCGGCGTCGCACGGGCGGTCGCCCTGAGCCCATCCCATTTTTGTACCCTGTTCACTGCACAGACGGGCCGCAACCCTAGCGATTTTCTGATTGACCTGCGCATCGAACGTGCTAAAGAGTACCTCGCTCACACGTCAATGTCCGTCATGGATGTGTGTGTGGCGCTGGGATATAGTCCAGGTTATTTCTCACGCCTCTTCAAACATCGTGTGGGTTGTACGCCAGGGGAATATGCCCGGCGCACGCGTTCCAGATGGGAACATCTTGCTTGCTGAATCTGTCATCACCTCCTCGTAAGGCATCCTCAAACGCTAACCAACCTCCGGCCCAAGATAAACCGATTGCCCAATTCTGCGCAACGTCGCAAAAAAAGTCAATACCCTTCCCATAAAAGGTCAGCCTCGCAGCCAGAGTTTCTCGTATAATAAAGATGCTGGACCTCTATCAAGGAGTGAGATATGGCCCAAGAGCTTGCTCGTGTGCCAGGGGTACGGCTTGCCGCTTCGGAGGCCAAGACCACCTGGCGTGAGGACCTGAAAAAGCACTGGCCAATATATGCGATGACTCTACCTGGCGTGATTGCCCTGATCATATTCAGTTATGGGCCTATGTTTGGCATTGCCATCGCCTTCATTGATTACTCGCCGGTCCGTGGCATTCTGCACAGCCAATGGGTTGGGTTGGAATGGTTCAGGAAGGCCTTTCAGTATCCTATGTTCTGGCCGGCGGTGCGCAACACGGTTGTGATCAAGGGCCTCCAGACGCTCTTCGGGTTTCCGGCCGCCATCATCCTGGCCTTGCTGCTGAACGAAGTGCGCCTCAGATGGTTCAAGAGCGTAGTACAGACCGCCACGATTTTGCCCTACTTTATCTCGTGGGTCATCGTCGGTAGCATGTTCAAAAACCTGCTCGGCACTTCGGGTGTGGTCAACGAAGTCCTGGTCAACGTTTTCGGCATGCGGGAGGTGCGCTTTCTCAGCGACCCCCAGGTTTTTCGTTGGGTCGTGGTGCTCCAGGATACCTGGAAGTTCTGTGGCTATTTTGCGGTGTTGTACCTGGCGGCCATCGCGGCCATTGATCCGGCACTCTACGAGGCGGCGATGGTAGACGGGGCCAACCGCTGGCAGCAGGCCTGGCACATCACACTTCCAGGCATCAGGTCAACCATGATTACCTTGCTGATCATTCTGACGGGCTGGCTTGTCCGCGGAAGTTTCGAGCAGATCTGGGTTATGTACAACGTGTCGGTGTACTCGACAGCCGACATCATCGAAACGCTCACGTATCGCCTGGGGTTGGGCCAAACTCAATATAGCCTGGCCACCGCTGTGGGTCTCGCCCAGGGTATCATCGCTTTTGGGCTGGTGATGTTCACGAATCAGTTGATGAAGCGCTTTGGTCAGGAAGGGCTATTGTGAACCGGGGAGGTGAACGTGACTAGCCGACGGACCAAGTCTTGGGTACGCAAGTTTTCGTTCTGGCAGGTGGTGATTTACCTGATCCTGATTGTGGTTTTCGGCATCGCGTTTTACCCGTTCTTCTATACCTTGTTCCTGGCCGTCATGCCCTACAGTGAGTTTGTCAAACGGCGTGTCCACCTCTTGCCGGCCGGGTTCACCTTGTACTACTTTGGCGAGGTTCTCAAGAACCCTCAACTTGCTCGCGCGTTCGGGAACTCTGTTCTGAGAACTGTGCTCGGCACTGCTCTGAGCGTCGTGGCGACAGCGATGACCGGCTATGCCCTGTCTCGTCGTGGTCTCAAGTTCCGCCGTTTCCTCAACCTGTTGTTCATCGTTCCGATGTGGATCTATGGCGGGCTGATCCCCTATTACCTGACGATTCGGGCAGTGGGGCTACTGCAAACCTTCTGGGTGATGATCATTCCTGGCCTGGTAGGCTCGTTCACCATGTTCATGGCGCGAGCCTACTTTATGGACTATCCACAAGAAGTGATCGAGGCTGCTGTCGTGGATGGCGCCGGGCAGTTAAGCATTTTCTGGCGCATTGTGTGGCCGACCTCGCAGCCGCTGATCGCTACCCTGGCCTTGTTGATCGGCACGGGACACTGGAACGACTTTTTCTGGCCGAGCATTTTGGTCCCGCCTGAATGGCAACCCGCCACCGTGATGCTGAACCGCATCGTGGCCAGCCGCACTGTGATGGTCGGGTTGGGGCTCGGCGTACGGATCATACCCCAATCGTTCGTTTCGGCTGTGGCAGCCGTTCTGATCATACCGGTGTTGCTCGTGTACCCGTTCCTTCAGCGATACGTCGTGAAGGGTATCATGATCGGTTCGCTCAAGGGCTAGCCCCGCAGGAACCGGCCCGGCAAGTCGGCCGTGGGCACATGCAGGAACGGGGAGAAAGGAGGAGATCAGATAGACAGGCAAGAGAGTCAGATCAGGGATTGAGATGTGCGTTAGCATACTGACCAGTGAGTCACAATTGAAGGAGGAAAGACAAATGAGCACGCTCAGGAAGGTAATGGCGATTGTTGTGTTTGTCGGGCTGGTGTTGGCGGGTTGCGGGCCTAAGGCGACACCCACCGCCGAGCCAGTCGAGGTTGAGGTAACCAGGATCGTGGCGGGCACGCCCGAAACCGTTGTCGTGACGGCGACACCCAAACCGGTGGTCGAGTCGGACAAAGTGGCCATCTGGTCCCCTTGCGGCGCGGAAACCGTAGCCGACTGGAACTATGACCCGATTCTGCAGGCGGTCGAGCAGGCTACCAACACCGACATCGAGATAGTCAACGTAGACTGGGGTGCTTTCGTGGACCAGGTCAACGCGGGCGCAGCAAGCGGCGAGGTGCCGGACATCATCGGCATCATCGGCCCCGACCAGCGCGGCACGCTCGAACAGTGGGCGGCCGATGGGGTCATCGCGCCTTTCGAGGGAGAGGTCGCTGAGGCAGCACCCAACGTGCTGGCTGAGTACGAGACCAACTCCGCCCTCGCCGAGGTCAAGGTAGACGGCAAGATCTACTTCCAGCCTGTTGGCTGGGGCGATGGGTACTATCCCAACATGGGGCTGTTCCACGTGCGCAAGGACCTGCTGGACAAGTACGGCATGCAGCCGCCGGACACTTTCGACCAGTACTTTGAATACTTGAGGACCTGCCAGGAAAACGGGGATGGAACAGGAGCAGTGTTTGGCGGCTCCGGAGGAGTCGGGCCGGCCATCAACGCCTTCGTCGGCGCCTACGGCGCCCCTATGCGTGGTTGGGTGAAGATGGGCGACGGCTACGAGTACTGGGCCATCCAGCCAGGCGTGAAGCAGGGGTTGCTGCTGTTCCGCAAGATGGTGGCCGAGGGCCTGGTTGACCCCGGAGTGTGGGAAATGGATGGCGACCAGACTCGTGCCGCGTACGTTTCAGGCAGCGCCTGCTCGTTAATCTTCAACGGCGGTGGGCACACCGGCCGCATCCAGAATGACATGGCCCTGGTCAACGAATCGTTCCAGGAGTGGATGCTCCCGGCATTGGATGCCGGCGCTGGCTCCCGGGGCTACACGTCCGAGGAGATGTTCTGGGGCACGTCGCAACTCGGCGGCATGGAGGGCAACAACCCGGTCGCGGCCGCGCGCGTGATCAACTACCTCATCAGCGAGGAAGGCTACAAGCTGACCACGGTGGGCGTCGAAGGCCGCGACCACGAAGTGGTCAACGGCGAGATTGTGATGTTGCCGCAGCGCACCAAGGATGGCTTCCCCACCGAGGCCGGCGACACAGGCGCTCACCCGCTGGCCGCTTGCATCGTCAGTTGGCAGCCGCAGGAGTGGCAGAACTGGGCGCTCCTCTACGGCAAGGATCAGGCCTACAAGGACTGGTTCGATCAGATGTGGGAGAATCAGGGCCAGTACCAGATTCAAACCTACGGACTGCTGACCGCCAGCCCCAAGTGGAATGGTTTCCAGGCCACCAGCAACGATCTGATCAACCTCGCTTTCCTGGAGATCGTCCAGGCTGCTTCGGATGAAGAGGCCTCTGCGCGCTTCGACCAGTTCGCGCAGGATTGGCTGAACTCAGGCGGCGCGGATGCGCAGGCCGAGATGAGCGACGTGCTGACCCAGCTCTACAGCCAGTGATACCGGTGTGGGGCGATCGGGTGTAAAATACCCCGACGGGGTAAGAGCACCCCTGGAAACTTGGCTGACACTGAATCTGGTCGGTCAGGGTGAACACCTAGCGGGGGCTAGCTCTGAGCCGGCCCCCGCCTTATCTTCATCCGTCGGACGACGCGGATGAGGTGGATGAGTACACCCGAGGAGGGAACTGCGATGCCAGGATATGCAAACTGGAGGACGTTGTACAAGGACGAGCATTTCCAACTTCGAGAAGAGGGCTATCCGGTCGAAGGCCATCCGGCGCCGAATCCAGATCAGGAAGACCCCATGCCTGAAGCGGAGTGGGAAAGGGCGTACTGGGATCTGTGGAAGGTGCGGGAGAAAGGGATTCGGCCTGATTTTCCATATACAGAGCCTGAAGACTACGAAGGGACAATCAGAGCAGCAGGCGACCTGCCGCCCCTGGTACCCCTGGATATGGACGAATACGCCGAAAGGATAAAAGGGGCCTGGTATGGAAGATGCGCCGCTGTGCTATTAGGCAAGCCGCTGGAAATGGGGTTCGACCGGCTCAAGGTTAAAGCATACCTGGAGAGTGTGGATGCCTATCCCTTGAACGACTGGGTACCCGCCCGTTCCGAAAAACTGGACATCACCCTGCGTCAGGATTGTATCCCATCCACCAAAGGCAACGTCAGGTATGTTCAGTCAGACGATGACATCCACTACACGGTGATGTCTGTGCTGCTGGCTGAACAGAAGGGCCTGGATTTTACCAGGCTCGACGTGGGTATGAACTTGCTGGAGAATGTGCCCTACAAATGGCTGTGGGTGGCCGACAACCAGGCCTATTATCACCTGGTCAACATGACGGATGATAGAAGCAAGGAAGAACAGGTTGACGAGATTGCACTCAAGATCAACCCCTGGCGCGAGTGCATGGACGGATACTTGAAGGCAGATTTCTGGGGCTATATCACTCCCGGCGCTCCCCGAGAGGGGGCCATGTACGCTTGCCGACAAAGCGCCCTGAGTCTCGTCAAGAACGGGATATACGGGGGTATGTTCGTCGCAGGTTGTCTTAGCGCCGCTCTCAGCCAGAATCCTGCGGTGGACACCATCTTGCAGGGGGGGCTCTCTGTCATTCCCAAGAACTCCCGCCTGGCGCACGCCGTGAAGGACGTCGTCAAGTGGTATTCCGAGGAACCGGCCTGGATCCCCGTGTGCGATAGGATTTACGCCAAGTACGGACATTGGTATTTTGCGGCCACGATTAACAACTTGTCTTTTGTTACCCTGGCGCTACTGGAGGGCCAACTCGATTTCACCAAGACCATTACGACGGCCGTGATGTGCGGTACGGATACCGACTGCAACAGCGCCACCGCCGGCAGCATCGTCGGGGCAGCCATAGGCTATGACGAGATAGAGCCCAGGTGGGTCACCCCACTGAATGATACAGTCAAGACCGTTGTGGCGGGTTTTGGGGAGGGCAAGATTTCCGAGCTGGTCCGCAGAACGATAGATTTCTACACTCGCCACACCTGAGAAGACCGATACTGTAGACGGAGGGTCACACTATGGCCTCTTTCGATACGCTCCAAAAGTTAGCCGAACATCCAGAATGGATTGCTCCCCGTTCCGACGTGCGGGCCTTCCTGGGTGAGCCGGGCGCTCCCGAAGCGACCAAGACGACGGTCGAGCCGGGTAACGCCTTTTCACCCGGCATGAAGACGTTCGGCGTGACGTGGTGGCTGCGCTTTCCAGACGATGGCACATTCTTCGCCAGCGAGGTCGTACCCCTGGAATCCCTAAAGTGGTATTACGAGGGCGGCTACCTGCCATTGATCCACTGCGAGACACAAGTGGATGGGCTCAACATTCGCCACAGCCTGTTCCAGGATGGCACAGCGGCCGAGCGTTCGGAGGCGGTCTGTGGCCAGTTGCAACTCACCAACATGCGCGTGCAGACGATCCACGTGCAGGTGTTCGTTGCTTTGCGCTCGCTGGGTCCGGCCGGTGGCCCTGTCCGTGACCTGGCCGTGGGCTCCGACGGGCAGAGTTTCTGGCTGGCCGAGCGGAACCTGCCCCTGCTAGGCGTTGACCGGTCGCCGGGCGCCATCGGCTGCGGCGTGGGCGATCCCTCTCCCCTGGCACAAGTGGGGCAGGTGCCAACAGACCAGACGGCAAGCGATCCCGACGGCTGGTGCTTCGGCCTGGCCCGTTTTGACGTGCATCTCTGCTCTGGCGACACGTGGCAGGTGGTTCTGGACTGCCCCCAGCAGACCCATGGCAACATGCAGAATGACTTGCCTGGCACGGCCACCCTGCGCCCGGCTCAGTACCTGACCCGTGCCGAAATCCATCTTTCACATTGGCAGGAGCGGCTGTCTCACATTGGCCTCCAGGTACCGGATGGGAACTTCCGCAACGCCTTCTTTGCGGGTTTGCAGCACATGCTCACGGCCACCGTGGGCGACCAGGCACGCATCGCCACGCTCTCTTACCCACTCCCCTGGCTGCGCGACAGCGTCTACATCATCCGCTGTTTCGATCTGGCCGGCTTCCACGACGTGGCCCAGGCGGCGACCGAGTACTGTGCCCGCAACGACTTCTTCGGTGGTTTCGGAGCCGAAGGCGACGCCCCTGGCGAGGGGCTCTGGGCCTTGGTGCAGCACTACCGCATCACGCGCGACAAAACCTGGTTGGAGCGGGCTTACCCGGCCATTCGGCGCAAGTGCGAGTGGTTGTTCCGTATGCGCCGCGCAGACAAGCCCATTCAGATTGTAGGCGATACGCCCGTACTGGCTTTCACCCACGCCGAACGTGCTGCCGGCGTCATCTGCATGCCGGCCCAGGATGGCGTCATCATGGGCACGATGGACCATCACGTCGCGATCAGTTGGGTCAATCACTGGGCGCTGTGTGGCCTACGAGAAGCCGCTTATGCCGCTCGCGAGTTGGGTCTGGCGCGTGATGCGGAGGCTTACGAGACAGAGGCCGCAGAACTCAAAACCGCACTGGAGGCATTCATCGCCCGTACCCCGGAGTATTTCGAGTGGGAGCGTACGGTGAACAGTTTGCTGTGGCCCACGCGGGCCTGGGAAACGTCGCCAGAGCAGATCGAAGCGGGTTTCGACGCCTGGTGGCTCAAGTACCGCGGCGACGCCGACGATTATCGTGCGGAACCGTATTGGCTCTACTTTGAGTTCGCCCAGGCGCACAATGCACTCTTGTTGGGCCAGCACGAGCGCGCCTGGCGGGTGGTCCAGTACCGCCTGCAGCACCAGGACCTGCCGGGGTTGTACGGCTGGCGCGAAGGCGGGCAGGGTGTAGGGACCGAGAACGCGACTCACGGCGTCACGCTGATCAACCAACTGCGCGGCTGTCACAAGTTCGAAAGCATCACGCCCCACGGCTGGTCGCAGGCCGAGATGTGGCTACTGCAACGGGCCATCCTGGTCGAAGAGTGGCAGGGTGGATTGCTGCTCTTTGCGGGTGTGCCTTCCGAGTGGCTGGCACCGGGAGCGCGCGTAGCATTTCGGAACCTTCCAACCTGGTACGGCAACGCCAGCGCCGAACTCGTCGTGGATGCGCAAGGGCAGTCGGCTACTGTCACACTGTCGGGCATCGAAGCCGGTACGCCCGTGAGGGTACGGCTACCCGGCCGAGAAGTCGAGACCGCCTTCAGCGGCAACACCCTGTCCATGCGAGTTAAACTCTATGGGACAGCGCCAAGTTGAACCACCGCGAGCGCGTAGTGGCATCTATCCGCCATCGAGAGCCTGACCGGGTCCCGATAGACCTGGGCGGCATGCGCTCTTCGACGATCATGGCCCTGGCCTACGCCCGGCTCAAAGAATACCTGGGCGTCACCGGAGGCGACGTCTACGTTTTCGATCCCCTTCTGCAACTGGCCTATGTGGAGGAACCCATCCGGCAGCGGTTAGGTTGTGATGCAGTGTTCCTCTACGATGTGGAGGCGCAATGGCGCGGTTACATCTTGCCAGACGGCACGCCGGCCAAGATACGCGCCGATTTCCCGATTGAGCCGGATGGGCAGGCTGGCGAATACGCTTGCAACCGCTCCTGGCACCGCCCGGCAGGGGGCTACTATTTCGACCCGATCACCTGGCCGATGAGCGAGGCTACCTCCGTCGCTGATCTCGATCACTATCCGTGGCCACCACCACCGTCAGATGAGTACCTGACCTACCTCCAGGCCGTGGCTAGGCGGCTCTGCACCGAGACCGACTATGCCATCATCGGGGAATGGGCTGCTGGGACTTTTCTCGAAGGCGGGCAGTGGCTGCGCGGCCAGGCCAACTTTCTGATGGACCTGGCTGGCAGCCGTGCGTTCGCTGAGACGCTGCTCGATCGGCTGTTGGAGCAGCAGTTGCGCGACACGGAACTGTACCTGGACGCGGTGGGCGATTACATCCAAATCGTCCAGGTAAACGACGACCTGGGCATCCAGACCGGCCCGCAGATGCGGCCCGAGATGTACTATGAGATGATTCAGCCCAGGCAGAAGGCCGTCTGGAGCCGCGTTCACCAGCTGGCGCCAGAAGCGGCGATACTCTTACACAGTTGCGGTGGCATCTACGATCTCATCCCTGGCCTGATTGACGCCGGTTGTGACGCGCTGAATCCGGTGCAGAGCAGCGCACGTGGAATGGAGCCAGAGCGGCTAAAACGAGAGTTTGGCGACAAGATTTGCTTCTGGGGCGGCGGGTGCGATACGCAGCAAGTGTTGCCCTTCGGGAGGCCGGAGGAGGTGTACGAACACACCCGCTGCAACGTCGGAATCTTCAAGCCCGGCGGTGGATTTGTCTTCTGCCAGGTGCACAATATCCAGGCGGATGTCGCGCCAGAGAATATCGTCGCCATGTTCGAGGCCGTGCACGATAGTTGGGCGTATTGAGTCAGAAGGAGAGTTGTCCTTTTGAGCGTGTTCTTGCGTATGTGGGCCATCCTCGTCGTGGCCGCCAAACGCCTCCTCTCTCAGCGTTGGCTGGCGTTGGCGACCCTGTTAGGGCTGGCGATCTCTGTCGCGCTCATCATGAGCATCCCCCTCTATGCCGATGCAGTCTACTATCGCATCTTGCGTGACGAACTCTCGGCCAGATATGAAACGGTCGGTGGCTCGCCAGCGGCGGCCGCGCGATTGAGGCAGCGCCCCCCGTTCGCTTTCATGTTTCGCTATATGGGCACTCTGCATGGTTCACTGGAGTGGGAGGATGTACAGGCGGTTGACGCATACCTGTCGGGGCCGGCCGGGGCCGCCCTGGGACTGCCCCGGCAACTCCTGGTACGACACTGCAAAACCGAAAACCTCCGGCTCTTCCCCTGGGAAGATAGTAGCGCCTACGAGGACGCTGACCGGCCTCTGGATTTGGTTGCTTTTGCCTTCGTCAGTGACCTGGAAAACCACGTCACCATCCTTGAGGGCCACTTACCGGCCGTAGCGACTCCCACGCCAGACAGTACTGTCGAGGTGATGGTGAGCGAGCCTCTTGCTACGGGGCTGGGCCTGCAGGTTGGCGAGACGTACGCGGTTCTACCTCGTAGCCTGACGCAGAACCTGCCTGCTACACCAATCCCGGTGCGCATTGCCGGCGTGTGGAGGGCCACAAACCCAGAAGAAGATTCCTGGTTTTACGACCCGACGGCGCTTGAGGACCTGTTCTTTGTGCCGGAGGAGACTTTCCGCAGCCGTATCAGTCCCTACGTGAACAACGAGGTTTACCTGGGGCTGTGGTATCTGGTCATGGATGGCTCCGACGTTCACGCGAGCGACGTCGCGCCGCTCCTCAAGCGGATTGCCGCGGTACAGCAGCGCGTGAGTGCTCTCCGACCCTACACTGAACTGGACATGTTGCTGGTAGAAGCTCTCCTGCGCTACCAACGCGCGGCTGGGTTGCTCACCATCCTGTTCTATGCCTTTAGCGTGCCGATTGTCGGCCTGCTCCTGGCATTCATCAGTTTGGTGGTGGGGCTGTCCGTGGGACGGCAGCGCAACGAGATGGCCGTGTTGCGCAGCCGGGGGGCTACAGCCGCCCAGGTCGTGGGGATTGCGGCGCTGGAGGGCCTGCTGCTGGGGATGATTGCCTTGATCGTGGGTACGCCTGTCGGTACGATGATGGCTCGCGTGATCGGCAGAGCGCGCAGTTTCCTGGACTTTACGTTGCAGGCCAACCTGCGAGTAGGCGTGACGGTGACGACGTTGTGCTTTGGCGTCGCCTCGGTGGGTCTGGCACTGCTGGCGCAGTTGTTGCCCACCATCGGCGCCGCCCGCCATACGATCGTCACCTACAAGCGGGAACAGGCGCGCACGTTGCAGCGACCCTGGTGGCAGCGTGCCTGGTTGGACGTACTATTGTTCATTCCTGCGGCCTATGGCACTTTTCTATTGAGGCAACAGGGCAGCATCGCCTTGCCAGTAGCCGGCCAGGAGATGCCTGGCGATCCTTTCCAAAATCCGCTGCTCTTTCTAGTGCCGGCATTGGGTATCTTTGCGCTGACCCTGTTTGTCCTACGTGTCCTGCCATCGGTTATGGGTTGCATTGCTTGGCTGTCATCGCGCACAAGTGGTGTGGGCGTTCTGTTGGCTGCGCGTCATCTTGCGCGCACCCCGGGCCTCTACGCTGCCCCGGTGGTGCTCCTGGTACTGACTCTCAGCCTGTCGGCGTTCACTGCTTCGCTGGCACAGACGTTGGACCATCATCTGTACGACAAGGTGTATTATCAGGTGGGCGCAGATGTCAGCCTGGTAGAAATGGGTGAGAACGTGGAGACGGAAGCGAGTGGCGGCCCGTCCGGCGGCGGTGTAAGTCCTGTTGGCCAGGAGGAAGGCCCGCGTTGGCTCTTTCTTCCGGTATCTGAACATCTCAAGGTGCCAGGAGTTCGAGCAGCCGCCCGCGTCGGGCATTACAAGGCGATCACCCAACTGAGTGGAACTCCGCAGGTTGGTACATTCATGGGCATTGACCGGGTGGACTTTGCCCAGGTGGCGTTCTGGCGACGAGATTTTGCCCCGGTTAGCCTGGGTGAACTGATGAATGCGCTGGCCACTACCCCGTATGGGGTGCTGGTATCCCGCAATTTTCTCCGCGAGCATGCCCTGAGCATGGGCGACACCTTCCGCATAGCGGTGGATACCTATGCGCAGCGCAATGAATTGGACGTGCAAATCGTGGGAGGATTCGATCTGTTTCCAGGCTGGTATCCGGAACAGGAGCAGTCGCCGGGTGCAGCACAGAGCGGAGCGCAAGAAAAGCAGCCAGGAGGCCCGCTCTTCGTGGGCAACCTTGACTACCTCTTTGATGAAGCGGGGGGGCAGTTTCCCTACGACGTGTGGCTAAAGACTGATCCACAGGGAGACTATGAGGAACTCGTGAGGGGGGTGCGTGCTCTAGGGGTGAGAGTGGAAGAGTGGGACGCCTCGCGCCTCAAGATTTCCAAAGAGCAAGAGCGCCCGGAACGCCAGGGGTTGTTTGGCCTGCTCTCCGTGGGCTTTGTGGCCGCCGCCCTTCTGACAGTGCTGGGCTTTCTACTCTATGCCTTCTTCTCCTTCCGCCGTCGCTTCGTCGAGTTGGGAGTGCTGCGGGCCATCGGCCTCTCGGCCAGGCAGATGGCGGCCTTCCTGGCGTGGGAACTGGCCTTTCTCATTGCAGTAGGATTAGTCGCCGGCACCGGCCTGGGTGTGTGGATCAGCCGGTCGTTCATCCCCTATCTGCAAGTGGGCGCTGGCCCCTCGGCGCACATTCCGCCTCTCGTGGTAGAGATCGCCTGGCCGTCCATCTTCCACATCTATGCCCTGTTTGGGTTGTTGTTCGTGGCCGCGTTGGGAGGGTTGACGGCTTTGCTCTTGCGCATCAGGATCTTCCAGGCGATCAAATTGGGTGAGACGGCGTGAGAGGCGACTGGCAATTGCCTGAGTGCTGCGCCGGCCAGAGTTGACGGCGGCCATGGTCGGGGCGCAGCGACCATCCCAGGGGGAGGTGTTTTGTGAAAACGTTGTACCTTTATGCCGCCCGCGATTTGCGACTGGTGGAAAGAGCGAAACCCACGCCCGGGCCAGGCGAGGCGCTGTTGAAAGTGACCGCCGTCGGCCTGTGTGGCTCTGACTTGCACTGGTACGCCGCAGGCCAAATTGGGATATGGAAACTGCGCGACCCCATCATCCTGGGCCACGAATTTGCGGCGGTGGTGGAAAACGGCCCCCTGACCGGCAAGCGTGTCACCGTGGACCCGGCCATCCCCTGTGAGGCGTGCGAGTTTTGCGAGCGTGGGCTGCAATACGTGTGTCCCCAGGTGCGTTTCGCCGGGGGGGCCGACTTTGGTGCGTTGTCTGAGCACGTTTGCTGGCCGGAGCATTACTACTACCCCCTGCCGGACGAGTTGACCGACGCCGACGGGGCGATGTTGGAGCCGCTGGGTGTGGCCCTGCACATTCTCGAACTGTGTCATATCCAGCCCGGCGTGACGGTCGGCATTTACGGCTGCGGCCCGATTGGCCTGCTGCTGGTGCAGTTGGCTCGCATGGCGGGGGCGACGCGCATTTTTGCCACGGACAAACTCGGCCATCGCCTGGAAGCCGCCCGCGGCTACGGCGCGACGGACCTCTTGCTGGCCGACAACCGGGAACACCAGGCCATCCTGTCCGCCACCCGGCAGCGGGGCGTGGACGTGGCCTTTGAGGCCGCCGGGGACAATGCCGCCGTCGCTACCGCCGTGCAAACGTGCCAACCGTGCGGCACGGTCGTGGTGGTGGGTATTGCCAGGGAAGACGAAATCGTCCTGCCCGCTTCAGCGGCACGGAGCAAGGAGTTGACTGTCAGAATCGCTCATCGCATGAACCACATCTACCCCCGGGCCATCGCTTTGGCCGCCAGTGGTAAGGTTGACCTGCGCTCGCTGGTCAGCCACCGCTTCCCGTTAAGCGAGTACGCGCGGGCCTTCGATGTCGCCGTGAACCGCGCCGGTCTCAAGGTGGTGATTGATGTCAATGCGTGATCTGGTTCGCTATTGCCCGTAGGACGGGAGAGAATTACCTTGATGAGCGAACTGATTCGCATTGCCTTAATCGGCGCGGGCGGATGGGGCGTAGAACATGCCCGCGTCTTTGCCGCCCGCCCGGACGTGGACTTGTGTGCCATTGTGGGCCGCGACCCCGCCAAGACCCAGGCCCGCGCCGGGCGGTTCGGCGCGCGGGCCTACGTGGACATCGCGGAGATGCTGGCGCAGGAAAAGCCCGACCTGGTCAGCCTGGCCTTGCCCAACCTGGACCACTTCGCGCCGACGCTGCAAGTCATCGAGGCCGGTTTCCCGTTGATCGTCGAAAAACCGCTGGTGTTCGACCTGGGCGAGGCCGACCGGCTACTGGAGGCTGCCGCCAAACGCAGCCTGTTCTTCGCGATCGTCTTCAACCATCGCTACGCCCGCCCGGTGCAAATGGCGCGGCAGGCTATCGCCGACGGGCGCGTGGGCGAGGTGACATTCGCTCTGTGGCGCTTCGGCGGCGATTGGGAGCCCAATCACCCCTACATGACGCTCGTTGAGAGCCACTGCCACGGCTTCGACATGCTCGAATACCTGTGCGGGTCGGTCGAATCGCTGTTCTGCGAGATGGCCGACAAGACCGGCCACGGTTTCCGCTCCATTGCCCTGGCCCTGCGTTTTGCCAGCGGCGCGGTGGGCAGCATGGTTGGCGGCTACGATTCGTCGTTTTCATACCGGCCAACGCACCTGCTGGAAATCAACGGCACGGCGGGGCGGGTGCTGGTGGAAGACACGGTGCAGCGCTTCACCTTCCAGGCGGCGGGCCAGGAGATGCGCACCGTCTGGGAAGCTGGTTACTTCAACGACCGCGACCGCTCGTTCTTCCAGTCGCTCGACGCCTATATGGACGTGACCCTGGAGGCGTTCAAGCGCGGCGATGAGCCGCCCGCGCCCGCCCGCCGCGGCCGGCGCGCCCTGCAACTGGCGTTGGCGGCGGTCGAATCGTTCAAGACGGGCCAGCGCATCCAGACGCCGGTCGAATAAGAGAATGAGGCACCCGCCAGGGTGCCTTCAGGTAGCAGGGGCAAAACTCGAACCTGCGACCTCCGGGTTATGAGCTGCAATCCTATTTCGCATACTGTGGACCATTGGGCCATCCATTTTTGAGGTGGCCCGACGCTCTTGGGTTTCCAGGAGCCCGGCGCTCTGGTTTACTCCTCACTTGGCAACCTCGCCACTTTGAGTAAAATAACCTTGGTTGTTGGTCGTACAGGCCCACAGAACGGTCCCGCTTGCCTTCTGGCAACCAAAGGAAGGAGTGTCTCCAATGTTGATCGTTCACGTACACGCACACGTCAAACCCGAATTCGTCGAAGCCTTTCGGCAGGCGACGATCGAGAACGCCCGCCACAGCGTGCAAGAGCCCGGCATCGCCCGCTTCGACGTGCTCCAGCAACAGGACGACCCCACCCGCTTCATCCTGGTCGAGGTCTACCGCATGCCTGATGACCCCGCCCGTCACAAGGAGACGGCGCACTATCAAGCCTGGCGCGACGCAGTGGCGGAGATGATGGCGGAGCCGCGCGCCAGCGTCAAGTACGCCAACGTCTTCCCCGGCGACGCAGGATGGGGGTAAATCCAGTGCGCTTCGAGTTCGCTACCGCCACGCGCATCATCTTCGGGCCGGGGACACTCCAGGAGATCGGGCCACTCGCGGCCGAGATGGGACGCCGCGCCCTGGTGGTCACGGGCCGTACCCCTGCCCGCGCTGCGGTGCTCCTGGAACGGCTGGCCGCACAGGGGGTCGAGGCCGTCGTCTACTCCATAGAGGGGGAGCCGACCGTCGAGGCGGTCCGCGCCGGGCTCCAGTGCGCCCAGGAGGCGGGCTGCGACCTGGTGATCGGCTTCGGCGGCGGGAGCGCGCTCGACGGCGCCAAGGCGGTTGCCATCCTGCTGACCAACGGCGGCGACCCGCTCGACTACATGGAAGTCATCGGGCGCGGGCAGCCGCTCACCCGGCCGGCCGTTCCCTGCATCGCCATCCCCACCACGGCCGGCACCGGGGCCGAGGTGACGCGCAACGCGGTGCTGGCCTCCCCCGAGCAGCGCGTCAAGGTCAGCCTGCGCAGCCCCCTGATGCTGCCGCGCCTGGCGCTGGTGGACCCCGTACTGACCTACACGCTGCCGCCCGAGGTCACCGCCAGCACCGGACTGGACGCGCTCACGCAGGTGGTCGAGCCCTTCGTCTCACTCCGGCCCAATCCATTGGTGGACGCAGTGTGCCGGGAGGGGATGGGCTGCGCCGCTCGTTCGCTCCGGCGGGCCTGCGAGCACGGCGACGACGCCGCGGCCCGCCAGGACATGGCGCTGGCCAGCCTGTGTGGAGGGCTGGCGCTGGCCAACGGCACGCTGGGCGCGGTGCACGGCTTCGCCGGCCCCTTGGGCGGCATGTTCCACGCGCCGCACGGGGCGATCTGCGGGCTGCTCCTCCCGCACGTGATTGCGATCAACGTGCGCGCCTTGCAGGAGCGGCAGCCGGGGAGCGCAGCGTTGCGCCGTTTTGACGACGTGGCGCAGGTGCTGATCGGCCGGGCGGAGGCAAGCGCCGCCGACGGTGTGGTGTGGATCCAGGGACTGTGCGACGCGCTGCAGGTGCCACCCTTGGCCGCCTACGGGGTGACGCCGGAGGATTTCCCGGTCCTGGTCGAGAAGACGTCGGTCGCCAGCAGCACGAAGGGGAATCCGGTGAAACTGGCGGCGGAGGAGATGGAGGAGGTGCTGGCGAGGGCAATGTAGGGCGTGCTCCGTGTTGCGTGGTGCGGGGATTGGAGGTTGGAAGTTGGAGGTTCTTTCCTGCTTCCTGCTCCCCGATCCCTAGTCCATAATTGCGCCGGAAACCAGTCTGGTGTAGAATATGAGTACAGAAAGCAAGATGAAAGAGAATCTTTCCGAAGAGGAAATTGATCAGGCTGTGGTAGCACAGGCCGATGATGATGCAGCGTGGGAGAAACCCATCTATGTGCGCAGTACCAATTTGATACCCACCTGCATCCCGGCGCTTGGCCTGTTGGCTGATAGAACACAACAGCAGGTGCGCTGACATACACAGGATTGGAGGCCCCATGGTCGAGACAAAACGCATTCGAGTGCTGCTCGTGGACGACCACGCGGTGGTACGGAGCGGGCTGGGTGCATTCCTGCTCGCCTTCGACGACCTGGAACTGGTCGGCGAAGCCTCCAGCGGCGAGGAGGCCGTGCGGTTGTGCGATCAGGTCCGCCCCGACGTAGTGCTGATGGACCTGGTCATGCCCGGCATGGACGGCGCCGCCGCCACCCGCGTCATCCGGCAGCGCTGCCCCCACATCCAGGTCATCGCCCTGACCAGTTTCAAGGAGAAGGAACTGGTACAGGGGGCGCTGGAGGCCGGCGCCATTGGCTACCTGATCAAGAACGTCTCGGCGGACGAACTATCCGACGCGATCCGGGCCGCTTACGCGGGAAAACCGACGTTGGCCCCGGAGGCCGCCCAAGCCCTCATCCGCGCCGCCACCGAGCCGCCCGCACCCGGGTATGACCTGACCGGCCGCGAGCGGGAAGTGCTGGAGTTGATGGTCGAAGGACTGAATAACGTCGGGATCGCCGAGCGGCTAGTGGTGAGCCGCTCGACGGTCAAGTTTCACGTCAGCAGCATCCTTTCCAAACTCGGCGTCGCCAGCCGCACCGAGGCGGTAGCGCTGGCGCTGCAGCACAACCTGGTGGGCAAGTAAGAACTCGGCCAATGCTTCCGCTGGACCACAGTCCAGCGGTGCGGCGGACGGTGGCTCGCCGCAAGCAAGTAGTGTCGGATTGTCGTTCGTCAACCACTTTCGCGAGAGGAGGGTATTATGAACCGTAGGCGCAGGTCAAGTTTGGCCGGCGGGTTGGTGTTGATCCTGCTCGGCGTCGTGTTCCTGGTCACCCAGTGGGTGCCGGGGCTCAAGATATGGTTTGACTGGCCGCTGATCATCGTCGGGGTGGGGCTGGCCCTGTTGATCATCGGTCTCCTGGCCGGAACGCCGGACATGGCTGTCCCGGCCTGCATCGTCGGTGGCATCGGGGGGCTGCTGTACTGGCAAAACGCCACCGGCCACTGGGAGAGTTGGGCCTACGCCTGGACACTGATCCCCGGCTTCGTCGGCGTGGGCATCATTCTGGCGGGCATCCTGGGTGGCGGGCTCCGCAAGGCGCTGGGGGGCGGCGGCTGGCTGATCCTGATCAGCCTGGTGCTGTTCGCCATCTTCGGCTCCTTCCTGGGCGGGCTGAACCTCCTGGGGCCCTACTGGCCGGTGCTCCTCATCGTGCTCGGCTTGTTCATCCTCGTCGAGCGCCTGGTGCGCCGCCGCTAGGCAGGAGGTAAGTGAGATGCGCAGAGGTACGCTTTTCTGGGGAATCGCCCTCATCTCGGTCGGCTTCTTGCTCCTGGTGGGCGCCTTTTTCAGGGTGAACGCCTGGAACCTGATCTGGCCGCTGTTCCTGATCGCCCTGGGCGGGTGGATCCTATGGGGCATCCTGTTCGGCCGGCCCTCTATGGAGTCTATGGAGACCGCCCAGGTGACAATCCCGCTCGAGGGGGCCGGGCAGGCCCGCCTCCACATCCGTCACGGAGCAGGACGCCTCCGCATAGACAGTAGCGCCGGCCCGGGCGAACTGGTGACCGGCACCTTCGGCGGTGGGCTGGACCATCGCGTGAGGCGGGATGGAGATGCGCTGGACGTCGAACTGCGCGTGCCCCCCCACGTCTTTCCATGGCTCACTATGCCCTGGATGTGGGGCCCGCACACCGCGCTCGACTGGACGTTCGGCCTGAGCCGGGAGATTCCGCTTGCGCTCGACTTCGAGACCGGGGCCGGCGACACCAGGATGGACCTGACGGACACACGCGTGACCGACCTGCGGCTGCAGACGGGGGCCAGCGCGACCGACCTGACGCTGCCGGCCAATGCCGGAACCACGCAGGTCAAGGTCCGTGCCGGAGTCGCCTCGGTGGTCGTGCGGGTACCGTCGGGGGTGGCGGCCCGCATCCGGGCCAGCGGAGGCCTGGCGGACATCCGCGTGGATCGGGACCGTTTCCCGCGCGCGGGCGGCGTCTACCAGTCCGCCGACTACGACACGGCGACGAACAAGGTGGACATTGACGTCGAGACTGGCGTCGGCTCGGTGAACATACGGTAGAGACATCAAGAAACCCGTTTTCGGGGAGAGAACGGGTTTCTCTACCTTACCAACGCGATGGAGGTATCACAGTGAAACGGATCCAAGTCCCTGTGATTGGCGGCATCCTGCTGATCGCCGCCGGAATCCTGTTCCTGCTACAGAACTTTAACATCATTGGCCCGGACATTGCCCTCGTGTGGGCGTTCCTGTTTGTGGCCGGTGGTGCCATCTTCCTGTACGTGTTCCTGGCCAACCGCACCCAGTGGTGGGCGGTCATCCCGGGCTTTGCGCTGCTGGGCATCGGAGCGCTGATCGCCATCAGCCAGTTGGCTCCAGGCCTGGAAGCCTGGGGTGGTGCGCTGTTCCTGGGCGGGCTTGGCGCGGCCTTCTGGGTGGTCTACCTCACCAACCGTGACTACTGGTGGGCGGTGATCCCCGGCGGCGTCCTCATCACACTGGCGCTCGTGGCGGGCCTGTCCTCCCTCCTCGAGGGGATTGACGTCAGCGGGGTCTTTTTCCTGGGGCTGGCGGCGACCTTTGGCCTGCTGTCCTTCATCCGTACGCCCGAAGGACGGCTGAAGTGGGCGCTCATCCCGGCCATCGTGATGCTGGTGATGGGGCTAGGCTTCACCGCCTTCTCCGCCTCCCTCGTCAGGTACCTCTGGCCGCTCGCCCTGATCGGCGGTGGGATATTCCTGATCGTGCGGATGATGAGATCAAAGTAACGGAACACGCAACACGGAACACGTGGCTCGCGCGGCGTGTTCCGTGTTACGTAGTGCGTAAGAGGTGAAAGGAGAGTTTTATGGAAGAGCCGAGAGAGAGACGACGCAGGCCGGGCCTGGTGGGGCCGGTGATTTTGATCGGGTTGGGCGTGGTGTTTCTGTTGAACAATCTGGGAATCGTGTCCTGGAGCGTGTGGGAAATCATCTTCCGCTTCTGGCCGATCCTGCTCGTCGCGGCGGGGCTGGACCTCCTGGTCGGCCGCCGCTCGGTGTGGGGCTCGCTGCTGGCGCTGGTGCTGACGGTAGCCTTCGTGGCGGGGGTCTTGTGGCTGTTCAACGCCGGCCTCATTCCCGGGCAGGGAGCGACGGGTGAGCAGATCAGCCTGCCCTTGCAGGAGGCGACCAGCGCCAAGATCGTCCTATCCCCCGCGGTCGGCAGCATCCACGTCAACGCACTGCCCGAGTCGGCCAACCTGGTCGAAGGGACGATCTACCTGAAGAGTGGCGAACGGGTGGCGCGCGACTTTGCCGTTGCCGGTGGGAAAGCGACACTCACGCTGAAGAGCGAGGGCTCGTTCACCATGGTCGCCGTCGGGTGGAGCGACCGGGACTGGGACCTGGGGCTCAACTCCGGCGTACCCCTGGCGTTAGAGGTTGACATGGGGGTAGGAGAATGCGTCCTGGACCTGAGCGGCCTACAGGTGCGCGACCTGAACGTCAGCCTTGGGATGGGACAGACCAGGGTCACCTTGCCGGCCGCAGGACACGTCCAGGCTAGGATCAGCGGTGGCCTCGGCGAGACGGTCGTCGTCATCCCGGCCGGGATGGAGGCGCGCATCCGGGTTGACGCCGCACTCTCCGCCCACCAGGTGCCGGCAGGGTACGTGCGCCAGGGGGACGTCTACGTTTCACCCGGGTACGAGAGCGCCGAGAATCGCGTGGACCTGGAAGTGAGCCACGCCATCGGTAACGTCTCGATCCGCTAGGCCGGTGCGTGGCGCAGAGCGCTACGGACGCCCCGCTTGAGCGGGGACTTCCCGGCTGAAGCCGGGCCTCCGGCGCACTTTGCGCACAAGTGATCAATGCGCGTGCCTGCTGGCTTCCGGCGGCCACCGATGGTTCGGTGGCCGCCGGTTGAAATAGCGGGGCGTACCGTAGCGAGATTCTTCGCGGCCTGCGGCCGCTCAGAATGACAGCACGGCCCGCGGCCGCTCAGAATGACAGTGTTGTCATTCTGAGGAGCGCCAGCGACGAAGAATCTCGACGCCGCTCAACACGACGTGGGAGAGGTGCCCAATGCGGACGATATACTTCCAGGTCAACATCCCGAAAGCGCTGCTCACCAAGGTGCTGCGGCCCGTATGGCCGGGCGTCATCTGGAGCCCCCTCTCCCCTTCCCAATTCGCTACCCTACCAGAGCCACCGCTGCCGGGGCCGCGCTGGGTGCGCGTGCGCAACCGGCAATGCGGCATCTGCGCCACGGACCTGACCTTGCTCCTGGTCAAAGCCGACCCGCGCGCCTCCGTGGCCGCCTTGCCCGGCGTCTCCCGCTCCTACCTGGGCCACGAGGCACTCTCCGACGTGGTCGAGGTGGGGGCCGGGGTGACGAGTGTCCAGGTGGGCGATCGCGTGATCATGGACAGCCGGGCGGTCGGCCCCACCTGCCTGAGCCAGGAGATTGCGCCCCCCTGCCGCCATTGCCGGGCGGGGAACTATGCCATCTGTGAGAACCAGTCGGCCGGCGTGGGCCCCGCCGGCACCGGCGGAGGCTGGGGCGACGGCTACACCGCGCACGAAAGCGAGGTGTACAAAGTGCCCGTTGACCTGGCCGACGATCAGGCCGTCCTCGTCGAGCCGGCCGGCGTCGCCTTGCGGACCGTGTTGCGGCGCAAGCCCCAGGCGGGCGAGCGGGTGCTGGTCGTCGGATGTGGCATCATTGGCCTCCTGGCCGTGGCGGTGGCGCGCATCGTCGCACCCGACGCCCACCTGACGGCGATGGCCCGCTACCCCCACCAGGCTGCCGCGGCGCGCCGGTTGGGGGCCGACCACGTGCTCTCAGGTAGAGACCACTATGAGGAGATTGCCCGCCTGACCGGTGCACGGCTCTACGTGGGCGCGCTCCACAACAAGATGTTGCTGGGGGGATACGACGTCATTTACGACGCCGTGGGTTCGGCCCACACGATCCACGACTGCCTGCGCTGGGCGCGGGGCGGGGGCACGCTCGTCGTCGTGGGCATCCGGCCCACGCTGATGACGGCGGACCTGAGCCCCGTCTGGCACCAGGAGGTGACCCTGATGGGCAGCCTGGGGCACGGCATCGAGGAATGGCAGGGCGGACGCACCCACGCCTTCGACCTGCTGGTTCGCTGGATGCAGGAGGGGCGACTGCCCACGGACGGCCTGATCACCCACCGTTTTCCGCTGGAAGAATACAAGCGCGCCATCGCGACCGCCACCGACAAGCGCACAGGGGCCATCAAGGTGGTGTTACAGGTCTAGTCGCGTTACGAATGGGCCACTCGCTGCGACATGGTCTGTATAACACATCACCTGGCAGATCGCCTTACCCGTGGGGGCACAGAGATCTGCCCAAGGAGGAACCTGTGGACTTTAAGTGCATGCGCTTGTGCGCGCTCGTTGTGGCTGCCCTGGCCCTGCTGGCCGCCAGCCTGGCCTGCGGGCAGCCGGTGCAACCGGCGTCCCCGGTCGTCGTCGCCACGCCCACGCCGGGCGGCGCGGCCTCGCCCATAGCCACCCCGCTCGTGGAAGGGACTATAGAGGCTCCTGCTGAAAGTAGACCGGCAGACCTGGCTATCACCGGCGTGACACTGAGCAACGCCGCACCTGCCGTGAACGAACCGGTCGCCTTGCAGGTCACCGTCGTCAACCAGGGCGGGGCGACGGCCGAGGGCTTTCAATTGATCGTGATTCCCCACTATGGCGTGGGGGCACCCAACCCATTCGCGGGCGTGGACCTCCAACCCCTGGCGGCGGGGGAGTCGGCTGTCGTACCGATAGAGCCGGGGCCGGCCTACCTGGAGGCTGGCACGTACACGCTGCGCATATTGGTGACGGATGATTGGGCTGCCCTGGGCAATCCCGATTCCACCGGCAGCGGCGGCGACTGGTGGGACGCGCAGGTCACAGTGGGGAACTGACCTTATGACCACACTGACGGTTCAGATCCGGCGCAAAGGGGTCATCACGCTGCCTATGGAACTGCGTCGCCAGTACAGCCTGGATGAAGGGGACGTTCTTACCATGCTCGACCTTGGAGGTGGCTCGCTTCTGCTGGTTCCGCGTGTCTCCCAGGTGGCTCGCCTGGGAGATAAGGTGGCCCGCCTGATGGACGAGGCGGGAGTGGAACTGGAAGCGGTCCTGGAAACACTGGACCAGGAGCGAGAGGCCTATTACCGCGAGCACTATGCCCAGGCCTAACCTTTTCCTATCCAGAGTTCAAACGCACGCTCAGGGAGGTGGTCATCATGGAGCGCGGCACACCTGTCGGACGCATCGTGCCGTTGAGTCCATCGGTCGAGACGCGAGCCCGCAAGTTGGTCGAGGCCGGGCTGGTGGCCTGGAGCGGGCAGAGGCTCGCCCCCATGGCACCGGTAGCGCGCACGCGGGGCCAACGGACGGTGGCCGACCTGGTGCTGGAGGATCGGGAATGGTCCTCAGCCCAAGGTTGGCATCAGGAGGATAGCGTAGGCCCAGGGTGCCGTCTACTCATCCTGTAGTGACGACTTCAGTCGTTTCTATGCTATGCGCTTGCTCAAAGTGCAGCCCAGCGCCGAGACGCGCACCGAGGGGGAAGTGCGCGAGGTGCTGGCCGATGCGCTGGCATTGAACGGGCTGGAGGTATTCCTGGCTAGCACGGTGGAAACACGGCGACGAGAACTGGTTGCCGAGCGCCGCAGGATGCGGGAGCAGATGGAGCAGCAGGAAGGCACGCAGGCCGCCGCGTGGCTGCGCGGGATTGACGACCTGTCGCCGGGGAGTTTCGACCTACTGGCAGTAACCATCTTCTTTCCTGCCTGAGCCAACGATCATATTGTTCGTCTGATTACCTTTTGTATGTTATAATCTCTCTCGTAAATAGAATGTTTGGTATGAAAGGTAATCACGTGAAGAAGAGCGTCAAGACCCTGGGCCCGGCGAGCGCCGAACTCCTGCTCCGTCTCAGCGGAGGGGGAAAAACTATTCTCTCCGTCGCCGACGCCCAGGCCATCACGGGCAAGCCCTATAAGGCCACAACCGCACTCCTTGGCGAATTGGTGCGCAAGCGATGGTTGGTGCGCCTGGTGCCGGGCAGGTATCTGATCGTGCCCCTGGAGGCCGGATTGGAGGGCATCCCCATGGCCAACCGGTACGCGATCGCCCGTGAAGTACTGCACCCTCTTCCCTACTACGTCTCCCACTACAGCGCGATGGAAATCCACGGGATGACCACCCAGCCGATCAACACGGTAACCGTGACTGTGCCCAGGCAAAAGGCCAGTCGGAACATCGCTGGCGTGGAATACCGATTCATCTATGCCAACCCGCGCTCTTTCTGGGGCTGGGAGCCGATGTGGGTGACCGGCCAGGAGCAGGTGCAGGTCAGCGATTTGGAGAAGACGATGCTTGACTGCGCTGCTCATCCCCACCTGTGCGGTGGGATAGGGGAACTGGCCAAGGGGTTGTGGCTGCGCAAGGATGCGCTGGACGAGCGCCGTCTGGTCGCCTACGTCCAGCGCCTGGATCACAAGGCGGCGGCCAAGCGGATCGGCTTTCTCCTGGAAACCTACGGCCTTGGTCGCCCAGAGACCATCGCCGCCCTGCAATTGCTCGTCAACCCCCGCTATGCGCTGCTCGATCCGACGTTGCCGGACGCAGGGCCATACCGCGTCCGCTGGCGACTGCGTATCAACCTGGACCCTGAAGAACTGAAAACCATCGTTTGGACGTGACGCAATGATCTCAACTGCTGAAGTCGCGAAACTGGCCCATCGCCTTGGTGTGGGCGATCGTGTAATCGAAAAAGACTACGTGTTGAGTTGGCTGCTGGTCGCCATCGCGGAGAGCGAACTGCGGAATGGGTTGGCCTTCAAGGGAGGCACGGCACTGAAGAGATGCTACTACCCGGACTATCGCTTCTCTGAGGACCTCGACTTCACACTGAGTGCTGACCTGCCTCACGATAACATGGTCAAAGCCTTCGAAACTGTGTTTCCCTGGTTGAGTCGCCAGGTGAATCTGACCCTGGCACTACGAAGTGTGGAACGGAGCGTCTCTGAAAGCGCAACGCTGCTCATTGACTACGTGGGGCCACTGGGAGCGCGTCTCGGCTCACGGTATCTGAAGGTGGACGTCACGCGAGGGGAACTGGTGCTGCAACCGCTGGCAGAGCGGCCAGTGCAAGCACCCTACAGCGACTATCCCACGGGCATCACGTTGCCTGCATATACACTGGCAGAGATCCTGACTGAGAAACTGTGTGCACTGATGGGACGCACCGAACCACGCGACCTGTACGACGCCTATTGGCTGTTCGAGTGGGGCGAAGTGGACTTGAGTTCCCTGCTGAACGACTTCGCCGCCAAGTGCCTACACAAGGGGCAAGACCCCAATCGGCTCGACGAGACCTTGACACGCAAGGCAGGAACCTTCGACAGGCTGTGGGCAGTTCGTCTGAGAGTGCAGGTGGCAGAATTGCCCCACTTAAACGAGGTCCTGCGGTCGGTGCGGCGACACCTGCGGGACCTGGGGCTGATTTAGGGACGTCCGAAACGTGGCCGCTGCGCTGCCCTGAGCCGCAGCCCTCAGGAGCGCCACCGCCTGGGAACTCCTCCTGGAGCACTGGGACGTCACCCTCGCCAACCTGTACTGTGCACAAGTGCTTGCCAACTGCTGCCAGTTGCGGTATACTCTATGGTGGTCATCTGGTCCGATGGCCGACGTAGTAGCAAGTACCGTGTTGGGTTTACGATTGGGCGGTTGTAGGGGGTGCCATGGACGTTCTTGCGCCCGGAAACGTTGTTAACGATCGATCTCGCCTCTGGCGCGTGGACAGGCAGGAGGTGGGCTCGTGACCCCATCGAAACCTCCTGTCGTCCGGCCGACCCGCGCACTGCCCTTCGACCAACTCCCCTGGGATGACTTTGAGCGGCTGTGCCTGATGCTCTTGCCGCGCGAAGGCTTTGAGAATCCCCAGCACTATGGCGCAGCCGGCAGCGAACAAGGGCGTGACATCGTCGCCTGCCACGGCGGCAACCTGTGGTACGTGCAGTGCAAGCAAGTCAAGCAGTGTGGCCCGAAGGTCTTGCTCAACGAAATTGAGAAGGTCCGGGGGCTGATGGAGAGCGACCCCGACCTGCGCCCTGCGGGGATACTGTTCATTGCCTCTTGCGATGTCTCCGCTAGAGCACGCGACCAGGCGAATAAGCACTGTTTGGAACTGGGTCTGGCATGCGAGGTATGGGGTCGCACAGATCTGGACGCTCGTGTCCAAAAGCATTCCGATATCGTCGCCAGATTCTTCTCAGGGCAGGTTTCCATCAAGGCCACAACGACCTACACTGAAGGTGGGACGTACATTGAAGGCCGGGTAGATACTGGCGGCGACTTCATCGGTCGAGATCAACACATCCATTACCACGCACAGCGTCCTCCTATCGGCATGCCTTTCCAGGCCCCATCTCTGCCTGTTCACTTCATTCCCCGTCCAGAAGTAAGCAACGACCTCAAGAACCACCTCTTGACCGACGACGCTGCCCCTGGCACTCTGGTCATCAGTGCCGTCCACGGGCTGGGCGGCATCGGCAAGACAACACTGGTGGCAGCGCTGGCCCATGACTCCGACCTGCAGGTCCGCTTTCCTGAAGGTGTCCTGTGGGCTACCCTAGGGCCACCGTGCGCACCGCGCAGCGCCGCTCCCGGCGGCAAGACAGAGGCGTTCTGCCGGGAGATACTCGCCTGGGGTAAGCCGCTGTACACGTTTGCGGCGAATGAGAACCTGGTCGAGATGGGGGCACAGGCAACAGTATCGGTAGACGAGTGGATGTAGGTACTATGAGTGCAAGAACGAAACTGCTGGTGACTTGCGCCTCGTTGATCGCTACCCTCGCCATCGTGACCCTCTGTCTGGCAGCCTTCCGCGCGGATTCTGCTGTTCGGGCTGCGGTTGCGCCAGCGCACCGTGCACCGGAGGCCTGGGCCAATCCGTCGCTGGTTCCGCGCGTGACCGTCATCGTGGACGGCGTCCCTCCCGTTCAACAGGCCACCGGCATCGCGCTGGACCCGTCGGCCGCCGCCGTGTGGGTCACGGAAGAGATCGTCGCCGACGGCCGCCTGGTGCGCGTGGACCTGGCCTCCGGCGCCGTGACCCCCGTGGCCAGCGGGCTGAATCAGCCCGGCCACCTGGTCGTCAGCGGCACACGGGCGCTGGTGGCGGGCAACGTCGGCGATCCGATTACACTCGTGCAGATAGACCTGGGCACCGGCAACGTGACCCCGGTGAGCGACGAACTGGGCGGTGGGCTATCGGGCGTGGCCGCCAGCCGGGCCTGGACGCGGGCCTACGTGGTCAACTATGGCAGCGGCGTCTTGTCGCGCGTGGACATTGACCCGGCCTCGGCCACGTTCAAACAGGTCACCCCCATTGCGGGTGGATTGGGCGGCCCGCGCGACGTCGTCCTCAACAGCACCGAAGACGCCGCCTACGTCACGGAGCAGAACGGAGGACGGTTGGTGCAGGTAGACGTCAACCTGGCCTCGCCGGACTATGGAGACGTGACGACCATCACAGCTGGCCTGGGCGGCCCGCGCGGGCTGACGCTCAGCCAAGATGGGAAGCGGGTCTACCTGGCCGAGGAGGCCAGCCGGGAGTTGACGGTGATTGACGTGGACCCCGCCTCGGCGGGGTATGGCGCCGCGATCACCATCTTGAGCGGGCAGGCGCTGCGCGACGTCGTGCTGAGCCCCGACGAGCACTCAGCCATCGTGACCGACGCGGGCGACGGCGTCCTGGTGGTGGACGTGGACCCCGGCTCGCCCAACTATGGCCGCATCGTCACGCGTCTCACGCCGGTGCCCCTGGACGGGGCGCGGGGGCTATGGGTGAACGGCAGCCGCACGCGGGCGTACGTCGTGTGCGAGTTTTCGGGTTACCTGAGCCGGGTGGACGTGGACCCGGCCTCACCGACCTTTGGCCAGGTCGCACGATTGGCCAGCGGCCTCGACGTGCCCGTGGACGTAATCGTAGATGCCGACGAGCAGTTCGCCTACGTCGCGCGCGAACGCAGCCCCACCCGGGGCGCTAACGCCGTCAGCCGCGTGGACTTGAGCAGCGGCCAGGTGACGACGGTGACGGACGCCGTTGGCCAACCTGTGGACCTCACGTTTGCCCCCGGCGGGCAGGCGGCCTACGTGGTGGACCTGGCCTACGACCGGGTGCATCGCCTCACGCTGTCCACCGGGGTCGTGACCACGGTGTTGGACGGGTTGACCAACCCGTTCGGCATGGCGCTCGCGCCGGACGGGGTCAGCGCCTTCATCGTCACCGAACCGGCCGCCCCTGCGTTCCCGCCGGGTGACCTGCTCGCCGCCGACCTGGTTACCGGCACATGGTCCATTCTGGCCCACGACGTGATCAGCGGGGCTACCTCCATCGTGGTCAACCCGGCCGGCACGCGCGCCTACGTCACACAGTTCGGCCTCGAAACGAGTTGCACCGGCAAACTGAGCCGGGTGGACGTGGATCCCCCCTCGCCCACTTACCTGGACGTCACCGACATCCTGACCGGCCTGTGCGGCCCGCACGACCTGGACGTGCGCGCCGACGAGCAGCAGTTCTACGTGGTGCTGGTGGGCGGCCGGCAACTCATCCGCGTTGATTTGATGGTTACGGTCTACTTGCCTCTCGTCGTGAGGGGGCAATGACGATGTTCGTAAGCCGCACAGACCTGGCAGGTCTTTGAGACCCGTCAGGCCTGGCTCAGGATCACGCGCACCACGCCGCTGTCCGGTTCCACCCACACGCCCCCATCCACCTCGTCCCCGTTGCGCCTCCGCTCCACCACGAACGCGCCGTCCCCGTCCAGGTGGCCCTCCTCCACACTGACGTACTGGGCCTGGCGGGTGAGCAGAAAGTCGCCAGCCACCGTCACGTCCAGTGCCTGCTCGGGTGGCAACAGGGGGCGCAGGAGCAGCCGGTAGTTGGCACCGACCAGGTAGAACTCATTCCGGCCCGCCTGGACCACCAGCCCACGGCCGCGCTTGCCATCAGCCTGCTCCAATCCAGGCCGCCGCTCCGGGCGGTGGCGCCAGTCCTTGGGCCTCCAATGCATCGTCCCCTCGCCAAACTCGACCAGCCCCAGCCAGCCGTCCAACGGCAGCCGTTGCGATTGCACGTGCTCCTCTTGCACCACGGCGTGGATCTTGCCCGTACCCTGGTAGCGGAGCAGGAGCGGGGCCGCCGCCGCCAGGCAGCGGATGCTATCCACCAGCGGCTGGTGGTCAGGGTTCACCGACACACCGTCCTCCGCCAGCACGTGTTCGACGGCGAAAAAGGCATAGCCGATGGCGTTGTAGCCGGCGACGGCGCGGAACATGTTCCAGGTGTTGGAGCCGCCCGGCCCCGACTCGGGCACGAACAGCGGGTTGTCGTCGCGGGCGTAGGTCGCGCAGATCTGCTCGTAGCCCCTGGAGTCGGCGACGTAGATGTCGGGCGCGATCAGGTCCACGTGCGGCGTGAACCACTTGAAGACGTCCAGCACCTTGCTCACGGCGCCGCCCGAGGGGTAGGTCTCCCCCGCCACCGCCCACCCTCCCTCCCCCAGCCAGACGTTGACGTACATGGGGATGTCATAGATGGCCTTGCCCCCTTCGGCCAGGCCATCTATGTACGTAGCGATGCTCCAGGCGCTCATCAGCTCGCCGGCCGCCCAGCCGAACAGTTCCGGCCAACTTCCCGCCTCCCTGCCCCCGGCCGCCTGCCACTGCTCGTAGACCGGCCCCCGGCCCGCTTCCTTCATGCGGGCCACCAGCTCGGCCGGCACAGGCCGCTCAAAGGCGGCCTGACCCTCCGGGCCATAGTCGCGGTCGCTGCCCAGGATGCCCGGCTCGTTCTCGATCTGCAGCGCGATGACGGTGCATTCGGTGCTGTCCCTGGCCGCCAGGTGCTCGCACAACGCGCAAAAGGCCCGGCGGTCGGCCTCCCAGTTGGCCTGGCAATGCGACGACAGTACCCACACGCGCTTGCCGGTGGGCGAGGTGACCCGCCTGAAACGCTCGGGGTTGGTCTTGACCCACGCCGGCGTATAGTCCATATCGCCGTTCTTCCACGTGCCGAACCAGAGCAGGACCAGCCTGACGCCATGCCGGCGTGCGCTCTCCAGCAGCGCGTCCACGCTGGCAAAGTCGAAGCGGCCTTCCTCCGGCTCGATCTGCTCCCAGTACACCGGGATCTCCAAGGTGTTGCCGTGGATCAGTTCGACCGCCCGGAAGGCGGCCTCGGCCTCGGCGGCGTTGTAGCCGCTGGAGTTGCGGGACTGGCCGCCCACAGGGAAGAAGGGCTGGCCGTTCACGATGAATACGCGGTCTACGTCTGTCATGGATCCTTACTCTCCTCCGCTACCCGCCTTGAGCGCCAGCAGTTCGCGCATTCCCGCGCCCTGCTGTTTGCACCAACTGTAGATGGTCACAATGTCCCACCCGATGCAAAAGTGGCGCACGCCCATGTCCAGATAGGGCCTGGCCTGCTCAAAGCCGGCTACCTCCACCCTGGGATGCACCCCCAGCGCCAGCGCCCGCTCGATCATCCTGCGGTGCACTGCCTGCACTTCTGCGCCACGGCCCTGGCCCGGTTTGCCGACGCTGGCCGAGTAGTCGGTGGGGCCAAATTGCACCATGTCAATCCCCGGCACGGCCAGGATCTCGTCCAGGTTCTCCATGGCGCCCTTCTTCTCGATCATGAGGGCGATCACCACCTCGTTCAGCGCCTCGACCCAGGCCTCGGAACCGGCCTCTAGCACGTAGCCCACACTGCGCCGCATCGCGGCGCCATGCACGCCTCTCGCCTCGGGCATCTCGGACCGCACCAGGCGCACGCACTCGCGCGCGTCGGCAGCGGTGCGGACGTCGGTAAAGAGCACGTTCTGGAGACCTGAGTCAATCGCCCGCTGGGCGATGAAACCACGGTTCTGCTCCTCGACCTTCATCATGGAAGACATGTGGGGGAACAACTCGATGGCCCGGCCCAGGTTGTCCAATTGCTCCAGGCCGAAAGGCGAATACTCGCCCACGTACTCGACGTAGTCGAAGGCGCGCGAGTGGCCGATGATCTCGACCAATCCTGGCCAGGGGCAGATCACGTGGGTGCCGATGGTCGGTTTCCCTTCGTTCAACAGTTGTCTGAGCCTGTTCGGTTTCAAGATCCACCTCCGACAGGGTTTCACGCAAGATGTCCAGGATACGTTATCACCAAGGGGGGCTTCTGTCAAGGGGGGGGACGCAGGGCATGAGAGAGATTGCTTCGCCAGCCAATCCGTGTTACACTGCCTCGACAGGGAGGACCACACGTGAAACGACAGCAACAGAAAGGCATCCCCATGCGCTCCAAGCGTTTTGAGCGGCTGGCCGGGCGGCCCATCAACCGCGAGACCTTCATCAGCCCCTGGCCCGAGGTGGGCCTGAGCGCCATGGGCAGTCCCTTTGACCCTGCGCCCAGCCTGAAGATCGAGCACGGCACCGTGACCGAGATGGATGGCCTGCCGCGCGACCAGTTCGACCTGATTGACCACTTTATCGCCCGGCACGCCCTCGACCTCGACGTGGCCGCACGTGCGATGGACACGCCCTCGTGCCAGGTCGCCCGCATGCTGGTGGACGTCCACGTGCCACGCTCCGCCGTGCTCGACCTGGTAGGGGGCTGCACGCCGGCCAAGCTGGTGGACGTCGTCCAGTGCATGAATGTCCTCGAGATGATGATGGGACTGGCCAAGATGCGCGCCCGGCGCACGCCGGCCAACCAGGCCCACGTCACCAACCGCAAGGAGAGCCCCGCCCTGCTGGCGGCGGACGCGGCCGAGGCCGCCCTGCGCGGCTTTGCCGAGATCGAGACCACCGTCGGCGTAACCCGCTACGCCCCGCTCAACGCCCTGGCCATCCTGGTGGGCTCCCAGGCGGGGCGCGGGGGCGTGTTGACCCAGTGCGCGGTGGAGGAATCCACCAACCTGCGGCTGGGCTTTAAGGGCCTGACCAGCTACTCGGAGACTCTCTCCGTCTATGGCTCCGAGCGGGCCTTTGTGGACGGCGATGACACTCCATGGTCCAAGGCCTTTCTGGCGGCGGCCTACGCCAGCCGGGGGGTCAAGACCCGCTTCACCTCGGGCACGGGCGCCGCGGCGCTCATGGGCCACTCGGAGGCTAAGTCCATGCTGTACCTCGAAGCGCGCTGCCTGCTCGTCACGCGTGGCGCGGGCAGCCAGGGCACCCAGAACGGCTCCATCAGTTGCGTCGCGCTGCCCGAAGCCCTGCCCAGCGGCGTGCGCACCATCCTGGCCGAGAACCTGATCGCCACCATGCTCGGCCTGGAGGTCGCCTCCGGCAACGACGCGCTGGCCTCCCACTCCGAGATGCGCAAGAGCGCTAAACTTATGCTCCAATTCATCCCCGGTACCGACTTTATCACCTCCGGCTACGGGGCGATCCCGCGCTACGACAACATGTTCGGCGGCGGCAATTTCGACGTGAGCGAACTGGACGACTGGTACGTGCTCCAACGCGACCTGCAGGTGGACGGCGGCATCGTCCCCGTGCAGGAGGAGAAGGTGTGGCGCGTGCGCGAGCGCGCCGCCCGCGCGGTGCAGGCCGTGTTCGATGCGCTGGGCTTACCACCGATCAGCCAGGCCGAGGTCGAGGCGGCCATCACCGCCTTCAGCAGCCAGGATATGCCCGACCGCGACCAGGTGGCCGACGTGGCTGCCGCCCAGCAGTTGCTGGACGGATCACCGACGGCGCTGGATGTCGTCAAGGCCTTGGAGGGAACCGGCTTCCACGACGTGGCGGCCAACGTGCTGGAGATGCAGCGCCAGCGCGTGATCGGCGACTACCTGCAGCCGTCGGCCATCTTTGCGCCAGGCTTCCACGTGCTCAGCGCGCTGACCGACCCGAACGACTACCAGGGGCCGGGCACGGGCTACCGCGTGGAGGGCGCGCGCTGGTCCGCCCTGCAGGACCTGCCGCAGGCCTGGGACCCGCGCACTTACCTGGAGGCCCTGGGGGCCGCCCAGGCCCAGGCCTGGCTGGAGGAGGCCGGCCCGGCCGGGCCGGGCGACCGGCTCGAGGTCGTCGTCGCGCTCGGCCCTGCCTTTGGCACCGTGCTCAGCCAGACCATCGGCGGGCTGGACCACCATGACGTGCTATCCGTCTTGTGCCAGGGCATTCAGGAGGAGGGCATACCTGCCCGCGTGGTGCGCGTCCACCACACGTCCGATTGCGCCTTCATCGGCTACGCAGGCGCACAGTTGAGCGGCTCCGGCGTCGCCATCGGCGTCCAGTCCAAAGGCACCACCGTCATCCACCGGCGCGACCTGGCCCCGCTCGAGAACCTGGAGCTCTTCCCGCAAGCCCCCAACCTTGACCTGGACACCTATCGCCAGATCGGGCGCAACGCGGCCCGCTACGCGGCGGGCCGGCCGGTCGCACCCGTGCCGGTCCGCATAGACAACACCGCCCGGCTGCGGCTGATCGTACAGACCACGCTGCTGCACCTGCGCGAGACGCAAGAAGTGGAGCGGGATCGCCCGCCCGGCGAACTGCGCGTGCTACGGCAGGAGGCCCTATGAACACGATACGCACCGCCAGCGGACGCACGCTGGATGAACTGACCATCGAGGCTGTCATGGCCGGGGAACTGGGGGGCGAGGATTTTCGTATCAGCGGCGAGACGCTGCGTCGCCAGGCCGACGCAGCCGAGGCCGCCGGCTACCGGCAATTGGCCGGGAACCTGCGCCGCGCGGCCGAGCTAACCCGCATCTCCAACCAGGAAGTGCTCGACATCTATGCAATGTTACGGCCCGGGCGCGCCACGGGTGAGCAACTGGTCGAACTGGCCGAGCACCTGGAGCGCGACCTCGACGCGCCACTGAACGCCCGCCTCATCCGCGAGGCGGCCCAGGTCTACCGGGAGCGGGGCATCTAGCGATGTTTCTTCGCTCGGACGTTTCTCGTCCGCCACTATCGGGGGCCATCGGCTTTCGCCAGCCAAACCGTATGCCCCGTGCGCTGCGACTCGAGCGCGGTCGTGAACAGCCGGTGGCTCTCCGCTGCCTCCTCGGGTGTCGCACAGTAGAAAGGCTGCTTTATCCCTGGCCCATTGACCAGTTCGTCGCAGAAAGCCGCCCACATCTGCAGAATGGCGTCGGGGAAGCCGAACTCGAAGATGGAACCGGTGATCACCGGGTAGGCTGAGCAGAGCATGAACGCAAAGACCCGCCTGAAGGGGCGGGTCAATCTCCATGGTGCCGAGGGACAGATTTGAACTGTCGACTCCCTGATTTTCAGTCAGGTGCTCTACCGGGCTGAGCTACCTCGGCCTGCTTATAATTCTACCCTAACCGGCATTATTGTCAAGCGCCCCAACCTTCCCGAAAGATCCAGCGGGGCACCCAACACGTGACACACTACTGGTGGGCCGTACCTTTGACATTCACAGCACACTTGCGAGCTTTCGGGAAGGTCTACCCAGCGCACCTCAGTCTGTGCAAGCCCCCCACGGTAGTGGGGGGTGCCGTGACCGCTGGCCCACGCATCCCTGGCCCAGTCGTGACCCTACCCCCACCTACAGCGGGGGCTTCGCAGCAGCCTGGCCCAGCCGTGACCCTACCCCCCACTGCGTGGGGGGCTTCGGCGGCCGTTTCGGCGGCGGTTTCGGTGGCAGTTTCATAGCCGCCGCGCCAGCGCCAGTGCCTCCTCCCGCGTCCGCGCTTCCCCGGCCGCCTGCGCCTCCCGCACTGCCTCCAGCAGCCGCCCAATCTCCGGCCCAGGCGCCAGCCCCAGTTCCGCCATCAAATCGTCGCCGGTGACCAGGGGGGGCGGAGCCACCGTCTCCGCGTGCCGCTCAAAGTAGTGGGTCAGCAGCGTCTCCGCCACCTCCAGCAAGCGCGCCCAGCGAGGCTCCTCCAGGGCAGCGCCCCAGATCGCCACGTGGTCGGCCAGGGCCAGCAGCACGACCTCGACGCCGGCGTCGCGCGTAGCGCGAAAGTAGCGGTACACGGCGCGGCGGCTGACCGGCCCGGACTGCGCCAGGAGGGCCGGGCGCAGGTGGTAGGCCACCATGGTCGAGACCCGCTCCACTTCGTCGCGGCTGAACCGCAGCTCCTGCACGCGTTCCGCTGCCATGCGTGCTCCCACCGGCTCGTGATCGTAAAAGTGGATGCGGCCCTGTGTGTCCTGCGACCAGGTCTCCGGCTTACCCACGTCGTGCAATAGCGCGGCCAGTTTCAGTAGCAGCGCCCGGTCCCGCCCGCCGCTCACTTCGACTGCCAGATGGGCACTTAAGTCGTCAGCGAGCGCAGACCTGACAGGTTTGAGAAATCTGTCAGGCCTGGCCACAACCTCCTCCAATGCGTTCACCGTCTGCAGCGTGTGCCGCCACACGTCGGCGTGATGGGGCGGCGACTGGGTGACCCCCTTGAGCGATTCCAGTTCCAGCACCACGTGGGAGAGCAGGCCATATTCGTCGCAGCGCTCCAGGTGAAAAGCCGCGCGCGGCACAGCCAGCAACCGTGCAAACTCGTCCCGCACCCGTTCGGCAGCCGGGTGAGCCAGCAGCGGCGCGTCGCGCCGGAGCCAGGACGCCGTCTGGGGCTCGACCTCGAAGCCCAGTTCGGCACTCAGGCGCATCGCACGCAGCAGCCGCACCGGGTCATCCTGGAAGGCGCGCTCGCTGGTGGCGCGGACACGCCTGGCCGCCAGGTCCTCCTGCCCCCCGGTCAGGTCTATCAGCAGGCCCACCTCGTCCACTGCCAGCGCGTTGATGGTAAAGTCGCGCCCGCGCAGGTCCGCCTCCAGGCCTGCGCTGTGCAGGGCGGCGAAATCCAGTTCCTGCCGGGGTTCGTCTGCCGGTGCCAGGACCACCCGCCCGGTACCCCGTTCCGCGTCCAGCGGGAAGTAGGCGCCGCCCAGGCCATCGGCCAGGGCACGCGCCAGCCCCAGGGCGTCGCCGTCTACAGTGAAATCCCAGTCGTGCACGGGCCGCCCCAGCAGCACGTCGCGCACCGCGCCGCCGACCACCCACACGCGCACGCCGCGCTCGGCGGCCCACTGGCGCACGGTTTGCCAGGGCCACTCAGGCAGAGGAACTAGCATCACCTGGCCTCCAGGTGATGGCTCACCACCCTGGCGATGGCCTCGAACTCGGGAGCGAGCGCCGGGTATAGCGCGCGGTAACGGGGATAGTAGTCGGCGTACACTGGCACCGCCGGCCCCGGCTCCGTGCGGCCGGTCACGCGGATGGCCGCGTCACAGGCGGCGGCGACGCTGGCGTACACCCCCGCGCCCACACCCGCCAGCAGCGCTGCCCCGAAGGCCGCCCCCTCGGTCACGTCCACCGTCACGATCGGCGTGTCGAAGACGTCCGCCAGCGTCTGGCGCCACAAGGGGCTGCGCGCACCTCCGCCGGAGGCGCGCACCTGCTCGATCGAGAGCCCCAGGGCCCGCATCAGCTCGAGCGAATCGCGCAGGCCGTAACTGACCCCCTCCAGCACGGCCCGCGTCATGTGGGCCTTACTGTGCCTGAGCGTGAGGCCGAAGAACACGCCGCGCGCGTGGGGGTCGGGATAGGGGGTGCGTTCGCCGCTCAAGTACGGGAGGAACAGCAGCCCCTCGCTGCCGGCCGGCACCCCGGCCGCTGCCTCCGTCAGCAGGTCGTACGGGTCACGCCCGGCCTGCCTGGCCTGGGCGCGCTCCAGGTCACCCAGGGCGTCGCGGTACCAACGGAAACTCCCACCCGCCGAGAGCATCACCCCCATCAGGTGCCACGTGCCGGGCACGGCGTGGCAGAAGGCGTGCAGCCGGCCCTGTGGCTCGACGCGGTAGGCATCCGACGCTGCAAAGACCACGCCCGAAGTCCCCAGCGTGGCTGAGACCACCCCCTCGGCCACGATGCCGGTGCCAACTGCCTGGGCCGCCTGGTCGCCGCCACCGCCCACCACCGGTGTACCCTCCAGCAGCCCGGTCTCCTGGGCCGCCTGGGTGCTCACCCGCGCGCTCACCACGGGAGACTCGGTCACCTCCGGGAGCCACTCGCGCGGCACCTCCAGCGCTTCCAGCATCTCCGCCGACCAGCGCCGCCGGGCCACGTCGAATAGCGAGGTACCCGAAGCGTCCGACACCTCGCTGAAAAAGCCTCCGGTCAGGCGGTAGCGCACGTAATCCTTGGGCAACAGCACCCTGGCAGCGCGCGCGTAGACCTCGGGCTCGTGTTCGCGCACCCACACGATCTTGGGGGCGGTGAACCCGGGCAGCACCGGGTTGCCGGTGAGCCGCAGCACCGTTTCCGCGCCGACCTGGGCGGTGATGGCGGCGCACTGCGCGGCGGTGCGCTGGTCGTTCCACATGATGCACGGGCGCAGCACCTGGCCCTGGGCGTCCAACAGCACCAGGCCGTGCATCTGCCCGGTCAGACCCACGCCGGCCACCTGGCCGGGTTCCACGCCGCTTTTGTCCAACACCTGCCGGATGCTGGCGGCGGTGGCCGCCCACCAATCGGCCGGGTTCTGCTCCGCCCACAGCGGCTGCGGAATGGACATCGGGTACTCGGTCGTGGCACTGGCCTTCACCGCACCATCCGCGCCCACCAACAGCGCCTTGCTCCCCGTCGTCCCCACGTCTATGCCAAGCAGATAAGTCGTCATGAGACCTCCTCACCTCCAGCAATGAAGCCTGTCACAGATTACGCATTACGGATTACGGATTACGCATTACGCATTACGCATCACGCATTCCTATCTTACACCATGGTCGGTTTCTTGACAAAGGCATCACCCCAGTATATACTAAAGAGACATAAAACACCGAACAACTGAAGGTAGATGCGGCGGCTTTTTGTTCACCAGCCGCCTTTTTTGACTACCAGGATGTTTCACAATTCAAGACAGGAGGTTTGAACCATGCGCAGTTTCATGGGCCGTGACATCCTTTCGCTGAAGGAATTTGAGCGTGAGGAGTATTTTTACCTGTTCGACGTCGCCAAATCGCTCGAGCATTACGCCGCCAATCGCCACAACGCGGACTTGTTGCGGGACAAGACCATGGTGACCGCTTTCTACCAGCCCTCGACCCGCACCAGGCTGGCGCACGAAGCCGCCATGTACCGGCTGGGGGGACACGTCACCGGCTTCGCCGACGCGAAGATGACGCGCGCCGGCGACTGGTACCAGGAGTCCATCAAGGACACCGTCCACATGCTGGAATTTTACGGTGACGTCATCGTCATGCGCCACTTCCAGCAGGGTGCGCCCGCCGAGGCCGCCCGCTGGGCCAGCATCCCGGTGATCAACGCGGGCGACGGCTGGGGCGAGCACCCCACCCAGGTCCTGACCGACCTGTACACGATCTGGAAGGAGGTCGGCCGCGTGGACGGGCTGACCTTCCTGTGCGTCGGCGATATGCGTATGCGTACCATGCACTCCATCTCCTACGCGCTGACGCAGTTCGACGTCCAGGTCCTCTACGTCGCCCCGCCGGAAATGTCGCTGACCCCGGAGTTCAAGGCAGAACTGGACGAAAGGAACCTGCGCTACGAGGAGGCCGGGCACGTCGCCGACGTGATCCAGCGCGCCGACGTCATCTACATGGAGCCGGTGGTCCAGCCCGATTACACCAAGGCTCGCCAGGAGGCCAGCGCGGACCACGGCCTGACCCCCGCCAACTACAGGGTCACCCGCGAGTTACTGCGCGAGAAAGCCAGGAGCAACGCCATCATTCTACACTCACTGCCGCGCATGGACGAACTCCCCCCCGACGTGGACGCCACCCGCCACGCCCGCTACTGGCAAGAAGCCTTTAACGGCGTCGCCCTGCGCATGGGACTGCTGGCGTTAGTTCTGGGAGCGATCGAGTAGTTGAACGGAACACGCAACGCGGAACACGCGAAGCGTGAAACGTGAAACGTGAAACGTGAAGCGTGTTTCGTGTTCCGCGACGTAAGGAGGAACGGACCAATGCAAACGAATCTTCGCGGTCGCGATTTGATCGGCGACCTGGATTTCTCCAAGGAAGAAGTGGAGACGGTACTGGACATGGCCTGGGACCTGAAGCGCAAGCGGGCGGTGGGTGAACCCCACCCCTACCTGCGCGACAAGGTGCTGGGGATGTTGTTCTTCTTCAGCAGTACGCGCACGCGCTGCTCCTTCGAGGCCGGGATCGCCCAACTGGGCGGGCACGGGGCGTTCATCGAATCCCGCACCACCCAGATCGCCCACGGCGACACTCCCAAGGAGATTGGCGAGATCCTGGGCCGCTACTTTGACGGCATCGCCATCCGCCACTGCGACTGGGACCTCGGCAACCAGTACATCAACCAGGTGGCCCAGGCCTCCCGCGTGCCGGTATTGAACATGCAGTGCGACCTCTACCACCCCTTCCAGTGCCTGGCGGACCTGATGACGATCATCGAGAAGAAGGGCCGCGACCTGCGCAAAAAGAGGATCGCGGTCTCGTGGGCCTACGCCGCCTCCTACCTCAAGCCCATCTCCGTGCCCCAATCACTCATCCTGCAGATGCCGCGCTTTGGGATGGACGTGGTCCTGGCCTACCCGCCGGGGTTCCAGTTGCGGGACGACATCGTCGAAGAGGCCAGGGCACAGGCGCGCAAGTTCCGCACCGGCTTCGAGATCGTGCACGACATGGACGAGGCGTTCAAAGGCGCCGACGTCGTCTACGCCAAGTCGTGGGGCCCTCTGGTGACGACCGCGGATCCCGAAGAGGGTAAGCGGTTGCAGGATAGTTACCAGAGTTGGATCGCCGACGAACGGCGCATGGCCCTCGCCAAGGAAGACGCGGTCTACATGCACCCGCTGCCGGCGGACCGGGACATCGAGGTGACCAGTGCGGTGATGGACGGTCCCCACTCCGTCGTGTATGACCAGGCCGAGAACCGGCTACACGCGCAGAAGGGTGTGATGGCGCTCACGATGTGGTGATCACTGATCACACCGTAAGGAGGAAATTCATGGCAAGAAGACTAGCCGTAATTGCCATCGGCGGCAACTCATTGATCAAGGACAAGCAACACCAGACGGTGGAAGACCAGTACCTGGCGGCCAAGGAGACCTGCTACCACATTGCCGACATGATCGAGCAGGGCTGGGACGTGGCGATCGGCCACGGCAACGGCCCGCAGGTGGGCTTTATCCTGCGCCGCTCCGAGATCGCGGCCAAGGTGGCGGGCATGCACGAGGTGCCTCTGGACGTCTGCGGCGCCGACTCGCAGGGCGCCATCGGCTACGCCCTCCAGCAGAACCTGATCAACGAGTTCAAGCGCCGTGGGATACGCAAACAGGCCGCGACCGTCGTCACCCAGGTGGTGGTGGACCGTAACGATCCCTCCTTCCAGAAACCAAGCAAGCCCATCGGCGGCTTCATGGAGGAAGCCGACGCCAGGGAGCGGGCTGAGAAAGAGGGTTGGACGGTGGTCGAGGACGCCGGCCGGGGCTGGCGGCGGGTCGTCGCCTCCCCGCTCCCCCAGGAGATCATCGAGCTGCAGGCGGTGCGAGAGCTGCTGGACGCCGGCATCATCACCATCACCGTCGGCGGCGGCGGCATCCCGGTCATCCGCACGGAGAATGGCGACGTCCAGGGCGTGGCGGCCGTCATTGATAAGGATTACGCCTCCTCGTTGCTGGCCCGCTCGATCGGGGCCGACCTGTTCCTCATCTCCACCGCCGTGGAAAAGGTCTACCTGAACCTCAATAAGCCTGACCAGAGGACGATTGACAGGATGACCGTGGCGGAGGCGAGACAGTACATGGCGGAGGGTCACTTTGCCAAGGGGAGCATGCTGCCCAAGATCGAGGCCATCTTATGGTTCCTGGAAGCCGGTGGCAAGGAGGCCCTCGTCACCAACCCGGAGAACATCGCCCGGGCACTGCGGGGGGAGACCGGGACGCGGATCGTGCCCTGATCCCTGATCACTAATCCCTGATCACCGATCACTGGCTCTACGGGGGGTGACTTGTGCAGCACATCCTGGGCCTCAAATGCACCATCTGTGGCGCGGAATATGGGATGGACGAAGTGGAATACGTCTGCCCACACCATGGCGATGACGGCATCCTGGACGTCGTCTACGACTATGCCTATATCGGCCGTCACTTCACGCCGGACCAACTGGCGGCCAGCGGCGAGCGCTCGATCTGGCGCTACCTGCCGCTCCTGCCGGTAGACCCGCAGGTGGCGCGGCGGCTGGCGGAGGGCACGCTGCTGGGTAGCGTCGGCTGGACACCGCTCTACCCCGCTCCGCGCCTGGCGGGCACATTGGGCCTGAACCACCTGTGGATCAAGGACGATGGCCGCCAACCCACGGCCTCCTTCAAAGACCGCGCCTCGGCCATCGCCGTGGTCAAGACCCGCGAACGAGGGGCCGAGATCGTCACGACCGCCAGCACCGGAAACGCCGCCGCTGCGCTCTCCGGCCTGTGTGCGGCCGTCTCCCAGCGCAACGTCATCTTCGTCCCGCGCACCGCCCCCCAGGCCAAAGTGGCACAACTGCTGGCCTACGGCTCCACCGTCCTGCTGGTAGACGGCACCTACGACCAGGCGTTCGACCTGTGCCTGGAGGCCGCGCGCGCCTTTGGCTGGTACAACCGCAACACCGCCTACAATCCGTACATGTCCGAGGGCAAAAAGACTGCCGCCTACGAAATCTGCGAACAACTGGGCCAGCAAGCCCCCCACGCAGCGGGAGGGTCCCCACAAGCCCCCCACGTAGTGGGGGGTTCGGTGACTGCTCGCCCACGCGCCCCCGACGTGATCCTGATCCCCGTCGGCGACGGCTGCATCATCGGCGGCGTCCACAAAGGGCTCAAGGACCTGGCAGCGTTGGGCTGGATCGAGCGGATGCCCCGGCTGATCGGCGTGCAGGCCTCAGGTTCCTCGCCGCTGGTGGAGGCCTGGGAACAGGGGTTAGAGGGGTGGGAGATGAAGCCGGTGGAAGCCCATTCCATCGCCGATAGCATCGTGGCGGGGCTCCCGCGCGACCGGATCAAGGCGCTGCGAGCGGTGCGCGACACGGGCGGGGCCTTCATCCGCGTGGACGACGAGGAGATCCTGGCCGCCATTCCGGCGCTGGCCAGAGGGTGCGGTGTGTTCGCCGAGCCTGCCGCGGCTGCCGCCTACGCTGGCCTGGTCCGGGCCGTGGAAAAAGGCCTGGTTGCCCCTACCGACCAGATCGTCGTCCTGGCGACCGGCTCCGGGCTCAAGGACGTCGCCAGCGCCATGAAGGCGGTCCAGGCGCAGCCGCTGGTAGTGGAGCCGACGTTAGCCGCTGTCAGGCATGCTCTGAGTACTGGAGGGTGGTAGACTGGCAAAATGGTCAACGTGGCGTTCCTGGGAACGGGCGGGGCCTTCTCTGCTGGAAGGCGCAGCAACGTAGCGCTGCTGATTAAGGTGGACCACTTCCGGATGCTGGTCGAAGCGGGACCGACCGTCATGCAACAACTGGCCCGCCTCAACCCGGAACCGGCTGAGGTCGAAAACCTGTTCGTCTCGCATTCCCACGGCGATCACGCGTTGGGCTTCCCGATGCTGGCGCTCAATCGCATTGAGACCCAGGCCCCGCTGCACGTCTATGCTGGCCCCAGCACCATCCACACGCTACAGGGGCTGTGGACCCTGGCATATCCTGACCTCGACATTGACCGTATCAATCTCCACTGGCACCCGCTATCGGAACAGGACCCGCAAGTAACGGTCCTGGCAGATGGCATCGTCCTGCGCACCGTGCCGGTCCCTCACCCACCTGCTGTGCCCACGCTGGCCGCCCGCTGGGACCTGGCGGGTGGCCTGTCCATCGCTTTCGCCACTGACACGGTCCCCAACGTGGCCACCGTAGGACTGGCCTACGGCTGTGACCTGCTAATCCACGAGGCCTCTTACAGTGCCGTGCTCCAACCCGAAGACGACGCCGGCAAGTATTTTCACAGCACAGCCCAACAGGCGGGTGAGATCGCACGCCTGGCGGGCTGTGCGCGCCTGGTCCTGGTGCACCTGGGCCCCGAGACCGGCGAGCACCCGGATGTGCTGGCCGAAGAAGCACGCGCGGGCACCGACCTGCAAGTGATCGTCCCAGAAGACGGTGAGCGAATCTGCCTGTGATTAGGAAATCTTGCGAAGGTTAACAACCTTCGCAAGGTTGAGTTAGAAACGGAGGAACCCCGATGCACGTGTTGATCTCCGTAGACATGGAGGGCATCGCCGGCGTGGTGTCCGGCGATCACGTCACGTCTACCCACAAGGAATACGAGCGCTTCCGCAAACTGATGACCGCCGAAGCGAACGCCGCCATCGCGGGCGCGCTGGCGGGCGGGGCGGCCCCGGTCGTCGTCAACGATAGCCACGGCAGCATGACGAACCTGCTGATCGAGGAACTGAACCCGGCTGCGGAGTTGATCTCCGGCAGCCCCAAGCCCTTCAGCATGATGCAAGGCATCGGCCCGGGTGTGGATGCCGTCTTCTTCGTCGGCTACCACGCCGCGTCTGGCACGGGAGCGGCCGTGCTGGAGCATACCTGGAGTGGGCGCGTGGCCGAACTGCGCCTCGACGGCCGGGCGGTGGGGGAGACGGGGCTCAACGCGGCATTGGCGGGGGCATACGGCGTGCCGGTCGTGCTGGTCACCGGAGATCGGGCGGTGACGGAAGAGGCGCGGACGCTCCTGGGTGAGATCGAGACGGTGGCGGTCAAGGATGGCGTGGCCCGCACTGCGGCTCAATGCCTGCATCCGCAGGTCGCGCAGAAGCGCATTCGCCAGGCCGCTGAGCGTGCCCTGAAGTTGAGCATTCCGCCCTTCGTCGTGCCGGCACCGGTTACGCTGCGCGTCGCTTTCCAGCGCGCGCAGCACGCCGACCTGGCGGAACTGGTGCCCGGCAGCCGGCGGGTGGACGGCCGCACGGTCGAGTGGACCGGAGAGGACGTGCCGGCCGTGTACAAAGTATTTCGCGCGATGACGGTGCTGGCGTCGTCGGGAGGATGAGCGGATTCCGTGTTTCGTGTTCCGTGTTCCGTTACGCAACACGGTACACGCACCACGTTTCACGTTTCACGTCATAACCTGGGAAGGAGTTGTCCAATGATAGACCTATCCATCCACGAAGAACGACTCGAGCGGGCGGTGCAGCGCGCCCGCGAGCGTGCCATCATCATCCCTACGTTCGCACAGATGAAAGACCCTACGCTCATCCCGGACGGGATTAAGGCCCGACTCGGGGGCGCCGGCCTGTGGGACGTGGATCCGCTCAACCTGTTCCGCATCACGTGGAAGAACGAGCCTACGGCTCGAGGCGGTGGGTTCGGTGGCGTCAACTACCTGGAACTCCCGCCGTTGCTCACCGGGGTGCCGGCGCGCATCATCGCGCTGGTTGGCAAGTGGTTCCCCACCGGCGCGCACAAGGTCGGCGCAGCCTTCGGCTGCCTGGTCCCGCGCCTGATCACGGGACAATTCGACCCGACCGGGCAGAAGGCGGTCTGGCCCTCCACCGGCAACTATTGCCGCGGCGGCGCGTACGATTCGGCGCTCCTGGCCTGCGAGTCCATCGCCATCCTGCCCGAAGGGATGAGCCGCGAGCGCTTCGAGTGGCTGGCCAAGGTCTCCGGCGAGGTCATCGCCACCCCCGGCGTCGAGTCCAACGTCAAAGAGATCTTTGACAAGTGCTGGGAATTGCGGCGGACGCGCGGCGACGACATCTTCATATTCAACCAGTTCGAAGAGTTCGGCAACTATCTGTGGCACTATGAGGTCACCGGCCACGCGATGGAGCAAGTGCTGCGGCAGGCGATGGGTGCGCGCGACGCCTATCAGGGCGTGGTGCTGACCACCGGCTCGGCCGGCACGATCGGCTGCGGAGATTACATGAAGAAAGTCTTCCCCACCAGCAAGGTGGCCGCCAGTGAGGCGCTCCAGTGCCCCACGCTGCTCCTCAACGGCTTCGGGGGGCACCGCATCGAGGGCATCGGCGACAAGCACGTCCCGTGGATCCACAACGTCAAAAACACCGACGTGGTGATGGCGATTGACGACGAGGCCTGCTTGAGCCTGGTGCGCCTGTTCAACGAGCCGGCCGGCCGCGCTCACCTGGTGAAGCAGGGGGTGCCAGAGCAACTGGTGGGCCAACTGGACCTCCTGGGCATCTCCAGCATCGCCAACACCCTCTCTGCGATCAAGTTCGCCCGGTGGTACGAACTGGGCGAGCACGACGTCGTGTTGACCGTCTTCACCGACTCGATGGAGTTGTACGGGAGCCGGCTGCGGGAACTGCACGAGGAACACGGTGAGTACACCGAACTGGACGCAGCGGCCGACTATCACCGCTATCTCCTGGGCTGCACGGTGGATTACGTCGAGGAACTGGGTTACTGGGACCGCCGGCGCATCCACAACCTCAAGTACTTTACCTGGGTCGAGCAGCAGGGCAAGACCTACGAAGAGATCCAGGCCCAGTGGTACGACCCCGACTACTGGACCGGCGTCCAGCGCCAGGTCGGGGAGATTGACGGGCTGATCGAGCAGTTCAACGAACACACGGGGCTGATCAGAGAACTGTAAACACCAAGAAGACCTCCGAAGTTTCCCGGAACTTTGGAGGTCTTTGATATTGACGCCAGTGCAAGGTTAGGCTATACTTTCATTAGTTGCCAAGATCGAAGGGGCTGCCCAGCAATGAAGGTTCGTGACGTTATCAAGATGATTGAGGATGGAAGTAAGAGTGTATCGGTTTCTGGTAGTGATTGAGAGAGCAAATGGAAACTACGCGGCATACGCGCCTGATTTGCCCGGCTGTGTGGCAACTGGCAAGACAGTGGAAGAAACGAAACGCAATGTGCACGAGGCCATCAAGATGCACGTCCGAGGGCTCCTGGAAGACAACCTGCCGGTACCAGTGTCCTCTGCCTTGTCTGAATACATGGCCGTGGCCGTATCGTGAATGGGTTTGAATGTTGGATTGAGATATGGCGATGTCCTCCTACGAAGTTGTGCGCCGCGCGATCGAGTTCGAGCACCCCGAGCGCCTACCGTTGCGCTTCGAGGCGCTCGGGCTGAGCGACGTGCACAACGTCCCGTGGAACCAGATCGGCGTTGGCGACAAGACCAAGCGCCAGACGACCGACGAATGGAGCTGCCTGTGGGTGCGCTCCGAAATGGACAACATGGGCCAGGTCAAAGGCCATCCCCTGGCCGACTGGCGTGCATTGGACCATTTCCGCTGGCTCGACCCCGACGATCCGGCCTTCTACGAGGGGATGGACGCGCGCTTGGCCGGCTCCGACGGCAAGTATGTGACCACCGGCATCTTTATGCTCCTGTTCGAGCGTATGCACGCGCTGCACGGCTTCGAGAACACGTTGGCCGACCTGTACCTGGAACGGGAGCGCATCGAGATGCTGGCCGACCGCATCGTCGAGTTCGACTTAGGTCTCATCCAGAACATCGCCCGCCGCTTTCCCGGTCGCATCCACGGGTTCGGGTTCACCGACGACTGGGGCACCCAGCAGGCCACGTTCATCAGCCCAAGGCTGTGGGACGAGTTCTTCAAGCCCCGCTACGAGCGCATCTTCAACGCAGTCCACGCGGCGGGGTGGCACGTGTGGATGCACTCGTGCGGCAAGGTCAACGCTATCCTGGAAAGCCTGATCGAGATCGGGCTGGACGTCATCAACCTGCAACAACCGCGCGCGCTGGGGATCGAGGAGATCGGCCAGCAGTTTCGCGGGCGTATCTGTTTCGAGTCATTGTGCGACATCCAGCACACGTTACCATTCAAGGGGGCCGAGGAGATTCGGGAGGAGGCTGCACTGCTGCTCGAACACTGGGCAACCCCTGAGGGCGGCTTCATCCTCTCGGATTACGGGGACGGGCAGGCCATCGGCGTCGAACTGGAGAAGAAGCAGATCATGCTGGAGGCTTTCCTGGAAGTAGATCCCTGGCGGAAACAGCAGCAAGTTGAGTAAGGAGTGTCTGGCTATGTGGCAGACGTATTACACCCCCACTTCCATTGACGAAGCGCTGCGCCTCCTGGCCGAACACGGCCCCGAGGCCCGCCTCATCGCCGGCGGCACCGACCTGCTGATCGAGTTGCAGCGCGGCGTCCGGCAGGTGCGCGTGCTGATAGACGTCACCCGCATCAGCAATCTCAACCGGCTGTGGCAGGACGACGGGTTGGTCCACATCGGCCCGACGGTGACGCACAACCTGGCCGTGGCGTCGGAACTGCTGGTCGGGCGCGGCTTTCCGCTGGCGCTGGCCTGCTGGCGGGTCGGCACCCCCCAACTGCGCAACCGGGGCACGATCGCCGGCAACCTGATCACCGCCTCCCCCGCCAACGACACCATCACCGCGCTGTGGGCGCTCGACGCCCGCCTCACGCTGCGGAGCGTGCGCGGCGAGCGCACACTCTCCTGCGCCGACTTTTACCAGGGAGTGCGCCAGACTGCGCTGGCCCCCGACGAGATGGTGACCGATATTACCTTCCCGGCGCTGGGCCCGGACCAGCGCGGGACCTTCGCCAAACTGGCGCTCAGGCGCGCGCACGCCATCTCCGTCGTCAACGCCGCCGTCGTCCTCACCTTCACAAGCCCCCCACACACAAGCCCTCCACACGCAAACCCCCCACGTAGTGGGGGGTTCGGTGACGGCTCACCAAGCCCCCCACCCAGTGGGGGGTTCGGTGACGGCTCACCCAGGATCACCGACGCCCACATCACCCTCGGCAGCGTGGCCCCCACGATCGTGCGCGCACCGGAAGCGGAATGCGCCCTGGTAGGCGCACCCCTGAGCCAGGAGCGCATCGCCGAGGCCGCCGACCTGGCCGCCCAGGCCGCCGCGCCGATTGACGATCTCCGCGCCGGAGCCGATTACCGCCGTGAGATGGTGCGCGTGCTGGTGCGCCGTGCGCTCACTGCACTGTGCGACGGCACCGAGCGGGCCGAATTCCCCGCCGCTCCGCCGAAACTGTGGGGCCGCACCGACGGCCATTCTCCCCGCCTGGCCGGCAAGACGATATGCCATCACGACGGAGGTCCCGGGACTATCGAGTGTACGGTCAACGGGGAGAACGTCGTCGTGCCAGGGGCGGGCGGCAAAATGCTGCTGGAGATGCTGCGCGACGACCTGGGGCTGACCGGCGCCAAGGAGGGCTGCGGCGAAGGGGAATGCGGAGCCTGCACGGTATGGATGGACGGCATCACGGTGCTGGCCTGCCTGACGCCCGCCCCCCGCGCCCACGGCACCCACATCGTCACCGTGGAGGGGCTATCGAAGGGCGCGGCCACCACGCCCCTCCACCCGGTGCAACAAGCGTTCATTGACGAGGGGGCGGTGCAGTGCGGCTACTGCACACCCGGCTTCATCATGGCCAGCGCCAATCTGCTGGATGAGATTCCCCACCCCACCCACGAGCAGATTGTGGCCGGGCTGACCGGCAACCTGTGCCGGTGCACGGGGTATTATAAGATTGTGCGGGCGGTGGAGACGGCGGCAGGTAAATGAACAATGAACAATGAGAGAATGAACAATGGCAGAAGTCATGAAATGCGTAATATGCCATAGTTCTGATATTGAGGCACGGACTGTCAATGAGGTCTTTTGGGTAGGACAAGACGCGGTTCTGGTGCCGTGCCACGTGCTCGTCTGTAACAACTGCGAGGAACAGTATTATAACCGCCAGGTCATGCGCCGCCTTGAGGAAATCGAGGAACATCTGCAGGCCAGAACGCTGGCGTTGGAGGCGGTGGGACAGGTCTTGAGGATTGCTGCTGCGCAAGAGGTGCGTGATGGATGAGATGAAGGTCAAAGAAGTTTCTACTACCTATGAGGTAATACGGTCACCTGCTGAAGGCATAGAACTCCCGCCGGAATTTGCCTGGCTCCGCTGGCTGACGCCAGATGAACAACGTGCCTTCTTCCAGGCACTAATGGACGCCTTGGCCCGGGCCTGGCAAAGCCTGAACATCACATCTTTGAGCCAGGAGATAGAACGATGGCAGCAGCGGGCTCAAGAACGCAGGATGGCCAGAGCAGAAGTCGAACGCCAGGCCTTTTGGGCTAGCCACGAACAAAGACTAAATCAACAACGCGCGCTAATTGACGAGTTACTTCAGGAAATCACTGGTGATACAGGTGCGGTCCCTTCCACACCTGAGATCCGTGAACTGCTAGGGCAGCAGGTTCCCTACGATGACCGCTTGTCCGACGAGATCATTGCAACGCGTTATGAGGAACGATGAACCACTTTGCCCTGGATGCAAGTGCATTGGTGAAACAGTATCACAATGAGCCGGGTGCTCAAGTTGTGCAAGGGCTCACAGATGCACTTTTAGCTGACGATCCTCGTCGTGCCCTGGTCTCGTGGTCTACCCTGGCGGAGACGTTGGCGAGTCTGAACCGAAAAAAGAACGCTGGGATTGTCTCACAAAGCATATACCAGGCTGTTCGGACCCGCCTTCTGCTAGAAACGCGGGAGATGAATATCCTAACCGTCACTGACGCAGCAATTCAAGATTCGTTGAGTCTCATTGAGCGTCACAATATCAACGCCTCAGATGCCTTGTTCTTGCGCCAGGTACTGGAATGGCATGCACAACTTCCTGAAGAGGACAGCGTTGTGATGATCGCGGCCGACCGCCGACTGTTGCGAGCCGCTGAGGTCGAGGGCTTGGTCGTACTCGACCCAGAACAGAGCGATATCGCCGAGGTGAAGTCACTCGTGGCCAGTTAAGAATGACCATGTGTAGCGTAGCAGGGTCAGGGTATACAGTGGATGACCTGACGATCCGACGGGGGGAACGGAGTATCAATGGGGATATCACGGTTCACACCCATACTGTCGTCTTTGTCTGCCCCCTCACGGAAAAAGAGAGACATCTGTTCACCCAGATGATCCAGGGGTTTTACTACGCCGTCCATTTCTCTCAGCAGTTTGGGGACGATCTGGTTGCAGAGCCAGTGGTCGAGTTCACGCGGCCTGACGAGGCGCGGTATACGCTACGGCAACGTGGGATGAGTGGGCCGTGGAAAGACCTGCTGTTGGCGATACTGGCGAACTTTAGCCACGAGATCGTGGGCATCCGTGAGCACGACGGCAGCCGCGTCTTCGACCCGGCGCGCTGGGCGACTGTCGCACTGGCACAGATGGAGACCATGCAGCCTCAGTCTGTCCCGGCGGTCGGCGAGCCTCGTCCTGGTTACGAAACGAAGCCCGAGGAGTCGTCCAACACCCAGGGATAGCGTAGGTTCAGCACGTATGAGGAACATCAAGGAGCGAAGAGCAGATAGTAAGTATCGCACTTCCAGGCGCAATCGTTTGTTGCTGCCCTGGTGCCTCCTGCTGCTCTGTGCTCTCCTGGGCCTGTTTGTCCCCACTCCCGCCTACGCCCAGGAGCCTGGCCCTACGGCCTGGGAGTGGCACACCTTCACTACGGACAACTCTCCCCTGGCCCCAGGCGGGGTGAACGTGCTGCTGAAGGATGCCCAGGACCGTATCTGGATCGGAACGGGGGGCGGCGTGAGCGTCTACGCGGCGGCCGGCTGGCAGACCTTCACCGCAGATAACTCCCCTCTGACTCCAGGCGAGGTCTACACGTTCCTGGATGACTCTCAGGGTCGTATCTGGGTCGGAACTGGCGGCGGCGTCAGCCTCTACCAGGCAGGGGCCTGGCAGATCTTCACTGCCGACAACTCCCCCCTGGCTCCGGGCAACGTCTCCGTACTACTGGAGGACTCCCAGAGCCGCATGTGGGTCGGAACCGATGAGGGTCTCAGCCTCTACCAGGCGAGGGCCTGGCAGACCTTCACGGCGGAGACCTCCCCCCTGGCTCCGGGCGAGGTGACGCGACTCCTAGAGGACTCTCAGGGCCGCATGTGGGTCGGGACCTCAGGTGGCGTCAGCCTCTACCAGGCGGGGGCCTGGCAGACCTTCACGGCTGAGACCTCC
>Ga0307377_10000181_pt1 | contig 85818 bp, 81 predicted proteins | sample TR3MG_FD_202535 | JGI IMG/M metagenome (GOLD analysis project Ga0307377, IMG submission 202535) | Soil microbial communities from Risofladan, Vaasa, Finland - TR-3 | ecosystem: Environmental > Terrestrial > Soil > Coastal area > Acid sulfate soil | place: Finland: Risofladan, Vaasa | collected...
GACGCTCCCCCAGAGGTTGCGATACCTCGAAGGGGCCACACAAGTGTAGTGAAGACTTTCGACGAAAACCGGCCCTGGCGCTATGATCAGGGCCATTCTTGCCACTCAACTGCGTAACTTGGGTTAGAACGACCTTCGAGCAGCGCCCAGGCCAGGTAGCCAGCCTTGGGTGGGGCCACCTGACGAACTGCACCGGCCCGTGTGAGCGTCTGGGGATGCGCGACGCGATTACCCGCCCGCCCGAGCAGCCTGTGAGACGTCGGCGACGAGTTGCTGGGTGTCTCGGGCGATCATGAGTTCCTCGTTGGTGGGGATCACCCAGGCTGCGATTCGGCTGTCATCGATGGTTACGGGGAACTCGCCTTTGCCGCCCTTCTCGTTACGATCGACGTCGAGGGTGATGCCCAAGGGGTCGAGGCCGGCAAGGATCTTGCCGCGCATGATGGGCGAATTCTCGCCGATGCCGCCGGTGAAGACCACCGCGTCGCACTCGCCCAGTTCGACCAGGAACGCCCCGAGGTATTTGCGGGCGCGGTGCGCGAAGACGTCGATGGCCAGATTCGCCCTTTCGTTGCCTTCTGCGGCTGCCTGTTCCACGTCGCGCAGGTCGCGCGAGACACCCGAGACCCCCTGCAGGCCGCTGTGTTTCTCCAGTTGCGTCTTGATCTGCTCGAAGCTCATGTCGCTGACGGCGGCGAGTTGGAAGATGATGGCTGGGTCGATATCACCGCTTCGGGTACCCATGACCAGCCCCTCGAGGGGCGTCAGGCCCATCGTCGTATCGATCGCCTTGCCCTGGCGAACACAGGCCATGCTACACCCGTTACCCAGGTGCAGGGTGATGACGTTGGGCGTGGCCTTTGAGAGCACGTCGGCTGCTCGCTGCGAGACGTAGCGGTGGCTGGTACCGTGGAAGCCGTAGCGACGGACGCGATATTCCTGATACCACTCGTAAGGGACGGCGTAGGTATACGCGGGCGCCTCAAGCGTCTGGAAAAAGGCTGTATCGAACACCGCCACCTGGGGCGTCTCGCCGAAGATGTGAATCGCGGCCTTCAGTCCAGCCAGGTTCGCCGGGTTGTGCAAGGGGGCCAGCTCACAGCATCGATCGATGGTATCCAGCACCGAGTCGTCGACAACGACCGACTCGTAGAAGTCCTCGGCCCCGTGCACCACGCGATGTCCTACCCCCGCCAACTCGCCGAGATCGCTCAGGGCCGGCCGCTCGCCCTTGCCGAGCAGATCGACGATTCGCTGGACGCCTTGTTCGTAGTCGGCGACGGGCTCGGTGGCATCGAACTTCCATGCCCCGGCCTTGTGGTGCACTTCGGCGTTATCCTGTCCGATCCGCTCGATCAGTCCGGTCGCGAGTTCGGCCTCGGTCGTCATGTCGAAGAGGCGGTATTTGATCGAGCTACTGCCGCAGTTAATGACCAGTACCTTCATCTGGTGTTTCGCCCTTTCAGTCAGGGAAGTCGTGCGCCCGGCAAGGTTCGGTACTTCGACTGCCGGTTCACGGTGCAACTTTAGCGGTCCCGGGGCTTGGGGTCCAGCGATGCCTGTAGGACGGTGATCGCCACGGCGTCAACGATATCTTCCCAGCGGCACCCGCGGGACAGATCGTTGACCGGCCTCGCCAACCCCTGGAGGATGGGCCCGACCGCACGAGCGCGGCCCATGCGTTCCGTGAGCTTGTAGCCGATGTTGGCGGCGTTGAGATCGGGGAAGATCAGAACGTTCGCCCTGCCGGCGACGGTCGAGCCCGGCGCCTTCTTAGCCGCGACTTCAGGAACCAAGGCGGCATCTAACTGCATCTCCCCATCGACGGCCAGACTCGGCGCCCGTTGCTCGATGAGTTTCTTAGCCTCGAGGACCTTTTCGACCGACTCGTGCTTGGCCGACCCGAAAGTCGAAAAGCTCAGAAGGGCCACACGGGGCTCGGCGTTGAGCAGAACGCGGCAATGGGAGGCAGCGCCGATGGCAATATCGGCGAGCTGCTCCGGCGTCGGTTCCGGCACGACGCCAGCATCAGCATAGATCATGGACCCGTTCTCACCGAACTCGGTCATCGGCGTGACCATCAGGAAGAAACTCGAAATGGTCTTGAAGCCCTCGGCGGTACCCACGCAGTGCAGCGCCGCCTGGATCACCCGAGCGGTGGGCGAAACGCTGCCCGCAACCATCCCGTCACACACCCGGGCGTTGACCAGGCTGGCTGCAAAGAACAGGGGCTGACGCACGACCTCGTGCGCATCGGCCTCGGTGACACCTTTGTGCTTTCGCCTCTCGTAGTAAAGCTGCCCGAACCAGTCGAGCAAGTCGCTCTTGGCGGGGTCCACGACGACCGCACCACTGATATCGAGCCCCAAGCCCTCGGCCTGCCGCTCAAGTCGTTGTGGGTCGGCGAGCAGGATCACCTCCGCCAAGTGCGTGCCGGCAATGTACGCAGCCGCATGCACGACTCGCTCGTCCTCAGTTTCAGGTAAGACGATGGTCTTGCCCAACTGGCTCGCGCGCTCACGAATTTGGGTTAGGATGGCCGGCTGTGAATCGCCAGGAGACTCCTGTGCCATGACGGCTTGAGGTCCACCATCCGACTGTTGTGGCTCGGTACTCATGCAACACTCCACTGACGCTTCGAGGGCAAATCCCTCCCAGCTACGCGCGTGCAAACCCCATGCCAACCAGGTTATGTCGGATCCAACGCACGCGGATCGCACCCCAGGTGGGGCGTTCGCCGCGGTATCGGCCCGCGTAACGCTCGCGCCACCGCCCAGTTAGGACCGTGCCGGCCAAATCCGCGTAATAGCTGTCCATAACGTCGGTTAGAAGCGCTTCGGGAACCAGAAAAGTCCGCAGGGCCGCGAGAATTTCCGCAAGCCGTAGCCCTTTCAGGGCGCGCCCACAGGGGCGGCAGCCGGCTGAAAGGCGGGTGGCGTCAGCGCCCAAGGACGTCTGACGAGCCCTCTGGTGGCGCGGAGGGCATCATCGGACTGAACAAACGGAAATTCACCACGCGGGTTGCAGCTACCGCCCTTCTCGGCACACGCATTGCACTCGCTGGCCTATGTGGACCGGTAAGGCCGTCCCGATCGGAGAAATGGGCGGCTCCGAGAAGGATACTTGGTGTTTTCGGGTTACATCCGGCATGTTGTCCAGGTGTGGGCGTCTGCATACCTGTGTAGCGGATGCGCGTCTGACCGAGTCCGGAGATCGTGCAGCGGCGCGGGTCTCCAGGCACCTGGATCACCGCGTTTGACGGACCAAGCCCAGGCAGTATAAACCGCTGTGCGTCACGTTGGCTTATGGATAGTCGTGTAATTGGTGAAGAACTTGACGGTGCGCCAATAGTATCGTAATTAAAAATCGACCTGTGCGGGTCAGCTTAGACTTTGTCCCTGCCGCAACATTCCTTTCTCCGGCCCGAACGCGGAAGGGACGCCGCTGACCCGCTTTTTTTATGCGCTCTGCTCCTCGCGGAAACGGACCTGGGGTGCGCGAGCCCTCGGAGAGGACTGTTGACGGGAGGTGAGCGGCTGGTGCCGGCCCGAGGGGCTTTCGAAGGTGGGGGCGCGGGCGTAGCGGCGGGGTATATCGGGGGCTGTCGCCGGCCAAGGTGGACTGGTGCGACGACGGGCAGATTATAGAATAGCAGACGCAAGATCGACCTGGATCGCGCGTGGGGCCTCGCGGGTACGTGCCGGCGGGTAACAGGGCCGTCCAAATGAAGATCGCGCTGGGACAGATCAACCCCGTAGTCGGAGACATCGCCGGCAACAGCGAGAAGATCATCGAATGGGCAGGGGGTGCCCGGAAACAAGGCGCCGAGTTGATTCTCTTTCCGGAGTTGGCGGTGATCGGCTACCCGCCGAAGGATCTGCTGCTGAAGCCGCAGTTCGTTCGAGCCAATGAGGCGGCCGTAGCGGACATCGCGGCGCGCGTGCGGGGCATCGACGTGCTGGTGGGGTACGCCGCCCGGAACGAGAGCGGGCGTGGCCGGGCGCTGTACAACGCGGCGGCTCTCTTGCGTGGGGGAAGCGTCGTTGACGTGAGTTACAAGTCCCTTCTGCCAACGTACGACGTGTTCGACGAGTCGCGTTACTTCGAGCCGGCGCGGGAGCCGAGCGTGGTAACTTGTGGCCGGCGGCGGTTGGGCGTGACGATCTGCGAGGATTTGTGGAACGACGAGTCGTTCATTGGACGACGGCTCTATCCGGAAGATCCAATCGGCCAGCTCGTTAAGGCGGGGGCCGACCTTCTGGTCAACGCCAGTGCCTCGCCGTTTGAGATCGACAAGCACGGTCTCCGCGAGAGATTGTTCAGCGGCCAAGTTGCGCGGTGCGGCGTGCCGTTGGCCTTCTGCAATCAGGTGGGCGGCAATGACGAATTGATCTTCGACGGGGCCAGTTGCGTGTTTGACGCATCCGGGCGTGTGATTGCCCGGGCCAAGGCGTTTGCGGAGGATTTGCTGATTGTCAGCCTGGCCGAACCGACCGCCAGCCGGCTCGAGCCTTACCCTGGTCGGATCGAGCGCCTCTTTTCGGCTCTGACTCTGGGCACGCGCGACTACGTCAGCAAGTGCGGGTTCGCCGAGGTGGTCGTCGGTCTGTCGGGCGGAATCGACTCGGCGGTCACGGCTGCGCTGGCCACCTCGGCCCTTGGAGCTGACGCGGTACACGGGGTATCCATGCCGTCACGCTACACCAGCTCAAGCAGCACACGGTCGGCCGAGCAACTCGCATCCAGGCTGGGCATTTCGTTTGACGTCATTGAGATCGAGCCGCTGCACAGGACCTTCGAACGGCAGTTGTCGCCGCATTTCGCGGGACGAGAGCCCGACATTGCGGAGGAGAACATTCAGGCTCGCATACGCGGGACGCTGTTGATGGCGCTATCGAACAAGTTCGGATGGCTCACATTGGCGACGGGAAACAAGAGCGAGTTGTCGACCGGCTACTGCACGCTGTACGGGGACATGGTAGGTGGCCTGGCGGTTCTGGGCGACGTGCCGAAGACGATGGTGTACGCCTTGGCCGAGCACGTGAACAGTCGTGGGGGGAGTGAGGTCATTCCGCAGGAGACCATTCAGCGGGCGCCGACGGCCGAGCTGCGACCGGATCAGCACGACCAGCAGTCGCTGCCTCCATACGACATGCTCGACTCGATCCTCCACCGTTACGTCGAGCAGGACCAGAGCATCGATCAGATGGTGGCGGAAGGCATGGAGCGAGGGGTAGTCGAGCGGGTCGTGCGGATGGTCGACAGCACCGAGTACAAGCGAAAGCAAGCGGCGCCCGTGTTGAAGGTGACGGGACGAGCGTTCGGCTCGGGCCGACGGTTGCCGATTGCGGCGCGCTACCGCATCGGGCCATTCGGCTGATCGGCGTTACGGGCAGCGGTTCATTTCGCCGCGGTTGATCCGATCCAGGAAGCGGACCAGTTCGTACTGCGTTTGCATGTACGGCACGTCGACGCCGGCATGAATGGCCTGTCGAACGGGCACGCCGAGCATGGCCTCCACTTCGAGGGGGCGGCGGTGTTCGAAGTCGATCATCATGGAGGTTTTATAGTGTCCCATGGTGGCGGTCTGGGCGAACATCTTCTCGATCATCACCGGCGCGTCGATGCTGCAACCGCATGCGTTGCCCGCGTCGATGGTCTCGCCCATAAGGCGTCTTGCCAGTTCCTGGAGGCCGGGGTCGTCCATGATCCGCTGCGTGCTGACGACACCGGCCGATACCGACAAGCTGTTGAACGGGACATTCCAGACGAGCTTCTCCCACCGCGCCTGCTTGAGCGACGAGGCCACGTGCGACTCGATACCGGCCTCGGCAAACATGGCGGCAATCGCATTGCCCTGGTCGACGTCGTCCAGGAGGTGTCCGAAGGTGACCCGTCCGTAGGCACGGTGGTGGATGACGCCCGGCTCGCCGCGGTTGATGCAGACAAACGCAAGGCCACCGAAGATGCGCTCGGGGCCGAACCACTGCCCGAACTCCTCCTCCACGCCGAGGCCGTTCATCAACGCCAACACGAACGTATCGGGACCGACACAGGGGCGAATCAGTCGCTCAGCCTCGTCCAGCGAGGTCGTTTTCAGGGCGCAGAGGACCAAGTCGACGCGGCCGATCTGCTCGGGTCTCTCATAGGTCTGGGCGGCGATGTGGAAATCTCCGTCGCAACTGACGATATCGAGCCCGCGGTGGCGTACGGCCTCCAGGTCTCGCCGCATGACAAAGTGGACATCGTGTCCCACACGTGCCAAACGAGCCCCGTAGAAGCAGCCGACGCCCCCAGCCCCAATGACGGCGATTTTGATCCGCTGCCGTCGCGGGTATGCGAATTGGAGAACGGTGGACTCGCTTGAGGCCGGCGCAACCGGTTGGGGAACCGGCAACGGTGCCAGCAGAGGCGAGAGCGATAGGTCGGGCAGAGACGAGGCGGTGGGAATATCCTGTGGTCGCCCCTTGCGGCCCGGCGGTTCCAGCGGCCTAGTGGGTTGCTGCTGGTCGGCAGCGGAAGGGGCTTTCTGGGGGCGCGGGATCACCAGGGCTGTGCGACACTTCGGACAACTGGCCTTTCGGCCGGCGTGTCGTGGGTCGGCCCGGATCTTCTGGCCGCAGTGATGGCACCGGAAACGAAACACCATGGCCATTGCCGTTATGAGACGGCCCTTACCATACCCGCGGGTTGCTCGTGAGGCAACCGTGCCGCAAGTCAGAGCCTGGCCTCTTCGCGACTAAGGTGAAGGGCCCGCAACAGGTCTCGCTGTTCGACCAGTCCGACGACCGTGCGCGAGCCGGCGGCCTCGACCACCGGCACACAACCAAGATCGCTGCTTCGGAACAGTTCCAGCAGCTCGGCGAGCGAGGCATCACCGCCCACGGTTGGGCTGTCCGGATTGGCCAGATCGAGCGCCGTAACCAGCCCACCCAGCAAGGGATCATAGATGATGTCTCGAACGTCTGCATAGTCGATGACGCCGGTCAACTGGTTATCGCTGCCTACGACGGGGAAATGGTTCAGCCGGCTGGTCTCGACGAAGTGGAGGACTTCGTCGAGATCGGCTTCCGGGCGCAGGAACCTGACATTGGTTCGCATGATATCCTTGACGCGAAGCGGCTGACCGGTGGTTCGGGCCCGACGATGGCCGTGACGGACAAGCCGCAGCACCGAGTCGGCCACCAAGCGGGTGGCGGACAGACCCTCGGCGCGGACGGGTCCGGGTCGCCGCAGCAATGTGATGGCCTTCACCTCACCACTGGTACGGGCCACACGCTTCAACGCCAAAGGCCCGACCAACTCGAACAGGGCCACCGAGCCGAGAATGATCGCGTAGAACTGGCCCGCCAGCGGGCTGTCCCAATGGTCGCGGAGGAATTCGGCCAACCCGATGGCCACCCCCGCCTGGCAGAGCAGCCCCAGGCCGATCGTCGTATGGATGTTCTCGGGATGTCCGACCCATCGCGCGCCGAGCCACCCACCCAAGGTTTTCCCGAGGACTCGAAAGACCACGTAGGCGCCGCCAACCCAGCCTAACGTGAGCAGTTGCTCAAGGTGGAGGTTATAGCCGGCCAACACGAAAAAGGCGGCAAAAATCGGGACGCCGATGATGGCAAGCAGCTCGCCCAGCCTCTCCGGATCGACGGCCACGTTCGCGAAGGTCGCCCCGGCGGCCAGGCAGGTCAGCAGGAAGCTGTAGGAGAGATTCAGGCGTGCCGGATCGGCGAGCCAGTCGCGTCCTGCCCCAAGCCCGATCATCAGAGCCAAAAAGACCAACAGCATTTCCGAGACGCTCAGCTTGACGTGCAGGAGGCTGATGACCGTCCCGACCAGACAGCCCAGGACGACGCTGCCGGCTGTGGTCATTAGCAGGTCGAGCCATACCGCCCGCCCGCCGGCCTTCGATGACGTGATCACACCCGCGGCGGCCAGCACAACAAAGAGGGTATGAAACAGCACGATGCTGAGGATGTTGTTGAAGCCCACAAGGGTCAGGGTCGTGTCGGTCATCGGCCCTTTGGCCTGATACTCCTGGAGGACGAGCAGCGTCGCCGCGGGCGCCGTAGCGATGGCTGCTGCAGCTAACAGCAGAACGAAGACCGAAATCTGGCCTATGGGTGCCTCCAACACGACGAAGGCGGTGATCGCACAACTGACCAACACCAGCAGGACTGTCAGGCCCACCTCGCAGAGGCTTATGCGCCAGGCCTGGGGCACAACGCCGCGCATATGGCGGGCCTCGAACACGCTGCCGATGGTGAAGAGGATCATCCCCAGCGCCAGATGTGTCACCGGGCGCAGGGCCAGGGCAGCCGCCTCGGCCGCCCGTGCGGCCTCGTCGGGGCCGATACGCGCCCCGGCATACCAGACGAGAGCGCCTTTGAGCCCAATTCCGGCGGCCATAAAGCCCAGCACCTTAGGCACGCGCACCAGGCGCGCAACATAAGCCCCCACCAGACCGGCCAGCAGCATCAGGCCCAGCAAGAACCCGCCGGATGGAAAGGCAGCATTTACCGTCAAGGCGCCACCGAATGTACAGAGTCATCCGCCTGCAAGCCCGAAAGGGGCGCTCAAGGCACCTACACTTCATACCACCAAGGCCGGAAAGTCAATCCACGTGCAGCCGTGCCTGCGGCGCGGCGACGGGGGCGGGGCCCATCCACCTGCCGTCGCGAACGCGAGTGTGGTACGATGACAGCGATGGCACAGACGGGATCCGGTGAGCAGCAGGATGCGTTTTTTACCACGCGGCAGGCGGCTGAGGCATGCGGCGTATCCTGCCAGGTGGTCCGCTATTACACCATGTTGGGGTTGCTGCATGAGACGAAGCGGACCGCTTCGGGACGTCGGCTGTATGCCCCCTCGGTGGTGCAGCAGATGCACATCATTCGCCAACTTCAGAGCCTGGGGTACGCGCTTCGCGATATCCGAGACACGTTCCTGAAACGAAGCGACAGCACCGAGACAAGGCCGGACGGATGACCAGCCGTGCGCCGGCTCGGGTGAGCGGCTACGATCGGCTTGAGGCGGGTGCTTCGTCCGGGCGGCGCAGCTTGGTGTCGCGCTGGTGGGCATACTGCATAGCGGCCTGCACCAGCCCTACAAAGAGCGGTTCGGGACGAAGCGGACGGCTGATCAGTTCCGGATGGGCCTGGGTGCCGATGAAATAGGGGTGCACGTCGGTGGGGAGTTCGAGTACCTGCATGATCGGATAGTCGGGCGCCTTGCCGGAGAAGGCAAGCCCGCCCTGTTCCAGCGTCTCGATGTACCGCGGGTCGACCTCGTAGCGGTGCCGGAAGCGCATGCGTACCTCACTGGCGTTGCTGAACAGGCGGGCCGCTTCGGTCCTGGGCTTGACGGCGATATCATGCCCGCCCAGTCGCATGCTGCCGCCGAGCCCCTCGATCTGTTTCTGTTCGGGCAGGATATCGATGACGGGATGTTTGCACTCTGCGTCGAGTTCCGTCGAGTTGGCACCCGTCAGGCCACAGACGTTCCGGGCAAACTCGACCACCGCAAGCTGGAAGCCGTAGCAGATTCCCAGATAGGGAATTCTGTTTTCTCGTAGGTGATGGATGCAGGCGATCTTGCCCTCGGCCCCGCGGACCCCGAACCCGCCGGGGACGATCACCCCGTCGACCTCGGCCAGGGCATCGGCGACGTTGCCTTCCTCCAGCTCGGTGGTGTCGATCCAGTCGATCTTCACCCGGGCGCCCAGATGCGTGCCCGAGTGCTCGAGAGCATGGATGATACTGGCGTAGCTGTCGCGGACCGTCGTGTACTTTCCGGTGATGCCGATCCGGACCGGCGTGCTGGCTTGGTGGATCTTATCGGTGTAGTCGCTCCATACCTTAACGGCCTTGGCCTCGGCCTCGGGCTGGACCCGGTCGGCCACGCCCAGAATATCAATCACGGCAGCATCGACACCCGCGTCGCGCAGGAGCTGCGGGATGACGTAGACGCTTTCACGGTCGTGCATGGAGAATACGCGCTCCAGCGGCACGTTGCTGTAGAGGGCAAGCTTTTCGCGGACCTTCTGGGTGACGGGCCGTTGGGCACGGCAGGCGATGATATGGGGCTGGATGCCGCAGGCTAAAAGGCGCTTGATACCGAGCTGGGCGGCTTTGGACTTTTGCTCGCCAAGGATGGGCGGGTCGAGAATGAACGTGAGGGACACGAAGCATGCACTATGGGAGCCCTCCTCGAAGGCCAGCTCACGGGCGGCTTCGATAAAGTAGACGTTTTCCACGTCGCCGACCGTGCCACCGATCTCGACGAAGACCACGTCGGCCTGGGTGGCGACGGCCAACTCGCGCAGCTTGGCCTTCACCTCGCCGGTGACGTGGGGGATCACCTGCACGTCGCGACCGAGGTAGCTGCCCTTTCTCTCCTTCTCCAGGACACGGGTGAAGATCTGACCGCTGGTGGCGAAGTTCAGGCGCGTCAGGTCCTGATCGAGCATGCGCTCGTAGGTGCCCAAGTCCATGTCGCATTCCATACCGTCGTCGAGGACGAACACCTCGCCGTGCCGGTACGGGTTGAGCGTGCCCGAGTCGATGTTGAGATAGCCCTCGAGCTTGATGGGGGCGACGGTCATGCCCTTGTCCTGGAGGCACTTGGCCAGCGAGCTGCTGAAGATGCCCTTGCCCAGCCCGCTCATGACCGTGCCGAAGACGAAGACATACTTGGTGTAGCCGGGCTTGTAGCCGGCCGGCATGGGGGTATAGAACTCGGTCTCCTCCGAAACGCCGGCTATGTGTGAAAGCATCTCACCGCCGTTCATGCCATCTACCTCCGTGTACCTACTTGCTCGGGCCGGTCTGGGTGACGCTGCCTACGCTTCGTGAGACCGTTCGCCGCACAAAGGCCTCGTAGTCCTCGGGTGTATCGATGCCGGCCGGCGCGTGCTCGACACGCCCCACCAGGATGCAGACGCCACGCTCGAGTGCGCGAAGTTGCTCCAGCCGTTCCACCTGCTCGAGCCGACCCGGTTCCCAGCCGGCGTAGTCGAGCAGGAAGGGTCGTCGATAGGCGTAGATTCCCAGGTGCAACAGCCATTGGCCGGGTGTCTCCGGGCGGCCCGCAATGTCGCGAGGATACGGCACGAGGCTCCGCGAGAAGTATAGCGCCCTGCCGGCGTGGTCGACGACCACTTTGACGCAATTGGGGTCGGCTGGATCGGCGTCGCCGGCAAAGGGGCAGGCAAGGGTGGCCATCGGGCAGGCCGGGTCGGCGGCGAGCAGGCGGATCAGGCGATCGATGTGCTCGGGATCGATCTCCGGCTCGTCGCCCTGGACGTTGACGACCAAGTCGAACCGTGGCTCGAGCGTGCCGACCACCTCGGCCACACGGTCGGTGCCGCTGGGGTGATCGACGCGCGTCATGCGAGCCTGCCCGCCGAAAGACTCGACCGCCTGCGCGATTCGTATGTCGTCGGTGGCGACGATCACCTGCTGGACGAGCGTGGATCGGGCCACCTGTTCATAGACATGTTGTATCAGGTATTTGCCGGTCTGTCGGGCGAGGGGTTTTCCGGGGAATCGCGTCGAGCCGTAGCGCGCGGGGATAACCGCTATCGCAGGCAAATCCCACCTTTACGGGCAAGAAACCAACCGCACCAATCGTTCATACGGGCCCGCATGATAACGACCGGTCGACGGTGGGTCAAATGGCCGTCTGCAAGAGAGTCGTGCATGGTGGCGTGTGGCCGTCGGACCGCAGGGGAGCCGCGGCCACCTTGCTGCCCGCCATCGGGCCAGCTAGGCTGTCGCTGCCAAGTGCTTGGTAGCCGGGAGCTTGTTGTGAGGCGTGTGTTGCTTGCCCTGCTGGTGGTGGCGTGCCTGGGGGCCGTGGGCGTGGCCGTCTGGCGATCGGGCTCGACAGACGCCGGCGACGTCATCGAATTGACGGTGTGGGACTGGTGGAGCCCGACGTCGAGCGACGACTACGAGCGGTACTTCGGCGAGATCAAGGAGGTCTTCGAGCGGGACCACCCGGGAATCCGCATCCGCTACCAGTTCGTGCCGTTCGCCACCTACATGCAGAAGCTGACGACGGGCTACTGTGGCCCGAACCCGCCTGACGTGTATCAGTGCAGCGTTTCGTGGGGCCAGACGCTGTGGGAGCGGGACGTGCTGATGGAGCTGACCGACCTGGTGGCGAGGACGCCCGAGCTGCGGATGGAGCAGTTCCTCGAGGCGGCTGTCCGTCACAACCAGATCGACGGGCACATCTACGGCATCCCGATCATCCTCGACGCCGAATGCCTCGTCTACAACCTCGACATGTTCGAGAAGGCGGGACTGCCTACCGACCCCTACGCCATCGGCACCTGGGACGACCTTCGTCGTTTCGCCAAGGCGCTGACCGCGGTGAAGGAGGACGGCGACAAGGTCTTCGGCTTCGGTTTTGCGGGCTTCGGCAGCGGGCTGACGCTGTTTGGGCCGATGCTGTTCGCCAATGGCGGTCAGTTCTGGACCGACCCGCCCTACCGAGCCGCGTTCAACAGCCAGGCCGGGCTGGAGGTGCTCGACCTGCTGCGGCAGCTCTACTACGAGGACCGCGTGTGCCCGTCGTTTTCGCCGCAGATGAGCGTGGAGGCCGAGTTTTACGCCGGGCGGGTGGCGATGTTTGTGGGGGGCACGTGGTCGGGCAAGTACATCGACCGCGACACGGGCAGCTACCTCGGGCCAGGGCACGAGGGAGGGCTGCGGTATCGCATGACCAACTTCCCGCCGGGCCCGTCGAGCACCACCGGCAAGCGGTCGACGATGACCTGGGGCAACATGATGGTGATCAGCAGCCGGTGCGAGCAGCCGGAGGCGGCGTGGGAGTACGTCAAGCTGGTAGCCGGCCTGGAGGGGTGCCTGCTGCGACTCAAGCACATCAACCAGAACGCCCCGCGGAAGGACTTCTATACGCTACAGCGTGAGGACATGCCGCAGGCGTGGCAGGACAGGGGCTATTCGACCTGGGGCGAGATCGTGTCGGTCAAGCCCTATCTGGCGATGGTGCCCGAGATTTGCGGCTCGGGCCAGAGGCGACCTCACATCGAGCAGCAGGCGGTGGATCGGGCGTTCCGCAGCGCCTACGAGACGGTGATGCTGGCTGAGCAGATCAGCGACGAACAGATCCGGCAGGTCTTCGACGAGACGGCCGCCAAGGTGAACCGTATTTATGACCGGCTCCGCCCGCGCTGAACAACTCGACCTGCACCCGCGAACCGAACGCACGGGCTACCTGTTTGTGCTGCCGGCGGGTGTGATCATCATCGCGTTCAGCTTCGTAGCGATCGCCATCTCGTTCTGGGTGTCGCTGCGGCACTGGGACGTGCTGGCGCAAAGCTCCACCTATATAGGTTTGGACAACTATCGCCGGGCGCTGTTCGACCGCGACAGCCTCTTCCCGCTGGCGCTGGCCAACACGGCCTGGTACGTGGTGATGGTCGTGCCGTGCACGCTGGCGACCAGCTTCATCCTGGCGATGATGGCGAACCGGCTGAAGGGCACGGCCTCGGCGGTGGTCAAGACGATCTACTTCATCCCGTCGATCACGCCGGCGGTGATCGTGTCGCTGGTGTGGTTTCAGCTTTACGACGCGTTTCGGCTGCTGACGCAGGAATGGGGTCACGAGGTCAACCTGCTGGGCCTGCCCGCGACGGCCATGCCCGCGCTGGCGCTGATGGCTGTGTGGCAGGGCAGCGGCTACAACATGGTGATCTTTCTGGCAGGGCTGGCGGATATTCCCAGGGAAATGTACGACGCGGCGTCCGTGGACGGGGCGGGGCGCTTGCGGCAGCTGTGGTACGTGACGATCCCCCTGCTGCGGAACACGTTGATCTTCATCTCGGTGATGCTGGTGATCGGGGCGTTTCAGGTGTTTACCTCGGTGTACATCATGACGCAGGGCGGGCCGGCCAACTCGACGGAGGTGATGGCGTCGCTCATCTTCCACAATGCGTTTGAGGCCACGGGCCAGACGGGCTATGCGTGTGCCCTGGCGTGGCTGATGTTTGGCGTGGTGCTGGTGTTCGTGATTATTCAGATGAAGGTCTTCCGGTCGCGGCAGATTTACGACTGATCGGACGGCGATGAACCGCACCGAGAAACTGCTGGGACTGCTCTTGGGCCTGGCCCTGATCACCGGGGCGGCGGCCATGATTTGGCCGTACCTGTATATGGTGTCGGGCTCGCTGAAGATGGGGGCCGAGTACGAGACGTACAAGCGCGATCTGCTGCCGCCGAGGCTGTCGCCGTTTGTCGACGCGGAGAACAAGGCGCGACTGACCGATGACTCGCGCCGCCGCTACCTGCGTCAGAAGGGAGTCGATCAGCCCGAACCGCTGCTGAAGAATTACATCGACGCGTTCGAGTACGGGCGCGTGCACGTGTATCTGCTGAACAGCTTTCTCTATGCGATCGTGGCGACCGCTGGCCAACTGCTGTTGAACTCGCTGGCGGCGTATGCGTTTGCGCGGATACAGTTTAAGGGGCGCGACTTTTTGTTCGGGCTGATCCTGTCGACCATGATGCTGCCGCCGGCGGTGCTGCTCGTGCCGCAGTTTCTGGTGGCCCAGGCGCTGGGGCTGGTGGATACGTTCTGGGGAGTGGTCGTGCCGGCGTTTGGCGGTGCGTTCGGCATCTTCATGCTGCGACAGTTCTTCTTGAACATCCCGCGGACGCTGGAGGACGCAGCCATGATCGACGGCTGCACCCGGCTGGGGATTCTATTTCGCATCGTGCTGCCGCTGGCCAAGCCGGCGCTGATCACGCTGGGGCTGTTTGTGTTCCTGGGTACGTGGAACAGCTTCGTCTGGCCGCTCGTGATTTTAAGCGACTGGGACAAGTATCCGCTGACGGTGGGTCTGAGCCTGTATCGCGAGGAGGCGGGCGGCGTGGGCTGGCCTCGGATTTTCGCGGCTTCGGCGCTGGGTTCGCTGCCGCTGATCGGGCTGTTCCTGGGGGCGCAGCGATATCTTGTTGGGGGTCTGACGTTTTCGGGGATAAAGCAGTAGGGACAGAGCATTGTGAGACAGCGTGGCGGACCCCAGTGGGACGGGCTCCTCGGACAACGTCGGCAAGCGCGCTATCCGCTACGATCGCTCAGCGCGGCGATGCGTCACCCGTTGAAATGAATTGGGCTGATAAGGCCCACGAGCAGGTCGCCAATAAGCCCGAAACCACTGTCCCTCACGAACTGACCCGCCAGCCATCCAGCGGCATAGGCCGATCACCGAGAACCAGACGGACTCCAAGAGAGAGCCTCCGGCCAATGACCGTTGCTGCGACACCCGGTCTTCGACACGTCCGTGTGCAGCGTGCTGGCGCTCGTCGTCAGTAAATGTTCTCGCCGCCCGCATCGACGAAGACGTCAAAGTTCAGTTCGTTGCCGACGAACTCAAACAGGACCAGCTCGCCGCAGAAGTAGTCCCCGTCAAGCTCGAAGATCGGGAGCGGATCGAGTACGTAATCCGCCCAAGAACCGAACTGGGTGGATCCCGTAGTTGTCAGCACGTCGATCTCGTCGCAGTCGAAATCCACATCAACGACCTCGCCTGGTGCGAGGATCCCGAGATCGAGCGAAACCAGCGAGTTCGACGAGCGTCCGAACTCGATCGCCGGATCGACGTCGAAATCGGTGTTGTTGATCACGCGCACGGTGATCGAACCGTCGTCGGGGAACGTCACATCCGCACACCCGCCGATCAGGAGCACGGCCAAAGCCGCCGACGCCAGTACCAAGTTCTGTACTCTGGACATGCGACCCTCCGAAAGCTCAGTCCAATCTGCCATTGTCCGCCGCCCCCCCACGCCCAGAGGCGTCTCTACGCCAGTCTAGAAGTTGATTTCGACCCTGAAATACACGCTCCGCCCATCTCGCCAGCCAGGCTGATAGACTGCGCCGCCCTCGCGATAGTAACGCTCGTCGCCGTACTTGATCACCTCATACTCCTCCGGGAGGGCGTATGCCCACCCACCGTACGGACAATCAACGACAGTCAGATCATGGTCATACCAGACATCATCATAGAAGTAGTAGGTTCGCCTGCCGATCTCCACCACGATCGAATCCGACGGCAGGTAGTCGACGCGCGCCCCGATCGGTGGCCGGACGACGACGTATTCGTTCGGGCGCCCGCCTCGAACGTAGTACACCCCGTCTGAAACGTAAAATGTCACATCGCCGAACCGGATGAGCTTGTAGCGCTGCGGAAGCCGCACCACTGTCGTGCCCCATCGGATCGGGCGATACGTCGGTCGCGCGATCGGCCGTTCGATGACGGTGACCGGGTGATAAACCGGCCGCGCCGGCCGTTGCGGCCGCGGAATCACGGTAACGCGCCGCGGCGTGCGCCGCTCGGCGGCGGACGCCCGCCGGTGGGGCAGCACGACCGGCCTAGGCCGGCTCACTGCCCTCGCCCGGGTGCGACCGCGATCCCGCTCGCGCGTTTCGGTCGGCTGCCGGCCAACTGAGCCAGACGTGTACCCCGGTTCACGTGGATCGCGCCGAGCTTCGCGCCCCTGCTCCCGGCTCCTCGCCGCCTCCGGAACCAGCGCAACCAGCGCGGCCACTGCTCCCACCAACAGCCAATTCAGACGCATATCCATTGTTCCGCTCCCGCCGCGCGCTATGCACGGAATATGTGGTTTCGTATCAATTCTCGGCCGTCGGCTTGGTACCCACGATCCGATCGGGCGGCCGAAGATCGATCTTGGCCGCGCCCTCTGGCAGTTTTACCGCGAATTCGGCCTCGCTCAACATCGCATCAGGCGACCAGCGCTTGAAGGAAACCTCGTACTGCGGGCAGTTGGGCAGCTGCTTGTATGAAATCAGAAGGCGGCGCGGCAGCGCCGGTTCGCCGGACTCGATCCAGATCTGCCAGTCCAGCGTCGGCTGCTCGTACGCCAGATGCTGGCACGGCTTGCCGTCGATCAGGCACTCGCCGACGTATGCAGCCGATTCCACATTGCTCATCAGCCACCTGTACGAGTCCGCAGCGATCAGCTCCGCCAGTGGCAGCACGAATCCGTAATTCTCGGCCATCGCCGTCAAGGTGGCGTCGATGGTCGCCGGCGCGGGGGCTTCCGAGTACTGATTGCTGTCGACGTCGAGAACCACGGCCCGGTTACCGTCGTACCAGTAGCGCAGGCGCCTGATATCACCGTCGGCCAGGGCGCGGATCCGATTGGGCCGCCGCACATCCACCGCGACGCGCCTGCCGAACTGCACTTTCTGGGAGTCGACAAGATAATCGTCGTAGCGCACCTCCGCTTCGAAGCTGAAGCTGCCCAGCCCCGCTAAGCAGGACCCCATGCGCTTGAGTTGCTCGTCCGCGCGCGCATCCATGACGCGCGGCGCTACCGTTGGCTTGCTGGTCGGTGATATGCACCCCGATAGGCATAACGCCGCCGGGGCCAACGCAACGGCCACTGCCCCTAGCTGGATTGTCTTCATCGTAGACCCTCTCCGCGTTTTGCGAGTACGATATCAGTCGCGAGATCCGGCTTGTTCAACTCGACAACTTCCACATGAGCCTGCCCGGCCCCGCCGCCAGGCTCGATTGCTTTATAATCCGACATTTCCCATATGGGGGACTCCCAGAACCATCGTGGGGCATCGAACGTCATTTTCTGTTCATCTTGGGGGGTTGTCAACGACTTCCGCGGCAGTTTGAGGTTCTTCCGGGCTCCATCTGCCTCCTGTCGGGCCGCGACCGTGCCCGAAACGGCCTTCACCCAGGCTTTTGCGTAGATTCGGGCAGACCGTCTCCGTCGCCGCCGCGTTCTCCCGTCATTTCGCCGTGTGCCGCCGTCATCCCGGCACCGGTTCCCGCGGGCTGAGCCGCCGAGGCTGTCGCCATTTATCGACGCCGACGAGAAGGCGCGGCTGACCGACGACTCGCGCCGCTGCTGGCCAAGCCGGCGCTGATTACGCTGGGGCTGTTCGTGTTTTTGGGCACGTGGAACAGCTTCGTCTGGCCGCTGGTGATCTTAAGTGATTGGGACAAGTATCCGCTGACGGTGGGTCTGAGCCTGTACCGCGAGGAGGCGGGCGGTGTGGGCTGGCCTCGGATTTTTGCGGCTTCGGCGCTGGGCTCGCTGCCGCTGATCGGGTTGTTCCTGGGCGCGCAGCGGTATCTTGTTGGGGGTCTGACGTTTTCGGGGATAAAGCAGTAGGGACAGAGCATTGTGAGACAGCGTGGCGGACCCCAGTGGGACGGGCTCCTCGGACAACGTCGGCAAGCGCGCTATCCGCTACGATCGCTCAGCGCGGCGATGCGTCACCCGTTGAAATGAATTGGGCTGATAAGGCCCACGAGCAGGTCGCCAATAAGCCCGAAACCACTGTCCCTCACGAACTGACCCGCCAGCCATCCAGCGGCATAGGCCGATCACCGAGAACCAGACGGACTCCAAGAGAGAGCCTCCGGCCAATGACCGTTGCTGCGACACCCGGTCTTCGACACGTCCGTGTGCAGCGTGCTGGCGCTCGTCGTCAGTAAATGTTCTCGCCGCCCGCATCGACGAAGACGTCAAAGTTCAGTTCGTTGCCGACGAACTCAAACAGGACCAGCTCGCCGCAGAAGTAGTCCCCGTCAAGCTCGAAGATCGGGAGCGGATCGAGTACGTAATCCGCCCAAGAACCGAACTGGGTGGATCCCGTAGTTGTCAGCACGTCGATCTCGTCGCAGTCGAAATCCACATCAACGACCTCGCCTGGTGCGAGGATCCCGAGATCGAGCGAAACCAGCGAGTTCGACGAGCGTCCGAACTCGATCGCCGGATCGACGTCGAAATCGGTGTTGTTGATCACGCGCACGGTGATCGAACCGTCGTCGGGGAACGTCACATCCGCACACCCGCCGATCAGGAGCACGGCCAAAGCCGCCGACGCCAGTACCAAGTTCTGTACTCTGGACATGCGACCCTCCGAAAGCTCAGTCCAATCTGCCATTGTCCGCCGCCCCCCCACGCCCAGAGGCGTCTCTACGCCAGTCTAGAAGTTGATTTCGACCCTGAAATACACGCTCCGCCCATCTCGCCAGCCAGGCTGATAGACTGCGCCGCCCTCGCGATAGTAACGCTCGTCGCCGTACTTGATCACCTCATACTCCTCCGGGAGGGCGTATGCCCACCCACCGTACGGACAATCAACGACAGTCAGATCATGGTCATACCAGACATCATCATAGAAGTAGTAGGTTCGCCTGCCGATCTCCACCACGATCGAATCCGACGGCAGGTAGTCGACGCGCGCCCCGATCGGTGGCCGGACGACGACGTATTCGTTCGGGCGCCCGCCTCGAACGTAGTACACCCCGTCTGAAACGTAAAATGTCACATCGCCGAACCGGATGAGCTTGTAGCGCTGCGGAAGCCGCACCACTGTCGTGCCCCATCGGATCGGGCGATACGTCGGTCGCGCGATCGGCCGTTCGATGACGGTGACCGGGTGATAAACCGGCCGCGCCGGCCGTTGCGGCCGCGGAATCACGGTAACGCGCCGCGGCGTGCGCCGCTCGGCGGCGGACGCCCGCCGGTGGGGCAGCACGACCGGCCTAGGCCGGCTCACTGCCCTCGCCCGGGTGCGACCGCGATCCCGCTCGCGCGTTTCGGTCGGCTGCCGGCCAACTGAGCCAGACGTGTACCCCGGTTCACGTGGATCGCGCCGAGCTTCGCGCCCCTGCTCCCGGCTCCTCGCCGCCTCCGGAACCAGCGCAACCAGCGCGGCCACTGCTCCCACCAACAGCCAATTCAGACGCATATCCATTGTTCCGCTCCCGCCGCGCGCTATGCACGGAATATGTGGTTTCGTATCAATTCTCGGCCGTCGGCTTGGTACCCACGATCCGATCGGGCGGCCGAAGATCGATCTTGGCCGCGCCCTCTGGCAGTTTTACCGCGAATTCGGCCTCGCTCAACATCGCATCAGGCGACCAGCGCTTGAAGGAAACCTCGTACTGCGGGCAGTTGGGCAGCTGCTTGTATGAAATCAGAAGGCGGCGCGGCAGCGCCGGTTCGCCGGACTCGATCCAGATCTGCCAGTCCAGCGTCGGCTGCTCGTACGCCAGATGCTGGCACGGCTTGCCGTCGATCAGGCACTCGCCGACGTATGCAGCCGATTCCACATTGCTCATCAGCCACCTGTACGAGTCCGCAGCGATCAGCTCCGCCAGTGGCAGCACGAATCCGTAATTCTCGGCCATCGCCGTCAAGGTGGCGTCGATGGTCGCCGGCGCGGGGGCTTCCGAGTACTGATTGCTGTCGACGTCGAGAACCACGGCCCGGTTACCGTCGTACCAGTAGCGCAGGCGCCTGATATCACCGTCGGCCAGGGCGCGGATCCGATTGGGCCGCCGCACATCCACCGCGACGCGCCTGCCGAACTGCACTTTCTGGGAGTCGACAAGATAATCGTCGTAGCGCACCTCCGCTTCGAAGCTGAAGCTGCCCAGCCCCGCTAAGCAGGACCCCATGCGCTTGAGTTGCTCGTCCGCGCGCGCATCCATGACGCGCGGCGCTACCGTTGGCTTGCTGGTCGGTGATATGCACCCCGATAGGCATAACGCCGCCGGGGCCAACGCAACGGCCACTGCCCCTAGCTGGATTGTCTTCATCGTAGACCCTCTCCGCGTTTTGCGAGTACGATATCAGTCGCGAGATCCGGCTTGTTCAACTCGACAACTTCCACATGAGCCTGCCCGGCCCCGCCGCCAGGCTCGATTGCTTTATAATCCGACATTTCCCATATGGGGGACTCCCAGAACCATCGTGGGGCATCGAACGTCATTTTCTGTTCATCTTGGGGGGTTGTCAACGACTTCCGCGGCAGTTTGAGGTTCTTCCGGGCTCCATCTGCCTCCTGTCGGGCCGCGACCGTGCCCGAAACGGCCTTCACCCAGGCTTTTGCGTAGATTCGGGCAGACCGTCTCCGTCGCCGCCGCGTTCTCCCGTCATTTCGCCGTGTGCCGCCGTCATCCCGGCACCGGTTCCCGCGGCCTGAGCCGCCGAGGCTGTCGCCATTTATCGACGCCGACGAGAAGGCGCGGCTGACCGACGACTCGCGCCGCCGCTGGCCAAGCCGGCGCTGATTACGCTGGGGCTGTTCGTGTTTCTGGGCACGTGGAACAGCTTCGTCTGGCCGCTGGTGATTTTAAGCGATTGGGACAAGTATCCGCTGACGGTAGGTCTGAGCCTGTATCGCGAGGAGGCGGGCGGTGTGGGCTGGCCTCGGATTTTCGCAGCTTCGGCGCTCGGCTCGCTGCCGCTGATCGGGTTGTTCCTTGGGGCGCAGCGGTACTTGGTTGGGGGTCTGACGTTTTCGGGGATAAAGCAGTAAGACATCGCGTGCAACGAGTTGCACGCCGTACGTGCTCTCAGACGCACGCACTGGGGGACAAGTCCGCCTTCGGTGGAGGGGACCCGAGCGCGTAGCGCCGCCCCTCCTAGTCGCTCTCCTTGCCCGACTCCTCGCCACTTTGGCGAGCGCCCTTCTGGAGGCTCTCCCAAAGAGCAAGGTTTTTCGCCAGCGACTGCGCGTCGCGATTCGCTTGCTCCTAAGCCACGTCCTGGAAGTCCGGCCTATTCAGGTACTCCCCTATCCCGTCCAGGAAGTCCGGCCTATTCACCTGCTCCCCTAGCGCGTCCAGCAAGTGACTTCTCGCAGAAGTCAGCGCCGCCGCGACCAACGCAGCCTTTTGCTTCCGATCGGCGACTGATAGCTCCGCCACCCTGTTGGCAGTGTCCCTCGCCAACGACAGGATCTCTTCCAGCAAATCTTGGGGCTCCCTCTTCTGGGCCTGATCCTGTGCTGGTTGCTGCTGCAACAACGATGTCACCTGGTCATCGAAATCCGGCCACCACTTCTCGAAGGTTTCGGTACACGCCTTATCGTCCCGCTTGTGCTCGCCGCACTGCCTATTGATCTCGGTAATCAGCCTCAGCATATCCTTCTTGTCGACTGCCCGCATCGCTTGGAATTGCGCCAGCGGACCGGTCACCTCCGCCTCCTCCATGTCGAACAAGACCGTCCACAGCCGGGTTTCCGTGACCGTTTTGGATATGGCTCCGGCCTCGAACAGAACCCACGGAGCCGTCAGGTTATCCCTTGTCAGGCAGGACACACCAAACTTGCTGCCCGCCAGCGCCTCTGCCGTCTCACTAGACCATCGCGTTCCCTTCCCGATGTCTTCGGGGCTGAAGTACGGCTTAACGACGTGCAGCACGTGGGGGAGCCACCAGTGCACGGCCTCCGCCAACTTACAACTCAACGGTCCCGACCAGCTGATGAAGACATTCATGGCGGCCTCCAGATCTGCCTATCGCCCGCTACCCCATAACAGACCCCCATTATCCCCCGCCGGTCGCCGCCGGTAAAGGCGCCGCACGGCACCACAACTCGTACACCTGAAGACCCACTATAGCTAGAGTGCCGATCGCCAACACAACGGTGGCGCAGACCATCCGCCCCGCGGCCTTCATACTCTGATCCGCTGCCCGCGCGCTATCAGCCCCCGCTGCTGCGCTCTGCTCCGCGGCACTCAGCGCCGCGTCTTCGGGGCTGGTGCACCCGAAGAATTCCCGAAGCTCCCTTGCGACGTACACGTTACTATCGTAGAGTTGCTCCAGGCGAGTCCGAGTTTCCTTCGTCGTGTTGTCCAGTTGGGGCGCCAATCCGGGCTGCACCAGCACGACCCGTCTGCGCAGCTCGGTCACCTGGTCGTCAGGAACTCGCTCATGGTCCTTTAGAGAACGTTTGATTAGGTCTCGACGCCACCCTGCACCATTCACAAGAGCACCCCACACTTGAAGGTTGTTCTTCCAGGTCACACGTGCCAGACTCACTGCGTCCATGATCGAGGAACGCAGGAACTCCGTCAACCCGCCGCTTTAGACAACTGGCGGGTCCGCCACGGCGGACCGCCCTACGTGGCTCGCGTGCAAGCGAGTTGCACGCCCTACCTCTGCCCCACCGATCAGATCGGGATTATGGCTCGTCGGGAAGGCAAGTGCAAGTGGGGTATTCGGACAATCCACAAAGAGGGACGGGACGTCGTTCGACGTAGATATCAGTCCCCCACCCCGCCGCGGCGGGATGGGGAACCCCAGCGGAGCCGGCGATCTCATCGTGTCCCCCAGGTCCAGAGAAGGACCCAGGCCACCCGTCGTCAGTCCCCCACTCCTGGAAGGAGCGGGGCACCATAATACGACGACATACGGCGGGTGCCCCACCCCGTGTCGGGGTGGGGGACGGAAAGTATTTCGACGTAGACGTCAGTCCCCCACGCCCGGAGGGCATGGGGCACCCCTGTGGAGCCGGCGATCTCATCGTGTCCCCCAGGTCCAGAGAAGGACCTGGGCCACCCGTCGTAGACGTCAGTCCCCCACTCCTGGAAGGAGCGGGGCACCCCCAATACGACGACGTACGGCCGGGTGCCCCACCCCGTGTCGGGGTGGGGGACGGAAGGTGGTTCGACGTAGACGTCAGTCCCCCACGCCCGGAGGGCTTCGACCGCGCTCAGCCCGGGGGCATGGGGCACCCACAACTCGTCAGGTGAATCAGTCCCCCGCCCCTGGAAGGGACGGGGCACCCATGCCTTACCCCTCATTCGGCGGCGTCGAGGGTGAGTTGCTGCTTGCCTGGGTGGAGCGGGATGGTCTGGCCGCCGAGGCGGAGTTGGCCGGACAGGCCGGTCGGCAGCTCGATGGTTGCGTGCAGCGCGCCGTCGGCGGCGCGGAGGTTCACGCAGATATCGCCGAGCCGATGGGGAATCTTGCCCTCAGCCTGTCGCAGATCGCCCAGGTGGGGCTCGATGATGACCGAGTCGAACCCCAGACCGCCCGGCCGCACGCCGAGAATGCCGGTGAGCATGTGAAACAGCGGATGGGCGTTCCACGCGTGGCAGTCGGAGCGGCTGACGATACCGTGCTCGGGGAACGTCTTGAAGCCGACATCGAGGAACGTCTGCCATGTCCGCAGCCGATCGACCAGGCGCTCGCCCGCGCCGACCTGATGAAGGGCGCGACACACGTAGTAGCTGAAGTAGGGCCCGGCGCGCACGAGCCCATCGTCGTCACAGAGCGCATGGGCCACGCGCATGTGCACGTCGGCCGGCAACATACCGCTAAGCAGCGCGAGCGACTGCGTGTGCTCGGAGAACGACGTGTGGGCCGGGTCGTCGGCCAGGGCGGCGCGCCGATCGTCCCACAAACTGTCGCGGCAGGCGGTGGCCAGCTCGTCAGCCAACCGATGGGCCAGCTCGGCCCGCTCGCCGTCGGCCGTCCATCGCTGGAGGTCTTCCAGCGCTTTAAGGGCAAGGACCACCTGCCAGTTCAAGATTCCGCTGACCTGGCCGGCCTTGCCGCCGGGCGCGTCGCCGCCGGGGAATGCGGCTGCATCGACGTAGTTCCAGCCGCGAGGGGAAACGACCAGGCCGCTCTCGCTGCGGCGCAGCAGGAAGTGGTCGAGAATCCACCATGCCAGCGGCAGCAGCTCGCGGACGAACGGCTTGTCGGGCCGCCACAGCGCGTAGTCGTGCAGCATGCAGACCCACCACAGGGCAAACGGCGGGATGATCTGGATGTTTCGGGCGGGGTAGTTGCTGGCGCACAGCGGCGACGAGCCGATCATGCTATAGCGGAAGATGTCGAGAACCTTTCGCGGCAGGCGGTCGTCGCGACCCGTTGCGTAGGTCAGAAGGACCTGGAGTCGCGTGTCGCCGACGTACTGCAACTGCTCCCAATAGGGGCAGTCCATGTACGTTTCGTGGGCGCACGAACACAGGGTTCGCCAGCAGACGGGCGCGATGGCGTTGAGCGACTGATCGTCGCACGCAAAGTGCGAGTCGTTCTCCAGCGGATAGCCGGTTTCGTCCACGTCGAACGCGTGGAGGGTTAGCGGCTCGTCGTGAGTCTGCACGACAAGCTGCACCCACCGCCCCGCCTGCCACCAGAGCGGCTGATAGCAGCGCCGGTCGCCGCCGTCGGGGCGAAATCGATCGGTCGTTCCCACGAAGAATCTCGACTCGATGGTGTTGCGCTCGGTGGGCGCCTGCTGGCGGTCGGGCTCGCAGGAGAGGCGCTCGGCCCACGAGACGTCGATGGCGGCGTGGCGCCCCTTGCTGGTGACCAGTTGGTAGTAGCCGCAGCAATAGTCGCCAAGGTCGATCAGCACGCGGCGGCGGGTCTGCGGTGGAATTTGAATGTCTTTGCCGCCGAATAGGCCCTGCCACTGGCGCTGTTCGTCGGGCAGGGCTTCGGACAGGCGCAGCGGCACGCCGTCGAGGCCGTCGGCTCCCAGCGGCCAGACATGAACGGTAGCCTCGTACGATCGCCGCTGGCGGCGCTGGGCGGGCAGCGTGCCCGGGTGCAGCAGCCAGACGTCCGGGCCGGCTCCCTGAAGGAACCCGTTGTTGCCGGGCTGGATCGATCGCACCGGCCGCCAGACCGCGGACGCGTCGGCAAACACCACATCGGGCGGCGCCCCGCACACTTCCAGCCGTGCGCCGCCGCCGATGTCCGACTTGATTTGCCCGGACGGATCGAGGAACGCAACGTTGTCGACGATCAGCCCCTGCCACGCGGCGAGGCCGGTGCTGACAAGCTCGGTGAAGGGCTGCTGATCGGCCGCCAGCAGAAAAGCGGGCCTGACCGTCGCCTGGGCCCAGGGCGCCTTGGCCGACAGATACCACGTGAGCGCGCCGAGCGTGTACTCGCCCGCGTCAAGATCGAGTTCGTACGTTTCGTAGAACCACTTGCGGGTGCAGCCGCGTTCGCTGCCCTGGGCAACGCGCCGGCCGTCGAGATAGAGCCAATAGCGCTGGTCGGCGGTGACGTGGATGCGAAATGCCGCGGCCGAATCGAGGCGAAACCGCAGCCGATAGGCTGTCACCGAGCTTGGGGGGTAGTCGTCGTCCACGGCGATCCACGAGGCCGGCCAGTCGTCTCGCGGCTGCCATCCTGCTGTGTCGGGCGACGTGGGGAACGGATGTTGGTCGACGCAAATCTGTTTGATCATTGATCACCGTTGGTTGAACAGTCTGCACGTCGAACGCCGTCTGTCTGCACCCATATATGAACCCAAGCAGAGCCTGCCTGCAACGCGTGCGGACAACAGCGTGGGCCCTTTTGAGAACAAAACCATTGAGGCGCTCAGATTAGCGGCTGCAAAAAAACCCACAACCGTAAATTGCGGGCTGGACGAGTCTTACAATGGCGGCGACTGGATTCGAACCAGTGACCCGCGGCTTATGAATCCGCCTAAAGGGCGCCAGACCCCTCCAGACCACGTCAAAACACGTCAGAACACACGGGATCGCACCAATAAAGGACCCCTATAGGACCCCCGATATGGACGCTCCACGTACACCATTTGACCCGCCACCCAGCCTCGACATAGCCAAGCATCGGTCCGTGCCCCACCAGCCGGCGAGCGACTCCAGCCGCGACGGCGCCCGCTGGCTCACACGCGACAAGGCCAGGCTGTCGTCCGTCCAACAGTGCATCGTGGCCGCGCTCGACGCGGCCGGGCCCAGCGGCTTGACGATCGAACAACTGGCCGAGGAAGTGACGCGGCGACGCGGGTTCAAGACCAAGGAAACCACGATCTGCGGGCGGATCGCCGGCGATCCGCCGGAGCTGGACGAGTGGCTCGTCAAGAGCGGCCGGCGGGAGCCGAGCGCCGCCAACGTCTACGTCGACGTCTACGTCCACCGCCGGTACAACCGGAAACGGGAGACCCCCGCGTGAAGATCACCGCTTACGCCTACGACCACGCGTGCGATCCCAGGCGAACCTCCATCGAGCTTGAGTTCAGTCAGGACGAACAAAAGCTCGTTGATGGTAATGGTGTCGACCGCGCGGTGGTTGCGGGACAATTGGTCTGCTTGCACGCTCGCCTCGCAGCGGCCGGTTTGGCCTCAACGCAGAAGCTCACCGGTCAACCGGCAACCCTCTATTGGAAGGCCTTTCTATGGGTCCTGCGACAGGTCGGCTCGCCCATCCACATGGACACGACGATCGGCGACCACAGAGAGATTATCGATCGAGACGAACCATGAGCACGCTCGACCAGGTCATGACCGATCTGCGCGACGCACGCGAACGTGCCATGCAGGCCGCGCGGGAGGCGCCCGAGTTGGCCGCGTCCGCCGAGCAGTACAACCACATAGCCGAGGTACTGACTCGACCGATCCGCTACATTACCCGAGACGTCACGGAGGACGTATGCCACCGACCACACGCTACCGAACCATGAGCACCGTCAGCGGCGCCTGGCTCGACGCCTGGGCGCCCGAGCCCGACGACGTCGACATCGACGACATCGCGCACAGCTTGTCCAGAATCTGCCGCTACAACGGCCACACCCAGGACCACTATTCCGTCGCGGAGCACAGCGTCCTGGTCTCGAAGGCCGTGCCCCGCCAGTGGGCGCTGCACGGTCTGCTCCACGACGCGGCCGAGGCCTACATCGGCGACTGGCCCTGCAACCTCAAGCCGCTGCTGTTGGTCCAGCGACCCCGGGGTGACGCGCCGTGGCCCTACCGCACGCCGTGCGTGCCGTTCAAAGCCGTCGAGTCGCACGTGATGGCCGCCATCTGCGAGCGCTACGCCCTCGACTGGCCGTGGGACACTCGCATCATCAACGCCGTGGGCCACGCCGACCGCGCCGTGGCCGCCGCCGAGGTGGCCGCGCTGTTCCCCAACTATCACGACCCGGAGTGGCAGCTCGCCGAGCGGGCCGACGTCACGATCACGCCGCACCGGCCAGGCGGTGCCCGCAGCCGGTTCCTGGAGCGCTTCCACAACCTCCACAGCCGCTGGAGAGGAACCCGTGGGTAAGAGTGATCCACATTTCGAGCGCCAGTTGCCCCGCATCCAGCGGGTCATCGACGAGGCGACCGCCGCGCAGCGTGAGATCATCGCGATCCAGTGCGACAACCTCCAGCACATCGCCACCAGCGTCCACGCGGCGATCGACGCCGGCGTCAGCCCCGCGGCCGCTGAGCACCTCAAGCTCGCCGCCGTCGCCGCCCAGCGGCTCGCCCAACTGGCGTCGCTGGGCATTGAGCGAAAAGGAGAGTCCGACGATGGCGCGTAGAAAGCCGATGTTCATGGCCCACACGGAAATCCGCGTCGATCAAACCATCAGCCAGATTATGAAGCTCGTCGCCGGCCGCGGCATGAAGGCCCTGCCGGCGCCTGAGTAAACGCATACCGAAAGGAGAATCCAACGTGGCCACAAAAACCCCACCGTCCGAAACCCTCCGAGACGTGGGCGTGAATCTGCTGATCCCCACGCCCGACAACCCGCGGCGCGATCTGACCGGCCCCGCGATGAACTCGCTGCAGGCGTCGATCGCAGCCCAGGGCGTGCTGGTCCCGCTGCTGGCGCGGCCGCACCCCAAACACAAGGGCAAGTACGACGTGCGGGCCGGGCACCGCCGCCTGGTGGCCGCCCGGGCCGCCGGCCTTTCGACCGTGCCGGTCATCGTTCGGGACATGGACGACCGCCAGGCGATCGAGTGCACCGTCACCGAGAACCTGCAGCGCGAAGATCTGACGCCGCTGGAGGAGGCCCGCGGCATTCGCACGCTGCTCGACCACAAGTGGGACATCGAGAGCATCGCCAGCAAGCTCGGCAAGAGCAGCTCGTGGATCGCACGCCGCGCACACCTGACTGAGCTGATCGACCCGATCGCCAAGCTGGCCGAGGACGAGAAGTCCCCGCTCTCTCGGGCGCCGCTGGCGATCCTCGAACGCATCGCCCGCCTGCCGGCCGAGACGCAGCAGGAGCTGCTCGACACCCTACAGGACGACTTCGACTGCATGGAGCTGACCGAGTCGGTCAAGGACTTCGACGACTGGCTGGCCCGCGACATCCTCCATGCCCTCAAGTCGGCGCCGTGGCCGCTCGACGACACCGACCTGCTCCCCGAGGCCGCCGACTGCACCGAGTGCATGAAGCAATCCGGCCGCCATCCGCTGTTGTGGGATCAGCCTGACAAGGCCAAGGCCGGCAACTGCCTGGACGCCAAGTGCTTCAACCTCAAGCAGATACTATGGGTTGGCAAGCGTGTAGCCCAGGTGCAGGAGACGCACCCCGACGCGGTCTTGCTGGCCAAGGGCCACGGCCCTATGGTCCCCGAGAAAGACCTCGGCCGCCAGGTGCTCACCGACTACCAGGTCACCCACTGTAAGAAGTCCGCCAAGGGCGCAAAGCCCGCCCTGGTCGTCGGCGGCCCGGGCGCCGGCCACATCGAGTGGGTGCAGGTCCACACCTCCAGCTCCAGCCGATTGCCCCGCGGCCGCCAGGCCGGTAAGCCGCTCACGCTCAAGCAGCGACGCGCGGCGCTCGAGCCCCGCCGCAGCGCCTACGTCGTCGACCACGTACGCGAGCGCTTATACCAGCTCTACGAGAGGCCCGCGTCGATCGAGCTGGGCCAACTCTGCGGCGAGACGGACCCGCCGGCGGGCACTGGCCTTTCGGTCCGTCGACCTGCGCCAAGCGATACGCTCGCGATGCTCCTGGTCGTCTTCGGCACCGAGCGTAACGCCAAGTACGCCGACCTGTCCGACTGGAAGCGATTCGACGGCTGGTGCCAGGCCTGCAAGCGTGGCGCGCCGGGCCCGCACACGCATATCCGGCAACTGGCCGCCTCGATCTTCTCGGTGTGGGCGTCGCGCCTCAACCGCCCCAACAACAACCAGGTCGACCGGCTCCTGGCCGAGGCCAAGCGCATGGCCCCGTTTATCGGCGCCGACATCGCCGCGCTGGGCGTCGAGGCGGTCAGCGAGATCCCCGAGCCCAAGGGTTGGGCCCGCCTCAACGCCGACGGCACACCCAAGTCCGCCGGCGACACGTCGAAGCCCAGGGGCAGCGCCAAGGGCCGAGTCCTCGCCGCGCGTAAGCCCAAGCGAGCCAAGAAGGGAGCGCGCGGTGCCAAGGCCGCCTGACGCGATCGCCTGTGCCCGCTGCGGCGCCTGTTGCAGCGGACACCTGATTGTCGAGGCCCAGGCGCTCGACGTCATGCGCGAGCCGCGGCTGCTGAAGGCCGACGTCGGTCCGGCGCGTCGTGACCGGCCGCTCACCCTGGCCGAGCTGCTCGACGACGATGGCAAGCTCGTCCTGCTCGCCTGCGCCCTCGATCACCCGTGCGAGTTTCTGTACCACAGTTTTCTCCGCCCCGGGCAGGCCATCTGCAGGATCTACCCCACACGCCCGAACACCTGCGTCGCGTTCCACGCCGGCAGCGACCAGTGCACCGAGGCCCGGGCCTGCTGGCGTTTGCCGCCGTTGAAGGGAGCAGTTCCCGCTAATGGTTCGTAGCCGCTACCAGCAGCAACCCCGTCGCGTGCGGTGTCTCCAGTGCGGGCACCTGTTCAACTGGCGCCCGCCCACCGTGCGACTATGCAGCCGTCCCTGCGCCGATCGCTACCGCCGCCGCCGGCGACGGTCCTAACCGAGAAAGGACGCTCATGGCCGAGCCCGCGATCCCCCGCTACAAACCGCTGCCGGCCGACCTGCACAATGACCGGATGTTCAATGCGGTGCCGTCGGCCCAGGCCCGCGAGCTGTACGTGCGGATCTATACCGCCTGCGACGACGCCGGCCACTTCACCGGCGAGCCGCCCCAGCTGGTTGGCCAACTCTACAGCCGCCGCGTCGGCGAACTCGCGCCCGAGGTCGTCGGCGACTGGCTGCACCAGCTGCTGACCATCGGCCTGCTGCGGCGCTACTACGTGGACGACGAGGCCTACGTCGAGCTGACCCGCCACCGCCAGCTCATCCTGGCCACCGTCGAGGCGGCGGTGCGGCGCAGCCACTACAAGCGACAGACGCCGTTTCCTGACCCGGTCGGCGAAGGTTTGGCCCCGGCTGAACCGCCCGACCCCCAGCTCGACCTGTTCCGCGGAAACTCCGCGGAGATTCCGCGGAAACTCCGCGGCGCCCCCGCCGACCCTTCCGCGGACAACCAAACACAAAACCCAAATGAACAGGAACAGGAACAAGAACCAAACCAAGAGCCCGCCGCGGCGCCCGCCGAGGCCGATCTTGGCTCGGATTCACGGCTGGGTACATCTTGGGTCTTGCACTTGGACAACTGCGACGAGCACACCGGCTACCGCAAGGCGCTTCAGTGGTGGGACCTGCAGCTCCGCGGGCCCAACGGAGTCTTTCCGCACGTCACCGCCGACAGTAGACAGGGCCGAGCCACACTCACCACGCTCAACCGGATCTTCGACGGGTTGTGGGACACCGGCCCGCCGGGTCAGCGGGCCGATCGGCTCGGCGCCGCCGTCCAGCTCGCGCGCGAGAAGAAGGCGAGTCGGGCCAGCCGCAACCCGATCGCGTGCTTCGTCGCCAAGGTCCAGGAGCAGTTCGGTTTCCGACTGCGCCCGGAGGTGACTACGTGAAGGACGTCCTCGCCTGGTCGGTGATGGTCCTCCTGTACCTGTCGTGGACGCTCGATTTCGTCGAGCTGGGCATCGACACCGCCAACCCCGCGGCCTGGCGTTACGCCGGCCTGTTCGCCCTCGGCCTGCTGGTCGCCGTTGCGGCGCTGCTGGGCACCGTCAAGAAAGGAGACTCCTATGCGTCTGACGTGGAAACCAAAACCGACGATTGAACGCTTCACCTGCGACGAAGTTTTGTGGGACGGCGTGGTCGGCAAGTTCGGCCCCCACACAGACCGTCGCGAACTGTCCTGCCTGCGCCTCACCTACAGCGACGAGCTGCGGGCCTACCTGGCTTGCCGCGTCCGGGCCGCTCGGAGAGCGCATGGCCAAGCGTAAGCACCAGCCCAAACGCCCGACGATCAGCGTCCACCAGATCACCGACTTGTTGGCCGCCCGCCACTGCCGGGACGTGTTCGTGCCCGAGTGCAAGTCGGGCGCAACCCAAGGTAGCACCCACTTCCGTCTCGACGCCTGGGCCATCCGCAAGAGCTACGCCCGGCCGTGCGCGTGGGGCTACGAGATCAAGGCGCATCGCTCCGACTGGCTCCGCGACCAGAAGTTCGGTCCGTACCTCGACTACTGCAACGAGTTCTACCTGGTGGCTCCCGCCGGCGTGATTCAACGCGACGAAGTACCGGCCGACGCTGGACTGCTCGAACCGGCCAGCACCGGCACGCGCCTGCTGACCCGCAAGCGCGCCCCGTACCGACAGGTCTCGATCCCCGAAGAACTGTACTGGTATGTGCTGTTCACACGATGCCGCGTCACGCGTGAGTACGAGCCCGGGCACCAGACGAACTACTGGCGTGCGTGGCTCGCCGAGCGCGACGCCGCTAAACGTATCGGCCACGCCGCCAGCCGCAAGCTCCGTCAGCTCATCGACGACCGGATCGAGGCCGTCGAGGACGCCAACCGACAGCTCAAAGCCGAGAACGATGCGCTGGCGGGCGTCCGCACGATGCTCGAGGACTTGGGCGTAACGATGGACGACGTCCGCGGTCGTTACCGGCTGAAAGACAAGCTCAAGGCCGCGTGCCAGGTCGTGCCCGACGAGTTGATCGTCGCTCTACGACAGACCGTCCACCAAACGACAGCAACACTCGACGTCATCCGCGAACTACAGTCACAGAAGGACCCCGATGGCCAAGCGTAAGGACACAGTGCTGGTGTCGCCCCGCGCGATGCAGCGAATCAAAGCTGCGATTGACGACGTCCACGACGCGGCCTTCGCCGCCGGCCTCCGCAAGGCCGCCGCGATCGCCCGCGCGCACTGCACCTGCCCCCGCCGCCGCAAGCTCGACTGCCTGGCCTGCCAGGTCGCCGAGGCGATCGAGGCCGAACCTAAAAGGAGGCTGATATGCCGAAAGACAAAGCCCAAGTCGAGGCCGAAGAAGCTGCTGTAGCAATGGCCGTATGGCTCGCTGTCGTGGACGTCTCTCCCGAGTGCAAAGCCCACGGCGAGGCCCTGGTCCGCCGCCTCACCTACGCGGTACGCGGTCGGACACAGGCAGCTCTGGAACTGCTGCTACTTACTCTGCGATGATTGCCTGAACGGCATCCCGCTCCAGCACGATGAGCGGACGGGTAACTGGTACCACGTCCTTAAGGATCCGGCCTACGAGCAGCTTTGCGCCGGCTCCCGCCAGCGCCGCGCGTTCCATGTACTGTGTCGGCCCCCGGCGGTTGACAACCCCCCCGACACCTGCGATCCTGAACGGTGAACATCCCGGCCCGGGCGGGCCCACACCAGGCGGCCGTGCCCTTGCCTGGTAAGTCTCTGCCGGGACTTGGCCTGCCCGGGCGCTACTAACCCTATCGGAGACTCGGTCATGGCAAAACAGATTCTCAAAGAGGTCCTGGAGGCCACCGACGAGCAGCTAGCAAACCCTGAGTGGGTCGACAGGAACCTGCTTATCGGCACCTCCGGGTCGCCGGTTGGGGACGCGACCTCCACCGCCCTGCGGATCCGCATGTTCGTCGCCGAGCGCCGGGCCTTCGATCAGCTCGTCGGGGTCACCCGAAAGTACATGATCTGCACCATCGTCATCGCCGCGGCCACCGTCGTTAACGCGCTGATCGCCGTGGTCGCCGCCATCGTCGCCGCGCGGTAGACTGCCGCCACGGATCCTCCCACGTCGGCTCCGTCTCGTACTGCAGGATGACGGGCACGTTGCTAAACGTGTTGGTCGCGAACTCGACCACGGGGCTTTGCTGAAAGATCAGCGGGTCCGAAGTGTCTTTTCTCTTGGACATAGCGTGCTCCCATAACGTGAGCCGCCATCATCCATTTGCCGACCCGTGGTGTCAACCCCCCGTTTGCCGTGAGCTGGCCGACCCCCACCGCTTCCGCAGCCGCCACAGCCGCTGACGGACCGTCTCGTTGCGCATCCGCCGCGTCGGATTGCGACCCGCCGCCCGCAGCCGCCGGCCCCGCGTCGAGTTGTCCGACAGCTGATACCCCTTGAGCAGCTCCTCGGCCCGGGCGCGATCCACGCCGAAGTTGCGCAGATAGGCCAGCGCCTTGGTGACGTCCTCCTCGTCGGCCGACGGGCCCGTTAGCTTCATCACCTTATTCGCCACCAGCCGGTCGGTGTCGATCTTGAGCCGACCGACGGTGTCGCGCAGGTCCTTGGGGATCTCCCGGTCGGCCACTACGCGATCCACCATCCGGTTGTACCGGTCGATCTTGCCCCGCGGGTCTTTCAGCGTCCCCAGGTGGTAGTACAGCTGCTCCTGCTCGTCGCGCAGGCTCCACACGTCCCGGGCCGTCTCCGCCAGCTCCTTCTCGTGCTCGCTGGTCGCCGGGCGCATGCCGGCCACCGCCGTCAGGATCGCCACACCGGGACTCGTCTTGCGGGCGATCATCCGCCGGGCGACCGACGACGCGATCGGCTCGGTCCGCTCCCACTGGCTCGCCGCGAACTTAAACACCTTCGTCAGCGCCGGGTCGTGCTCGTACCAGATCCGCTCACCCCGCCAGTCCACGATCGGCTCGCCCTGCACCCACCTGGCCATGTCGGTCGCCAGGCCCAGCGCCGGCGAGGTCATGCCGCCCGCGGTCCGCATCAACACGTCCGCTCCCTCGAACGCCGCCTCGACCGGGTGGCCGGTCGCCAGCTTCCACGCCGGCTTGACGAGCTGCTCGAAGTAGTCTTTGTCGTACGTCAGCACGTCGATGTAGATTCGCCGGTCCCGGTGGTCCTTCCACGTGGTCCGGATCTTGAACAGGTCGCGGAACTTCTGCAGGCTGCTCGGCGGGTCCGGCCACTCGTCGGTGAGGATCCGCGTCCCCACCGTCGCCAGCATCCCGGAAAGCAGCAGGCTCTGCGGGATGTTCCGCCGCGATCGCACCGCCCGGTCCCCGCGCCACTGCGTGGTCGCCTTCCATAACGTGCGATAATTCCCCTCCCTAAAACCCGGCGCGAGGAAAAAGAACCGCAGGATCGACGTGGCCGTGCCCGACCGGCCGAACAGCCGCTCGTTCATCTCGCCGTAGAAATTCTGACCTTCTCTGATGATGTCCTGTTTCTCCGAGTCGGTCAGCCCGCGCCGCAGCTTGCGCCCCCTGGCCTCGACCTCCTGCAGGTACTTGAAGTGCTTGACCGCCGGGATCCACCTGTCGAACATCCACCGCACGAACGCTCGCGGGCCGGCGGTCGCGTGCCGCAGCGGCGCCTGCACCGGCCAGGTGCCGATCCGCAGCAGCCGGTTCATCGGCTTGGTGTCGAACACCCGGTCGAGGAACTGCTGCGCCTCGCTCTCGATCGAGTACTTGTGCCCGCCGCCCAGCCGCACGTACTCCACGTACTCCGGCGTGGTGAACGTCGGGTCGGTCAGCCCCAGTTCCGCGGTCACCCGCCGGCGCATGACCTTATCGCCCCGCACGAACGCCTTGAACTGCGCGTCGGTCATGGCCCTTACTCGCCGCGGGCGGAACCCCGGGTTGAGCGTCTGCTTGGCGATCGTCGGCGCCTTCCGTGGATCCAAAAAGCCCAGCAGCCCGCTGTCGGCGATGCTCTGCTTGGCGATGACCATGCCGTGAAACGCCGAGCCTAAAAACTTCATCGACCGCAGCACGTTGTTGGTGTTCCTGACGCCGCTCCAGAATTTACTCTTGCTCACCTGGTTGACGGCGATCATGTTCCGCACCAGCTTGGCCAGGGCCGGCTCCATCAGCAGCCCTTTAAGCAGCGGCTCGTCCGGCACGTATTCCCAATACCGTCGCTGCCAGACCTCGGCGTCGTCGTACTCGGTGATGAACCGACCCTCGCCGTCGGCGATCAGGTTATCCCGCAGTTCCTGCATGGCCGCCCGCTGGTAGATGTGCCGCGCCTCGGCCCGGGCGTTCCACACTGGGTTGACGTTTCGTAGCTCCAGGTCGAACGCGATCGCGTCGGCCACCGTGGGGATCTTCTTCTCGTGCAGGTACCGCGTGGTCGTCCGGTAGTGGTCCAGGAACCGTCGGACCGCCTCGCGGTCTTTGTACAGCCCGTAGAAATAGTCCTGCACGTAGCTGACGTCGCCCTCAGCCACCTGGCTCAGCAGCCGGTAGTTGTGGTCGTAGATCTCCTGGATCGCCTCGCGCAGGCCACGGTCGGCCAGGCCCTTCGGCAGCCGCTGCGTGGCGGCTGCCTGGATCTGCCGACCCTCGGGTGTCACGGGTTTGCCGCGGCTGGTCGCAAAGTCCAGCAGCTGCTCGGGTGTGTAGGTCTTGTCGAGCAGCTCGCCGAGTGCGCCGTACGTCGCGTCGGCCACGGCGGCCACTTTCTCGTTCTCCCAGCCCAGCAGCTCCGCCTCGGCGTGGTGCGCCGCCTTGGTCACCCGGGCGGTCGCGGTCCGGCCCACGGCCCGCTCGCTCAGCTTCCGCGGGTCCAGCTGCGCCGAGCCCAGCACGAACTTCTCGAGCCGGTGCGCCAGCCTGGCCAGGCCCGCGGGGTTGGGGTCCTTGCCGTGGTAGGCCGCCTGCGTCATCACCTGCTCCGCCACCTGGCGGTCCTGCTCGGTCCAGTCCGTGCTCAGGGGTTTACGTTTCGCTCGGCCGCGGCCGAGGGGTCGCTCGTGCTGCTGGCGCTTGGCGAACTCGGCCGCCAGGTCCATCGCGTCCCGTTCGCTGGGCGTCGGCTCCTCGCCCTTCTTCTTCGGCCCTGCGAACGTCTGCCGCGTGTGCTCGTCCAGGTGCCGCCGGATGGCGTAGGTGATCTGGTCGCGGGAATTCTCGATTTTCCCCTTGGCGCCTCGCCCGCCTGCCGATATACTACTGGTGGAAGGGGGTTCCTCTATGGCCGAGCCGATTCTTTCCCGACTGCTCGACGGTCGCGTGGTCCGGGTCCTGCCCGAAAGCTGGTCGGTGCTGAACAACGGCAGCTGGGAGCCCGCCAAGGGCCTCTGCCCCGCCGACCTCACCGACTCGCGGCGCCTCAGTGCGAAGGAGATCCGCGACTTGGTCGCCAGCGGCACCTTGCCGAAGTAGTTGGCCCACGCGTTCCACGACCGCTCGACGTCCCCGTAGAACTCGCGCAGCTGCTGCTTGCTCAGATCCTCCACCAGCTCGTCCCGCCACTTACGGAAGATCGGATCGCTGAACTTCTCTTTCAGCCGCCAGCTCGACTCGGTATGGACCTGGATCTCCCCATTCAGCCCGTCGCCCATCGCCCGCGAGCTGTTGACGCCGCGGTAGCCCCAATAATTGAGAGGCTCGCGTATCGTGATCTCAACAGCGAAGCCCAGCCGCTGCAGCCGCGCGACCGCCTTGGGCGCGTCCCGCCAGTGGCGCAGGATGATCGCGCCCCGGGCGTGGTCCTTGGCTTTCTCCAGCGTGTACGGCACCCCCTCGTGTTGCTTCCGCCGCGTCTTGCCGATGAGGCTCTCGACGCTCTTGGCGTGCCCGGTATACCTGGCCGCCAGGGCACGCACGATCGGCCGCACCACCCTGTCGAGCTCGGGCTGGGTATAACGCTTCGCCTGCTGGCGGATCCGCTCGGCCGCCGGCCGCAGCTCCTCCTCGCTGCGCACCCGGATCCCACGCACCGCCGTGGCGAACGTCTCCGCCGGCTCGGCCGCCGGCCGCCTGGCTGCACCCTCGGCGCCCTGGCGCTCGAACGCCTGGCGGATCATGGCCTCGCTCTTGGGGAGTTTGCCCTGGCGGATCAGCCGCCGGACGATTCGGACTCGTTCGAGGAAGTCTCGCAGGACGCGGACGGTTTGCCGTAGGACCGTACGGTTCGCCCCACCCGGCCGACCGCGCGGCGCAGCGCCAGCAGCGCGCGCAACTTCGGGTCCATATGTAGCGAACCATTCTCGGGGATGTAGCGAACCCCCTTCACCCGTAACACGCTGCACCTCGCCTTGGGCCTGTCGGACGGCCCGGGTCCACGTCGGGTCGGTTTTCTCCCTCCATTTATACACGCCCTCGAACAGCTCGTGCAAGTCCGTTTCGGCCGCCCGGCCCAGCTCCTGCGTCGTCAGCCGCCCCTCGGGCGTGCGAACCGCCTTGGCCACCTTCACCGCCAGCCGCCAGGCGTTCTCGTTGTAGGTCAGCCGGTTGGCTCCAGGCACCAGGTCCTGCTCGGCCTCCCGCAGCGCGATCTGCCGCTGCTCGGCCAGCGGCAGCGCCTCACCGCGCCGCTCGAACATGCTGCCCAGCCCGTGCTGGCGGTACTCGGATATGATCTCGTCCGCCACGTCCTCGTCGGTCAGGTTCCGCCCCTCGACTTTCGCCCTGGCGACGATCGCGTGCTTGAGGCTCGGCGGCGCCGGGTCGACTTTCAGCGACACCTCGAACGGCAGGCCCGCATCGACCAGGCTGGCCACGATCGCCCGCCGCTCCGGCTCCAGTTCCGCCAGGCCGGCCTCCAGCGCCACCGATCGCTGGCCCCGCCGCCTGGCGGGCACCACCGACTCCGCTGGTCGCTCGCCGGCGAGGATCTCCGCCTGCCGCGCCTCCAACTCCTCGCGCGTTGCACGTGCCGGTACTTCTGTCTCACTTACCCCCGGGGCTGGCGCGTTTTCAGCCCTTTCCCGCGTTTCGGTTGTAACCCCTTGCTCTGCCGCACGATACGCACGTTCCGCGCGCTCGGCTTCCTCGGTCAGCGACTTTTCGCGCCCCAGCGCCCGCAGGCGCCCCAGCGCCGCCCGGTCGTTGCCCAGCTTGAAGTGGTCGGCGATCAGCTCGCCCGCGGTCGGTTTGTCGCCGAACAGCGCCTCCTGGTGGGTCGCGTCCCGCGCCGCCTCCAGGTAGTTGCGGGTCTTGGTCAGCATCTCCGCGGCCGACGCCTTGTGGCTGGCCGCCCGAGCAAATGCCACCGCCAGGGCCACCCCCTCAGCGCTCACCCGATCGAGCACGTCCTCGAAGCCTGTCCCGCCGAACGTCGGCGTCTCGGCCACCTCGTCGAGGTCGTCCAGCAGCTTGCCGATCGATCCCTTCCGCCCCTTCAGGAGCTTGAACAGCTCGGCCGCGTCGGCCAGGTGCCGGGCCAGGTCGTACTGCGCCTCGATGTTGCCGGTGTCCACCTCCCGGGTCAGCGCCGCCATCGGCGCCGCCGTGGCCTGGAACATCGCCTCGACGTCCTTGCTTGCCGCCTGCGCCACCGAGTGCACCTGGCGGGGCAGCGTCGCGGCCATCAGGTCGTTGACCAGCTCGGCCGCCGCCTCGGGGTTCGACTCCAGCTCGGCCCACCGATCGCCCACCCGCTCGCGCAGCCAGTTCCGCAGCCGCGCGTTCTCGGCCAGGAACGGCAGGACGTTGTCGCGCGTGATGGGTTCCTTGGGCGAGGCAAACCCCGGCAGCTCGCTCACATCCTCCAGCCCCACCTCGCGGGCACGGCCCACCGCCCGCTCCAGGTCGGTCTGCTGGGCCGATAGGCCCTCCTGGCTGCTGGCCGCCATCCGCTTCGCCGTCTCGATGTCCGGCGCGTCCAGCACCCGCACCAGCGCCGTGCCCTCGGGCACCCGTTTGATCCCCAGCGACTCGGCCCGCTCCGTCACCGCCTGGTGGTACCGGCCGATCGCCTCGGCTGGCGCCCGGTTCAGGGCCATCACGCGGCCGTTACCGGCGATCACGTAGTACTGGCCCGCCTTCGGGTCGCGCCAGACGACGGGCGGACCGCTCGTGGCGTCGAGGTGCTCGCCCACCAGCAGCTCGGGGCGCAGGTCGCCGGCGATCTGCTCCACTTGGCGCAGGCTGGCGGCCGATGATCGGTCCCGCGCCTGCAGCCCCTGCGGGTAGGCCGGGTTCATCCGGCCGGTGCCGGGCTCGTGGCTCACCACCAGGTCCGCCAGGGGGACCGCGGCGTACCGCACCCGGTACTCCCGGCGGTTGCGGTCGTACAGCGGCGCCTCCTTGCCCAGCTGCTCAGCCGGCGCCTCGGCCGTCGCCTCGGCGGTTACCGTCGGTGCTTCCGCTCGTGCGACTCCACCTGGCCGAGCCGGCGGTAGGCCCGCTCTTTGCTGGGGTAGGGTCCCCCCAGGTTCTTGTGCTCCTCGCTCAGGACGTACCACCCCGGTGCCCGCTGCCCGGTCGTCGGGTGTCTGAGCCGGTACCTGACCACGCGTCACCTCCTGTCGCGCCGCGGGTCGCTCGATTACCTCTGCGCCCGCCTGTTGTGCGGCCGCAACTTTGGTGCCCACCTGCTCTGACCCTGATTGCTGGCCCGCTTTGCCGCCTTCCTGCTGCGTTCTCCCCTCGACCCGGGTCCCTACACCCCCCGGACGCTCTGCGGCCGTTTCTGCCGTCCTGGGCGCCCTGGCACCCGTGGCCGCCGGCCTCTCGGCGGGCTTGCCCAGCAGCTGGCGGACCTCGGCCTCGGCGATCGCCGCGAAGTCCGGCTCGGCCCCGCGGCTACCCGGCTCGGTCGGCTTGGCCCGCTGCACCGCCTGGCGTCTGGTGGGGCGTCGTCCCATTTGCTCGGCGCCGATCGCGGCGGACTTTCCGCCCAAAGTGGGGCGTCTGCCCAAATCCTCACCCGCCAGCAGCGCCTCGATCTCAGCCTGTCGCTCGCCCCAGGCCTGCTCGACCTCGGGCCGCTCACCCCTCGCCTGGCCCGCCCCGCCGGCCGCCGTCTCCGCCGCGGCCTGGCCGGCCCTTCTACGCTCGATGGTCCGGCGGATCCGCTCTGCCCGCTGCTCGGCGGCCAGGTCGGCCAGCTGGGTAACCGTCCGGCTGGTCCGCTCAAGCCGATCCACCACGTCCACCCTCGCGCGGTCGGTGTCGGCCCGGCGCTTCCCCGCCAGCTCCATCCGGCGCCCGGCCTTGAACCCCTGGTGCAGCACGAACAGGTGGGCCGCCGGCTCGATGGCGTGGACGGTGTCCTCGAACCACCGCAGGCTCGGCCGCTTGGGCATGGTCGCCATGTTCCGCACGAACCGCATAACACCCGCCGGCACGTCCGCCAGCAGAGAGAGGCCGGCGCCGGTAACGTGTTTGGCCCCCTCCTCGGCCGAAATGTGCCCGGTGGCCACCTGGCTGTAGGTCCGGGGTGCTCCGAACATACCGATCGTGCCCATCCAGCCGGCCATCGCTGGGATCTGCTTGCTGGCGAAGATCTTGCCGAGGCTCGATCGCAGCAGCCGTCCGGTGGCCATCGACGGCTTGTGCATCACCGCCACCTCGCCGAACAGTTGGATGAGCCCGGCCACCGAGTCGGCTACCACCTCGGTCTGGTTCCGCGGCGTGCCGGCGATCTGCTCGGCCATCTCGATGCCGCCCAGCAGATCCTGCACGATCTTCGGCCGCTTCACGTCCCGCTTGAGCCCCGGCGTCAGCATCCCCCGTTCACGCAGCGAGGCCTCCATGATGGCCTCGGGCAGCTCGGCCACGGCCCGCGGCGCGTCGGCCAGGGTTCCGGCTATACTCCAGCCCCCGCCGAGCACCTTGGTTTCGATGCGCCCCGCGGCCCTCTCAGGCCGTACGCCCGCCGGCTCCGGCGTCGCACCCGCCCGCACGAGTCGCTCCCGCTGCTTGTGTGGCACCCGCCGCCAGTCGTCCACCGACATTTGCCGCACGCGGTCCCGCTGCTCGTTGGCCCACGCGTAGGATTGTTCGTCTGGTGTTAGGGTCCTGAATTGCTCCGGCGTGATCGGCTTGCCGGCCCGGATCCGCCGGATGGCTTCCTGCCGATGGGCCATCGCCACCGGCGCCGGCATGTCACCCAACTGACCGCCCGCCGTCACCGGCCCGCCAACCAACTCCTCGACGTCGCCCCGCGTGGCCGCCTCGGCCCGTACCTGCCGTTCGGCCGCCAGCCCCCGCTGGATCCCCGTCCTGCCGGTCAGGTCCGCCGCCAGCAGGTGGCCCGGGTCGTTCAGGTCGAATCCACCCCCCGCCGTGCTTGTCGGCGCCGTCGGCGCCGTCAAGCTTCCAGTAGATCGCAGGGGCACCGCCTGGCCGCTCCGCGGGTCCACCATCACCACCGGCCGGCTCATGGCCTCGGCCAGTTGGCGTTCGGTCATCGCCTGCCGCTCGAGGATACTATCCTCGTCGAGCAGCTCGTCGATGTCGATTCCGGTCGGTGGCAGGGCCATCTGACGGCTACCCTCCTCCCGGCGCCCGCGTAAGCCCCATCTGCTCCAGGTCCCGCAGGTAGCTCAGTAGGATCATCGTCATCGGCGTGCCGCGGCTCAGGCCCACCTCGCGGTGCTTGTAGAACAGGTCGTTCAAGTCATGATCCGACAGCCCGCTGGCCGCCTCGATCCGCTGCACGTGCGGCAGCGGCGCCGTCCCCTGCCACAGCTTCGCGTCCAGCCGCTCGGAACTAGCCAACGCCTCGCCCATACCGCCACCCGCCCCGGTCGCCGCTTGGGGTCCGCCTAGCCCCAGCCCGCCGCCCAGCCGCTGCCGCCGGCCGACCAGGTCCTCCCGCCGCTTGGTGAATCCGGCCCGCTCGTCCTCGCTGTACGGCGACGAGTAGCTGAAGGTCGTTGGCTGGTCGGGATCCGCCGGCGTGTTCTTTTCCTGCACCCGCTTGGTTAGCAGCTCGTCCACGTCGGAGATCTCGTCGCCGAGGTCCTCGTAGGCGTCCGCTTCCATGCCCATACGGGCCCGCCTATCGAGCCCGCCCTGGCGGATCGCGTCGCTACCCCAGCGTCGCAGGCCGCTGCCGGCGTCACCGATCAGGTCTTTGAGGCCACCCAGCAGCTCGCCCGCGCGGTCGGCCGCGTCCCGCTGCTTGTTCCAGTCGAATTGATCCTGCATCCGGCCCTCTGTTTGGGCGTGGATGCTGGTCATTTCGTCGATCTGCCGGCTGCGGTCGTCGGCCCCCTGTTGGGCGATGTCGAGCTGTCGGTCCGCGATTTTCGTCTTGAGGTATCCGCCAGGCAGACCCTCGATCCCCTTGCCCAGCCCCTCGCCCAGCGACTCCAGCTCACGGGCCTTGTTGACCCCGCTCTGGTACTCTGCCTGCTTGCCCTGCTGTATCGCCTGCGCCGCCCGCTGGCCGATCAGCTCCAGCGTCTCGCGCCAGCCCAGCCCCAGCCGCTCGCCGAGCCGCTCCAGTTGGCGCGACAGATTCATCGACAGCGCCGTATTGCCCTGTAGCGCACCGCCGTAGTTCGCTTGCCACATGGTCTACCCCTCTGCGCCCGCGGCCTCGGCCCGGGCCGCTGCGAACTCCTCACGCAGGCACGAGCACGCAAAGCCGTTCGCCAGGAACCCGTCGGCACCCTTAAGCACGATCGTCCCGCTGGCCCGGTAGGCCACCGGCTCGACCGCGGCCACCACCTCCAGGCACTGACGGGCCCCCCACGGGATCCGGTTACCTGGCCGCCAGCTCGCCATCGGCTGACCAGCGACCGGGTGGGTTCCGGTGGCGATCAGGCTGTGGCCGTTACTGGTCGTCAGCCGGTACATGGTCGGCCGCGGCTCGGCGTGGATCCCGACGTCGAGCAGCTCGACCGGGTAGTACTTGCCGTCCGCCGCCTGCACGTGGTCGTGCAGGCCCACGTCGCCCAGCCGGATCCGGCCCTTACCCTGGGTCCACACCTCGGCGTCGAGATCGACGCAGATCAACGCCGACATCTTGCCCAGCGCGATACCGGCGCCGACACCAGCCCCGCCACCGATGCCCCCGATCATGCCCGGGATGCCGCTGGGCGGCTGCGGCGTCGGCGTCCAGTTCGCGGCCAGGATGTTGCTGCCGCTGCCGATGAGGCCCTGCCCCAGCCCGGCCCCCACGTTGATCGGTAGCGACTGCACACCCACCATCGCGTTGGCCTTCTGGAGGTCCCAGTTCATCGCCGGCCCCAGGTAGCTCGAGAAATCAAACCCCTCGATCGGCTGGCTGCGGTGATAGCTGGCCAGGTTGGTGCGTTTAGCCCGCTCGGCCTCCGCTTTCAGGGCCGACCGTTTACTCTCCAGCTCCCGCCCGGACCGCGCCCGCTCGCCGCCCGCGGCCATCCGCCCGGCCTGCTCCTGTCCCATCATCCACCGGCCGCCGGTGACACCCCGGCTGGCGGCGTCGCTCCGCATCCGCTCGGTGGCGGCCTTCGACGCCTGGTTCACGCCCTCGACGCCCGCGGAGATCATGCCGCGTTGGGCCTGCTCGCTCCACGGGTCCGTCTGGATCCCCTCCAGTTGGTCGAGCCCGCGGCCGAACGCCTCGTCGCGCAGTCCCTGCACCCGCGACGCCTCGCCCATCCCCATCATCAACGGGATCGCCCCCGCCTGGCCCGACAGTGACCCCATCGCCGCGGGTGAGATCCCGAACCGGGCCATGGCCTCGGGCGAGACGTACTGCCGCCAGTTCTGACCCGCCTGCAGGGGTGCCTGGCTGAGCATCTCCTGGATCTGCTGGCTCAGCCGGTTGGCTCGGTCCAGCGAGCCCAGCCCCAGCAGCGTGCCGCCGGCCGCCTGGCCCAAGCCGGCCACTAAGGGCAACGCACCCATGATGTCCGCTCCCTAAGCGCCCGCTCATCCGTCCTTCTTCTCGTGTAGATTGCACACACCCGCCGGCCCGCCCAGCACCACGGCGTTCACGACCAGGCCCGCGGTGAACGCGGCTTTCGTCGCCTCCACCATGGCATACCCATCAAGCGTGGTGGTAAACGTGATGTCCTTCGTGTCGCCCGTCAGGCGATGGCCCTTGCCGCTGGCGATCGACAGGTTCCCATCCGCCTGGTTGGCCGTCGCGCAGCGCCCGCCGCCCGGCTCCTCGCTCAGCCACGCGTAGCAGACAAAGCACCCGCTGGCCTGCATCCCATCGGATCGGACCACCCGCACCGCGATCGGCCACTTGTCGCCCGCCGGTTTCTGCGCCTCCGGGAGCGCCACGTACCCGCCGCCCCCGGCCTGGCTGGCCGCCGCCATCATCTGCAGCAGCTGCGCCAGCCGCGGGTCTGCCACCTCGCCGGCGGCCCGCGGCGTCGCCCCCTGGCTGGCTGGTTGTGCCCCTCGCGCCACCATTACCGAATCGCCTCCACCCGCAGCGTGAAGCCCGCCACGCGCTGGGTCTCGTCCACCGCCGCCGACGCCGGCGTAAAGTCGACCAGTTGCCCGGCGGTCTGCTGCCGCCGCCTCACCGGATGCGCCCACACCATCTGGCTCGGCCACGCACTCATCGCCGCCTCGGTCCCGTCCCGGAACCACACACCCAACCGCATCGGGTGCTCGCCGCCGCTGAGCGTCACCGTCGGCTCCAGCGTGTGCTCGGCGGCCTCGATCCGCACGTTGCCCAGCGGCCGCTGCGCCCCGTACCAGTTGGCGGCGTACACCGTCCCGCTGGTGCCCGAGGTCACCGCGTCGCATCGAACGTCCACTCCGTCGTGCCCGGCCCACAGTCGCCCGATCTCGCCGTCCGGCGTCCCGAAATAGATCTGCTGCGTTCCCGTCGCGTCCGTGGTGGCCGCAAAGCACGTAATAGCTATCCTGGCCGGCGGCATCCACTGGCCCGTGTTGTAGTCCAGGATCAGCAGCGTGTTGTTGTCGGCGGCCCCGACGGCCCTGTCGCACACCGCCACCAGCAGCCAGCCGTGCTCCTCGTCGTGCTGCATGGCGATGCGTGATTTCTGGTCGTCGGGGATCCGGTCCCACAGCGCCTGGATCGGCGCCGACACCGGCAGCCGGCTGGTCTGCAGGCCGTCGAACGAGTACACCCCGTTCTGGCTCCCCAGGAACAGCCCGACGTCGGTGAACGCCCACGCCAGCGGCCCGCACAGGCCCACCGTCGCGGACCGCGACTCCTTCACCCACGTGGCCGGGTCGGTGCCGACCATCGCCCAAAGTGAGTTGCTGGCGGCGAACAGCGTCTGGCCCGTCATCGGAATGACCGCCACCAGGTCCTCCGCCGGCGAGATCTGAATCTGGTTAAGGTCCGCGTTGCGGGTCAGGTCCAACAGCGAACTCCAGCGGGCCGCCCGGTGCTCGGGCCGCAGCTTGTAGACGGTCGCCTTCACCGTGTCCGTGCCGCCGACCTCGACGGGCTTATCCAGGTACACAAACCCGCCGGAGGGGTCTGACGCGGCGTAGTGCCAGCCGCTGCGGCCGCTGCTGGCCAGTTTGTCGATATAGACCAGATCCCCCGCCTCGACGTACTGCATGAACCGGTAGCCCTCGGCCGTCGTCGCGATGGATAAGCTGCCGCCCTGGTTGTCGCTGGCGGTCGCCTGCTCGGTGAACAGCTCCTGCCACTCCGAGCCGACCCACCACATCCGGTTGCCCGACCAGGCCGCGCAGACCGGTGTGTACGGCGGCATCCCCAGGTCGTCCGGCAGCTCGTGGTCCACGTCCTGTGGGACTTGGTCGCTCGCCAGACCGTCGTACGCGTACAGGTCCAGCGGCCGCTCGGCCACACGCCGGAACACCGTCTCGCCGTCGGTGATGCACCGCCGGTAGACCCGCACGTGCGTCGCTTGCGGCGACGCCGGGCCGTCCTGCCGGTACATATAGACCCCGTGGTTGCCGGTCGTGATCGTCGGACTGCGGATCTGCGAGGCCTGCGACTCTTCGCGCGTCTCCGGGTTGTACCACGTCAGTGCGTATTCGTAGACCTTCTCGTGCTCGATGTCGCCCGTCGTGATCTGCTGAAACGCAAAGCCCCGCTCCAAAGGCTCCATCCCCAACTGCCACCACCAGAACCCGTTGGTCAGATAGGGCGGGTGCGCCCCGTCCATCACCACCAGGCCCTGCGGGATCGGCACCGTCACCACGGGCCGCGTCGGCGCCGACGGGTAGCCCCACAGGTGCGTCCACGTCAGTGTCGCAGCGTTCATCTCGGCCACGCGCCAGTGGCGGCCGACGCACGCCAGCAGCAACTTGCCGGCCGTCCAGACCGGGCCGTGCGGCTCCACCACCGGCGGGTCCATGATGGCCAGGGCCTGCACCCGGCCCGTCGTCGCCTCATCACCGTACGTGATCCCCACGCCGTCCAGGCCGTACTGCCCCGCCATGTCGTTCGGGTTGGTCCCGCCGGCGCAGTTCGGGTCGTAGGCCTCGGTCCGCACGCGTACGCCGATCCGCGTGTAGCCCGGCGCGGTCAGCTGGTTGCCCTTGGCCGGCGCCGGCGGCGGTGTGTCGGACAGGTCGAGCACCTTCGTACCCGCGAGCCATAACTTCAGGTCCACGCTGCCGGCGTCGTTGGTGGCCTCGGCCTTGAACGCCACGCTGCGGTCCGTGCCGTCGGTCCCCATGTACGTGTCCACATTCGCCGCGGCCCCGACCACCCCGATCGTCCCGCCGACGTGCTCCTCCACCCGCGCCTCCCATCGCTGGTCGGTGTGGTCCCAATAGATCAGAAACAGATAGAACGCGTCGTAGTCCAGCCCCGTGCTCGGCGCCGCAATGTTCCACCGCCGCTCGCATCGCACCCCGATGCAGAACGCCGGCAGCCACTCCGTACGGCTCGGGTTGGTCCCGCCGGCCTCGTTGAGCACCAGCAACCCCTCGACCGCATGGTCGGCCAGGGCGGTTTTCTCGATGGTGGTGGCCAGGTACCAGAACTCCGCCGGCCTGGCCGGTGACGACCCGGTGATGAAGTACGTGCTGAACTCGCGGTTGTAGCCCATCGCCGCGTCGTCTCCGATCCGCGGGCTCAACAGGTACGTGTTCGCCGAGCCCACGGCCCCCACCCACGGGATCGCGTTGGCGGCCAGGGCCGAGGTGTAGGTCCAATTCAGGTCGCACGCGTGCCGGCCGGCGATCGCCGGCGCGTCTTTGCGGGTGAACGCGTCCAGCTCGCCGCATTGGCTGAGGCCTGAGGTGTACGCGTACCAGCCCTTGCGCGGCACCACGAGCCCGTCGCGGACCAGGGTGTTGACGCTGGGCGGCACCGCGATCATCGGGGCCAGCGTCGTCCGCTCCCGCGGCTCGGCAAAGCCCATGTACGGGCCGGGCAATGTCAGGTCCTGCGCCGCCATCTACCGTACCACCCTTACCGGCACCCGCTCGCGCCGGCGGACACGTTTGCGATACGTTCGCTCCAGCTGCGCCGTCGCCTGGCCCAGCAGCTCGCCAAAGGTCTGACCGCTGCCTATTGCCCGGGCCTCGGCCCCCAGCGCCTCGATCGCCGCCTGCAGCACCAATGCCTTGTGGGCGTTGGCCGGCAGCGACGCCAGGCCCGTCGGCCAGGCCGCGATCGCCTGCTGGTAGTCGAACCAGATATTACTGGTCCCACCCAACGCCGGCGCGATGTACAGCGTGTCGCCCATTACGTACGCCGACCACGTGCTCACCGTCTCCCGCTGGCTGGCGTCGATCTGTGTGATGGGCTTCGACCGCTGGTAAGCCAGCCACACCGTCTCCAGGCGCACGAAGTCCGTCGGCAGCGCCACGCCGGCCGACGTGATCGTGGTCGCCTTGGTGGTCAAAAAGAAGCTGCGGTCGATGTCGCGCAGCAGGTCCGCGGTCTGCGGCAGCGCCGCGTCCAGCAACGTGTCGCAGTATGCGTCCGTCCAGTAGTCCGGGTTGGTCTCGTCCTGCCCCAGGTACACGCGCAGCAGCGCCCGGGCACCAGCAGCGTCCATGCCTCACCGTCCTTGCGCCCGTCTCAGCCCGCGGCTGCGGCCGGCTCGGCCCGGCGGCCTCGCACGGCCAACTCACCCTGGTAGAACATCCGGCGCAGCGTGTCGAGCGTGTCGTGGCCCGGCTGGTGAAAGTGCGCGTCCTTCTGAACGATCATCACCACGCACAGCAGGTCCGTATCGCGGGTCGCACCACGCCGCCCCACGCCGCAGATCAGCCACCGCTTGCACGGACCGTGCCACACCGCATCGAGGTTCGGCTGGATCCGCCGCATGTCCGCCACGAATCGCCGGTCGATCTGCCGGCCGCCCCACGCCGTCGTGTTGAGCCGCATGAAGTACTCGCCGTTCGCCGGCAGAAAATGCAGGTTCACCTGCCCCAACTCGGCCCACTCGTCGGGTGTACCGAACATGGCGTCTACGAACGTGCTCGGGTAGCTGGCCCCGCTGTTGCGGAGCACCCACTCGCTCGCTGGTTTCGGTAGGTCGTCGTCCATCCGTCAGCTCACGGTCTCGCACATGAACACGGTCGGCTTCTCGTCCCGGCCGACAGGGTCACCACGTCGCCCGCGCACTGCTGCCCGTGGGGGATGTTGGGCAGCTCTCTCGGTGTCATAACCATACCGCACAACTCCGTTTCCGCGCCCTGGTGTTCCGCTGTGACCTAGTCGCCCTGGTACGGCAGCTTGACCACGTCGTCGCCGGCGGGATGCTCCTGAGGCTCGACGATCACCATCGGCACGATCTTGCCCGGCCCCGTGAAATTCGCCGCCGACACCTTCACCACCACCTCGCTGCCCGCGGGCACCTCGCGGCGGTCCAGGTCCAGCGCGCTGTGCTCGCTGTGCCGCACGCACGAATTGAGGGCCATACCGCTCAGCGGCTGCCACGTGCCGTAGTAGTCCGGCGAGCTGAGGCAGCCGATGTACACCGTGCACGCCGAGTCCAGACTGGCGACCACGTAGGTCGAGAGCCCCTCGGTGCACTTCATTTGCACCTCCGCGATGATCGCGTTCCTCGGGCCGCTGGCGTAGAGGATCTCACTGCTGGCTGCCCCCGACAGTGTCACCTGCTGCCCCGCGCACCATTTGCCGTTCACCGGCAGGCTGACCTGATCTGGTCCCATTGTTCGCTCCTTTACGGCCGGGGCGCGCGGGCGATCCGTCCATTGATCGCCCGGGCCCCGTTCGCCGCGGGAGAAAGAAGTTTCGCCGGACTACGCGGCCAGCTTGATCGCGTCCATGTAGCCCATGCCGTTGTACCGGGTCGCGGCCAACTGGCGCCACCCGGTCAATATGCCGCTGTAGCTGTGGGCCGTATTCGACAGACCCAGCATCTTGAGCATGGCGGCACCCTCCACACCCTGCTTGACCCAACCGAACATCACCGCCTTGACGGTTCGCGTCGGCTGCTTGGTGCCCGGCGCCAGCTCACGCACGCGCATGCGCGTGACGTTGCACACGGCGCGGGTGTTCACCCACGCGTACGCCAGGTCATCACTGTGGAAGAACAGCAGTTTGCCGTACGTCTGGTCCGGCAGGTCCACGTAGTCGTCGGCCAGCAGGTCCGTCCCGAAGAAATGCAGACTTTCCCAATTCGGGCCCAGCCGGCGCCGCTCGGTGCTGAACTGGCCCCTCAACAGTCCGAAGCCCAGACTGTTCCACAGACTGGTGCACACCACGCCCCAGTTGGGCCGCTGCCCGCCCTCGAACGTACACATATCCTGGAGCCGCTTGACCTTCGGGAAGTTCAACGCCTTGCTGCCGGCGGTCAGGTACTGCGCCTGGTGGTAGTCGTTGCCCGTCGCCGTCCGGTCGATGTTGGCCAGGTGGTTGGCCGCGCCGCTCTTGTTGGGCGGGTTGGCCTGGCTGATGTGCGTGCACAGGCCGAAGAGCTGCTGGCCGTAGCCCTTCGCCGACGTCAGTACGTGGGTACCCGCCGTGAGGTTGGCGTCGAGGTTCTTGTCGCTGCCCTCGGCCGCCGGGTCGCCGAGTTCCACCTTGTAGCCGTTGGCGTGCCCAACGGTCGGCGTCTTTTCCAGCGTCTTGATGTACCAGGTGGTCTCGGACCCCGCCACCGCCCCGGACGTGTGGTTGCGGATGCTGACGGTCTTCTTGATCCCCAGCGGCCGCCAGTCGTCCACGTAGATCACGTTCTGGCCGGTGCTGGCGTTCTCGGCGAGCCCGCACAGCTTGCCCGTGCCGTCACCGCGCATCAGCTCGAAGTGCTCGTTCTTGATGGTCGCCCGTTCGAGGCCCTTGTACTGGCGGGTCAGGATGCTGCCGGCCGACTCGCTGCCGCCGTCGGCGATCACGATGGTCTGCGCGGTCAGGTCGATCCCGCCGTACACGTAGACCACGTTCCACCAGCCCTTGGCGTAGAGCTGGTGTGGCTGGAGCCCGAAATCGTAGCTCACACCCTCGCCCAGCCCGCCCACGGACTGGTTTTCTCCGACCTCCTGCGATTGGCTCCACTGGAGCCCCCGGAACCCCTTGTTCGTGACCGCGGGTAAAACCGCGTACACGATCGGCGCCCGGGCCGCCAACTGCGGGTAGATCTGCTTCTCGGTCATCTCCCGTAGCGTGGGAGCGACCTGGCTCAGCGTAAGAGGCATTTGGCACTCTCCTTAAGCGCCCGGTAAACCTGAAATTCACGCCGCACCAACCTGGCCAGCTAGCCCTTGAGCATGTCGTCGGCCCACTCCGCCAGGTCCTGGAAGCCGGCATTGGCCCGCAGCGGCCGGGTGCCCTGTCCCTTCGGCCGTCGGCCCGCCCCGCCGCCGCCGCTGCTGCCGCCACGTCCGGCACCGCGAGGCGCGGCCGCGTTCTTGGTCCGCTGCAGCACCTCCGCGTCCACCAGTGCGGTAATCAGCTCCTGGAATATCTCGCTCGCCCGTACCGTCGCCGACTCCGGCGACTCGTGCCCGGCGATCGGCTCGCTGAGTATCCTCAGCCCGGTCGCCGCCTGACCCAGCCGCTCGGCCAGTTTGCCGATCGCCGGGTCGTTGCGATCTTTGGCCAGCGCCGCCAGCGACCGCGCATACCCCTGCATGATGGGCGTGCGCGCCGTGTGCTGGACCAGGTTGTCGATCGCCACCTGCTGTTGCTCCTGCTGCCCGCGCCGCTCGGCCTCCGCCTGGTCGGTCTTGGCCCGCTCAGCCTGCTGGTCCTCCAACCACTGCTGGCGGTCCAAGAACGCCTCCGTCTGCTCCTCCGCCGGCAGCTGCCGGATCTCGGCCAGGGTCAACGGCCTGTTCTCCTCCTCACCGCCGCCGTCCTTTTTCGCGCCGGCCCGCGCAGCCTCGGCCGCCGCCTGATACTGCTCGGCCAGCCGCTTGTAGTGCATCCCGCGTTCGACGATGGTCTCCACCTCGGCCCCGGTCACGTCCCGGCTGCCGAGCCGATACACCACCGCCGATCGCTCGAAGCTCTTAGCCTCAGCCGCACCACCAGCGTCGGCAGCTTTGCCGTCTTTGCCGGCGTCTTCGTCCTCGGCCCCGCCGGCGTCTTCGTCCTCGTCGAGCAGCCCGGTCCGATCGTCGTCGGCACCGAACTGCAGTTCGCGACCCGAGCCGGCGGCCGCGTCGCTACGGCCCACGTCACCCACGCCGTCCCCGTCGTCGTCGTCAGCGTTCGGGTCCAGAAACTCCAGGTCCGTCCCCTGGCTATCGTCCACCTGCGACGCGCCCGACGCGCCGCTCCCGCCGCCGCCGTCGTCCGGCGCAAAGCACCAGCCGCGGTGCAGCAGCTCTTGCGCGCTGTTCATCGCCTCTACTCCGGCGCGCCCGAATGTCTGGAATGTAGACCGAGCCGAATCGGTCCCGGGATCCCCCCTATAGGATCCCCGCTATGCCGCCACCGGTTGCGGCGGCCCCAACACCTGCGCCTGGCGAGCCATCAACGCACCCGCCTGCTGCACGATCGCCTGCTGCACCATCTGGGTCTGCACCATCCGCTGCGTCTGGCCCGTCTGCAACATGCTCTGCAGACTCCGCGTCTGCTCGAGCTGGGCCTCCCGCTGCGCCAGCGACTGCGTGTGTGCCGGCGTGCGGACGGCGAGCACCTCGTGCACCTCACAGTGTAAATCAAACGCCACTCGTTGCAAATACGTCATCCGCCCGTTATACACGTCGCGCATCCGCGCCCGGTTGTGCACCCGCAGGTGTACCTCGGAGCTTTCATGCCGTCGTGGCACGTACCGATGCAGGTAGGCCACGATCCGCGGATCCGCCGGCTCGCCCGCGGCCAACATGGTCAGCACCTGAATCAGCGGCGCCGCCTCCTGATCGCCGAGCCGTTCGAACGCCAGGTTCTCCCGCACCGCCCGAGCGTGCTGCTCGCTCAAGGCCTCCGCCATCTCGTCCGTCGCCGTCGAGCTGTCCGACCGGATCACGTACGCCGCGTCGCTCTGGGCGTTAAGGTAACCCATCTGCGTCAGCCGCTCGATCCTCGAGGTCCTCGCCTCGTCGGTCAGCGATAGGCGGTTCATATTCACCACGATGATCCGGCTGCGGACCTGGTCCGCCGGCTTGCCCCCGCACAGCACGTCGCCGGTCACCAGCCCCACCTCGGGCGAGTCCGCGTCCCCGCCCATCGTCATCCGTTCCGCGCGCTTCATCCGCGTTTGGGCCAGCCGCAGGATCTTCTCGGCCACGCGCCGCCACCGGCTGGCGGCGTAGCCCGCCGCGCCCATCAGCCGCAGCTCGTCCATACTCGCCAACGTCTCGAGCGCCTTGCCGCTGCGGACCCCGCCCGGGGCCCCCGCGTGACTGATCTGGTGCGCGCCGAACCGCTGCATCACCTGCGACTCGATCCGGTCGAGCATCTCGAACACCACGCCCCGCGGCCCGTTGAAAAACAACTGCGTCGGCGGCTGGCCCGGTATGCTCCCGCGTACGATCGACCCGGCGGGCCCGCCCAGGTCGTCCTCGTCGATCTCGCTGTCGGTCGTGTACCACCGCGGCAGGCTGGCCAGCCCCGCCCCGTACAGGGCCCGGTTCCACAGCGTGTTGAACGCCGCGTTCAGTGAGACGCACGCCACACTCGGCGACGACGGCCCGCCCTGCTCGTCGGTCTGCGGCTCCCAGGGGATCTCGGTGTGCGGGTAGCCGTCCACCAGGTCCGCGCAGGGATTCGGGCCACTGTCTATCAGCCGGCCGTTGAGGATAACGGCCATTACCCCGTTTTTCCGGGCGGCCGTGCCCGGCACCCAAAGCTCCTCGGTCAGGAAGGTCTCGTCGTCGTTTTCGACGCTCTTACTGTCGTGGTCGGTGATCCGACGGAACCGCTGCTCGAACTCGAGCAGCGTGTCGTCGCGGGCATTGTCCGCCAGGAACCGCTTGATGTCGTTGCCGTACCGGTCGATGAGCTGCTGGCCCGACACGCGACGCTGCTCGATCAGCCACGGCTGCCGCGCGAGCGGCTCGCGGTAGTTCGGCCGGATCATCCGCAGCGAGTGCGTGACCTCCATCTGGAGCTGCCCCTCGCCGATCTCGATCTGCGTCCGCCCGTGCCCGCCGGTCAGCTCGTCGAATTGCCGGTACAGCGCCAGCCGATTCGTCTCCGACAGACCCCGCGCATCCGCGACCAGCGACTCGGCGGTAATCGTCTGCCGCCGGCCGGCCAGCTCGTCCCACCAGGTCCGCACGATCGGCGCCCCGTCGATCAGACGCCAGTAGTCGGTCAGCAGTTGCAGCTCGCTCACGTCGTACGCGTACCATATATGCCGCAGCCATCGCGTCTGCACCCGGGCCGTGTGCCAGTCCTCCAGGTCCCCGGAGTCCATCGCTTTGGCCTGCCAGATCGGCTTGGTGCGATCCATGCGGCTGGTGATGATCTCGATATTCGGCTTGAGCAGGTTCACGCAGCAGCGGCTGCCCAGGTCGTCGAGCACGTCCGCCGCGTCGATCAGTTCGTCCTCGTCCGGGTGCCACACGTACGTCTGCTGGTCGTTGGCCCACGCGCACGCCTGCATCACCTGGCGGCTCCGCAGGTCCGCACCCGGCGACCACGCGGCCACCTTGTCCGCGACGAACCCCTCGACGCTCGACCTGCGTTTGAAGTCGATGTCAATGAATCGCTGTGGCATTTCTTAGTTCCGCCGCGCCCAGGCCTTACTTCGGAGCCGGCTACGCCACTCGTACGTCTCGCTGGTCATGCGCCCGAAGCTGTATGCACCGGCGTCCTGTAACGCGTCCAACGTCAACGGCATCGCCTGACCCTCGAACGTGGGTTTCGAACAAACCCACAACTTCGCAGGTGTTCCTGTCGCCTCAGACACGCTCACCTCCGGCTCGCCGCTAAACCTCGAAGCGCGCCGCTCCGCGACGCGGTCATTTCCGCGGCGCCGCCACGTGGCCCGTGTCCACCGCCCGCCGCAGTCCCGCCCGTGTCCGCCGCTCGGCCTCGCTCAGTGCGGCCGCCGCCACGTCGACGGCATCCGTCTGGTCGCTCCCGTCGGGCTGTGGCATTGGCGGCGGCGGCGTGCTATCCGGTGCGGCCGCCCTCAGCCTGCTCCGCGACGTCTCGATGGTCCCGACGGCCTCGGCGATCAGTTCCGCTTCCAGCATCAGCTTGTGCCGGCGTTTCTCCGCCATCCGCTGCAGGATCAGTATCGCTTTCTGTGGTGTCATGCTTGCTCGCTCCCCTGCGGCTCGCCGCTAAATCGCTGTCGCACCCGCGGTGCGTCCTTCGCTTTCCGCCGGCTCGTACGCCGCCGCCTCCTTCTTCATCACGAACCCGGCCGCGTGCGTGTGTCCGCCGCCGCCCCGCCTGCGGGCGATCTCCGCCACATCCACACCCCCGGGCCGGCTCCGCAGGTTCCACGTCCGCCACTGGTCGCGGTCGGCGTAAGTCGCCGCGTAGGCCGCCTTGGGCCAGTCGAGCAGCAACCGCCTGCCCACCTCGCTCTGCAGGATGGGCGCGTTGGCCGCGATTACCTCATGCCCGTCGACGCTGGTCTGCCAGGCGGTCGCCGCGATCCGCTCGACGTACCGCTGCTCCATATCCAGGATCGCCTGGCCGCACTCCACCAGCGTCGGCCACCCGCCAAACCCCCCGGCACCCCTTGACGCCGCCTGCAGGTGTCGGTGCAGGGCGGTCCACTGACCAAACCCGCGGACCTTGCTGCGGATCACCGCGTCGATCTGCCGGCTCTCCGGCAGTTTCCACCGCCACAGGTCCCGGTCCTCGACGTACACCAGCAGCACCGGCACCGGCTCCTCCGGGTAAAAGTGGTGCCACGCCATGACCGCGCCGCTGTGGTTCTGGTTGTACTCCACCGCCACGTGTGCGTATTGCGGGCCCTGGATCCCCGCGAGGGCCGCTTTGGCCGTCTTGTGGTGGTCGAGCACCACCAGGCGCTCCACCTGTCCGGCCAGCTGTCGCATCGCCTTGGCTGGATAGCAAAAATCCAGGATATACAAGGCCCGGACCCCGCCACAGTCGGGTACCGGCCAGCCGTAGTTCACGGCTACGTACCGGGCCGTCTCGCCCAGGTGTTTCCACGCCGCCCACGCCGCGCCGAAGCCGTCGCTGTCGTCGTGGTACAGCACCAAAATGTCCCGTTCGCCCGTCATCGTCTGCGCCCCTTCGGAAAGCCTATGTTCGTCACCCGAAACGACCGCTTCGGGTCGTAGAAGCCGTCGGCGTCCGGCACCGCCACGAACATCTCGCCCCGCGGCATCTTCGGGTCCTCGGTCAGCTCTATACCCATGAACTCGGTGCGCCGCCCATGTGGCAGCACGTCGTACCGATGGATCTCCTCCATCATCTCGCCCACGCCCACCAGCAGCGCCTCGCCCGCCATCACACAGTCCCCTGGATCGCCTCGGGCTCGTACGTTGCGTCGAACTGCGCCGGCTTGCAGGGCCAGTGGTCGCCCAGCGGCCCCTCGATCTCAAGGTCCCCGGTCGCCACGATCGCCTCGCCGTGCAGCGTCTTGATCCGGTACGGTGGGCCGAGGTTCCGGCGCGCTCGCACCGTCGCCGGCTTTCGCCGGTACCGGCCCCACGGTGTGACGTTCTGCGGCTCCGTGCTCACGCTAGACCACCTCGCACACACGCGCCAGCGTTTCCAACACGTTCTGGCTGATCGCTCCGATCCGCGACACCCGCTCGCTCAGCACCGCTGTCGCTGTCACACCCCCCAAACTCACCGGCGCCTCGACACCCGGGAGGACACGGCCCTCTATCCCCGCCGCCCGCTCCAGACACATCAGCACGCAGTCCTCGATCCTCGCCAGCTGCTCATGCACCGACTCGCGATTCGCCGTCTCTGACGGTTGTGATCCACCCACTAACAGTCCCTTCGGCATTATCATCTCCCTTTTGCGTCCGGTTTCCTCGCTACCTGGATCCTCGCAACCCTCTGCGCCCCTAGCCTGGCACACTGCGCCACTACCTGGTGCCACTTCCTGCCTATCGTTCGCTGCTCATCGATCTGCCGCTCCGAGTAACCTCGCTGGCTTAACCAGTCGTGTACACGAACAGGCGGGCCACCGGTGTGCACCGGCTCCGTGCTGGACTCGATCAAGTCCAGCGCCTCGAGCAGCATCTCGTTGACCTGGTGGGTTTCGGTCACCTCGGCCAGCAGTCGGTCCGGGTGGTCCGTGCTGTGGTAGCGCGCCCACAGGTCCCCGCCCGCGTGGGCGAGCTGCTTACCCCCCCATCGCCGCACCAGGCGGCCGATCCAGTTCGGCAGCTCCCAGCCGAAGCCCAGCATCGCCCACAGGATGCCGCACGCCACCATCGACAGTGGCCCTCGCCCCGTACTACTCGCCCAGCCGACCGCCAGCGTCACGATTCGCTTTACCACGGATACGCCTCCCGCTCGACGGGATCCGCCTCGCCGGCCGCCGCGTTATCGTTGGGATCGGCCGGCTGCGCGTCCGCCAGGCCGGCGATCAGCTCGGCCAGGTCCTCGATCTGCTCGGGTATCTCGATCCGCACCACGTGCTCGACGGTGTAATGCGTGGCGCAGGCGATCGGTGAGCATACGACACCACAGAGCGCCAACCCTGTCGCTACGCTTCGCACCGTCCCGTAAATCGCCCGCCGCCATCGCATCGTGTTCTCCTGCCACTCTGGTGACTCCAGCGTTCTCCTGGCCCGCCGGGTCAGTCGGCCCGCCCGGCAGCCTGATTCAGGACACACGCCCGGCCACGGGCTAAGCCGGGCACAATATCATTCCGTCGCCGGAGTCGGCGTCGTTGCCGGGACCAGCGACGCTTTCAGCACATCCTTCAGGGAGTCGGTCAGATCGGATAGCACCTTCATTGTCTGCGTCCATTGCAGTTGCAGGTCGAGCATAATGTCCACCACCGACCGGATGTCCTGAGTCGCGGTCTGGACCTGTTCGATCTGCTGGCGTAGCTCCTGGGTCTGTTGCTGTTGGGCGTCGCCCCACACCTCGATGTAGAAACTGTTCTGTTGCACCGGGTTAGCGGCCAGACCGGCGATCTTGTTAGCTGCACCGGCGTTGTCGGCCGTGGTGGCCTCATTGCTCAACCTGGCCCCATCCGCGGGCTGGCTGGTCGCTGCGTTGGCGCGCAACCTTGCCGCTTCGAGTTCCTCGCTGCCCGCGTTGTCGGCCATGACCTGCTTGATCGCGCCAGGCACCTCGCCCTGGATCAGATAGAACTCGATGTCGTGCATACGGGTCTCGGTCGGCTGGACGGCCGCCGCGCGTTCGTCCGTCGTCGGCGTCACCGGCTGTTCCGTGTTCTGGGCGCATCCCGCCAGCAGCACCGTTCCCAGGATTCCGATAAATAGAGTTCGCATCACTTGCCTCCTTGTGGCTTGAGTGTTTTCCCCCCGTTCTTTCTGACTTCCTGCACGAGCCACTCGACATTCGTCTCGACCCGCGCGAGTTGCTCGCCGTGTTCGTTGACCTTCTGGAACAACAGGTCGATGGACTTAGTCTGCTCCTCGTCGTGTGTCTTCACCCGACCCCAGGTCACCAGGAACGTCGCCAGGCCGATGCCAACCGGCGCGAGAATGGCGAGGAGCCATTGCCCCGGCTCGATCGCTGCGAGTTGTTCCCACACTACGAGCATTACGAATACCAGTTCGTCGCATCGACCGCCTTGAAGGTCTTGCTGGCCCCCGCCGCGATGGTCGTCGATGCGTTGACGGCGCCACCCTCAACCTTGCCATCGGTCGCCGGGAATACCTGGAGCGTCTCGTCGCCCTCGTTCCTGACGTACTGCGTATCGCCCGGTCTGGCCGATCGCAGGGTCACCACGTCGTTTGCGTTGGCGCACACCGCGATGATGTTCTGATTTGCCGTCAGCGGGCACTTCCCCTGGCTCTGCACGGCGCTGGCCGTGATGCCCGTCGCCGTCACGTTGTACTGGCCTAATTCGCGCGGCAGGATGTGGTCGTACAGTTCGCTGAACGTCACACAACGGATCCCCTGCGTCACCAGCCAGGCGAGGTCCGTATCCCACGTCGCCATCGTCGGCTCCGTGGTGTCGGCGTAGCAGACGTGAGAATAGAGGACACCCACCATGCCGCCGTCGGCTGCGGCCTGGGCGACGGTGCGAAAATACTGGCCCACCCCGAAATCACTGTCGAGCAGAGAACGGCGACTCACGGCGCCGAAGCATCGCGGCCAGCAGTTGTAGGCCATAAGGGTGGGTCCGCTTGTTGCCATCTGTCCGAACCCATCCAGGAACCTGGTCCGAGCCGCCGCCACGACATTGCCCTGCCAATGGTTTGCGTGCGGCAGATAGAATCGCGCCCCGCGCGCGTAGTTGGGTACGCCGTGTTTCTCGGCCTCGCGCAACCAGGTCTCCAAGAGCCAGTCCATGCGGCTGCCCACTTGCTGCTCGGTCAAACCATCCATGCTCTGCATATCGTGGATCATGAACTCGTGGCCGGCGGCCGACAGCCGTGCAATATCATCCCATCCGATCGTGTTGACGCCGATGTCATCCACTTCGATCGGGAACACCATCTTGTGACCGTACCGATCGGCCACCTGCGCCAGATTCGTCGCGTGCGTAGTGTTGGCATCGTCCACCATGATGACCACACAGCCGCGACCAGAGCCCAGTGTCTCGCGCGGAGTAAACCACAATTCGTCGAACGTGATGTCCACGGCCGTATTCACATAAATGATGTTGAGCGTCACGATTTTGATTGCTGCTGGCGTGTCCCGATCGAGATTGGCGCCGAGCGTCGCTTCGTTCAGGTCGAGCGATACCTCGTACCAGCCCGCACGGACGTGACGGCCCAATTCCTGCGTGAAGGTAATCGTCGCACGGTCTGCGTTGCCCGCTGTGTGCCAGCCGGCGGTGTGGGCGATACCGACCTGAAGAGTGATACTACAGGTTGTCGCGTATGTTCCGGCCACGCCCGGATTGGCCACATAGAACCGCAGATGGACCACCTGCCGCCAGTTCGGCAATGCCATGAACGCCGTGTCGGCGTAGAACGTCATGTTGACGTTATCCTGCGCCCCGCCCGCAGCGGTTTTGGCCCGCCGCACACCCTGAGTCCCGGTCTTGTAGTGCGTGAGGGAGGACGCGATGGTGCCCGTGTCCGCATAGCGGCACCACTTACTGACCACCTTGGTCTGCGAAACGGAACCGAACGCCAGGCAGTCGGCAGGTCCGTTGACGCTGCGACGCCTGCTGTCCAGTTCATGGGCAAAGGGTCCGTAGCCGTGGACGCCGTGCCGGCTGATGATCGGCCTGTTGATGGTGCGTAGATGGGTCATGGAGTGACTCCCTATGCGCCTGGAGCGAGCGCACCTTTGATCTGTACCGTCGCCGTAGCGCTGCCGATCTTGGCCTGAAAGCGGATACCATGAGCTGCGTTTACGGCCACGTGCAATTGGGCCAGGGCGCCCGCGGCGAGGCTGTACGGCGACGCGCTGGCAAACAGCATGTTGACGTTGTCACTCGCGTCGAAGTCCGCGTCGGCCAGGAACATCTGCCAGCCAGCATTGGGGTGCGCCTGGAGCTGGATGCGAAAGCCCGTCAGGGAGACAGCGCTAGTCGCATCGTTCTCAACTTCTACGCAGACCAGCCGCTCCATGTCGCCAAGGGTGAACTCCGCCAGCGTGTTCCAGTTGGTATCAGCGAGAACGAGGGAGGCTGAGAAAAGCCTGCGCTCATACAGGACGGCGCGTGGCCCGAGGGCCGCCTGCTCAGTTATCTCTTGAGTCATCGCCATATACTCCTCTGCTGCGGTGCGGCGGGAGTCCCTGATTCGGCCCAGGTGTGAGGCCGGGCGCTTAAACCACCTCGCCCTGGATCAGGGCCCCGCCCGCACCGCACTCCTGGCTCGTCGCGCCCGCCGCGCGCGACGTTTTTCATCAGCGGCCAATGCCGCCTCCATTACCTGCCTCTGAACCTCGACCGGGGCCGTCGGGTCCAACCGCAGCGGCTGCCCGCGGGCAATCCTGCGCCGGACCTGCTCGACTATGTCCGGCGTGTGGTCCATCGTCGGCGTCCCACAAATCAGCCCGTTGACCAGCACGATCCCGTCGGTTTTCTCCGATCCAGTCCGCCGACCCTGCGCCAGCTCGGGCGGCCGGTGCGCCATAGTCGGAACCTTCTCGCGACACAGCGTCAGGATCGCCTCGACGTTGGTACGGTCGGCGACCGTGATAATCACATGCTCCCGGTCGGTGGTCTGCTCCCGGATCATCTCGGCGAACCGCACCGGGTCGATGCCCAATTCCGCCGCTTTCACGACGTAAATTTCCCGATAGACGTGGCACCAGCCGTGGCGTAGTGGCGGGATCGACGCCACCAGGTCGCGGAACGCGTCGCACGTATGGTCGTCCATCTTCACCGGCGCCTCAGCCGGCACCCGCAGCGCCGTGCGATCGGCGTAGTGATACGCCCGATGCTCCCGCAAAAAGTTGATGCACTCCGGCTCGAACGTCAGCGCCGGGTTGCCCTGCTTCCAGGCCACCCACAGACAGACCAACGCGTGATTCGCCGAGCTCCCCCAATCGACCGCACGGTAGTACTGCCACCCCTCGGCCCCGAGCACGTCGATGTGCCGCTGATGCGTGTCTTTCCCGAACCGCGGATAGACGCGCCCCACCGCCGCCTCCAGCGCCTCCTCCGCGGTCCGCGGGTATTCGCGTTTCATATAGAGGGGGTCGTCTTTGTGGGCCTTCGCCTCGGCGTCGTACCACGCCTGGTCCCGCCCCGGCGCGTCCCAGCAGGGCGTAAAGAACTGCGTGAATTTGCTGTCGGGGTTCTGCACCGCGTCGTCCCAGATCCGGCCGAATTCATCCCCCGGCGCCTCGACCGTCCCGGTCACCGTGATGCGGCCGTCCGCCATCTCGATCGCCGGCTCGGCACCCGACATTGCCTTCTTGAGGTATCGCTGGTACCCGGCCTCGTCGTAGTGCAGGCGGTTGGTGTCCTCGCCGCGGCTGCTGTTGGCCGTGCTGGCCCACGCCCGCAGGTAGCTGGCGATGCCGTTCCTCTCCCATTGGATTTCTTGTGTGGTGTTTTTGGTGCAGGTCGGCTTCGGCATCCAGCCCGGCAGCCGACGCCACCCGAAGTTGAACCGGTGGATCCAGTTCTCCGCGTAGTCCCTGGTCTGCTTGTAGGCCTCGATGCGGATCCCGTCACAAAATAGCAACTCCCACGCGTCGAGCGCCACCAGGATGGTGGTCGAGCCGGTCCGCCGGGCCTTGATCTGGACCGGCCAGTGGCCCTCGAAAATGAGTTTCGCCAGGCCGATCTGGCCCGGCCACGGCTTGAGCAGGACCGGCTCGCCGGTCTGCGGGTGCTCCACGTACCAGTAGTTACGGCAGAAGTGCTTGAACCCCTCCAGGCCCTCCATGCACGCCGAGTACTCCGCGAACTGCTCCAGCCCCATGCCGGCGATGGTCTGGGTTTCCGCGTCCCACGGCTGGCTGACCACGTCGACCACGCTGTCGCTCAGGGCCGTCGTCACCGGTTAGAAGCTCCCCTTCGGGTCGCCGCTAAACGTCGAACCGCCCCGGCTTATTTCTTCGCCGAGGCGCCTTTTGTTTCCGCCCGCCGCTGTCTGAGCGTCTTGGGTTTGCGGAGCTTGCCGATCGCGGCCAGCGCCGCCGCCAACTGCTCCGCTGTGAACGTCGCCTGAGCTCCCCCCTCGCCGGCCTGCGCCGCCTGCGCCCTCACGTACTCCGCCGCCAGCCGCATCGCCCGTTCCCGGTCGTGCTCCGCCAGTTCCGCCAGCCGGGCGTACTGGCTGAACGCCACCTCGCTCAGCTTGTCGCCGCCGTAGAGGATGTTGTGCGTGGCATGCGCCGCGATCGCCCGGTACTGCCCGTGCGTCAGACGCTCCGGCCACTGGTTCACCGACCGCAGCACCACCCGGGCCAGCTCTCTGGCCGTGACCCCGCCGTCGGGCCCCTCCAGTTCCGGCGGCGGCCGGCACTCGTCGGCACCCAACGCGGCCACTGCAGCATCGCGCAGCGACTTGCTGGTCGACTCCAACTGCTTGCCGCTCAAGGGTTTGCGTCGCGCCGCAGCCGCCCCGGATCGCCGCGCCGAGCGCACGCTCCGGCCGACCTTGCGACGTCCTTTGCTGCTGCTCGTACCCACCCAAGCCCTTTAACTCCGCTGCGCCCTGCACACCCGCACGACGTGCGCCCGGTACCCCTGGCTGCCCCGCCGATACTCTCGCCGCCCCTCCTCGCTCAGCCTGACAGCCACATCCGCCGGCGGCTCGTCGGGGTAAAAAGGGACGGGCCGGGCAGCGTGAATGCCCGGCCCCTCCAACGCACCACTCTGCACGCTATCGCCAGTGGCCAATAGCCACCTGCCTGTCTGGGCGGGCCGCCGCATGACAGAAAGACGACCCGCCCGCGCATCAAGGTCTCACCTACCTACTACTGGGACACTGCCGGTCTCCGCTTCCTGGCCAATTCGGTGGGTCTCCGCCTACAGGGCCCCCCGGCCCCAACGGGCCCGAGGTGCCCCGTGCCCTCCAACCCCATTATCGCACGTGGTACCCCCGACGCAACAGAAATATCGATCCGTGTACTATTGCTACGGCCCGTCGCCGCCCTCGCCCCCCGCAATCCGACTAGCCGCCGGGTATCACCCCTTTTCTTAAAATTACCGCTTGACGCCCGTGTTAACCGATGTTACAGGTGGTTCGTCGTGGGAGGATCAGCCGTGTACCACTTGGTCGCATTTGCCGGAATAGCCGCCGTCCTGGCCGTCTACGCCACGATCGGTTGGCTGCTCGCCCGCCGGATGGTCTGCTGACCCCCCACCACGCGCGGCGGTAGATATGCTACTTCTCGCCCACCCCGTACACTCTCCGCGTCTGGCCCGTCCATCGGTCCAGGATGATCGCCCGCGAGCTGTCCCCCCGGCCGGCGTTGCCCCTCACCTCGATCGCCGTGTACCGCCAGCCGGCCGCTACGATCGCCGCCACCGCCACCAACGCCACCCCCACGATCACCACCAGCAGAAAATTTCTCATTATTTCTCGATCCCCGTGTCCCCATCCGCCCCCGGCGGCGCTTTCTCGATTTGGCGTGTCGTCGCCACTGGAGGCGTTGATGAACACACCGCAAGATCGCGTGGCCGTTTGTTCCCGCTACCTGACCGACCCCGAGGCCCGCACCCTCTACCAGGAAATCCTCAATTATCTCGCTTCGGAGCCGCGCCGCCTGACCGCAGTGCTCGACGCACTGCCGCAGCCAGGTCCTCCACCCGCTTGCGCTCACGGCCCGGCAGCTGCCCCGCCATCGCCCACGCCTCCAGTAGCGTAACGGCCACCTGCGATCGATGCTCCTCTGGTAGCTGGCCCACGATGATCGCCCGCACCAGCGGCTCCTGGCGCCACCACCACTCCAGCAGCGCACTCACCAGCCGCATCTCGGTCGGGGCCGCCGCGGTGCCCGCCCGGTCCCCGCAGGCCTGGGTCAGAATTTCCTTCGCCGACTCCGTGATACGCACCGCCGCCATCGGCCTGTACCTCTATCTACCCCACGTACCACATTATAGCCCAAACGTTAACAAATGTAATCTCTGGCCCTCGCCCCGTCAAGGGGCGCCCGTCGCCCCGCATGGCGACGGGCGTATCCAACCGGGTCCCGCCGACGCGGGATCCCGGGCGCTTAGGCATGGAGGCCGCGATGAAGGTTGCGAGTTCATTGGTTGCGATCAGGCCCGGCAAGCTGGCCGACGCGGGCGTGACGCCCTACCTCGAACGGGTCGCCGAGGCCGGCGGCTTCACGCACGCCCAGCACGCTATTTTATGGGTGCTCCGGCAGGCGGCGGACCGCAACATCATGCCGGCGGCCACGGAGGACCGCCCGCCGCAACCGTAACCGGGCCGGGCGGGATCGATGGCGTGCCCCCGAGCGTCGGTCTAGCCCGGTCCACCATGCACAACCGAGAGCCCGTCCGGCGCCGCCAGGGCCGGGGACCAGAACTCTCGCGACACCGTCAACTGGCGGCAGTACTCCCAAGCCCCCAGCCCGTGGGGAAGCGGCCTGGCTAAGGAAGCGGCCCGAGAGGCTGGGCTTGGGAGACCACTTAACCCGACACGGAGGTCGATATGATCATCCGCCTTCCGCTGTACGACTTCACCGGCCGCAAGGCCGTCGATCCGCCGGGCATCCACGACGGCGGGGTCAACCCCGACAACGTCGATATGATCATGGCCGTCCAGGTCCCGGGCACCAAGAAGGGCACCGAAGGGACCACCGTCATCTTCCGCGGCGGCAACGCCTGCAGCACCCCGCTGAGCTTGGCCCAACTGTGCAACGTCCTCGGCTCGCCGCCGGACGCGGCGCCCGACGACGAGGACCATTGATGCCGCGCTACACCTACAGGCTTATACCGCTGGCTCTGCCGCGCAACCTGACGAACGACGACCTCAACACGCATCTAGGCCCGGGCGAACGCCTGGTCGGCCTGCACTGGATTGGAGCAGCGGTCCAGCCGCTCCCTGCAGACCAGGGACCGCCCACTGAATGGAACCACTGGTTCCTCGCCATCGAGACGCCAACCTCCGTCCCCGAGCCCGACGACGTGGATTGGGTCACCTTCGCCAGCCACCCCCTGCCTTCTCCTGTCGCCATCCGCAACGCTATCGCAGCCCGTAAGGCTGAGATCGCCCAACTTAAAGAGTTCTTGCGCGTGTCCGAACTCCGCGCGCTGCGAAGCCAATCCGCCGACAAGGAGAAACCCGATGGCTGACGCGTACATTTGCGACGGCTGTGGTCAGCACTTTGACGGTCGCCCCGCCCCGCCCTACATGACCGACGCCGCCCCCGTTGTGGCCTTTGGTGACCGGCAAATCGCCGTCCACATAGCTCTCACCTACCACCCCCACGATGTCACACCCGGCCTCAATCCACCCAGGCCCGCTCTGATCTTTTGCGGACCCGGCCACCCCGCCGGGAGTGGCGTCGGTCAGCCTCTCGACCTCTGCCCCGACTGCCGCCGTCTGGCTCTGGAGGCGATCGCCCGTGCCTGACCCCGTCTCGGTTGTGACCATCGCCGAGCTGGCGACGCTGGCCCACGTGTCGAAGCAGCTCCTCTACGGCATGGTCGACGACCGCGAGCTGTCGGCCGTCCGCTTCGGCCGCGCCGGGCGGATCATCATTCGCGTGCCACTAGACGAAGCTGCCCGCGTGCTGGGGCGGCCGGTAGAGCGAGTTCGCCAAGACGTGCAATGGCTGCGGGATCCAACTGGCTGTAGTAGTCCGCCGTCACCGTCACCGACGAGTGACCCAGCAGATCGCGGACCTGCGACAGGGGCATCAGCTTCTGCAGCCGGTTCGACGCCCACTTGCGAAGGGCTACGAACGTCAGCCAGTCCAGCTTGGCCGCCTTCCTCGCGTCCGTCCACCAGCGGCGGTGCGTCAGTGTCGGCCACAACGCCATGTCGGCAGTCTGTTGACCGAGCAATTCGCCAAGCTCGTCGAGGAGTCCCGGGTGGATCGGCAGCGTAAGCAGCTTGCCCGTCTTGTGTCGTCGCACACGCAGCGTCGCGTCGGCCAGGTCGAACTGGCTCGGCCGGATCGCCGCCACCACGCCGCGGTCCAGCCCGCTCGCCGTCACCAGTCGCAGCGGCAGTCGCATCGGTGGCGGGCACGCGCCCAGCAGCCGGTCCATCTCCTTGAGGGTCGGCAGCCTCGCCGGCTCGCCCCGCCGTCCAACCGGGCGGCTGGTCATCTGCGCGATCGGGTTGGCCCGCACGTACCCGCGTCGCAGCGCCCAGGTGAAGAATCGCGTCCAGCCCCTCGCGTCCTTGGCGACGGTATTGGGGCTGGCCTGCTCCAGCCGGTCGGCGGTCAGTTGCTCCAGCTCGGTCGCCGCGATCGACGCGAGAGCCCGGTCCGGTCCGATGTGTTCGATCAGTTGGGCGAGCGCCCGGCCGTACTCGCGTTGCGTGTTGTGCGACAGGGCCGCCACGCCGTCGGCGAACTCCGTGGCCGCCTCGGCCAGGCTCACCCGCGGCAGCTCGCCGACGCTCTCGGCGTCCGGTCGTCCGTTGAGTTGGTGCATGAACAGGCGGGCCCGTCGCAGGTTGTCTCGGTCGGCCCCGCCGGTGAAGGTCTTGCGACGTCGTCTGCCAGTCGGGTCGCGCCATTCGACGGTGCGGCCCGGCTTGTAGCCGTGGCCGCTGTTGCGTGGCCGGCGTCCGTCGCCGCCCGCAAGCCAGGCTCGTCTGGTGCGTCCCATTGCGCTGCGCCCGTCCCCCCGGTCCCGCGGCAGTCTATCCGGCGATCCCGCTGCCGCCAACAGCCTTTTCGGCGATCGCAAGCCCTGCCGAATAGGACCCCTATAGGACCCCCGGCTCTGCCCACGAAAAAACCGGCCGTTGTAAGTGGCCGGTTCTCAGTGGTTTATGGTGGCGGCGACTGGATTCGAACCAGTGACCCGCGGCTTATGAATCCGCTGCTCTAACCAACTGAGCTACGCCGCCGAACGGGAGTACATCGCCCGTCGCTGTTATAGTATCGGTGGCCGGCGGGAGCGGCAAGAGGTTATGGCCAAACCGGCTCGTGTGGACAGTGGGTATGGGGCGCCTGAGGGGCGATTGGCGCCATTGTGGCGGGCGACGGTTGTGGCGGGGGCATGCCTGGCGCTTGTGGCGGGCGGGTGCGTGTGGCCCGAGCCGCCGCTGGACGTCATCATGGAGCCGATCTGCCCGCCCGAGTCGCCGCAGCCGATGGCGCTGCTGAACCTGTCGGCCGACGCGGCGGACCCCGACGAGCCGTTCGACCCGGACCGGCCGACCGTGGTGATCGTCCATGGTCTCAACGTCCTGCCTTGCCTGATTCGCTATGCGTATTTGGACGACATGGCGTCGGCGATCACCGCTCGCGTAGGTGCGGCTGTCAACATCGCCGCGCTGGACTACAACACCGATTCGCTCGTGTCGCTGCTGCCGGGGCCGAACCCGTGGCACACGGCCGAGGTGGGCCGCCGGCTCGGGCAGGAACTGGCGGCGCGGGGCGTGACCGACGGCGAGCGCGTGCAGATGATCGGCCACAGCCTGGGTGCGTTTGCGGTGGCGACCGCCGCGGCGGAGTTGGGCGGCGTGGCGCAGATCACGCTGATCGAGGCGGCCTGGTTTCACCAGCCGCGTCTGCTGTGCGAGTACGGTCTGATGGAAGTGGCCGATGAGGTGGAGCATTACTGGTCCAACGCGTTCGGCGGGTTTGGCATTCCGATCGACGATCCGAAGGCGTTCAATCACCTCGTTCGCGCGCAAGAACTGCCGGTGGCACCCGAGCTGGGGCTTTTGCACTGGGCGCACTTTACGACGGTGCTGTGGTATCTCGAGACAATGAACGACCTTGACGCGACGGTTGGGTTCGCCCGTTCACAGGTCTTAAAGCTTGTTGAGGTCGGGTCGGACGACTGAGAGCTCGTATGGCTGGGTGCCCCGCCCCGTGCCGGGGTGGGGGACAGACTGAATCTCTGATCCAGTTGCGCATGTTGGGGCTCGGTATCCGCTTGAGTCTTGTTGTTCTTTTGCCTCAGTCCCCCACGCCCGGAGGGCATGGGGCACCCAAAAGTTGCACGCCGTACGTAACTCACATGCCCGCGCCCGCCGCGGCGGGCTTCGGCATGCCAGCCGTCGGCGAGACACTGGCTGACGAGCAGCCAATCTTACCCGTCGCCGCCAGCCCATGGCTGCGAAGGCGCCTCCGGCCCGGGCGCAGAATCCGACACACCTCGGTAGCGGACCCGTATGGGCCTTCGCGGTCGGTTCGAGGCCCGGCCGAACCCAACAGCTTGGCATTTCTTACAAAGGCCGTATAGTAGCTTCGTCACGTCGATGGGAACCGGAGCTTCCGACAAGCTGTCAGAGGTGACGCGCGATGGAAGCTGAGAAGCCCCGAATACCGAACGCTGTATTGGGATGCATTCTGATTCTGCTGGGGTGCGTGTTCGCCGGGCTGGTAATACGTGGCCTTGCAGAAGAGATCAGACTCCGTCGCTGGGTGGAGGTACCGTGCCGCATCACTCGCTCCGACGTGTGCGAGGTGGCCGGGACGACTACCAGGCATCGCTTCGAGGTGAGGTATGTCTATTCGTGGAACGGCAAGCAGTATGAGGGAAGCACATACAGTTTGAGCTATTCGCCAACACCCGAGCGCAAGTACGCCGACGACTTGAGAGACCGTTTCCCCATCGGGCACACCACTACCTGCTACGTGAACCCCGATAGCCCCGAGACGCAAGCCGTTCTGGAACGAGGCAGTCTGCTTGTAGGATTCTCGATACTGCTCGCGCTGGTCCCGATCGTCTTGGGAGTGCGTCGTTTTTCTCTGGCGTTGCAGCCACCGAGACGCCCGGCACTTCTGTTCGGACCCCTCACGACAACACGCAAGAGTAGGCCCGGAAGAACTCGGTGGGGGCGGATCTGGACGTGGGCATGGCGTGGGCTTGTGGCATTCGCCCTATTCGCCCTAGCCGCCACGTTCCTCAAGGATTTCTGGGCGGCCTTCAGCATGGTGACTCTCATCGGAGTGTTCTTCCTTCTGCTGCCCTACCTCGCGTCAGCAGCCGCGGTAAGTGTCTACCGGGAGATTCGTAAGCATCTCCGGGACTCCCTGCCCGAACAACAAGCCGAGACGGTCGGAACGGCTGAAAGGTTCAGGCGGCGTGCCCCAAAAGACCGGGTGTTGACGCCCATGGAGAAGGCGGTCGTTGCCATCGCCGCGGTGCTCTATATCGCATTTATCACCTATCAAATCATGCAAAGCTGGGAGAAGATGGAATTCTGGTTCGATTACATCCGGGGCGCTTTGTTCATGGCGGTATGGTGGCTGATGTTCTGGGTTAGCTGTGTGTTCGCCGCCATCGTTGCCACGCGCTCGTTTCGCGCCAGGCGACAGAGAACGCACAAGCCGGCCCCGGACGGAGTCCCCAAACCTGTCAGGATCGCCAAACGCATCGCCATGGGCCTATTCCTAGCCTGCTGGGTGACTGCATTTGTTGGCGTTACGGTCCTCCTGGGGGTCGCTCATCTCTTGCCCATGGACACCTGGCCCGGGGTCCGCTTCCCGTTGGCCGGCATGGAGGACATTGCTGTTGACAGTACGGGAACGATTTACTGCGAGACCGGCTTCATCCAGCGCATACAGGCATATTCTGCGGCAGGTGAGTTCGAATGGGGCCGGTTCATCCCCACGTCAGGCCCGATGCGGCTGAAAACGGACACGGACGACCGGTTGCACGTAATCGCCGTCCACGGCAACGACCACTATGTTTTCGATGGGGAAGGACGGCTCGTCTCGGCAGAAAAAATCCCCCCCTCAAACGAGAAGAAGCTGCGTGCGGGCAAGACCATCGGTGAGGACAAGGACGCACAAGGCAACCGCTACGAGGTTCGAGGACTGTCCCCGCTCAACCCCAGGGTTGTAAGGATATTGCCCGACAACAGCAGCCAATCCGTCGTTTCGGACTCATGGTATATGCGTCCGATGAGTTTCGCCGTGCTGTGGGTGGTCCTAATGATATCAATGGTGGTTTACGCGATTCTGAATTTGGTCCCAAGCCGCGCAGAGAAAGCTCCGGAGGCATCTGCGCCTGGTTCCCCTTCCGTTTGATCCACCCGCACGGTGGCAACTACCCAAAAGCGTATACCGTGGCTGCACGGCGGGGCTGCCTGCGTTTGCAGGGCGTGTCCCGGGTGGTCCCGAATGTCCTACGTGGCGCAACCGCTGGGTCAATGCCCCGCTCCTGGAAGGAACGGGGCACTGGCGCAACACCGGCACCTCGACGCACCACGTACGTACTTCAGTCCTCCACGCCCGGAGGGCATGGGGCACCGATAGGTTGCACGCCCTACGCGCTGACACCGCAATGCACCACGTACGTACTTCAGTCCTCCACGCCCGGAGGGCATGGGGCACCCAACCAGGTGCACGCCCTACCGATTGAGCATGACGTGTGGGGGCGAGAGGTTCACGGTGCGGATGTGGTCGAGCATCATGGCGGCGTAGGTCGGCTCGACGGGGGCAGCTGCGTCGAGGGCGAGCCGCTGCTGCACGTCGGCGACTGCCTGGCGGTCGGGGCCTTCGATTTCGACGAAGCGACCTAGCTCGGGCACCTCGTCCAGCTCGACACGACACGGCGGCAGCAGCCACGTTTCGCGGCGCTTCTGATAGACGAGAACCTCGACAAAGCCCGTAGCCAGCAGCATGTCGCGGGCGGCGTCGGCATCGGAGACGGCCAGCTCGATCTCCAGTCGGCAGCGGATGGGCCCGGGCTCGGACGGTCCCTTGTAGGTAACTATGCTCGGCCGCTGGGAGCCATCGTCCGCTTCGACGGTGCGGATACGCAGGCCCTTCTCGGCCGCTCGCAACGAGCCGTCGGGCCGATCGAAGAACCGGTTGGTCTCTGTCACGCAGCCGGAGCATGTGGCGCCGGCCTCGGTAAGCGCGCGGCGCAACGCGTCGAAATCATCGAAGCGGAGTTTGATCTCGGTCTCGACGGGCATGCGGACGGTCCACCCAATATCGCGACGCCCGTTTGGCGGCTATCTGGCGACGATGTTGACCAGTCGACCGGGCACGCAGATCACCTTGCGAACGCTCTTACCCTTGAGGCCGGCCTTGACCTTCTCGTGATCCATCGCGATCTGCTTCATCTGCTCTTCGCTCGCGTCGGCTGAGATCGTAATCCGGGCCCGCACCTTGCCGTTGATCTGAACGGCGATTTCGACCTGCCGCTCGCGCGCCATCTGGGGGTCGAAGGGCGGCCAGGGGTCGTACGCCAGCGAGTCGGCGTGACCCAGGCGCTGCCACAGCTCCTCGGCGATGTGCGGGGCGAACGGCGCCAGCACGAGGAGGAACCGCTCGATGGCGCTGCGAGGGCGTTGCTCGCGCGGGGTCATCTCGTTGACGAAGACGATCATATGGGCGATGGCGGTGTTGAACCGCATCGTCTCGAGGTCCTCTTCGACGTGCCGGATCGTGCGGTGGATCAGCCGTTCGGTCGCTTCGTCGGGCTCGTCGTCGGTGAGCCTGTCGCTGAGGTTACCGGTGTCCTGATCGACCACCAGCCGCCACACGCGCTGGAGGAAGCGGAACACCCCGGGCACGTCGCGCGTGTTCCACGGCTTGGACGCCTCCAACGGGCCCATGTACATCTCGTAGAGACGGAACGCGTCGGTGCCGTATTCGGCGGTCACCTCGTCGGGCGTCACGAAGTTCTTGAGCGATTTGCCCATCTTCTCGACGGCTTCGCTGAGCTTTTCGCCGGTCTGTTTGTGGTAGGCGGCGTCGTCGCGGAAGTCGATCTGGTCGTAAGGCACGCAGATGCCGCGCTGGTCGCGATAGGCAAAGGCCCGCACCATGCCCTGGTTGAAGAGCCTGGCAAACGGCTCGGGCGTGGAGACGCATCCCAAATCGAAGAGCACCTTGTGCCAGAAACGGGCGTAGAGCAGGTGCAGCACGGCATGCTCGGCCCCGCCCACGTAGAGATCGACCGGCATCCAATACTTCTCAGCCTCGGTGTCGCAGAATCGCTGGTCATTTTTCGGGCTGAGATAGCGCAGGTAATACCAGCAGCTTCCCGCCCACTGGGGCATGGTGTTGGTTTCGCGGCGATAGGTGCGCCCGTCGCGATGGACGGTGAGCCAGTCGGTCAGGCGCGACAGGGGCGATTCGGGCATCTTGTCGCTGTCGGGCGGCAGCTTCTCGGGCTTGAAGTCTTCCATCTCGGGCAGCGTGATGGGCAGCTCACTTTCGTCGAGACAGACGATCTCGCCGTCCTCGCCGTGAAGGATGGGGAACGGCTCGCCCCAATAGTGTTGGCGGCTGAAGAGCCAGTCGCGCAGCTTGTATTGGATCGCGGATCGCCCCAGCCCGGCGGCAGCCAGCCCGTCGGTGATCTTGGCCTTGGCCTCGGAGGTGGCCAGGTCGTTGATATCGCAGGCCGATGAGGCCAGTTGGACTTCGGCAGGCGGCGAGTTACCGTTGACCCCATCTCCCACGAACGCCTCGGCGAAGATGCCGGGATCGTCAAGATAGGCCGGATAGCCTATCTGGGCCATCCAGCTTGCATCGCCGTCGAGGATCGCGCGGGCGTCCTGCGCGGTGAAGCCGGCGATGGTACCGGCCGCCGCGGTGGCCGAGGTGATGATCTTGTCGGCCATGTCGGCTTTGCCGTGCCGGGCGCAATATTCGGTATCGAGGCCGTTCTGCACGAGTTGGTCGTGAATCCACGTGTCGGGCGGCATGACGACCGGCACGATGGGCAGGTCGAAGCGCTTGGCGAACTCGAAGTCGCGCTGGTCGTGGGCGGGCACGGCCATGATCGCGCCGGTGCCGTAGCTGATGAGCACGTAGTCGGCCACCCAGATGGGGATTTCTTGGCGGTTGACCGGGTTGACCGCGTAGGCACCGGTGAAGACGCCGGTCTTCTCCTTGGCGAGGTCGGTGCGATCGAGGTCGGTCTTGCGGGCGGCAGCTTCGACGTACTGCCGGACCTGGTCGCGATGCTCGGGCGTGGTGATTTGCTCGACCAGCGGGTGCTCGGGCGCGAGCACCATGTAGGTGGCGCCGAACAGCGTGTCGGGCCTGGTCGTGAACACGCGGATGACGCAGGACTCGCACTTGTCGGGCAGGCCATCGCTTGCGCGGCGGGCGAACCAGTCGTCGACCGATGTTGGGGCGTTTGCCTGGCCGGTAGCGGTCGGATCGGCCAGCGGGAAGTCGACGTCGGCGCCTTCGCTTCGGCCTATCCAATTGCGCTGCATGATCTTGATCGACTCGGGCCAATCGAGCATATCCAGATCGCGAGCGAGTCGCTCGGCGTACTTGGTGATGCGCAGCATCCACTGCCGCAGCGGACGACGGTAGACCGGGTGGTTGCCCCGCTCGCTGCGTCCCTCGTTGGTGACCTCTTCGTTGGCCAGCACCGTACCCAGCGCCGGGCACCAGTTGACGGGCACCTCGGCCAGGTAGGCCAGGCGGCGGTCATGGCGGTATTGCCGAACCGCCTTCTCGCCGGCGGCCCGGACGTCGTCGGGGATGAGCAGCTCGGTGAGGGGTCGGGCGCGGCCGACGTGTGTGCGGCCGACGGGGTCGGTCCAGGTGCAGTCGTCGTCGTACCAGTGGTTGTATAACTGGATGAAGATCCACTGCGTCCAGTGGTAGTAGTCCTCGTCGGTGGTGGCCAGCTCGCGGTCCCAGTCGTAGCTGAAGCCCAGGGCTTTGAACTGGCGGCGGATGTTGGCGATGTTGCTCTCGGTCGTGATGCGCGGGTGGACGCCACTCTGGATCGCATACTGCTCAGCGGGCAGGCCGAACGAGTCGTAGCCCATCGGGTGCAGGACGGCGAACCCCTTCATCCGCTTGTAGCGTGCCAGGATGTCGGTGGCGGTGTAGCCCGTCGGGTGGCCGACGTGCAGGCCGGCGCCGGAAGTGTATGGGAACATGTCCAGGATATAGAGCTTGGGCTTGGCCGGGTCGAAGCCCGGCTGACCGGGATTGTCTACCCGGAAGGTCTTGCTCTCCTCCCAGAACTTCTGCCACTTCGGCTCGATGGCGGAAAAATCATATTTGCCGGACATGCTGTGCTGCCCCTTTGTAGGCCCTGCGGCCAACTGCCTGCGCTAACAGAACTTGCGATTGTACTGATCCAGGTGTCGGGGGGCAAACCCCTCCTGGTGGCAGAAGCTGTCTGCCGGGTAGTCAGTGCCTCGCTTGCGGGAAGGGACGGGGGACCCAAGCAACCTCGGGCTCAGGGCGTCAATCGTGGGGTCAGTTCAGGCAGGACGTGCATGAGGGATTCGCGGTCGGCGGTCCATGTACCGGCGAGGATTGCACCATGCGGCCCGGTCAGCAAGGTATTGGCCAAAGGTGATTGCGGCTTGGCCTGGTCGATGGCGTGCTGATAGCGTTTGAACGCCTGCTGGGCCTCGGCAGGCGTGGGGTAACGGGCGAGCCATACGTAATTCAGCCCCGCCAGGCCGGGCTGCTGGTAGGCGGCCACCAGCAGCAAGACATCCTTGTTCAGGCCGAGAATCTCATCGACCTGATTCGCATCGCCACACGGCACCTCGGCAGCGTCGGCGACGGCGAGCGAGCGGGCCGACCGGACCAGCCACAGCTTGTGGGGCACACGCTGCTCGTCGGGAAGCATCTCGATCAGTCGAGGCTGCGAGGCAGCAGGCATCTCAAATGTGATACGACGGGCCAGGTCCTGTAACGCCTTAAGGAAGGTGGGGTCGTCGGTCACGAAACCGTAGACGTGGACGTAGTAGCGACCCTTCCAGCAGTGCAGGTGATAGCCGTTGGTGGTATCGACGCGCGTCAGCCCGGCAATGTGGAGCGTTTCGGACCCGGTGCTCTGGACCGTGAGAATGCCAAAGGCGTCGTCGGGCTGGTGGGTCTGGACCAACTCGACGTAGGCCAGCTCGGCCTGGTCGTTGACAATCCGCCGATAGACGCAGGAGGCCGCCAGCTTCACGCGGAAATCCTCGAGCGCCGAGGCATCGCGAGCGAACAGTTGCTTCAACTCACCGGGAATGGCCACGCGCACCGCGCGATGCTTGACCCACGTACCAACCACGTTGCTCTTGGGCAGGAAGGGCGGCGCGTCGGGATCATCCAGGTCGTCCTGCGACGGGGCGACCGACCCAGGCAAGGTGGTCGGCTGGGCTGGGCGCTGAGTGGGCTTTGCGCCGGCCGGCTGCGAAGCTGCCGGCTCGGCGGAGCGTTGCTCACACCCCACAAGGAGGGCGGCGGCTGCAAGAATGATCAGCGGAGCATGTACTGCGGTTCGCATCGACCCACCTTCCCAAAAGAGTGCATCAGCCGGCCTGGGATCCGGCGGGTGCGTGCCCGCGCTGGGGCGCGGCCTCGTCGGCGCTGCTCTGGCGGCCGCTCGACTGCCCGCAGCGAATCATCCGCCGTATGGCATAGATCGGTTTGGCCTGCGACTCGTGGTAGATGCGGATAAGCATTTCGGTCATCAGGCCCATCAGCACGACCTGCACGGACACGATCACGAGGATGCCTGCCAGCAACGTCAGCGGATTGCGGTTCAGATGCAGGTCTTCGGGCCCGAACTTATGGTAGAGGGCCAGCCCCAGGCACACAAGCGCCGCCGCCAGACTCAGCAGGCCGAGCTTGCCGAAGAAGTAAATCGGCTTGGTAAGGTACGAGCCCATGAACTTGACGGTGATCAGGTCGAGCAGCACCTTGACGGTTCGTCCGAGCCCGTACTTGGCCTGACCGGCGGTTCTCGGGCGGTGATCGACCACCATCTCGGTCACCCTTGCCCCGCGCCAGCTACAGATGGCGGGGATGAACCTGTGCATCTCGCCGTAGAGGTCGACGTCGGCCAGCACCTCGCGGCGATAGGCCTTCAACGTGCAGCCGTAGTCGTGCAGGCGGATGCCGGTCAGCCAACCGATCAGCCAGTTGGCGGTCATCGAGGGCAGGCGCCGGCTGACCATTTTGTCCTTACGCTTTCTTCGCCATCCGCTGACGATGTCGTATCCGGGCGGCTCGTCGAGCCGGGCAATGAGTGCGGGGATGTCGGCTGGGTCGTTCTGGAGGTCGCCGTCGATCGGTACGACCACGGGCGAGCGGGCCAGGTGGAAGCCTGCGGCCATGGCGGCTGTCTGCCCGAAGTTGCGGCGGAACTGAAGCAGCGTCGTACGCGGGTCGTCGGTGGCGAGCTGTTCGAGGTGCTGGAAGGTGGCGTCGCGGCTGCCGTCGTCGACGAAGATCAATTCGTAGTCCAGGCCCGCGCGGGTCAGCACGTCGGTCAGTTCGCGGTAGCAGGGGCCGACGTTCTCCTGCTCGTTGTAAAGGGGTATGACGACCGAGAGCTGCGGAGTTGTTTCCTTTGATGCAGCGCCCACGAGGCACCTCCGTGCTGATATCGCGGGCATGATAACCGAATAGCAGCACGCCAACAACGCCGGTTGCTGCCGTGCGGGCGCCGGCTATAATCGCACTGCCGTTGGAGGCAGCGATGATCGTAACGATCGACGGGCCGGCAGGTTCCGGCAAGAGCACAGCAGCGCGGGAGTTGGCCCGGCGCCTGGGCGCTGCCTATCTGGACACCGGCGCCATGTACCGTGCGGTGGCCCTTCGAGCGCTGCGGCAGGACGCCGACCTCGAAGATGCCGAAGCGATGGCCCGCCAGGCGAGGGAAGCTTCATTGCGGCTGCAACCGTCATCCGGTGCGACGCGCGTGATGCTGGACGGGGGGGACGTTTCGTCGGAGATTCGCAGTATGCGCGTCACGCAGGCCACGCCTTACATCGCGCGGGTGCCGGACGTGCGCGAGGCATTGATCGCCAAGCAGCGACAGATCGGCGCCGAACTCGGCAGTTTTGTCGCAGAGGGCCGCGACCAGGGCAGCACGGTTTTCCCCGACGCCGACGTCAAGTTCTTCCTCGACGCGACGCTGGAGAAGCGGGCCGAACGACGGTACCGGGAGATGTGCGGCGACGGCGAGCAGGTGAACTACGAGCAGGTTCTGGACGATCTGCGGCAGCGGGACGGCAACGATCGATCGCGCTGGGCGCCGCTGCTGGTGCCCGGCGAGGCGGTACGCATCGACACGTCGGCGATGGACGTGGCCCAGATGGTCGACCTGCTCGAACGCGAAGTGAAGCGACGCGTCCCGGACGCCCGCCTGCCTGGCCGCCCCTAACACGGGGCGCCGCGCAACATACAGATGATGAGACTCTACTACCGCTTCTGCCGCTTCATCTGCCAGATGGGATTCCTGCTCTACTTCCGCGGCCGTATCTTCGGGCTGGGCCATGTGCCCGATTGTGGCGGTGTCCTGCTGGTGTGCAACCATCAAAGTTATCTCGACCCGGTACTGGCCACGCTGGCTTTGCACCGGGAGGGCAACTACATGGCGCGCGACAGTCTGTTTGCCAACCGGCTGTTTCGGCGGCTGATCGAGTCGCTCAACGCGTTTCCGGTACGGCGCGGCAGCGCGGATGTGGGTGCGATCAAAGAGACCATGCGCCGCCTGCGTAACGGCAAGGTGGTGGTGACCTTTCCCGAGGCGACGCGCACCCGCGACGGGCGGATCGGCACGCTGCACGGCGGGTTCGCGTCGGTGGCGAAGCGTGCGGGGGCATGGGTTATACCGGTGGTGATCGAGGGCGCGTTTGAGTCGTGGCCGCGGTGGCGGCGTCTGCCGGCGCCGCATAGGATCGTGGTGGTGTATGGTCAGCCGGTCGCGCCCGCGGCGGCGGCAAGCATGCCGCCCGACCAGTTGGTGCAGCAGGTGCGCGACCGTCTCGTGTGCACGCAGGCCGATCTGCGCCGACGACTTGGGACGATTCGGCCATGCAAGTAAAGCTTGCTGACAAACGCGGTTTCTGCTTCGGGGTCGAGCGGGCGATCGAGCTGGCGGAGCAGTTGCTGGCCAGTCGGATCGAGGGAGGGGTCTACGTGCTCGGGCCGATCATCCACAACCAGCAGGTTGTCGAGCGGCTTGGGCAGGCCGGCCTGAAGCAGGTGTCGACTCTGGAGCAGATCCCGGTCGGTGGCACGGTGCTGATTCGCTCGCACGGGGTGGGTCCCGACCTGCTCGAGCACGCCCAGCAACGCGGATTGAAAGTCGTTGACGCTTCCTGCGTCCTCGTCAAGCGAGCCCAGAGCACGGTGAGGCAACTTCATGAGGAAGGCTACCGCGTCGTGATGATCGGCGACCGTGATCATCCCGAGGTCCGCGGTGTGATCGGGTATGCACCGGATGTCATCGTGGTCGAGCGCGAGGCGGACGTGGCTGCGGCGCTTCCGAGGAACGCAAGACTGGGCGTTGTGGCCCAGACGACGCACGGGCCGGAGCACGTGGCCAATATGATCGCCGCCATCTGTTCGCAGCCGTTCCGCGAGATCAAGATCGTCAATACGCTGTGCCCGGAAGTGACACGCCGCCAGCAGGGGGCCCTGGAGTTGTGCCGGCACGTGGACGTCATGTTTGTGCTGGGCGGCATGCACTCGGCCAACACTCGCCAACTCGCCCAGCTATGTCGCCAGACCGGTGTGGACACCTATCATCTGGAAGGCTGGCAGCAGTTCCAGCCGCACATGGTATTGGGCAAGGCGGTGGCGGGGGTCACAGCCGGCGCGTCCACACCGGAAAGAGTGGTGCAGGAATTCGCCAGCACACTCGAGGCTGTCGATCCCGCCGATGTGGCGGGAAGCTGAATAACCCGGGGGCATGGGGCGGTTCAGTTGCAGTGGCTCAGTCAGGCCTTAGAATGACGCCCATTGCTTGGGGGCAAGGAGTTTGGCTGCATGGCCATCCATCCGACGGCGGTTGTAGACAAGAAAGCCCGGATCGATCCGGATGCAGAGATCGGCCCCTACGCCGTGATCGAGGGCGAGGTGACGATCGGTGCGGGCACGCGGATCTACCCTAACACGTACATCGCCGGCTGGACGGAAATCGGCCGCGACTGCGAGATCCACCCTAACGCGGTGATCGGACACCTGCCTCAAGACTTCCACTACGAGCCGTGCCGCAGTTACTGCCGGATCGGGGACGGCACGATCGTCCGCGAGGGCGCCAGCATCCACCGCGGGACGCAGCCCGAATCGGCAACGATCGTGGGCAAGGGATGCTTCCTCCTGGCATATTCTCACATCGGTCACAATTGTGTGTTCGGCGACGGCGTGAAGCTCTACAACATGACTGCATGCGCCGGGCACGTGGAGGTTGCAGACAACGCCATCATCAGCGCCTACAGCATGGTGCATCAGTTCGTACGGATTGGTTGCTACGTAATGGTCGGTGGTCTGACGCGAGTGCTGACGGACGTGCCGCCGTTTTTCACGTGCGTGCATGAGACCGAGTGCGTGGGTGTGAATGTCGTGGGCATGCGGCGGGGCGGCTTCTCGCCCGAACAGATCGCCGACGCCAAACAGGCGTACCGAATACTCTACCGATCGGGAACGACGTTTCGAAAGGCGATCGCCGCGCTGGAGGATGCGGTCACGACGGACGTGGGACGGCAGATCCTCCAGTTCGTTCAGTCCGAGAGCCGCAGGGGCTTTGCCGCACCGCCGACACACCGCCGCCGCAGGAGCGCCCAGCCCCGTGGCGAGCACGCCGATGAGGAAGGCTGCGCAACCGAGACGACCGTCGAGCCAGACAATTAGGTCCCGGCAGGCAAACTTCCTGTCGCACTCCACCCGTAACGTGCTGTCAAAACTAGCGTTACGGATCGCTCAGAAATATGTTAGTACCGAGGTTGCTATCGCACCAAAGAAGTGCTATATGAATAGTGAGGACCAGGCCTGTAAGCAAGGGATATTCAATGTTGGCGTTAACCAAAAAAACGGATTACGCATTGATCGCGCTGAGTCATTTGGCTCGCACGGCTGACGGCCCAGTCAGCGCACGACAGATCGCCGAGCAATACTCCCTGCCTCAGCCTTTGTTGATGAACGTGCTCAAGCGCCTGGCCCGACGTGAACTGGTCAAGTCGGTGCGCGGCGCCAAGGGGGGATATCGCCTGGCCATCGGCGCTGATCAGTTGACGCTCGCCATGCTAATTGAGGCGATGGAAGGCCCGATCGGTCTGGTCCAGTGCGCTCTGGAACGGCCTCTGCGCAACGGGCGGGCCGTGTGCCGCGTAGGCGAGAACTGCCCCATTCGCCAGCCGGCCAGGAAGATCCACACGAAGCTCCAGGACTTTCTGCAACAGTTGACGCTGGCCGACATGCTGGAAGAGGACGAGCAGCATGCCCAGCCAGCCGATGGCGCTGAAGCCCTGCCCGAGGCCGAACCTGCTTACGAGCAGGCCTCAGCCCGCGGAGACGCCTTATGAAACTGCCGGTTTATCTGGACTACAACGCCACGACACCGCTCGACCCACGGGTGCTCGACGCGATGCTGCCGTATCTGACTGACAAGTTCGGCAACGCTGCCAGCCGCAATCATGTCTATGGCTGGGAGGCAGAAGAAGCGGCCGAACGCGCGCGCCAGCAGGTCGCGTTCGTAATCGGAGCCAGTGCCAAGGAGCTCGTATTCACCAGCGGCGCCACCGAGTCGGACAACCTTGCCGTCAAGGGCGTAGTGGAGATGCTTGGTCGGCGCGACGGGGCCAGCCGCAAGGATCACATCATCACGCAGGCGACGGAGCATAAGGCGGTCATCGACACGTGCAAGTATCTCCAGCAGCAGGGATGGCACGTGACGTTTCTGCCGGTTGATCGGGCCGGATCGATCGACCTGGAGGAGCTGTCGCAGGCTGTGACCGACCGCACGCTCCTGGTCACGATCATGCATGGCAACAACGAGATCGGCACGCTTCAGCCAATTCGTGATATCGGGCGACTTTGCCGGCAGCGTGAGATCCTCTTCCACACCGACGCCACGCAGAGCTTCGGGAAGGTGCCGATCGACGTGGATGAGATGGGCATCGATCTTCTGTCGCTGTCGGGCCACAAGGTTTACGGACCTAAGGGCATCGGGTGCCTTTACGTTCGGCGGCGCAATCCCCGTGTCCGCCTGGCGATCCAGATGCACGGCGGTGGGCACGAGCGCAACATGCGCAGCGGCACACTGAATGTGCCGGGCATCGTCGGACTGGGCAAGGCGGCCGAGTTGTCTCAGCAGACCATGGAAGAGGAAGCGCGGCGTCTGGCCGGGCTGCGCGACCGCCTAAGCGAAGGCATTATGGGTCAACTGGAGGACGTAACGCTCAACGGTCATCCATTCGATCGCTTGCCCAACACGGTCAATCTCAGTTTCGCCTACGTGGAAGGCGAATCGCTGATGATGGAGATGAACGACATAGCGGTGTCGAGCGGCTCAGCCTGCACGAGCGCGTCGCTGGAGCCCAGTTTCGTGCTGAAGGCCCTAGGTGTCAGCGACGGCTTGGCGCACGGCTCGATACGGTTTTCGCTGGGTCGCTTCACGACGGCGGAGGAAGTCGACTATGCGACCGCGCGGGTGGTTTCAGCAGTGCGGCGTCTGCGCGAGATGAGCCCGTTGTACGAGATGGCCAAAGAGGGCGTCGACCTGGGCAAAGTCGACTGGCACGCGGGCGCCAGGTAGGAGTGTTGTCGTATGGCGTATGACGAAAAGGTGATCGATCATTTCCGGAATCCGCGCAACATGGGATCGCTTGACAAGGAGGACGACAAGGTCGGTACCGGCATTGTCGGCGCGCCCGAGTGCGGCGACGTGATGAAGCTTCAGATTTTGTGCGACGAGAACGATCGCATTGTGGACGCCAGGTTCAAGACCTTCGGCTGCGGCAGCGCCATTGCCAGCAGTTCGCTGGCCACCGAGTGGATCAAGGGCAAGCGCATCGACGAAGCTCAAGAGATCAAGAACGTCGACATCGTTAGAGAGCTGTCGCTGCCCCCGGTGAAGATTCATTGCAGCGTGCTGGCCGAGGACGCCATCAAGGCGGCCATAGCGGATTACCGACGCAAAAGGCAGCGATCGCAGGCGGGGCAGGCGGAAGCCGACGCGGTTCGCGCCGCAGGCGGCCGCCCGTAGACGCTCTCGATAAGGAGTTGACGATGGGTGTTTCCAGGCAGACGGGTGCAGCCGATAAGGCTGAAGCGGGACCGCAGGAGCCGTTTGGCATCCACCTGACGCAGCGCGCAGCTGAAGAGGTGCAATCGATCCTTCAGAAGCAGAATCTATCCGTCGAGAGCGCCTTCCTGCGCGTGGCCGTCAAGGGCGGTGGGTGCAGCGGCTTCAGCTACGTGCTCGATCTGGCGCAACGGGCCGGCCCCCACGACAACCAGTCGGAGAGCCACGGCATTCGAATTCTCTGCGACCCGAAGAGCTACCTGTACCTGAACGGTACGACGATCGATTTCCAGGACGAATTAATGGGCCGGAGCTTCGTATTCAACAACCCTAACGCGACACGCTCATGCGGCTGCGGGGCGAGCTTCTCGGCCTGATCGAAGGGATCGTACGCTCGATGTCTCAGGACCGACCGGGCATTGCCGCGCCATCCAAGTGCAACCAGTGCAGCCGTCCGCTCGCTTCACCGCTGGTGTGCCAGCATTGTCGTCGCCTCGTAGACGCCGGAGAGGCCGATCACTTCGCGCTGCTGGGCCTCGAACGTGATTACGATCTCAGTCCGGAGACCCTTTCGGAGCGTTTTGTCGCGCTCTCGCGGCAGGTGCATCCTGACTATTTCTCAGACCGACCAGGCCGCCAACAGCGGTTGGCCATGCGCAACAGCGCACGGCTGAACCAGGCGTATCGCACGCTTCGCGACCCCTTTACCCGTGCCGAGTACCTGCTCGAACTGGCCGGCGGCCCGTGCAGCGCGGAGGATCGATCCGTACCGGCGAACCTCCTGGCCGAGGCCATGCAAGTGCGGGAGCAAATCGAGGAGGCCAAATCCCAGGCGGACGATGCGACCCTTGCGGACATTCGCAAGGAGTTGCTGGCCCGGCGAGACCACACCGACGAGCAGATCCGTCTGCTGGCGCGGCGAGCCGCTCGTCCGGACGTTTCGCCGGACGTACTGTGCGACCTGCGCAAACAACTGAACGCCTTCAGATACTTCGCGAATCTGCTCGAGCAACTATGATCCGCAGCGCGAGGAGCCCTCGGTTAACCGATCACCGACAACGGACATGAGCGAACCTGATGACGTCATTGTGGGCATCGACCTGGGCACGACCAACTCGCTGGTCGCATGGGCCGACGATCGCGGCCCACGGATCGTGCGCGGCGAGGGTACCGATGGCGTTCTCCCATCGGTCATAGGATTCGAGCCGGGCAACGGTCGTATCGTGGTGGGAGCGGAGGCTCGCGCACACGCCGTGGCGAGGCCCGAGACCACCGTTTTCTCGGTCAAACGCTTGATGGGCCGTGGCCTTGCAGACGTGGCGGAAGAGGTGCCTTGGCTGCCCTACCACCTCGTCCAGCGCCGCAGCGACGACGGCCAGCGGGACATCGCGGCCGTCGAGGTGAATGGTCGGGTGTATACGCCGCCGGAACTGTCGGCGATGATCCTGCGCGAGCTGAAGCAACAGGCCGAGCGGCATCTGGGCCGACCCGTACGGCGCGCCGTAATCACGACGCCCGCCTACTTCGACGACGCCCAGCGTCAGGCGACACGCGACGCCGGCCGGATCGCCGGACTCGAAGTCGTCCGCATCGTCAACGAGCCGACGGCGGCTGCCTTGGCCTATGGATTGGATCTGGCCGAGCGCGCGCGGATCGCCGTGTACGACCTCGGTGGCGGGACCTTTGACGTTTCCATCCTGCATCTGCGTGGCGGGGTGTTTGAGGTGCTCAGCACGCGAGGCAACACCCATCTGGGCGGAGACGATTTCGACCGCGAGTTGATCAAACTGCTTCAGGACGAAATCCGCCGCCAGCACGGTCAGAATATTCAGTTCCCGCCGAGAACGCAGCAGGCCTTTCGCAGTTTTGCCGAGGCCGCCAAGATCAGGCTGAGCACAGACGCGCAGGCCACCATCGAGATCGATCTGGGCGGGGGACGCGTGTATCAACGCACCATCACGCGAGAGGAGTTCGAGGATCGCATCGAGCCCTTGGTGCAGGAGACGGTGGTGTGCTGCTGCCGCGCGTTGGCTGACGCGGGGCTTGAGCCCAAGGACCTCGACCAGGTGATTTTGGTGGGCGGGTCGACACGCGTACCACTGGTTCGGCGGCGGGTCGAGCAGTTGTTCGGAAGGGCACCGTACACGGCGTTGAATCCTGAGGAGGTGGTTGCCCTCGGGGCGGCGGTTCAGGCGTCGATTCTAGCCGGGGCCCGGCGTGACCTGCTGCTGCTCGACGTGACGCCGCTGTCGCTGGGTATCGAAACGATGGGTGGCGCGGTCAGCAAGCTGATTCTCCGAAATACGACCATCCCATGTGAGTCTCACGAGATGTTCACGACCTTCGTCGACGGGCAGACGAATGTCAAAATTCACGTGGTTCAGGGAGAGCGCGAATTGGCTGCGGACTGCCGTTCGCTCGGGCAGTTCGAGTTGCGAGGGATCCCACCCATGCCGGCGGGCATGGCCAAGATCGAGGTAACGTTCCTGATCGACGCCAACGGCATCCTGAACGTGTCGGCCATCGAACAGCGTAGCGGCACCGAAGCCAGCATCCAGATCATCCCCGCACACGGACTGACGTGCGAAGAGGTCGATCAGATGGAGCTAGCCAGCTACGAGCACGCCCGCGAGGACATGCTGGCCCATCGGCTTGTCGATCTGCGCAACCAGGTGGAGTTCGACACGACCAAGACCGAGCAGATGCTGGCCAAGGTAGGCGACCACATCGATGCCGGGCAACGAGACTCAATCGTCCACGCCATGCAGCAGTTGCGGGCTTTGGCCGGACAGACTCGCGATCCCGAGAGCCTGCACCAGGAGTTGGACGCGTTTGGCAAACTGACGGTACGGCTGGCCGAGTTGGCCGTTGCCCAAACGCTGAAGGAGCAGCCTGAATGAGCATGTTCGAGCGAAGCGCCGATCTGACCGAGGGACTGCCGAGGCGCAAATACCGCGTAACGTTTCTGCCTGGCAACGTGCAGGTGGAGGTCGACCCGGATCGGCTGCCTTATGGCGACCACGGTCTACCGGGCAGCGTCCTGGACGTGGCGCAGGGACACGACATCCATATCGAACATGCTTGCGGCGGCTTCGGCGCCTGTGGCACGTGCCATGTCATCATTCGCGAAGGTGCGGATTCATGCGGCGAGCCGGCGGAAGAAGAACTCGACGCCCTCGATCATGCCTACGGGGTCAATCCGCAGTCACGTCTCGGCTGTGTGTGCGTTCCCGACGGATCGTCGGACGTGGTCGTCGAGATCCCAGCGTGGAATCGCAACATCGCCTCGGAGGGCCGCTAGCCCAAGTTACGCAACTGAGTCGAATTTGAAAGAATCTTTGGGGTGCGATCGGCGTTTTTGTGATCGTCAGAAGGGATGATCTGCTGCAGGGGCGATGTAGTGAAGACCTTGGCTCTTGAATAG
>Ga0307377_10000183_pt1 | contig 85644 bp, 67 predicted proteins | sample TR3MG_FD_202535 | JGI IMG/M metagenome (GOLD analysis project Ga0307377, IMG submission 202535) | Soil microbial communities from Risofladan, Vaasa, Finland - TR-3 | ecosystem: Environmental > Terrestrial > Soil > Coastal area > Acid sulfate soil | place: Finland: Risofladan, Vaasa | collected...
AATGCCATGTTGCTTAGCAAAAACCTTACGCGACAAACCTGATTCCCTCCACTGACCGACCAAAGAAAACATCTTATTTTTCTTATCCATAATCTTTTGGTCGCAAAGATATCTCAGCCTAAGCAGAGTTTAATGATGGGTTTGGTAAGGTGGATACTTTTGTACTGCTTATTGTACCAATGATTATTATTGGACAAAATCTCAAAGCCTTGGATGCTAAATATGGTTTTAGAGAGGCAAAGTTTGAAATGCCCTTTAGTTCATTTAAGAACTTAGTGGAAGTTGAACCATGTTGTTATAAATCCACTACTGAAAATTTCAAATTGGGCGAATATACTTTGGATAGAGTAGTTTATTTTTTTTATAAAGACCAATTATCTCTAATTATGATTGACACAGAAGGATACATAAATAGTAGAGGATTTTTAAAGATTTTACAAGAGGCTTACGGAGAGGGATCCCAGAGTAATAAGTATATTGAAAAATATTATTGGTTTGGTGAGAAGGTAATCATGTCGTATGATCAAAATTCAATTACTGATGATGCTACTATTTTTATTCGGAGTCGCAAACTTATGGACTTAGAACAAGCTGATGAAAAACGAGCAAATTCAGAAGCAGCAAAAAAACTATAAAACCAATTTTATCATTTAATCAGGCGGCATAGTTATCTTTACTTAATAATCAATATTAACTTTAAAATTATATATCATGAAAAAATTATTACTATTCCTCATTATTGCTGTTTTCGTGAATACTTCAGTGAACGCACAATACAGTATCAATAAGACAAAGTATAACTATCGTACTTATTCTTATCAAATTGGTGACCCGTACAATCCATCAGTAGCGGGACTAACCTCATTTCTCATCCCCGGGTTAGGTCAAATGTTATCTGGTGAGGGGGGCAGAGGATTAGGTTTTCTTGGTGGTTATTTAGGTTGCGCTGTTATTTATGGAGTTGGAGTAGCAAGTGCTATTAATGATATTGATAACGGAGGAACTGGTAGTGCTGGAGCTGGTACCATGGTAGTAGGTGTTCTCGGGATGGTTGTAATTGATATTTGGTCTATAGTTGATGCAGTACAAGTTGCAAAGGTAAACAACCTTGTTTTTCGTGATAAAAACAAAACATCATATAATCTTCAGATTCAACCTTATTTCAATACTACATATTACAGTCAGACTGGATCTATTCCAACTGGGGTTACTTTAAAAGTCAGGTTCTAAAATAGGTAAATTAATATTTCGTCTGGGAGAAGGGTCTCCCATGGTGACGAGGCAGCCCCGGAAATCAGAAGCCAGTGTTTTACTTAAAAATAGACCAGTTTCTTAATTGTTTGTGCAATAGTTGTGCAAACAGACTATATTAAAACAGTAAAGCCCCTGAAAATCAGAGGCTTTGTTCGTTTTGTTGGCGGTGCGGACGGGACTCGAACCCGCGACCCACGGCGTGACAGGCCGTTATTCTAACCAACTGAACTACCGCACCAATTATTGAGCTGCAAAATTAAGCTAATTTTTAACTCCGCAAAATAAATCTTATTAAAAAATTATTCAATAAAGTCAATAAAGTCGTGGAGCCTGTAAAGTTCATTAAGTATGTATAGCCTGTATAGCCTGTATAGCATGTATAGCTTTCTTACAACAACAAAGTTTAGTAATCTTCGGACTTCTGCCTTCCAACTTTTTATTGTATTTTTATCCCGTTATCATTTCTAAATTAAAACGAAAATAAAGACAAAATGTCCTAATATCAGTGTTTTAGAAACAATTTATATTTTAACAAAATAGTGAAGAAGTTATCCTTTATAATAATATTATTTTCATTTGTTTCCTGGCACCTAGCTCAGAGCCAGGATATTGATCATTGGGAGACAGCAGTATTCAATACCGATACCTGGAGATATTTTGTAGGTACTTCAGAGCTTGATGCAGCCTGGAGATCTTTATCATTTGATGATGAAGGATGGGCACAAGGTACTGGAGGATTCGGGTATTCTGATGATGATGATAATACAGTTATTCCGCAATGCACTTCTGTTTTCCTGCGAATAATATTTAATGTACCTGACACCGCTTTGATAGCTAAAGCTTTGCTTAGTATGGATTACGATGATGCTTTTGTAGCTTATCTTAATGATGTTGAGATTGCCCGGGCAGGAATAACAGGCACATACCCAACTTTTGACCAGACTGGTACTGACCATGAAGCCACTATGTACCTCGGTGGAGAACCTGAATCATTTATTATTTACAAAAATAAGTTAATGACTTGCCTGTTACCAGGTGAAAATGTACTGGCAGTTCAGGTTCATAATACTTCTCCCACATCATCAGATCTCTCATCTAATGCCTTTCTTTCATTCGGAATATTGAATTCTACTACTGATTTCCGTCCAGTTCCATATTGGTTTACACCTCCATTTGACTTTACCTCATCGAACCTGCCGATTGTAATTATTAATACTGATGGTGGAGTTACAATTCCTGATGACCCTCGGATACTCGCTAATATGAAAATAATTTACAGGGGAGAGGGCTTAAGAAATTATCTTACAGATATGGATTCAACAGAATATCTTAACTATAACGGCAGAATCAATATAGAAATAAGAGGTTCCAGCTCACAAGCAGACCCTAAAAAACAATATGGATTGTCAACTAAACAAGCTGATGGTATCATAAATAATAATGTAAAATTACTGGGTTTACCTGCAGATAACGATTGGATCCTTAACGGTTTAGTATTTGAGACATCATTGATCCGTAATTATCTTTGCTATAATTTATCTCGCATGATCGGGGAGTATGCAAGCAGAACAGTCTATTGTGAAGTGGTTATTAATGGCGAATATAAAGGACTTTACCTGCTTCTGGAAAAAATAAAACAGGGCCATGACAGGGTAAATGTTATTAATATAGAACCAGATGATAATACTTTCCCGAATATAACAGGCGGATATATTACAAAAGCAGATAAAACCACGGGAGATGATCCAATTGCCTGGACAATGTCAAGTTATATCGGACTAGATGATGTTGGTTTTATTCATGAACTACCTGAACCTGAGAATGTGACATCCGGGCAAAACGTGTATATCCGATCTGAATTTGAAAAACTGAGTACGGCTGCTTCTGACGGTAATATCTCTCTTGTTGACGGCTTCCCATCTGTAATTGATGTGCCTTCATTTATTGATTATATGATAATAAATGAGCTGTCTGCAAATTGTGATGCATACCAGTTCAGTACTTTTTATCATAAAGACAGGAACGGAAAACTTAGGGCAGGTCCAATATGGGACCTGGACTTAACCTTTGGGTATGATCTGTTTTTCTGGGGATTCGACAGGAGCAAGACTGATACATGGCAGTTTTGGAATGGGGATAATGAAGGTCCGGCTTTCTGGAGAGATCTGTTCATTAATCCTAAATTCAAATGTTATCTTTCAAAAAGATGGAACCAGCTTATTCAACCAGGTCAGCCTTTAAATTTATCAGTCATCGAACAGTTCATCGATCAGACTGATTCAATTATCAGTGAGGCTGTTCAACGCGATAGTGCAATATGGATTTCCCAAAATTATCATGAGTATGAGATAAATAAGATAAAGACATTCATATATGACCGAATCATATGGATTACAAATAACATTGGTTCATATTCAGCTTGCAGTGATATTGAAACTCCACCCCTGGCAATTACAAAAATAATGTACTTCCCCGATTCTACTTTTAATTTTCCAGATAGTAAAGAACAGGAATTCATTGAAATAGTAAATACAGGAAATGAGACAGTCAATTTAGCAGGGGTATATTTCAGTGGAACGGGATTTGTTTACCAATTTCCTTCATCAGCTTCTATTGCGCCTGACGGGAAAAAGATACTGGCAAGTAACAGGACTGTTTTTACTGCTAAATATGGTATTGCTGCATCGGGTCAATATACAAGGAACTTATCTAATAGTGGTGAGTCCCTCATACTGGCTGATGGGTTTGGAAATGTGATTGACAGTGTTAAGTATTCTAATTTGCCTCCCTGGCCCGATGCTAATGCCAATGAGTATTATTTAGACCTGTCTGATCCATTGTCAGACAATAGTTTAGCTGCTAATTGGGTTGCTTCTAATGCTACAATTGTGTCGGTTGAGGATTTTAATAACGAAATGTCGCTTAAATTGTATCCGTCAATTGTAAGAGATATTCTTCAAATAGAAGGAGAAGGAGTAATAAATACTCTGCAATTATATGATATACAGGGATATATGCTCAAAGTAATTACTGTCAATTCAGTAAGATATAACCTTGATATGACATCTCAATTACCGGGGATGTACCTTATTAAAGTGACTAGTGGTGAAAGGAATTATGTCCGAAAAATTATAAAAGAATAAACCTGGATTCCTGAATCTATCAAGTAATCAGTGGTTTGAAGAAACTAAAATTTACACCTCCATAATTTCGATGCTCAAAAAACAGATTATGACCGGTAAAGCTTAAACTTTTTGGATGTTCAAGTATAAAAAACCCATCGTCATTTATCACTCCGGCTTGAGTTACAAGATCCGGTAGCTCCTTTAACCATTTCAGATCATACGGAGGGTCGGCAAAAATAACATCATATTTAATTGAACAGGTCTTTAGATATGCCTTTACATCAATATGTATCGGTCTGATATTATCGAATCCCATATCTTTTATTATACGTCTGATAACTGATATATGTTTAAGATCTTTTTCAACAAGATGTACTGAAACTGCTCCTCTTGATGCAAATTCAAAGCTTATACTGCCTGTGCCGGAAAACAGGTCAAGAACATTAATTACCTCAAAATCAATTCTGTTATTCAGGATGTTAAACAAACCCTCACGAGCAAAATCAGTTGTCGGTCTTGCTTGAAAGTTTGAAGGAGGATCAATTCTCCTTCCTTTATATTTGCCTCCTATTATTCGCAATTTACTATACTGAATAGATTAATAAAACGGTGTAAATATGTATCATTGAATACATAACTGAAAGTGAAATTACCTGAAGGCCCGGCAAACTTAATATTCCTGATATATATCGAAAAGTTGGAGAAAAGATCATCATATTTTTCAGTCAGACCACTGAAATAGACTGTTTCTTCCTGATTGATATCGAGTTTCTTAAATACATTGAGAACGAAATAAAGTATGTCAGAAATATTTCTATAATCAAATGAATTACAAAACTTTAATACATTATTGCTAAAGATGATCAGGTTAAAGAATTCCCTTTCAACATAGATATGAATATAATTTCCATTTACACTTTTTCTGCTATGCGATATATGATCGAATAGCGGTTTTATATGGTGAAAGGGATGTACTCCGGGGTAGTAATTATTAATAATATCGTTAAACGGTTTTGATACAGAGAATACAATAAAGACATCTGGATCATTTATCTTATTGGTAATGATCGTATTGTCCTCTTCATTTGTATGATTGAATGTAAAATACTCATCTTTTTTACCAGGATCAAAAAGAGGTGTAGGAACAAGGGTAAACTTTGGTGAAGGCATTACAATATTTACCTTTTTGTAACTCCTTTTCAGAAAATCATCTTTGGTCAACAGCTCATTTATCTTATCAGCATTAAAATATTTGTTCTCATCTGCTTCATATGACCTGATTAGAATAAATTTGTTCCTAATTGTATCGAGGAGACAAAATGATAACTCCTCAGGGCTTAGCTGAATCGATAGCTCATAGTTTTCATTAGAGTTTATATCAAGTGTCTCATCAAAGAGTTCTAGAAAAGGCATCGTTTTTTATTAATAGGAAGAATGAGTAAGTTTACAAACAAAATTAAAAAAAATATCCATGTAGCAATTTAAGTTGCTATCAAATACATATGCGCGACACAATTATCTATAATCAGCTTTGCAAGAACCTGAGCAATATACCTACTGATGATCAATCTGTTGCGCTTAAGAAAATAACCGGGTATATCTGTGATAATAACAACGATATAATTTTTCTAATGACCGGATATGCCGGAACAGGAAAAACAAGTGTAATAAGTTCAATAGTTAAAACCCTCGATCTGTTAAGGATGCGATCGGTTCTTCTAGCTCCTACCGGAAGAGCTGCCAAGGTTCTTGCATCTTTTGCCGGCAGACAGGCTTTAACAATTCACAAAAAGATTTACAGGCAGAAATCTTCGAAAGATGGCCTTGGTAGCTTTACTCTTGACAGAAATTTACATAAGGATACTTTTTTTATTGTTGATGAAGCATCTATGGTTTCAAACAGTTCTAACGATTCATCACTTTTTGGCAGTGGCAGACTGCTCGATGATCTTATTGAATTTGTCTATTCGGGAACTGATTGTAAGCTAATTATTGTGGGTGATACTGCCCAGCTTCCTCCTGTTGGTTCAGCTGTCAGCCCGGCTCTCGATCCTTCTACTCTGGGAGAATATGGTTTCGGACTTATTACTACCGAGTTAAAACAGGTTGTACGACAGAGCGAGACGTCAGTAGTCCTGATGAATGCCACCCTGGTTCGTTTGCAAGTTGCAGAAAATGACCTTGTTCATCCCTCAATTGATTGTGTTAATTTTTCAGATATAGTCAGAATAACAGGAGAGGAGCTTGTTGATGAGATATCGGTAGCTTACGGTACCTGTGGGATGGAGGGGACAATTATCGTTGTGAATTCAAACAAGCAGGCAAACCGTTATAATCAGGGAATCCGTAACAGGATATTCTTCAGGGAGGAGGAGATAAGTCCAGGTGATATGGTTATGGTTGTAAAAAACAATTACTTTATACTGAATGAGGAGGAAGATGGCGCAGGATTTATTGCCAATGGAGATATTGCTGAGGTGAAAAAGATCAGGAAATATGAAGAGAGATACGGATTCCGTTTTGCCGATATGGTACTTAAGTTTGCTGATTATGATCTTGAAATCGAGTCGAAGGTGATGATGGATGTTTTGCATCTTGATACACCAGCTTTACCATCAGAAAAAAACAGGGAGCTGTTTCAGAATGTTCTGGCTGATTATGCGCATATTAAAACAAGAAGGAAACAATTTGAGGCTGTCAGGAATGATCCGTTTTTTAATGCTCTTCAGATAAAATTTGCATATGCTGTCACTTGTCATAAAGCACAAGGGGGCCAGTGGGAGAGGGTCTTTATTGATCAGGGGATGTTTAACAGGAACGAAATTACTATTGACTATCTCCGTTGGTTTTATACCGCAATTACACGGTCGACGGATAAGGTCTTTCTGGTGAATTTTTCAGAGAATTGGTTTAAGTAAACAAAAGTCCTCCTCCTTGCGGTCGCTGTCTTTGGGATCTTGGCCTTCAGCTTGTCTTACGCTTCACGCTTGTCAGAAAGTTTCAGAAGAAATTATTAACTTTCCAAAAATATCTGCAAAAATCAGAATTATGAAATCATACAAAAAAGAATTATGGTTTGAAACATCAACTCGTAGAGCTTTTTTAAATATTACTGGGGAGATTGAAAAGTGCCTCAATGAATCAGGCATTAAAGAAGGTTTGCTGCTCTGCAATGCGATGCATATAACAAGTTCAATATTTATTAATGATGATGAATCAGGATTACACTACGATTTTGAAGTATGGTTAGAAAAACTTGCTCCGGAAAAACCATATTCTCAATACAGGCATAATGGTTTTGAGGATAATGCCGATGCACATATAAAACGAACATTAATGGGAAGGGAAGTTGTTGTTGCTGTTACACGTGGAAAACTTGACTTTGGTCCATGGGAGCAAATATTCTATGGGGAGTTTGATGGAAAGCGACGTAAACGAGTCCTGGTAAAGATTATTGGAGAATAGATGCTCCCCGATTTCTTCCACTTTTTCTTTTAGCCTTCCGGTACGATTTCATAATTGTCTGATGAATTATCTAAATGGGAAACAAATACAAAAATAAATATCGGTATGAATCTATAAGGGTGACACCGCAAACCTCATGCAGCATACCGGTCAGATAAGACTCATATCCTTGATTATGTCCTCAATCCTTTTATTGAGTTTCTTCTCTGTCTCTTCGAATTTATCTGCAGAATTAAGTGTGGTATTTACACTAAAATAAAATTTGATCTTAGGTTCTGTACCTGAAGGTCTGATAGATATTTTTGTTCCATCCTCGAGAAAGAACTGCAAAACATCTGATTGTATCAAATCGATAGATGTCTTCGAACCTTTAAGAATATCATACGAGATTAGTTTTTCGTAATCGTTTATTTTTATTACTCTGCTGTTATTGATCTTTTCAGGAGGGTTATTCCTGTATCCTGTCATCATTGCTTTTATCTCATCAGCTCCTTCTTTACCTTTCCTTACAATATTTATAAGTTTCTCCTTATAAAAACCATATTGGACATAAATGTCTAGTAAGAGTTCAAACAGAGACTTACCCATGCTTTTCGACCACGCAGTTACTTCAGCTGCAAGAGCACATGATGCAACAGCATCTTTATCCCTCACATAATCACCAGGTAAAAACCCGTAACTCTCTTCTCCTCCACCAATGTATTTTTTAATTCCTTCATTTTTTCTGATTAAATCAGCAAAAAACTTGAATCCTGTTAAAACATTAAAATACTCCACCTTATAACCATCAGCAATTTTTTCAATGAGATCGGAAGTAACAATAGTTTTAATAATATACTCGTTGCCTTTGTACTTATTTCTTTCTTTAAATTGCGACAGGATGTACCATATAAGCAATACTCCTGTCTGATTACCGTTAAGAAGAATGAATTCCCCTTTCTTGTTTCTAACTGCAATACCAAGTCTGTCAGCGTCGGGGTCGGTAGCCATTACCAGCTCAGCTCCTGTTTCAACTGCCTTATTAATAGCTAGTTTTAGTGCATCAGGCTCTTCAGGATTTGGAGATTTAACAGTAGGAAAATTACCATCAATAATATCCTGTTCAGGTACACTGATGATATTTTTAAATCCATACATCTTCAAAGCAGGTGGCACCAATGTTATGCCTGTCCCATGTATAGGAGTATAGACAATTCCTATGTCACTCTGTTTTTTTATTACTTCGGGATTCAAGCTCATTTTATGAACCTCATTAAGGAAAAGGTCATCAGTCTCTTTTCCAATAATTTTTATCTTCTCTTTCTTACCATCGAACCTGATCTCGCTCACCGATTTAATCTTTCTCACTTCATCAATGATTCCGGCATCATGAGGAGCTACAACCTGTCCTCCATCGTTCCAGTAAGCCTTATATCCATTATATTCCGGAGGGTTATGGGATGCTGTTATTACAACGCCACTCTGACATTTATAGTGACGGATTGCAAAGGAAAGCTCCGGAGTTGGACGGAGAGATTCAAAAAGAAAAACATCAAATCCGTTTGCTGAGAAAATATTTGCTGTAGTTTCCGCAAAGTATCGACTGTTATTACGGCAGTCGTATGCGATAGCTACTCTTATTGGGGAAGTTCCGCAATGCTTAATTATATAATTTGATAAACCCTGGGTTGCCATACCAAGCGTGTAAATATTCATCCTGTTGGTACCTGCGCCCATTATTCCTCTCAAACCGCCTGTGCCAAATTCAAGATCCTGATAAAAGGCATCAATAAGTTTTTTTTCATCATTATCAAGCATCTCATGAACCTCTTTGCGGGTCTCATCATTAAACTCTTCACTAAGCCAGCTCCCGGCTCTTCTTCTGATTTCTTCAGTAGATAACATAATTATAATATTATTTTAAAAGTTTAATACAACTTTCTAAGCTGCTCCTCCAATGAGGAATTGTCAGGTTATAATTTTCTTTAATTTTGGATTTATCCATAACTGAATAGGCTGGTCTTTGTGCGGCTAGCATATAATCCTTAGTAAGAACCGGATTCACAATGCATGTCAAACCTGCTTCATGGATAATTTCTATAGCAAAATCATACCAGGTACAAACTCCTTCATTTGAATAGTTATAAACACCGGAATTCAGAGCAATCTGGTTTCTTATAACTCCGGAAATAATACTCATAATCGCTCCTGCAAGGTCGGCAGCAAATGTTGGTGTCCCTGTCTGGTCAAATACCACATTTAGTGATTCTTTCTCTCTGGCATGTTTGAGAATTGTCTTGACAAAATTATTTCCGAATGATGAATATAGCCATGATGTCCTTATTACCATTGATCCATTGTGAACCAGAGCATATTTTTCACCGGCCAGTTTAGATCTGCCATAAGCTGATAAAGGATTTGTGGAGGAAGATTCATTGTATGGAACATTTGCTTCACCATCATAAACATAATCGGATGAGATGTGAATAAATTTGCATTCAGATCCTGAGATTGCCTCTGTTATATTTTTAACTGCTGTCCCATTGATTAGCATAGCCATCTCAGGGTCATTTTCTGCCTTATCCACCAGATTATAAGCTGCACAGTTAATTATCCAGTCAGGTGCCGAGGTTTGAATGAAATCTGATATTTGCTTAAGGCTGGTTAAATCGAGAGTTTCTGTATCGGTAAAAATGAAATCGTAGCCATAAAATTTTTTGGAAACAACTTTTAACTCGTTTCCTAGTTGTCCGTTTGCTCCTGTGATTAATATTACTGCCATAACTTACTTGTATCAGTTTCAAAAGTTGTATTCGGCATCCTTGAAGAGAGGTTGTTTTGAATCTTTTTCACTAATTAAGGGGCTTAATGAACCTGTTTTCCAGTTAATGTCAAGTGATGGATCATTTACAAATATTCCTCTCTCGCACTGTTGGTTATAAATATTGTCGCATTTATATTGAATGATAGCAATATCACTAAGTACTGAGAATCCATGCGCAAATCCCCTCGGTATTAAAACCTGCTCTTTTGTATCTGAATCAAGTTCTATTCCAAACCATTTTCCAAAAGTCAATGAATCTTGTCGTAAATCAAGAGCCACATCCAGTATTTTTCCTTCAACAACTCGAATGAGCTTAGCCTGATCGAAGGGTTTGATCTGATAGTGGAGTCCTCTGATGACACCTTTCGATGATTTTGATTCATTATCCTGTACAGGGATAAATGAAATACCTTCATTCTGAAAGGTATTCTGATTAAAACTTTCAAGAAAATAACCCCTTGTATCTGCATATATTGAAGGCTTAATAACGATTAGCCCTTTAAATCCTGTTTCAATAATTTTCATCTCTTCTTTATGCTTATTTTAATCCTTCGAACACATTTATCTCCTCCGTGGCTATCCTTAAAAGGTATTTACCATATTGGCTATTCTTCATAGGTTGAGCTAACTTAAGGAGTTGACTTTTATTAATGAAGCCCCTTTTAAAGGCAATTTCTTCAATACAAGAAGCTTTTAAGCCCTGTCTCTGTTCAAGTGTAGCAATGAAATTTGCTGCCTGTAATAAACTTTCATATGTGCCTGTATCCAGCCATGCCATTCCTCTTCCCATCAGTTTAATTTCAAGATTGCCTTCTTCAAGATAAATTCTGTTAAGGTCAGTTATTTCAAGTTCACCACGTGGTGATGGTTTAAGTGACTTGGCTTTTTCAACAACTGAATTATCATAAAAATAGAGGCCAGTCACAGCATAATTCGATTTCGGTTTTTGAGGCTTTTCTTCTATGCTTATTACTTTCCTCTCTTTATCAAATTCAACAACCCCATAACGCTCAGGATCGGTAACGTAATAGCCGAAGATGTATGCCCCCTTTTGTAATTCTGCGGTTTTAAGGAGGGCATCCCCGAACCCATGACCATAAAAGATATTATCCCCAAGAATCATACATACAGTGTCGTTGCCGATAAATTCTTCACCAAGGATGAAAGCCTGAGCCAGGCCATCAGGAGATGGTTGCTCAATATAACTAAAATTCATTCCGAGAGACTTTCCCTCTCCAAGTAAATTTCTGAATCCTGGAAGGTCCCGTGGAGTTGATATAATCAATATTTCCCTTATTCCTGCCAGCATAAGAACTGATAGCGGGTAATAGATCATTGGTTTATCGTATACCGGGAGCATCTGTTTTGAGATTGAGCTTGTTATAGGATGAAGCCTTGTCCCTGAGCCTCCTGCGAGTATTATTCCTTTCATATATTTTCATTTAGTGTTAATCGTTCCGTGTTCCGTGTTCTGTGTTCCTTTCTTTCCCAATCTGTTTTACCTTCATCTTCTGCCAATGCCAAAATACTTAAATCCCAGCTTCTTCCTTTAGAAATTCCGGATTGGAGGCCATAGCAATTTTCATAAAGACACAAATAATTTAAGTTAAAACCATGTCGCTAATGCAAAGATAATATAACAAGTTTAATTCGGAAATGAAAAAATTGGTATCACGCCTCAGGTTTCAGTAACTCGGGTTGACCCTATTATGTCACGCGCTGCCTGTTGCCTGCTGCCTCCATTTACCCCGAAAATCTACAGTATATTATGGCGATTTTAAAAAATATCCTATCTTTGCAACCAATTTTTCATTCAAAATAATGTCTAACTTATTAATTATTAGTTCTTTTAAATTAAAATCATGATTGAAAGCAAGAAAAAGACGACCAAAAAAGAGGTTGTTAAAACCAGTGAAACGCCAGTAAAACCGGCAAAAAAGGCAAAAGCTAAAGAAACAAAGAAAAAAACGGAAATTAAAACTGAGACCTCATCCCCAGAAGAGGTTACTGTTGTTGTTGCAGAAGAGACCAGGAAGGTTGAAGAGGTTGAAGAGGTTGAAGAGGTTGAAGAGGTTGAAGGAGTTGAAGAGGTTGAAGAGGTTGAAAAGGTTGAAGCAGGAACAGAAGTTAAGAAAGGAAAAAGGCCTAAAACAAAACAGATAGTGCCTGTAATTGAACCGGAAAAGGAAATTAGACCAAAAGTTGAAACACAAAGCGGAAGTTCGGTTGAAGATTTTGACTGGGATGCCTTTGAAAATGAAGAAGAGCATACTTCACCTAAATATAAGGAGTATGAATCCTTATATGATGAGACTCTTTCAACAATAGCGGTTGATGAAGTAGTGATAGGAACAGTAATTCAGATGACATCGCGTGAAGTTGTCATCAACATTGGATACAAATCAGAAGCTGTTGTCAGTTTGAATGAGTTTCGTTATGATCCCGGACTTAAAGTTGGAGATAAAGTTGAAGTCTATGTAGAGAGTCAGGAAGATAAGAGGGGACAGCTTCTACTATCCCATAAAAAGGCCCGTGCAATAAATTCGTGGGACAGAGTTAATGCATCTCTTGAAAAAGACGAAATCATTACAGGTTATATCAAATGCCGTACAAAAGGCGGAATGATAGTTGATGTTTTTGGTATCGAAGCATTTCTTCCCGGATCACAGATCGATGTCAAACCCATTCGCGATTATGATGTCTTGGTTGGCAAAACGATGGAATTTAAGGTTGTAAAGATCAATCAGGAATTTAAAAACGTTGTTGTTTCTCATAAAGCTCTTATCGAAGCTGAACTTGAGCAGCAGAAAAAAGAGATTATTGCTAAACTTGAAAAGGGACAGGTTCTCGAAGGAACCGTTAAAAATATTACTTCTTATGGTGTATTCATTGACCTTGGTGGTGTCGATGGTCTTATACATATCACAGACCTCTCATGGGGAAGAGTAAATCACCCTGAAGAGATTGTTCAGCTTGATCAGAAACTCAACGTAGTTATTCTTGATTTTGATGACGACAAGAAGAGAATTGCGCTTGGTCTTAAACAACTCACCGCACATCCATGGGATTCTGTTGATCCTAACATGAATATTGGTGATAAGGTTAAAGGTAAAGTAGTAGTTATGGCAGACTATGGTGCTTTTGTAGAAATTGCTGCTGGTGTTGAAGGGTTAATACATGTATCTGAAATGTCATGGTCACAGCATCTGCGTAGTGCTCAGGAGTTTCTGAAAGTTGGTGATGAAATTGAAGCAGTTATCCTTACACTGGATAGGACTGAAAGAAAGATGTCACTTGGTATTAAGCAGCTAAAATCTGACCCCTGGCAGAATATTGATGAAAAATATGCAGTTGGAGCTAAACATACAGCCAAAGTCAGAAACTTCACTAATTTCGGTGTATTTGTTGAGATTGAAGAGGGTGTTGATGGTCTGATACATATTTCGGATTTGTCTTGGACTAAAAAAATTAAGCATCCGGCTGAATTCACAGCCATTGATGCAGAGATTGAGGTAGTTGTTCTTGAGATTGATAAAGAAAACAGACGCCTGAGTCTGGGACATAAGCAGCTTGAAGAGAATCCATGGGATGTATTTGAAAATCTTTTTATTCTCGACTCTGTTCATGAAGGTACTGTGGTGGAAGTGTTTGATAAAGGAGCCATAATAGCTCTTCCTTATGGAGTGGAAGGATTCGTAACTCCAAAACATCTTGTAAAAGAGGATGGGATGATAGCCAGAGTTGATGAGAAATTAATGTTCAAGGTAATTGAATTTAATAAGTCAGCTAAGAAAATTATCGTTTCGCATAGCAGAGTGTTTGAAGATGAGAAGAAATCTCCCGAGGCCACAGTGACTAAATCTGAAACTGTTTCTACCAGGAAATCATCCAGGAAACAAAAGACAAGTTCTGAGAAAACAACTCTTGGAGATATCTCTCAACTTGCTGCTTTGAAAGAAGAAATGGAAGAAAAAGAGAATAAAGCATCCAGGAAAGAGAAAAATTAATTAAATTTAGGCTATCAAAATTTATTATTATGGATTTTAATATTGAGAGCCGGAATAACAGCACAGTTATTCAAATACAGTCTGAAAAACTTGATACGCACATTGCTCCGGCATTAAAGTCGGAACTTGTGCTTGTTTCAGGCAAGGGTGAAAAAAACATCATCCTTGATCTTGATAAATGTCAGTACTGCGATTCCTCTGGTTTAAGTGCCATACTTGTAGCCAACAGGCTATGTAAAAATGCAGGAGGCACATTTGTTCTTTGCGGCCTAAATGAGGCTGTTGAACGTCTTATTACTATTTCTCAGCTGGATACCGTTCTTACTATAACTAGATCGGTTGATGATGCTGAAAAAATGATCTCTTAAAGCATATCGCATTGCAGAGTGAGATGAAACTGACCATACTTGGTACTAGTTCTGCATTGCCGACATCAGAAAGATATCCTAGCGCTCATGTGCTCAATGCACATGAGCGCTTATTTCTGATAGACTGTGGCGAGGGTACGCAGATGCAACTAAGGAAATACAGAATCCGTTTCGCGAAAATTAATCATATCTTCATTAGCCATCTTCATGGCGATCATGTTTTTGGCCTATATGGACTATTATCATCTTTCAGTCTGATGGGCAGGAAAGATCCTGTTCACTTGTATGCCCCAGCAAACTATTTGGAAATGCTTCATTCACATCTGAACGATTTTGATATTCATCTCAGTTTTGAAATTGATTTTATTCCTCTTTCCGGGAAAGATCCTGTTAAGATTCTTGACGATAAATATATTACTGTAACCTCATTTCCTCTCCTGCACCGTATTCCGACTTTCGGATTTCTCTTCAGGGAAAAGAAATCAGAACGTAATGTAATCAAAGAATGTATCACTAAATATCAAATTCCAATAGTTAGAATACCTGCCATAAAAAAAGGAGAAGACTATTTGACTCAGGATGGAGTTGTTATTAAGAATGAGGATATTACCCTGCCTCCCTCGGAACCGGTGTCGTATGCGTATTGCAGCGACACAAAATATTTTAAACAACTGGCATCATATGTAAAAAATGTGAGCCTCTTATACCATGAAGCTACGTTTGATAAGAGTATGAAAGATCTTGCTGTGATTACAGGACATTCTACATCTCTTGATGCAGCAAAAACTGCATTGGATGCTAATGTTGGAAAACTCCTGATTGGTCATTTCTCATCCAGGTACAGAGATATCTCTTTCCTTGTTGAAGAGGCTAAAACATTGTTTCCTCAGACATTTGCAGCAATTGATGGAAAGAGTTTTGTCATCAGTAATATTAATAATCCTTAAGAAAAGAATATCTATCTTTGATACTTTTAACAAAAACAATAGAGTTTTGCAGGGGAAAATACTAATTTTAGATTTCGGATCTCAGTATACGCAACTGATAGCCAGGAGTATAAGGGAAATAAATGTTTATTGCGAGATACATCCATTCAACCATTTTCCTGTTCCGGATGAAAGTGTCAGGGGTGTAATATTATCAGGAAGTCCGTCATCAGTCAGGGATAAAAACGCGCCAATACCTGACCTTACAAAGATAAAGGGAATCATTCCATTGCTTGGTGTTTGTTATGGGGCACAACATCTTGTGCACCACTATGGGGGAGAGGTATTACCTTCCAGTACACGTGAATATGGCAGGGCTAATCTTATTGTAATAAACGATAACGATCCGCTTTTTTCAAATATTACATCTGGTACTCAGGTGTGGATGTCGCATGGCGATACTATTACCACAATGGCTGAAGGGTATGAAATAACAGGTTCAACAGCCGATGTTAAGGCAGGAGCTTATCATATAAAAGGTGAAAATACGTGGGGAATCCAATTCCATCCAGAGGTTTATCATACTTCTGAAGGAAAAATGATGCTCAAGAATTTTGTTGTTGATATTTGTGCTTGTTCACAGAACTGGACTCCGGATTCTTTTGCCGAAACCACTGTCAATAACCTTAAAATTCAATTAGGCGACGACAAGGTGCTTCTGGGTCTATCAGGTGGTGTTGACTCTTCTGTTGCGGCTTCTTTGCTAAACAAGGCGATTGGGAAAAATCTTACATGTATTTTTGTTGATAATGGTTTGCTTCGCAAGAATGAATTTAAAAAGGTACTTGATTCCTATCTTGGATTAGGGCTCAATGTTGTTGGTGTTGATGCAAGCAACAGGTTTCTCGACCAGCTTGAAGGGGTTAGTGATCCTGAGACAAAGCGAAAGATAATCGGCCGTGTTTTTATTGAAGTATTTGATGAAGAGGCAAGAAAAGTAAAGGATGTAAAATGGCTTGCCCAGGGAACAATATATCCAGATGTTATTGAATCTGTTTCTGTTAACGGCCCTTCAGCAACAATTAAATCACATCATAATGTTGGTGGACTTCCTGAAAAAATGCACCTGAAAGTTGTTGAGCCTCTTCGTCTTCTTTTTAAGGATGAAGTCAGGAGAGTAGGAAAAGCTCTCGCGCTTCCTGATCTTATTCTGGAAAGACACCCTTTCCCCGGCCCTGGATTAGCAATAAGAATACTTGGTAAGATGACCAGAGAAAAACTTGAAATTCTTAAAGAGGCAGATGACATATTTATTGAAGGTCTGAAAAAACATGGGTTGTATAATTCTGTCTGGCAGGCGGGGGTAATATTATTACCTGTTCAGTCTGTTGGAGTGATGGGAGATGAAAGGACATATGAAAATACAGTTGTGCTCAGAGCTGTTGGTTCAACTGATGGTATGACTGCTGACTGGTCACATCTTCCCTACGAATTTCTGGGTTCAATCTCTAATGAAATTATTAATAAGGTTAAAGGAATTAACAGGGTCGTTTATGATATAAGTTCAAAACCACCTTCAACAATCGAATGGGAGTAGTATAAGCGCAAAGTTCAAAGTGCAATGCGCAAAAGTAAAAATGTTGAAGGGTTAAAAAAGTTGAATAATATTGATTCCATAGAGAGATAACCATCCAGGAGCGAAGGCACGGGGGGGTGGGTTCATGGAATTCTTTTACAACTTTCGGGTAACTAAATTGTTTGGTTAGTATACAGGATATAATATTTAATCATGAGAAGAAAAATTGTGAATTTAACAGCTCTGGTATTGGCTCTGTTTATATTGCCATTATCAGCTTCATCGCAGGTATTAAATGAAGGGACTTTTAAGATAGAAAGAACATTAAGCCTGATAGATGCATTTTATGTTGATACTGCTAACCTCAATATTCTCACTGAAAAAGCAATAATTGAGATATTGAAAAACCTTGACCCACATTCGACATACATATCTGAAAAAGATGTTAAAGATATGAATGAGCCTCTTAATGGTAATTTTGAAGGAATAGGCGTACAATTTAATCTATTGAGAGATACAATTATTATTATTGAACCTATTGCTGGAGGGCCATCTGAAAAAGTTGGTATTAAGCCAGGAGACAGAATATTGACAATTAATGAGGAAAAGGTTACTGGAATAGGTATTGCTACAACTGGCGTTCGTAAACGGCTAATGGGAGCGAAAGGCACTAAAGTAGACATTACAGTATATAGAAAAGGAGAACGTGATCTCCTTGATTTTACAATTATACGTGATAAAATACCGATATACAGTCTTGATGCCTCTTATATGCTGGATAAAGAAACGGGATATATCAAACTGAATAAATTTGCTGCAACAACTGAAAAGGAGTTTTCAGATGCAGTTTCAGTTTTAAAGAAGAGCAATATGAAAAATATGGTTCTTGATTTGCGGGGTAATGGTGGAGGTTATATGCTTGCTGCGACTGCTTTAGCTGATAAGTTTTTCTCTGATCAGAAACTGTTGGTTTATCTTTCAGGGAGGAAAACACCAAGACAGGACTATAAATCATCAGGTGCAGGGAGCTTGTCATTAGCAAGAGTTGTTGTTCTGACTGATGAACAATCGGCCTCAGCCAGTGAGATACTGGCAGGAGCTTTGCAGGATTGGGACAGGGGAGTTATCATGGGTAGAAGAACTTTTGGTAAAGGATTGGTGCAGAATGGATGGTATCTTACTGATGGCTCAATGATAAGACTTACAATAGCACGTTACTATACACCTTCGGGCAGGTTAATACAGAGCCCATATAATGAGGGCTATGATAAATACATGCAGAATTTTTTTAAAAGATTCACTGATGGCGAAATGATGACAGCTGATAGTATTCATTTTCCTGATTCTCTTAAGTATAAAACATTGATTAGCAATAGGGTAGTTTATGGCGGAGGCGGCATCATGCCTGATGTATTTGTTGCAGCTGATACTTCAAATAACACAACATACTTTAGAAAACTTTTTGGTAAAAATGTCCTTAATTCCTTTACTCTTGAATATTATGATAAAAACAGAGATAACCTTAAATCGCAATATAAATCTTTTGAAGATTTTAAAACCAGGTTCCAGTTTAGTTCTGACGATATAAAGATTTTAATTGCAAAAGGAGAAGAGGAGGGAGTTAAATATAATGAAGAGCAATTCATCAAATCGAAGGATGAGATGTTATTGATACTAAAAGGACTTATAGCATCTAATATGTGGAAAATAAGTAATTATTTTCAGATTATTAATGTTAATGATAAAGTTATTGATAAAGCACTGGAAGTTATTTCAGACGAGAGTAGCTATTCCACAATACTTGGATACCAGTAAGGGGATCAAAAATATCGGGTTACAACTCTCATGATTGATGCAATTTTCAAAAGCAATTGAAATAATATTTTACTAATGAAATTTGTTGCAAAAACTCTTTATGGGCTGGAGAAAGTTCTTTCGGAGGAGCTAATAGAACTGGGTGCTGTAGATGTTAAGGTTGTTAACCGCGCAGTTTTGTTTAAAGGTGATAAGAGTCTTCTTTACAGGGTGAATTACTGTGCAAGAACTGCATTATCTGTATTGATGCCTGTAGCAGATTTCAGGATCAGGTCAAAAGATGATCTGTATAACGGTAGCTCGAAAGTAGAATGGGATAGGTATCTGGACTGTGATGATACATTTTCTATTGTTCCGGTAATTAATTCATCACATTTTAGTCATACAGGATATGCCGGGCTTATCCTAAAGGATGCTATTGCCGATTATTTCAGGAGAAAGTCAGGGAGACGCCCTTCAGTTGATACCCTTGATCCAACTATCCTTATCAATCTTCATATTAGTAATGACCTCGTAACCATATCTGTCGATTCATCCGTAATCCCTTTGTTCAAACGCGGTTACAGGCAAGAACAAGCAGCTGCCCCGCTTAATGAAGTACTGGCAGCCGGGATATTGCTTCTGTCAGGATGGCGGGCATCTACGACTTTGACTGATCCGATGTGTGGCTCAGGTACAATACCTATTGAAGCAGGATTGATTGCCTGTAAAGTTCCTCCGGGAAAATTCAGGCAGTTTTTTGGATTTCAGCGATGGAAAGATTTTGATCAGAATATATTTGACAAGATCAAAGCCGAATGTGACAGCTTTATTATTCCTTCTCCTGTTAAGATATTTGGCAATGATATCTCAGATGTAGCAATTCAACAGTCAAAAGCTAATGTTGCAAGAGCCGGGTTAAATGATTTTGTAAAAATTGATATGTCTGACTTCAGGTATCTTAAAACCATCGATGAACATGGTTGGGTGTTTATTAATCCTCCTTACGGACAAAGACTTCAGCCTGATGATACTGATTTGCTTTACAGTATGATAGGTACAACTTTGAAACACAATTTCCCTGGAACAACAGCATGGCTGATAACTTCAAATATAGAATCTCTGAAAAAAATTGGATTAAAACCTAAGGAAAAACATACTCTTTTTAACGGTGCTTTGGAATGTATTCTCCTGAAATATGAAATGTATCATGGAACTAAGAAAAAGGTTAATAATTGAGATCATCATAAATGTGACGTTTATCACGCCTATGGATTACTTTAATCAAAAAATATAGTAATATTTTAAAAACCGGAAAGTGGACAAGTTATAATTTGGTAACTTCATATTTTTATTATATTTGTTATCGTAAAAAACATGATCATATCTAAAATGAAGCTTAAATGAGCTTTAATATAGACAATTATTATTCAGTTCAATCAGATGGGGATGTTATCTTTTTTCATAAGGGTAATGTTGATTCGGATGTTATCAATCATGTACTTGATACAGTTGAGGACAAGATGGTTGAGATTGATGAGCAGTCTAAGCTGAGGAAAAAGGTCTATAATGTTCTTGTTGAAAGTCTTCAGAATCTATACCATCATGTTGACAGAGTTCCTGAGGATTTTGAAGATCAGACTTCTGAGAAGTTTGGTTTACTTGTAGTTAAGAGAGTGAAAAATGGGTATAAAATCATTACAGGCAACTTTGTGCAAGCTGAAAACATTGAAAAGCTTGAAGAAAAGATAAAGCGTATTAACCGTTCAAGCCATGAGGAGATAAAAGAGCTGTATAAGTTCATATTGAACCATCAAAGGATATCAGCAAAAGGAGGAGGAGGCCTTGGTCTTGTTGATATTGCCAGAAAGACCGGTAATAAACTTGAATATGCATTTAAGAAATATAATGAAAAATACTCTTTTTTCTATCTTAATATTTTGGTGAACGAGAAAAATTAAATAATTTTTTAAATATTAAAAATATGGAACCGATCATCATCGAAGGAACCCCAAAAACTCCAGCGGTCAAATTTGACTCAGCGGAAGGTATCTTTGAAATCAAAGGACGTTCTATTCCTGAAAACTCAGTTGAATTCTACAAACCTTTAGTAGACTGGCTAGACAGTTATAAAGAGGCTCCTCTGATAAAAACAGTCGTAGATATACGCCTGGAATATTTTAATACCAGCTCCTCAAAATGTATCCTTGATGTTTTTAAAAAACTCGAGGCGATACATAAGGCTAAAAATGAGGTTGAAGTGAACTGGTATTATGAGGAAGATGATGAGGATATGCTGGAGGCAGGAGAAGATTATGAGTCAATAATCAGAGTCCCGTTTAAAATGATTGAGATTGTAGAATAATTAATTGATTTTACTTATTAAATATCGGATAGGTCGTTCCAAAAACTAAAGAGGCTGTCTCTTCTGAGGCAGCCTCTTATATTGTAGCCTAATAATATCTATTCTGAACCTATCATCTTCTTCCCAATCACTACCTCTCCGGAATCAAGAGCTTTCTTAAGAAGCCTGAAATATAGAACAAGATAGAGCAAGATGGTCATTATCCACAGCACAATCACATTTACAATATAGGTATCAACTTTTACTCCGAATATATTTTTTGTAGGGGAGTAGAAATGAGCTTTAATAAATTTGAAGGATGGATCCATATAGATAGGTTCCAGTTTCTGAATTATCTCATTATTGAATTCAATAGTCTTAACTGTCTCATTTTTATTTGTCACAAACTCTTCAAGTGACTCGTTGGCATATCTATCCCTGAGCTTCAGAAAAGCCTTACTGTCTTCTGCTTGTAGTTTTGTAATAATAGCATCTTTTTGGTCTTTTGCACTATTATAGTAAGCAATATAATATTTTCTCAGTGATTCTACATAATCAAGCGCAGCATTTACTATTTCCCGGGTTATTTTATCGAGAGTCAGATATTCGGTATATTTAAACTCAATATCAGGTGTTAATAATTTCTCTTTTTTGAATTCATTGTAAACGACGAGTAACTTGTCATTAAACTCATGACTTCTGGTGCCTTTGCTCAACTCGCTGAGAATATTATCCAGTTTCCCTTTTATCTCAACATTCCAGTAATCTTTTTTAAACTTTGCCTTGCTCATTGCTTTGTTGTACATATAGAACTTGCTTTCATATTTATTATCTATGAACTGCTTAACAGCCAGAGCTTCATATCCCCATCGAGCAGTTATAAACTCTCCATAGAAAGGAATGGCAACAGGAGAAGAGATATTCGGATTGAGTTTTTCGAACTTAACCATTATACCACTCAGTATAATCTGTGGTATAACCAGGAAAGGGATAAGGATGTAGATAGTTACTACTGCCTTGAAACTGTCAGATATAACAAGACCTAACATATTGGCTCCTGCCCAGCAAGAGAAGAGTACCAGCCAGTATTCAAACATCATACCCCTGATGCCTGTGATACTGTTACCAATAAGTACAAAAGTGAATGCCTGAATTGCAGATATAGCAAACTGGACAAGCACTTTTGACATCAGATAACTGTTCCAGCTGAGGTTGAGGAAAGCCTCTCTCTTAAGAATTTTTCTATCCTTAATTATCTCTTCAGCACTCACTGTCAGCCCCATGAAGATGCCAACAATCACTGACATAAAGATGTAAACAGGGAGGTTGCTGTTTTCATAAAGAGTATAATGGGCATCCTTAACACTCTCATTAAAATACCTGATTAGGAAGGCAAGAAAAAATGCAAGAACAGGAGCCTCTATTAGTGTAATTAGAAGATATTGAGTATCTGCTACCTTTGAGAGGATATCACGTTTAGTAAAAACTACAAACTGTTTAAGTCTATTTGGAGTTTTAAAATTGATCTCAGGGATGGAAGTTCCGCGCTCCAGTTTGTGATCCTTTGTTTCTGTTTTGTAATGATTACTCCAGTCTGCAGGGGAAATCCTTCGTGTATCGGTTGGTTGACCATTCTCAGTAAATACCTTGGTTTCTACAATATTGAATATCTGTTCAGGATTCACATTACCACAAACATAACATTCACTTTCATTGTAATTAGCTTGTTCAATTTTTCTTTTGAAATACTCAATTGAGTCAACAGGATTGCCATTATAAATAAGGTATCCTCCAGTATCAAGTATTATGAGTTTATCAAACATCTTAAAGATATCGGATGATGGCTGGTGAATAACGATAAAGAGAAGTTTTCCTTTTCGTGCCAGTTCCTTCAAAAGATCAAGGATGTTTTCAGAGTCACGTGATGAAAGACCTGATGTAGGTTCATCGAGGAACATAATAGCTGGTTCCCTGATAAGCTCAAGAGAGATATTAAGTCTCTTTCTTTGTCCTCCGCTGATCTTCTTATTTAGCGGACTGCCAACTTTCATATCCCTTATTTCGTAAAGTCCAAGATTTTTAAGAACACTATAGACTCTGTTGACAATCTCTTCTTCAGTCAAATTGTCAAAGCAGAGTTTGGCATTGTAATAAAGATTTTCAAAAACAGTAAGCTCTTCTATAAGTAGGTCATCCTGAGAGACATATCCGATAAGCCCCTTAACTTTATCTTTGTCCTTATGAATGCTTGCACCATTTATCAGCACTTCACCATCATCTGGATTATTAGTACCATTTAATACACTGAGGAGAGTTGATTTTCCAGCTCCGCTTGCACCCATAATGCCTACCATTCGGCCCGACTCCTCTTTGAAGCTCATATGATGGATTCCAACTTCGCCGCTTCTAAATCTATATTCCAGGTTGTTGACCTCATAAACAACTCTCGATGCCTCAAACTCCTCTTTCAGAAATTGCATGGTCACATCCCAGTAATAGATAGGTGTTATTTTATATCCCTTGATAGCTGAGCCCTGACTGAAAGGATAGACCTTATCGTCCTGGAGTAGCTGACCATTCATTGAAAGCTCGCCGGAACCTGTAAACCTTACAAAATACATTTTAACTGATGGCACAAAAAGCACCCATATATGTCCCTTTAGCAGCTCTTTAAATACATGTTTTGCTTCAGAAGTATTAAAATCTACAACGCCATTAATTGTAAGAAGATTAGGGGTGTTAGGAATATTGGTGAATGGATTAAGTACGAATCTTTCAATGAATTCATATTCATCTTCAGTAATATTTAATCCTTCAGCCAGAGTGCTGATAAAGCCTAATTCAAGCTGACTAACCTCTTGTCCACCTGATTTACAAAACTCAAGTACTTGTATAACAACAACTATTCTTTGTTCCTGATCTAGCTGACCCTGTTCGTTAATCTCATTGCAAAGTTTACGTATCCTGATTGCAATAGCCCCTTCACGTCTTTCAGCACTGCTCTTTTCCAGTTTTTTTCTGGCTTCATCATACTCATTATCATAAGTAGAAAGATATTTCTTAACCAGTTCCAGGTTCAGCAGACGCTTTAGAAATGCCTCAACGACACCTCTTCTTTCACTGTCATTGCTTTGAGGCTTGGCAATTATCGCAAACAGCTGCATCAGGGTTTCTAATATCTTCTCACTCATGGTTAATCACTTTAAAATTCAAGCTATGAAGTTATGAAAATAGTTATTTGGTATAAATATTCCTAATTATGTTTATTAACTTTAAAATGTTTTTCTAATGCTGTTTCGAAATACGGGTTTCTAATATTCTATTCTTTTCTTTATCTTTCTCTTCTTTTCCACAGAAAAGCCAAATTTACCAATTAACGAACCTGCCTCGTAATATTTTCCATGAGAATAGCATATTGGTACAGCATCATTCAACCTGAAAAGACCCGTTTCATGATCAATATATTTTTCATCAGCATTTACTGCAACTATTTCTGATATAAACATATGATGAGATCCTAGTTCTTTAATCTCCCTTACTATGCATTCAATATTTACCGGTGATTCTTCAATAAGCGGGGCTTTTACTATTGATGCTGCTACAGGAGTAAGACCCATTTCAGGGAACTTCTTAAATTGTTTTCCTGATTTAACACCACACCAATCGGTAGCATAAGCCAGTGACTTAGTAGTAAGATTGATCACATACTCTCCATTTCTCTTAATGATATTGTAGGAATGACGCTCTGGTCTGACAGAAATATAGCACATTGCCGGATCAGTGCATATTGTGCCTGTCCACGATATTGTTATAATATTAAACTCTTCGGCCACTGACCCGCAACTGACCATGACTGCAGGTAACGGATAAATCATTGTCCCTGGCTTCCAAATAATTTTACTCATCTCTTTCACATTTTGTTCCAAATATACTTTATATCCAATTAAGGCTAAACTATTCTGTATAAATCTAACACGTAAAGAGATTCTTTTTTAGTGTTGATAGAATGAGATAATTTTGCCAGTTTGATATAAACAGATAATAAGGGGGAAGATTTCCAATAACGATAATATTGTTATTGATGTAGATCGTTTAACCTTCAGTACTGCCATGAAGTAAATAAAACTTTAATTGAAAGATCTTTTGCATGTCTCCATGTCATCATAAATTTGGAATATTGTATGCAGATGGAGGATGTGAAATAGCTCCATAACCCTTGGCTCTGGATTTACAAACTTAAGAACTCCATAATTACTTTTTGCTGTTTTCATTACTGTGAGGAAACAGCCAAAGCCTGAACTATCAATATATTCAACTCCTTTTAAGTCAATTATCACTTTTGAATTGGACTTATCAAAGACTTTATTAATACCATCCCTGATCTCATCAGTAATCAGGGCGTTTATTTTATCTACTGTGAATGATATTATGTCTATTTTATCTGCTTTTTCAATATTTATCATTCAATTCTTGTTTAACTGTTTATTGACCAAATCTTCAAGCTCATTAACAGCTGCCTCAGTCTCCTCTTTGAATCTTTTTAAATATGATTCATATAATTCATGTTCCTTACCTTCTTTAGCTTGAAGTTCAAACGTCTTAAGCATCAGTGCCAAATCACTCATTCCCATAATAGCAACTGACGATTTAGCTTTATGAGCGAGAGATCCCATGGCAGAATAATTTTTATCTGCTAAATGGATTCTCATCTCATTATATATTTCAATAGACTGGTCTTTAAACATGATTACAATTTCGCGGATAATTTCGGGATCACCTCCTGAAACAGAGTCCAGATATTCCATGTTTATGAATCGATAGTCCATAATAGTCGGAGAAATAAAATATATTAATACGGTGCAAAGAATAAAAAACAAATATAATAATATTTTTTATCTGACGCGGGTCAGATTTTCATCATATTTATTATAGATGGGTTTTTAAATAAACGAAATAAATGCTACTTTTATGGTTATAAAAACCGGATATCATGCGACGTTATCTTCATTCTATAATTATTGTTATGCTTTTGTCTTCAGTAGCTTTAGAAGCACAGACAGATGTTTCTGTTCGCAAGAAAGATTTTAAAGTTGACAAGCCAGGATTTGAAAATGCATGGAAACATGTAAAAGATGGTGATTCGTATTATACTGAAAGAGGTATTTGGTACGGTAATGCATTTGATGAATATTTGCAGGCTTTAGTCTATTATAATTCAAATCCGGAATTAAATTATAAAACAGGTGTCTCAGCGCTCTTTTCAGATAATAGGGAGGAGGCAGCAGATTTCCTGTTAAAAGCTCATATACTTAAAAATGATGTTGCAGAAGATGTCCTTCTCCTTATAGGCCGTGCAATGCAATACTCTGGGCGATTTTCTGAAGCAATAGAAAATTATAATGCATACCTGAACTCCACTGTTAAGAAGTCAAAAGAGAATAGCTCTCTTACAAAGAAATATATTCAGGAATGTAATTTTGCTATGATTGTAACAAATGATACATTGAGAATCGGCATCAGTAATCTCGGAGCCAATATAAACTCAAACACAGATGATTATTCAGAGCTCTTTTCTGTTGATGGAAGAACAATGTATTTTGCTTCACGACGCAAACAGTTGAATTCCAGCAGTAGTTATTCCGATTCGAAATTTGATGAGAACATCCTTATTTCCAGACAGAATAACGGTTCATGGGGGTTGCCAGTTACAGCAGGTAAGAACCTTACAACAAAATATTGTGAAACGCCTCTTTTTATTAATTCAACAAACGACATACTTTATATTTATACTGGTTATGATAATGGTGGTGATATTAAAATGTCGGAAACTAAAAAAGGAGAATGGAAATCCCCTCAGTCGATTCCATTCAGAATAAATAGCGGGGGATCCGAGACCTCATTTTCTTTCAGTTCTTCAGGTAACGAGATATATTTTGTAACTGACAAAGGGAAAAACAACCTGGGCGGAAAGGATATATACTATATTAAAAAGCTTAATGAACGTAAATGGTCGAAACCTGAAAATGCCGGACCGATAATCAATTCTCCTTATGATGAGGAATCAGTAAGATTTTCCAGATCAGGCGATACCCTCTGGTTTAGTTCTAAAGGTCACAACTCAATAGGAGGTTTTGATATTTTTTATAGTGTAAGAAACAATGTTGGGGCATGGGATTCAGTTAAGAATTATGGTTATCCGGTCAACACCCCCTGGGATGAAATTTTTTATCATCCTTCAGTGGTAGACGACAGTACATTCTTTTTTGTGTCAAACCGTAGCGGTGGTCTGGGTGGCCTAGATATTTACCAGGGCAGTATTCTTCCGCCTGAACCGGTAGTGCCTGCTCCGGTAAAGCCTGATACTGTTATAATAAGGGATACTATAGTAGTTGTTAAAGAGATTGTCCCTGTCATTGAGCCGGAACCTGTTAAGGAACTTGCCTTCTATCTGATAGGTAAAATTAACGACTCGGAAACAGGTGAGCCGGTGATGGCAAAAATTGATATTATTGATATAAGCACGGATTCTATAGTTGCTACTACGGCGAGCTCTGATGAAAACGGAAGCTATAGGGTCAGACTTCCGGAAAAAAAATCATATATGGTTGATTTGCGTGCAACCGGATTTTTCCCGGACAGACAAAGCATTAGTATTCAGGATACCTATGTACAGGATTTTTATAGCCTTGATATTTCGCTGGTAAAGGTAAAGGTTGGAAAGAAGGTTGTCCTCAATAATATTTTATTCGAGACAGGTAAATCAATACTAACTTCCGGTTCATATGTGGAACTCAACCGCCTGTTTAATATCTTGCTGGATAATCCACAGATGAAAATCGAAATATCTGGTCATACCGATAAAACAGGAAGTGAAACCATTAATTTTAAACTTTCAGAAAACAGGGCGAAGGCTGTAGTTGATTATCTGGTTCAAATGGGTATCGAACGCTCGCGAATTGAATTCAGAGGCTATGGTTCTCTTCAGCCAATTGCTGATAATGCCACATCACAGGGACGGGCAGAAAACAGAAGGGTCGAATTTAAAATCCTTGAATTCTGATAATCGTCAGATTTTATTAGGAAAGTTTTTATTTGTTTTGCACCTAATCTCGTATTGATTTAAGTTATTGTCATTATATTAAAAACAAGATATTAATGAAGGATACTGTTTTTACAAAATTTCATCTGGAGGCTGGAGCTAAGATATTCCCATTTGCCGGGTACAATATGCCTGTTGAGTATTTCGGGATCACAGAAGAACACATTACCGTAAGGGAAAGAGTTGGCGTTTTCGACGTTTCACATATGGGAGAGTTTTGGGTTGCAGGACCTGCTGCTATGGGATTTCTGCAATATATAACCTCAAATGATGTATCATTCCTTATTGACGGGAAGATTCAGTATTCATGTTTTCCGAATGGGAAAGGGGGTATTGTTGATGATCTGCTTGTTTATAGGTACAATCAGGAAAAATATCTGCTTGTTGTAAATGCTGCAAATATTGAAAAGGACTGGAATTGGTGTGTTAAAAATGCAGAACAGTTTGGTCTGGAACCAGGGAAAGATCTAATTAATGCATCAGGCGACCTTTCACAGCTTGCCATACAGGGGCCATTGGCTCTGAAAGCGATGCAAAAGCTAACTGAGACTCCTGTGGTTGATATGGAATATTATACTTTCAGAGAGATAGAATTTGCTGGTATCAGAAATGTGATATTCTCAACAACAGGGTATACAGGTGAAGGTGGCTGTGAGATTTATGTTAAAAATGAGGATGGACCAAAACTCTGGAAAGCTGTTTTTGAAGCAGGTATGGAGTTCGATATAAGGCCTATTGGCCTGGGAGCCAGGGATACTTTACGTCTTGAAATGGGTTATTGCCTTTACGGAAATGATATTAATGATCAGACCTCACCGATTGAAGCAGGTTTGGGATGGATCACTAAAATTACAAATGAAAAAGTTTTCATTGATAAGGAGTTGTTGTTGAAGCAGAAAGAGGATGGAGTTGATAAAAGGCTTAAAGGGTTTGTGATGATCGATAGAGGAATACCACGACAGCATTATGAAGTTGTTAATGCTAATGGGGAGATTATAGGTGAAGTAACATCAGGAACTATGTCGCCAATGATGAAACAGGGAATTGGAATGGCGTATATCAGTAGAGGCTACTGGAAGAGTGACACAGAAATTTTTATCCGAATAAGGAATAAAGATCTTAAAGCAAAAATTGTAAGCCTGCCTATCTATAATAAAAATGGAAAGTACTAAAAAAAACCTTTTCGTATTTTTTTAAACGCCTAGATCCCAGTTTGGTCTTCTTGCTTTAGTCGCAATAAAACGAATTACATATAGGTGCTAAGGCACAAATTAATGCAAAGGAAAAATATCTTATATGGGTAAAAGAATACTGGAAACATGCTTTTCACCTGCTCTGTATGAACCGGATGCACATAATAACTCAATAGTGGTGATCATAGATATACTGCGTGCATCGTCTGCCATATGCACGGCTTTCGCAAATGGAGCAGCTACAATCATGCCAGTTGCGGATCTGTCTGAAGCAAAAGTTTACAAATCGAGGGGTTACCTTGTTGCAGCTGAGCGTGACGGGTATGTTCTCGATTTTGCTGATTTTGGCAACTCTCCATTTAATTTCACCAGAGAGAAGGTAGAAGGCAAATCTATTGTTTACAGTACAACAAATGGTACCGGAATAATAAATCTTTCCTCTTCAGCCTATATGACAGTGGTAGGATCATTCCTTAATATTGGGGCACTTACCAAATGGCTGATTAGCCAGGAGAGGAATGTATTGTTATTTTGTGCAGGATGGAAGAACAGGTTCAATATTGAAGATACAGTATGTGCAGGAGCAATAGCAAAAAGGCTTATGGTAAGTAATTTTTACTCAACTATTTGTGATTCAACTTATGCTTCTATCGATCTTTGGTCTTTGGCCAGTCCTAACCTCCATGACTATATTGAAAAGGCTGCGCAAAGAACAAGGTTAAAAGATAAAAAACTGGATGACTGTATTGATTTCTGTCTTACCGAAGATTTTACTGAAAAGATACCTGTTATTAAAAACGGGATTCTTGTTGATAATATTTTATAAACATATCGAATTGCTGTTAATCATTTAACACCAGGAGCGATTATTTATATATTTTTGTAAAAATAACAAATTCGAATTTTTCAACTATAAATTGTAATATACATATCATGAAAAAACACAATTTTTATGCAGGGCCTTCAATTCTTCCTCAATATACAATTGATAAGTCAATTGAAGGAATAAAAGATTTTGCAGGATCAGGATTATCTGTTCTTGAGATTTCCCATCGCAGCAAGGAATTTATTGCTTGCATGAATGATACAGTTGCATTATTTAAGGAATTACTCGAAATACCTTCTGGTTATCACGTTTTGTTTTTAGGTGGTGGTGCCAGTTTGCAATTTGCTATGATACCGATGAACATGATGAATAATAAAGCAGCTTATCTAAATACAGGCCAATGGTCAAGTAAAGCAATTAAAGAGGCCAAATTCTTTGGTGAAGTAGTAGAGGTAGCATCATCAAAAGATAAAATATTTAATTACATACCAAAAAATTATTCAATCCCATCTGATGCTGATTATTTCCATATCACTACTAATAATACAATATATGGAACGGAGATAAAGAAGGATATAGATATAAAAATACCACTTGTTGCAGATATGTCTTCTGACATCTTCAGCCGGCCGGTGGATATTTCAAAGTATTCTATTATTTATGGTGGAGCACAGAAAAATCTTGCCCCTGCAGGTGTTGCATTCATTATAATAAAAGAGGATGCTCTTGGTAAAGTTACACGTCCAATTCCCTCGATGCTCGACTATAAAGTGCATATAGCAGGAGAGTCTATGTTTAACACCCCTCCTGTATTTGCAGTTTTTGCCGCCCAACAGACTCTGAAATGGCTTAAAGAGCTTGGCGGAGTTAAAGCAATACAGAAAATTAACATTGAAAAAGCAAAAATTCTTTATGATGAAATTGACAGGAACAAATTATTTATTCCTACAATTGCTGACCCTGAAGACAGATCTTTAATGAATATCTGCTTTGTAATGGCCGAAGAGTACAAAGAACTGGAAACCCCATTTGCAGAGTTTGCTAAATCTAAAGGATTACTTGGGATTGGTGGTCACCGCTCAGTAGGCGGATTCCGTGCTTCAACCTATAACGCGCTGCCTAGAGAAAGTGTCGAAGCTTTAATAAGTGCAATGAAAGAGTTCGAATTAAAGAATTAAGTAATTATTATATTAAAGACTGCCATGTTTAGTGCAGTTAGTAATTTTTTTAAACCATTAATATGAAAATCCTTATTGCAACAGAAAAAGCTTTTTCCCTGGGTGCTGTTACGCAGATTCGTCAGGTAGTAGATGCTGCAGATTATAAACTTGCATTACTGGAAAATTATAAGAATATTTCAGAATTGCTTTCTGCTGTGTCAGATGCTGATGCTCTTATCGTTCGGAGTGATAAAGTGACATCAGAGGTTCTCGATGCCGCAAAGAATCTTAAGATTGTTGTAAGAGCAGGTGCTGGTTATGATAACATTGACCTGGCTGCATGCACTGCGAAAAATGTGGTAGCAATGAATACCCCTGGACAAAACTCAAATGCAGTTGCAGAACTGGCATTTGAAATGATGCTTTATCAGGCACGTGTTGGCTTCAGTGGTAAGTCGGGAAGTGAACTAAGAGGAAAAGCAATAGGAATACATGCATTTGGAAATGTAGGGAAATATGTTGCGGAGATAGCAAAAGGATTCGGAATGGATATTTATGCTTATGATCCATTTATTAATGATGATGAAATTAAAAGCAGGGGTGTTAAACTTTGCAGAACCATGGAAGAATTATATTCGAAATGTCAGTATGTATCTTTGCATGTGCCTGCAAATGATAAAACCAGAAAATCGATCGGTTATGATCTGTTAAATAGAATGCCCAGAGAGGCAGTGCTTGTTAATACAGCAAGAAAAGAGGTGATTGATGAGCAAGGTCTTCTAAAGATTTTTGCGGAGCGTCAAGGCTTTGTATACCTTTCCGATGTTGAGCCCGACTGTAAAGAGGTATTTGAGGAAAAGTATAAAGGCAGATTTATTTTCACCGCAAAAAAAATGGGAGCACAGACAGAGGAGGCTAATATTAATGCCGGTGTTGCAGCTGCAAGGCAGATAGTAGATTACTTAAAAACAGGAAACGAGAAATTTAAAGTTAACAAGTAAGTACTCTTAATAATACAAAATAGATGGCAGTTGTTAAACCTTTCAGGGGATTAAGACCTCCTGATGATATAGTAAAAGACCTGGCCTGTTTGCCGTATGATGTAATGAATGAAGCGGAGGCCAGGACAATGGCAGAAGGGAAAGAATGTTCTTTGCTTCATATTACCAGATCAGAGATAGATTTCCCAGCAGGTACCGATACTCATTCAGAATCAGTATATAATAAATCGGTCGAAAACTTCAGTAAATGGCAGAAAAAGGGCTGGTTAGTACAGGATGAAAAGCCAGGCTTTTATATCTATGCCCAAACAATGCAGGGGCACACTCAGTATGGAATTGTTGGATGCGCATCTGTTGACGATTATCATAATGGTATAATAAAAAAACATGAACTTACCCGGCCTGATAAAGAACAGGACCGTATGGTGCATGTTCGGGTAAACAATGCAAACATTGAACCTGTATTTTTTACTTATCCTGCAGTTAAAGAGATTGATGATATTGTAAATAAGATAATTGCCTCAGAGAAGCCGGAATATGATTTTGTGGCTGAAGATGGTATTGGTCACCATTTCTGGTTAATTAATAATCCGGAAACGAACCGACTCATTGAGAAGCTGTTTGCAGAAAAGGTTCCTTATACATATGTTGCTGATGGTCATCACAGAACTGCTGCAGCGGCCCTGGTTGGCAAAGAAAAGCAGGAAGATAATCCTTTACATAATGGTTTCGAGGAATATAATTTTTTTCTGGCTGTTCATTTTCCTGATAATCAATTAAGAATCATCGATTATAACAGAACAATAAAGGATCTTAATGGTCTTTCTTCGAAGGAGCTTATTGCTGAACTTGGAGAGGGATTTATTATTGAGGAAAAGGGAAGTAAAACATATAAGCCGGAAAAGCTGCATAACTTCTCAATGTATCTTGATGGGAAATGGTATAGCCTTAATGCGAAAGATGGTACTTTCGATGATAGTGACCCTATGGGTGTTCTTGATGTAACAATACTGACGAATCAGATTCTTAATCCTATTCTGGATATACAAGATCTTAGAAGATCAAAGAGAATTGATTTTATTGGTGGAATACGGGGATTAGAAGAGCTGAAGAAGAGGGTTGATAGTGGCGAAATGAAAGTTGCATTCGCTCTTTATCCGGTTTCAATGAATCAACTGATTAATATTGCTGACTCAGGAAATATTATGCCTCCAAAGACAACATGGTTTGAACCAAAACTGAGAAGCGGACTGGTAATTCATCTCCTGAGCTAGTAACAAATATTAACTCTCGATAACCTCTATGGAAAGCTATTTGTCTTTCTGAAACAAAAAAAATGAGATTACGCAGGGGAACACAGAGTTTCTCATAGAAATAATTCTGGAAATCCTTCTGTTAGACATCCTATTTTTCTATTTTTGCTATATCTTCAAATAAAACTATGTCTGATTTAGCAGCAAATATTACTTTACTTAAAAGCCAGATCCCATCTTCTGTCAAATTAGTTGCAGTATCTAAAACAAAGCCGGTAAGTGATATCCTGAAAGCTTATGATGCCGGACAGAGATTATTTGGTGAAAACAGAGTACAGGAATTGTTGAATAAGAAAGTTATTCTCCCTAATGATATTGAATGGCACCTGATAGGTCATCTTCAAAGCAATAAAGTAAAGCAAGTAGTTCCATTTATAAGTATGATTCAATCTGTTGATACTTTCAAGCTATTAGAAATCATTAATTCGGAGGCTTTAAAAATATCCAGAGTTGTTGATTGCCTCCTCCAGATACATATTGCCAGGGAAGAGACAAAATTTGGATTCAACATGAAAGAGCTGGATGATTTAATCGAATCCCAGGAATATTTGAATATGAAAAATGTAAGGATATGTGGTGTGATGGGAATGGCTACTTTTACATCTGACACAGGGCAGGTCAGAAAAGAATTCAGTTATCTTGTCGATTGTTTTAAATATCTTAAAAACAGACACTTCGGCGATACCTATCATTTTATTGAGATTTCCATGGGTATGTCGGACGATTATAAAATTGCTATAGAAGAAGGTGGTACGATAGTAAGGATTGGAAGCCTTATTTTCGGAGAAAGGAATTAAGATTAATGATTATTTAAAATGGAAAAACTTACTACAAAATATCTGGGCTTGACTTTAAAGAGTCCACTTATTGTTAGCAGTAGCAGACTTACCTCAACTATTGAACATCTGAAAGAAGCTGAAGAGAGCGGAGCTGGAGCTGTAGTGTTAAAATCACTTTTTGAAGAACAGATCAATCACCATATCAGGTCATTGTCAGTCTCTTCAGACTATCCTGAAGCTGATGATTATATAGCATACTATACCAAGTCAAATTCAGTCAATGAATATCTTAAACTGATAAAAGACGCAAAAAAAAGTATCGGAATACCTGTCATTCCCAGTATAAACTGTTTCTCAGCTAAGGGCTGGACTGATTTTGCCCGGAATATTGCTGAATCAGGTGCTGATGCGATTGAGATCAATGTTTTCTTTATGCCACTCGACAGAAAAAGATCATCATCTGATTCAGAAAAAATCTATTTTGAGCTAATAGAAAAACTGAAGGCCACCATCTCTATTCCCATAGCATTAAAGATCGGGTATAAGTTCTCCAATATTTTGTATATGATAGACCAGTTTTATATGCGGGGGATTGAAGGTGTAGTAATGTTTAACAGGTTTTATGAACCTGATATTGATGTGAACAAAATGGAAATAGTTCCGGCATCTGTCTTCAGCAATTCAAGTGAAAGGCGTTATGTGCTACGATGGATTGCTATGGCCAGTGCCCAGGATATTAACATTGACATTTCAGCATCAACCGGAGTGCATAGCGGAGACGATGCTATCAGATATCTGCTTGCCGGAGCTGCTACAGTTCAGGTCTGTTCAGTGTTATACCAGAAAGGGATACCGTTTTTAAATACAATTAACCAGAATATAAGTGAATGGATGGATAAGAATAGTTTTAAAAGTATTAATGATTTCAGGGGTAAACTTAACTGGAAAAACTATGAAAAACCTGCGGTTTTTGAAAGAACCCAGTTCATGAAGTATTTTTCTTCCGTTGATTAGCATATGAAATACTAACCAATGAACTGTTATCTTCCAAGGATTGATAATAACTCCATAGTAAGCGGTTTCTTTTCATCTGTTTGTGACAGGGGGCTTTCTTTAATAATTTTGATTATCTCATTTTTTCCTGCAAGACTTAACTCAGTAGCAGAGTCTTCAATAACTGTAAGACATTCAATAGCAGTTACATAATCGCCTTTTAGAAAAATTTTAGCAAAATCGAGAGAGTAATCAAAATAGTTGAGTCCTGATTGCCAGCATGAAGAGACTAACATACTGATTGTGTTAGCATTCCACTGTTTCCTGATCTCGTTTATAACCTCTGCTCTAACAGAAGGATCCTTCAGATCATTCATAAACTCTTCTATAGTTTTTCTGATCGGAAAATCATCAGTTTTATTATAAAATGAGGTTATCAAACCTATTGTACCTTCAAAAGGCTGCTTTTCACGAAGCAATTGAATAGCTTCAGAAATAAGAGAATAATTTTTTGTATTGAGTAGTGAGGCAAGGTTTTTAAGCTTCTTGTCTGATTTGATCATTTTGAACTTATTTCGTGCAAAGTTAGAAATATCATCAAATACTTAAAGCTGTTTTTGAAAAATAAAAATAAAATACTAATTTAGTCGGATATTACGTTTGACACTTAAATATTTAAATCATGATTAGAAAATGTGGAATTAGTTCAGGCATTTTGATGGTAGTTTTATTGGTTACCAGTATGCTAGTTGGCTGCAAGTCGGGCGGTAAAAAAGCAGCTAATGACGACATTACTATAAATGTTCCAAAAGATAATACTGCTGCGGTTGAAGATATCAAGCAGGCAGAAAAAATCTTTAATGCTTTGCCGTCTCCGCTTGAATCAGCTATGCTTATTAAATCTGCCGGAGCAAGGTTTGAGAATTCTCTGTTAAACCCGGTTGGAAATGTAAACAGTTATGTAACAAATAAAAGCATGGCACTTAACCTGGGTATATATACCTGTGATTTAAGTTTTGCCAGCTTATATGAGCAAACACAGCTAATTATTGATTACATGAATGCTGCCAAGAAGATGGCTGATGGACTAGGTATCCTTAAAGCAATCGAACAGGAAAGTATTGACAGGCTAGAGGAGAATATTAATAACACAGAGGTCATAATGGAAATTGTAAGTGAAACCTTTATGAACTCTAATTCATATCTTGAGGATAATGGTCAGCCTGCTGTTGCCGCAATGGTACTTGTTGGAGGCTGGTTTGAGGGATTGTACATCTCTACTCAACTTGTTGATATGGAAGATTTTAATGGAAATAAACTGGTTGGCAGGATTATCGATCAGAAACTTTCTATTGGAATACTCCTGAGCCTTCTTGAAAGCAGCAAGGGTAACCCGGCCGTTGATGAACTTATGTTGCAGGTTGACAAGCTAAAAGTTGTTTTTGATAAAATTTCAATATCAACATCACCTATTAGACCTGAGTATGATAAGGAATCAAACAGCACAATCCTGAAGTCAGAGGTTAAGACAGATATGACACCAGCTGTTTTCAAAGAACTTGCCAAAACTGTAGCAGAGATAAGAAGTACATTCGTAAAATAACTAAAGCTATGAGAATATTAAGAATAATTCCGATCCTTGTATTGTTTATTTTTGGCACTTCTCTCAATGTGGATGCTCAATGCAAGGCGTTCGCTAAAAAGGGCTGTTTACCTGAACTGGGATCATATACCCATGACGGTAATTATCATGCTGCAGTGCTCGTTGAAGGTGAAGAGGCTGAATTATACAAGACATTTTACTCCGATATGGAATATAGAGTCGCCATTAGCGGAGAAGATAAGCTACCTGATGTTGAATTTAAGGTTCTTGATTCGAATAAGAATGTTCTTTATTCAAATAAAGATGCAGAATATGCCAAAACATGGGATTTCAAGCTCCAGTCAAGCCAGCAGCTTAAGCTGGTAGTTAAAGTATCCACCTTTAACCAATCAGGTGATATCCCGGCTAGTGGCTGTGTTGCAATTATGTTTGGATTTAAAATGAAAAAATAGAAATTTGTTATATCATTTAATATGCAGGGACGAGTCGCATCCCGACCCTGCATATTTATAATAATTTTGCAGACAGGTATTTCCCGGTATAGGATTCCTTACATTTTACAAGCTCTTCTGGTCTGCCTTCAAAAACAACATTACCTCCATCTTCACCACCTTCAGGACCGAGGTCAATAACCCAGTCGGAACTCTTAATTACCTCCTGATTATGCTCTATAAGGATCGCAGAATGGCCATGATCAACAAGGGCATTTATTGATTTAAGCAATTTGTTAATGTCATGAAAATGCAAGCCCGTAGTTGGTTCATCGAATATGAACAATATATGTCCGTTACCTCGTTCCTGACTCAGAAAATAGGCCAATTTTACTCTTTGGCTTTCACCTCCGGAGAGAGTACTTGATGACTGTCCCATTTTGATATACCCCAGACCAACATCTGAAAGAGGCTTAAGTTTCTGAACAATTCGTTTCTCATTCTTCCCAGGATGTGAATTGAAAAAGTTAATTGCATCATCAATTGTCATTTCCAACATATCATAAATATTCTTACCATGATACTTAACTTCAAGAATATCTTTTCGAAACCTCATTCCTTTGCAGTTATCGCAAGTTAATTCCACATCAGCCATAAATTGCATTTCAACTCTTATTACCCCTTCTCCCTGACACTCTTCACATCGGCCACCTTCAATATTAAATGAAAAATGAGATGCTTTGTAATTATTCTGGACAGAAGCTTGCAGCTCAGAATAGAGTCTGCGAATCTCATCATACGCTTTTAGATAGGTTACTGGATTTGACCGGCTAGACTTTCCTATTGGATTTTGATCAACCAGCTCAATCCCTGTTAGCCCCGTAACATCTCCGGAAATATTTCTGTACTGACCTGGCTTAAGGTTGTTTCCATTAATTTTATTTGAGAGGGCTTTATATAAAATATCTGATACGAGGCTTGATTTTCCTGACCCACTTACCCCTGTAACAGCAGTAATAGTATGTAGAGGGAATTTTACATCGATACTTTTCAGGTTATTTTCCCTTGCTCCGCTGACTTCAATATAACTGTTCCATTTTCTTCTTGCTTTCGGTACAGGTACTAATAACCGTCCGCTTAGGTAGTCTGCCGTAAGTGATTGATTTGCAGAAGAGAGATCAAGACTTCCCTGATATACCACCGCTCCACCAAGTCTGCCAGCCTCAGGACCCATATCAATTATCTCATCGGCAGCCCTTATAATTTCTTCCTCATGTTCAACAACAATAACTGAATTGCCAAGATCTCGGAGTTCTTTAAGTACCTTTATTAACAGATTTGTATCGCGTGGATGGAGGCCTATGCTCGGTTCATCAAGAATATACATTGAGCCAACCAGATTGCTTCCAAGCGATGTTGAGAGATTTATTCTCTGCGATTCTCCTCCAGATAATGTCGAAGAGAGCCTGTTTAGAGTAAGATAGGGAAGACCGACATCAATCAGAAATTTCAGCCGGAAAGTTATCTCTTTAATTAATCTCTCAGCAATTATAGCATCTTCATTATTAAATTTGATTTCAGAAATCAGGTCATATAATTTGAAAACAGGTATTGAAACAAGATTCTGAATTGTTTTCCCAGCAACTTTAACATAACCAGCCTCTTTCCTTAAGCGGGAACCTTTACATTCGGGACATGTTGTTTTTCCACGGTATCGGCTTAATAACACCCTGTATTGTATTTTGTATTTCTTTTCCTCAAGATGTTTGAAGAACCGGGTTATCCCATAGAAATATTTATTTCCTTTCCAGAGTAGCTCTTTCTGCTCGTCTGTAAGTTGATGTATTGGTTTATGGATTGGAAAATTAAACGATTCAGCGTTAGCAATAAGTCTCTCTTTCCATTTTTTCATGGATTCCCCTTTCCAGCAGACAATAGCATCCTCATACACAGAAAGGTTCTTATTAGGTATCACAAGGTTTTCATCAATACCTATTATCTTGCTATATCCCTCACAAACCGGACATGCCCCGATAGGATTATTAAAGCTGAAAAGGTATTCTGTTGGCTCTTCAAACGTAATTCCATCCTCTTCAAACTTATTCGAAAAGCTCTCACGTTTACTCCCGTTTTCATCAAGTATAACCACCTGACAATATCCCTTCCCGGTTTGAAATGCTGTTTGTGCTGAGTCAGCAGCCCTGCTGAAATCATCTTCAGAATGACTTATTATTAGTCTGTCGACAACTACATTTATATGTTGTCCTGGTACATATCTGTCAGAAGAATTTATTTCATTAATCTTAATCACTTCACCCTCAGATTCAATCCGGGTAAATCCCTGCTTATTCAGGAATGAAAAATATTCAGATACTTTAATATTTTCAGGGATCTCTCCCGAAGAGGTAATGGCTACTTTTGTTCCTTCAGGCAGAGCAGCCAGAAAATCAACTAAATCATCGGCACTGTGTTTCTTAACCTCTTTATTTGAAACGGGGGAGTAGGTCCGTCCGATCCTGGCAAACAAAAGTCGCAGATAATCATATATTTCAGTCGATGTGCCCACAGTAGAACGAGGATTTCTCGAATTAACCTTCTGTTCAATTGCAATAGCAGGAGGAATACCGCTTATAAAATCGACCTCAGGTTTGTTCATCCTTCCTAAGAACTGACGGGCATATGAGGAAAGACTTTCAACATACCTTCTTTGTCCTTCTGCATAGATTGTGTCGAAAGCAAGAGATGATTTTCCGGAACCTGACACCCCGGTTATTACAACCAGTTTATTTCTTGGAATATTAAGACTGATATTTTTCAGATTATGTACTCTCGCCCCCTTGATTTCAATACTCCCCTGCATACCTGATCCTTTAGATTTTATGTTAAAATTCAGTTAAAAGCCAAAAGTAATACTTTCAAATTAAAAAAATTGTTTTCTTTGTATTACGAATAATAACCAAATAAAGGAGGACTGCCTATAGAATATCTCTACTCTTGTTAACTAAAAGAGTGAGTTATGGATAAAATGAGTTCCGATTATGAACTGATAATGAAGTTCATAGAAGGTGAGCAGTCGTGCTTTGAACAACTAATCCACCGTCATAAGAATAAAGTATTTGCTTATATAAATCTTTATATTCGCGATCAGGCTCTTGCCGAAGATATCTTTCAGGATACCTTTCTTAAGGTTATTCAGTCAGTTAAAGCAGGAAAGTACTATGATAACGGAAAATTCATATCATGGGTAATGCGTATAGCACATAATCTTATTATTGACCATTTCCGAAGGATTAAACAGATGAATACCCTTTCAAATGACAATTACGAATCTGATCTTTTTAATTCAAAAAGATTTGCAGAAGACAACATTGAAGATGATCTGATTAAGCAACAGATACAAAAAGATGTAAGAAAAATCATCAGTCAGTTGCCTGATGATCAGAGAGAAGTAGTTATTCTACGCCATTACTCAGACTTAAGTTTTAAGGAGATAGCCAATATAACAGATGTCAGCATCAATACAGCTTTGGGCCGGATGAGATATGCACTTATTAATATGAGAAAAATTATGGAGGAGAATAAAATCAGTCTGACTATTGACTGATAAATGGCATAACGGCACAACAGACTGCCCCGATCTATCGGGGGCGCAAAGGCATATTATGGAGCTATACAACTTTATAACTTTTTTAAACTCAATTAAATTATCTGTTTTAATAAAATAGGTGATAAATGATACAATAATATTTGTTCCAGGGCGTTTTCAAAGAAAATGAAAACATGAAGCCTATGGGATTAATTTCTACTCCTTTTCTTTCTTATCACAGTATTAAGACAAATGATATAGACCTTTATGAAGATGCATGGGGTTTGAATTTTCAATTTTGTGATGTGATTGAATTCCTCAGACAAATAGAACCTGTTCCGGGGAGACGTTTAACAAAGAGACTGATTGAAAAGATCAGAAAGCAGGATTAATAATCTTTATGAGCACAGGAAAAATTCTGTGCTTTTTTTTGGAAATATGAATTCAATATAATATCTTTGTGATATTAATATAATATCATATAAGATGAAACAAGAAATTTCAGTTAAACCCATTTCGGGTTACCTGGCACTGCTAATAGCATTTTTGTTCATTGGCGGTGCAATTGCCGGATTTGCTTTTGAGATAATCTGGCTGGGAGTTATTCTTACACTGCTGTTTATATTCACAATTATGGGATTAACAGTTGTAAACCCAAACGAATCCTGTGTAATGTTTTTGTTTGGTGCTTATAAAGGCACAATCAGAGAAAATGGATTCTTTTGGGTAAATCCTTTTTATAATAAAAGGAATATATCCCTAAGGGCCAGGAACTTTGATAGTGATCCAATTAAGGTAAACGACAAAATCGGGAATCCGATCAAGATCGGCTTCGTACTGGTTTGGAGAGTTGCCGAGACATATAAAGCTGTATTTGATGTAGATGATTATCAGCACTTTGTTTTGGTACAAAGTGATGCTGCCCTTCGTAAGCTAGCTGGCTTATATCCTTACGATAATTTTGAAGATCATGATGCTATTATAGCTCTCAGAAGTGGAGGAGAAGAGGTAAACGATGAGCTTGAGAGGGAGATAAGGGAAAGATTGAATATTGCCGGAATTGAAGTTATTGAGGCCAGGATAAATTATATTGCCTATGCTGAAGAGATTGCAAATGCTATGCTTAGAAGGCAACAGGCATCTGCAGTTGTATCAGCACGATTTAAAATTGTTGAAGGGGCGGTCTCAATGGTTCAGATGGCTCTTGAGCAACTGTCAGATAAACAGATCGTAGAGCTTGATGAAGATAAAAAAGCTGCTATGGTAAGCAACCTTATGGTTGTCCTTTGCGGTGACAAAGACGCTACACCAATAGTTAATACCGGGACATTACATTCATAAGATGAGTGATAAAAAACCATTTATTCTCAGGATTAATCCGGAGAAACTTAAGGCAATGGAGAAATGGGCTGCTGATGAATTTCGTAGCACAAATGGGCAAATTGAGTACATACTCGATCAGGCTCTTCGGAAATCGGGAAGGTGGAAACCAAAATTACAAGACAATAAAAACAACGTCAAATGAAACCAATTAAATATGTGTGCCCAAAGTGTGGTTCAAAAATTTGTACCACTAGTGAGATCCGTGCAATTGGAGATGTTCTGGATTTTCTAATTGGAACATAATTATTATCACTGGTTGATGAAATAGATAGAATGGCAGGCAGCAATGCCTGCCGTTTCTGTTCTCAACCTGCTTTGTCCCAGGTGAACAGGTTTAAAACCTTTATCACATGCAGCTTCTATTTCCTCCGGGGAAAAGTCTCCTTCTGGACCGATAAGGATAACAGCTTCATTGTCTTTGTGATAGATATCCGAAATTTTGCTCCTGGCCGGGTTCTCATTACAATGAGCTATCATCCGGTTTCCGTAACGTTCATCATTAATAAAATCATTAAAGAGGACAGGGTTATTAAGGATTGTCTTAACCGATTTTAAAGACTGCTTCATTGCAGAGACAATAATACTATCCACCCTGGCGGTTTTAATACTCTTCCTTTCACTGTTTCTGCTGATAAGAGGAGTAATCTCATCAAGACCGATTTCAACGCACTTCTCAACAAACCATTCAAAACGTTCTGGATTCTTTAATGGTGAGATAGCTATATGAAGCTTATAATTTCGTTTTTCAAAATTGTGGATCACCCCTGTAATAGATATTGCGCAGTTTCTTGAGTCGGGATTGTTGATTATTCCTTCATATAGATTTCCTTTCCCGTCAATTAGTCTTACACGGCTCCCCTTTTTCATCCTTAAGACCCTGATAATATGTTTCGACTCATTCTCATCAAGTGTATATGTATCTCCTGCAATATCAGGGGCATAAAATATTTGCATAGCAATCAGTTTTTACAAAAATAGGGAATTTGAGTTAACCTCAGTGTGACTTTGTGAAAACCTTTGTGTTTCTTCGTGGTTAATTTTTTTATCATAAAGAGTAGTACAAAGTCCAAAAAAAATTGGAAACATGAAAATAGGCCTTATCTCAGATACACATGGATGGATTCATCCCCGGCTTTTTGATCACTTTGCCGGATGTGATGAAATTTGGCATGCTGGTGACATTGGTAATATTGAAACGGTTGATATCCTTACTGCTTTCAAACCACTAAAAGCTGTGTTTGGCAATGTTGATGATGCACTGGTAAGAAGGGCTTATAAGGAGCATCTGGTTTTTAAGGTGGAAGAAACTAATGTATGGCTGACTCATATCGGAGGAGCTCCAGGACATTACGATCAGAGAGTCAGACCAGGTATATATGAAAGTCCTCCTGATCTTTTTATTTGCGGGCATTCCCATATAGCAAAGGTTATCTATGATAAAAAGGCCGGATTTTTATTTGTAAATCCTGGAGCAGCAGGATATAAAGGATTTCACAAATTTATGACGGCTATCAGATTTGAAATTGATGGAATGAGAATTCACGACATGGAATTAATTGAACTTGGAGAAAGGAGTAAGGCACCTATCTCATAACATCTTCTTCATCTATATTATCACTGGCCATTCTACGAAGGAAACGGCTAAGTCGGTCTTCAACAGCAATCATGTATGTATAAGGCACTCTTACGGAGGAATCAGGATGTTTTCTGTCGTTAAGTTTAATGTTTGCAATAAATGAGTTATAACTATTATTGCCTGCCTGAGTCATCAACACGCCTCTGAAATATGAGAAATAGTACCATGTTGATTCATCTGCTTTGAGATAGACATCAATCAAGTCGCCTGACCTTCTGCGCTGAATTTCAATATAACCGTCAACATAAACATTAATAGGTTGCGGACCAATGAACCCAATACCTATTTTACCTTTTGATATAAATGATGATGTGGCTTCATTCCAGTTTAGTGTTACATCATTAAGAAGCAGTTCGTAAGTGAACTCTTTTGGCAAGCTTCTTAAACTGCCAAACAGGTCCATCTCCTCTTTTATCTGTGTAGCAGCAGATATTCCAAGAAGATCTTTCATCCCTTTGTTGTTCAGATCGGTGTTAAGAATTACTGGCTTTAGTGAAGGCATCATTCTGATCTCGTCTGCCATTATCTTTAAAGCTTCCGCAGAGAAATGAAAATCAAGACCCATTATAGCCTCAATGCTGACTGTCCCGGAATCTATTGAATGGATAACTTTCCCAGCGCTTGTAAAATTAATCAGGCCATATTTCGCCCCGAAATTGAGATTTCCCTCGCCTGACAAGACGCAATAGTTTTTATCGAATGCAATCATATTACCTGATAAACTTTGATCGGCAATCTTTTCAAGCGAAGTAATCAGATATCTGCTTTTAGCTTTTTCGTAATATAGATACCCGGTTGAATTTATGAGAGGTACATCGGTCCATGATTTTTGCGCTGAGAGAAAGGCAGGATAGATATGAATAGAATCAGTGTTGATAAAAGAGCCTGAAAATACAAGATTATCGTTCATATCCCTTGGTTTGTCGCTAACCGGTATCATGACGTTTTCCGGATCGATTATAGATTTGAATTTGATGGAATAACTTGTAATTGCACTGCAGTTATGTTTAATACCTGCAGATCCTGTAAAGGAAAGAAGATTGGCTCTGGAAGAAAGTGTTACATCACCGGCATAAGAAAATGCAGGACTGAGCATGAAATTCTGAGCTATAGGAATGTAACCTCTGGCATTAGTAGTTAAGGTATCAACCTCCAACTCTGGAAAATTTATTTGCTGGATATCCTTGTTCTCATCAACATAATCATAAACAGCACTACCTGTGTACCTCTTTGTCGATTCTATGTCAATCCTGGCCGAATGTAATATATGCCTGTTATTAAGGGCAATTATAGCATTCTGCATCTGCTGAATTTTTGCTCTTCTGTTAATTATTATTTTCCCGTTTTCAGGTTGAATAAGAGCATCAGCGATATGTATATAATTTATATTTTCTGCTTCAATGAATTCCTGATCAAGGTGATAACTCCCTTTCCACGAAGAAAAAGCAAATGTATCCCTGTTATTGTTTGTTGCGAAGAAGGTTGGTTTATCAAGATTGGCAAAGTCCAACCTGAGAAGTTTATCTGCAGTTAATAGCGGAGTATTTGATTTTCCCTTTTGCTCCATATCCAATACCCTGTCTGTTATGTTATATGTAAAATCTGTCATGGTACAGATATACTGCAATTCAGGAAACTTTACCACCGAAGAATCAGTATTCAGATGGAAATGGGTCATCTTAAGATCAAAATTGATATCTGTATTGGCGTTTTCAGCTATGAAGGAGTATCCGTTAGTAGTAGATGATTTAAGGTTATAATCAGCTGTATCAGCTTTGATTGCACTTGATGTGAAGCTGAAAAGATTAGAGGATACTCTGGAATCGGTCATATTTACTATTCCTGATCCATTTAGTTTGGAAGGTGTCATTATTATAGAGCCATCAATAGTTGTTCCGTTTTCAAACATATCAAAGCTCTTCCCGACTGGTACTGATGCAAGCCATTCATCTTTTTGAGTCAGCCATTTTATTGCAACATCCTGGCTTTTAATAACTGGAAATATTCCCGAACCATCATTCTCAATATTGAATGATGATGCTTGAGTTATCATCGAATCAGGGAAGAATCTATACTCTTCCGATTTGGTTGTTGAGGTTAAATGCTGTAATGTGCCGCTTCCTGTTAATCCATTATTGCTCATGCTCATAACATCATATAATCTGCCTCTGCCATCATAGACGTCAATCCCTTCTTCTGGTATGATCATGCTAAACCCAAGCGAATTATTCTCCTGAATTGAGAGGTACTGTTTCATTGGTTTAAGAATATTGCCTCCAACGAATTCCCCGGGAAGATTCATGTCTTCAATTGAATAGTGATCAATATTGTCATAAGTGAAAGGATCTATCTTAAAATAAAAATCCTTCTGCTTGTAGATGCCCTTAAGTCCGGGTATCTTATCATAGAAAATATATGAGTACGATAAAGCATTTATTATAGGATATTGTTTAAGACTTTTAAGTCCTGATTTATTATTTGGATCATCAATAAAAAGTTCTGCTGTTACCAGCTGTATTAGATTGTCAACATCTTGAATAATCGGATTGCCATAAATATCTTCTTTATCGGTTTCCACTGCAATTTTTATTGAATCTATTTTTTGGAGCTTAATATTAAAAGTGTCATAGTTGAACGAGAAATTATGACCAAATACTGTGAAAAGTCCTGCAGTAACAACTCCGTCAAATTGAATGTTTCTATTCTTGCCAATTACCAGCTGTTGATTATAAGGGAATATCGCAACTCTTTGAGAATCACTAAGAAATACCCCTTTTACACCATTCACTGTCATCCTGTAGTTGTGAAGATCAAGAATTGCATTATCCAGTGGTTTTTTTGTTTCACTAACGATATTTATAACATCATAATCTTTTCTTTTTGCATTTGAGTCGAGAAAATCCCTTGTTTTTTTCTTTATTGTTACCTCATTATTAACACGATCGTAGAATATAAATCCCTTATTTGCCATGTCAATGCACATCCCGGTAACTGATTCCACTGGTCTGTTCAGCCATTTTGCAAATTCAACTACAGGAAATGTCTCGGAATAATACCATTCTGAAAATTTAGTAAGACGCAAGAGTGGATGGTACTCGTCAATCCCCAACAGATGTAAAAAATAATCTGAATTAAAGAAGGATGACGATTCAAATTGGGCATGTCCCAGGGCGGCTCCCCTGGCACGCGAAAGAATGATTTTTGACTCATTCATATTCCATGACAGATATTCAAAATACATGTCAAGGTTGTGAAATGAATTAAAGTAAGGACTTTTTGAAACAGGGTTATTTGTCCTGAAAAGATTGACCTGTCTCGTTGTGGCAAAATATGAAAATCCGAGATTAGAGTGATAAATAGAGTCTTTGTCAAGATAGAGCGAGATAGATGTTTCCTGACTGTTTAAGCCATTCTTTGAGAAGAGAAACTCATTAGATCTGATATTGAGATATAGTGTATCATTCCTGAACAGAGTGATTTTCGCAGGTCTGAGTTTTTCACTTGTCCCTTTAACATTAGCTCCTTCAAATGTCAGCCCTCCCTCATAATTAACCCCTTCGTAAAGGTTGTCTATATGAAATTGCTTAGTGTCAGTCACAAACTGTGGATAATTAGCTTTGTCCTTATTTCTGAAGCTGACTGCCTGATCAGTCAGCTTCCCTGAAACAGGTTCTTTAAAATAGGTAAAATGGCTTAGTCTGGCGGAATCGAAAGTAAAACTACGTTTAGTGATGTTAATTGAATAATTGCTTATTTCAGCAAATACATCTTCTCTGGCATATCCTGCTTTTTCCCATGTTACAATTCCTTTTGTGCCTCTGAATTGCTCTATCTCGGGATAATAAATACCTGTGACATTATAAAGTTCAGTACTGTCTTTTTGTGAATAACAAGTTAGAGTAGCATCTGAAATTGCCACATAAAAAATCGAATCATGCAAAAATCGGAGGGTACTGTTTTTTACTTTCCACTTGACACTTCCCGATTCATAAAGAATATTATCTCTTATCATTGAACCGGTGCTTTTGAAATATCTATCGATACTAATATTTGTAAATCTTGGATCGAAAGCTATTTCACTCAGGCCTGTAAGCCAATTAGTGAAAAAGTCATCATCGCGCTTATACTCGATGAAGCTATTGATGGTAAGCAGATAATCATAAAAGTGGGGAACAGGTCTCATTAATCTGCCGGAGAGCTGACTTGAAACATCGATTATCTTTACCATGTTCTCTTTACTGAAGGCAGCGCTGTCCCATCTGACAAGGAAAGAATTTAAGTTATCAAGCTGTTCAGGATTCAGGTTTGGTCCCATGAAATTGGTAAGTTCTTCCCTGAATTTAGAAAGGTCACCAGAAAAGGCAGACCTGCCTTGTGATAGTAAAATACAAGGGGCTACAAGCAGAAGCAACAGAGCAAGAATGATCAGCTTTTTTGACATAAGCCTGAGTTTGAATAGAAACTATATACTAATTGCCTACGTATTTATTGCTTCAACAATAGCAGCGAAATCCTCTTTTTTGAGAGCTGCGCCACCAATAAGCCCACCATCAACATCTGGTTTTGAAAATATTTCCGCAGCATTTGATGGCTTGCAGCTGCCTCCGTAAAGAATTGGAAGTTTTTTTGCACAATCATTCCCATATTTCTCTATTACAAGATCACGGATATATTTATGCATTTCCTGGGCCTGTTCAGGACTGGCTGTTAATCCGGTTCCTATTGCCCAAACCGGTTCATAAGCAATCACTATCTGATCTATTTGCTCCTCAGTAAGGCTGAATAATCCCTCTTCCAGCTGCCTTTTGACAACAAGAAAATGGTTTCCTGCTTCTCTCTCGCTTAAGACTTCTCCACAGCAGAATATAACTTTCAAACCACTGTTTAAAGCAAGTATTGTCTTTTTATTAAGCATTTTGTCATCTTCATGATAATATGTTCTTCTTTCAGAATGACCGATAATAACATATTTCGCTCCGGTACTTTTTACCATCCATGCCGATACTTCACCGGTGTAGGCACCAGAAGCCTCTGCTGCACAATTTTGTGCACCAAGAGCCACTTTGCCATGTTTTAAGATTTCTGATGCGCCTGCAAGGTGAATAAATGGAGTACATAAAATTACAACAGTCTTTCCTGAAGGATTCTCCCTGAAATGTTTATCAATTGATCCAGCAAATTTAAGCCCTTCATCAAGATCCATATTCATTTTCCAGTTTCCGGCAACAATTTTTTTTCTCATATAAATCAATGTTTTAAAAGTAATAGTATATAAAATTATATAATTATTAGATAATTATTGTGAATTTAACTTAATAGCCTGCTCTCTGAACCACTCATTGTCAGGAACATTTGCCCATGACCATTTACCAATTATTGTACCATGATAAAATAATATATATCCCGGATTAGCTCTTATCATGGTTTTCAATGTAATTTCATCTACCGAACAAAATTGCAAACCATTTTCATAATTGCTTACCTCAGATGTTCCTGAAGATGTCAGAATGTAAAAATCAATTCCACTTGCCATGCAATAATTTCCAAGTGCAAACCCCTTAGCCAGATGTTCATAACCTGCGCCAGATAGTTTACTTGTGATCATCAATACTGAATATCCTGGATGAGATAGTATTTTTTCAGTAAGATCATCTCCATTAATTGAAGTAATGCTAAAATCGTGTATTGGAGGTTGATATCCTTTCTTGATTAAAACCGATTTCTGATCGATAAATTTCCATGTAGTATCATCTGCAGGATAGTCATTCAGACTAAACTCTTTTTTAATCCCATCCTTTTCATAAATGAAGGATGTCTGATACTCATCAACAGCTACCCCATCAGGAACAACCATTTTATCAGCAATTTTAACTCCGGTTTTATATGGTAAAAAATCAATAACAGGCAAGTATTTCAGGTTTGTCAGAGAGAATAGAATGAAAATTATAATAAACGCGACAATTATAATCCATTCAGTAATTGTGCTAAAGATATTTCTAACCTGTTTTATGCCAGTAAGAAACATTATTGAAAATGCAATCAAAATGACATTTTTCCCGAATGTTTGCCAGTTGGTAAGATGGATAGCATCGCCAAAACATCCGCAGTCTGAAACGGGATTTGTCAAAGCAAGTATCAGCGTAAGAGGAGTAAATATTATCATCAGGATCATTACAACCCATATTCCTGTTTTTAATCTCAAACCTGTAAGTACAGAGAAGCCGGCAATAAATTCTGCTGTACATAATAAAATTGCAAGAGGAAGGCTTAGCCAGACCAGAAAGCCCATATTAAAAGCCTGGAAATAGTCATGAAATTTGTAGGCAGATCCTAATGGATCAATTGCTTTAACTATTCCCGAGAATATAAAAACTAATCCAATAATTATTCTGGAAGCAGATCTTAAAATCTTCATGCTATATTAAATTTTTTTGAGAAATTAAGGTAACAATAAGATCAAATATTTCATTAGGGGTCAACATTGAACCATTATTGTTACTGCAATTAATTACATCAAGGCGTTCATCTGTCAGTGCAACTTTCAAGTATATATTTCTTACATTTTTCTGGAATTGCATACTCTCTTCATGAATATCCCTGTTCCCGTTAAGGTAAGAACGGTCATTACCAGTTCTTGTATCTGATAATTTTTTCTCAGTAAAGGCAATAGGTACATCAAGAAAGATATTAAGATCAGGTTTTGGGATCGCAAAATGATCAAATTCAAGAGATAGTATCCATCTCATAAGTTCATCTTGTGCTTGTATATCCTGAAGCTTTGCGCACTGATAAGCAATATTAGAATAGGTATACCTGTCGAGAAGGACAATTTTACCCTCTTTTAACCAATTACTGATCACATTAGAAGCATCTTTTCTGTCACCTGCATAAAGCATCGCTACCAGATAGGGATCGACCTCATGCAGGCTGCCGAATTCACCCCTTAAAAATCTTGCGATAAGCTCTCCAAAATATGGGGAATCAGTCCTGGGAAAGTGCATGTATTCACAGTTGAAACCCTTCTTCGAAAAAAAGTCCTTTAAAAGTCTTATTTGCGTTGATTTACCTGCACCGTCAACTCCTTCAATAACAAAAAGCTTCATTTAGTGATTGATTTTTTTCAACACAAATGTAATAACAATGTCGCAAAGAAAAAAATGGTTGCAGGTTTTAATAAAATCACTAAATTCGGGTGTTCAAAATATCATTTTGCCGGAAAAACCAAGATATATCAACGCAGGAGGCAAACTCCTTGACCTGGAGATTCCAAAGGTTATGGGGATATTAAATATTACGCCTGATTCATTCTACAAAGGAAGCCGTTATATTACAGATGAAGAGATTCTCAAAGCATCTGTCAGGATGATCTCTGAAGGAGCTGATATTATTGATGTAGGAGGTTACTCCTCTCGTCCGGGAGCAGGTGACATCTCTAAGGAAGAGGAGGTTAGTCGTGTTTGTAAAGCAATAAAACTTATAAGCAAGGAATTGCCGGAGGCTATTTTATCTGTTGATACATTCAGAGCTGATGTTGCCAGAGAAGCTATCATCGGAAGTGGAGCTCATATTATAAACGATATTTCAGGAGGCGAAGCAGACAGCAAAATGTTTTCTGTTGTTGAGGAGTTAAATGTTCCTTATATAATGATGCATATGAAGGGTAATCCTGGTAATATGCAGGACAATCCAGTTTATGACGATATTGTGGCTGATATACTTAAATGGTTAGGAGAGAGGATATTCAGACTGAAATCAGTAGGAGTGAAGGATATTATTATTGATCCCGGCTTCGGATTCGGAAAAACAGCTTCACACAATTTTGAACTATTGCGACGACTTGGCGATTTCTCTATTGCAGGGTTACCTGTTCTTATTGGTGTATCACGAAAGTCAATGATCTGGAAAACATTAAAAATTTCAGCTGAAGAAGCACTTAACGGGACAACTGTTCTTAATGCAATTGCTCTCACTAATGGCGCTGATATTCTGCGTGTTCATGATGTCAAAGAAGCTAAACAAGCGATACAATTAGTTAGTAAGATTAAAAACTCTTGGAATACCAATCCAAAATCTATCCACTGAAAAAGGTCAGATGGATAATAGTAGCCACTAATTTTATTATTTTTATCGAAAATTTATTTTGAAAATATGCCATTTCATTTAACAGTTCTTGATATAATTGATATTGTCCTTGTAGCATCAGTACTTTTTCAAATCTATAAAGTTATCAGGGGAACTACTGCTTTCAGTATTTTTATTGGTATATTTTTTATCTATTTGTTCTGGCTTGTAGTCAGAGCCCTCAATATGGAGCTTATAAGCGGATTGCTCGGGCAGGTGATTGGCGTTGGTGTTATAGCACTTATTATTGTTTTTCAACAAGAAGTAAGAAGATTTTTACTTGTTCTGGGAAACAGGTATATTACTAATAGCAGATTTTCTTCTGGCTGGCTTTTTTCTTCAGTCAGGAATAAACATGGGAACATCAAAGAGGCTGAAGAGATTGTCCAGGCATGTGAAGCAATGGCTTTATCAAGAACCGGGGCTTTGATAGTTATTGGAAGAAAGAGTAGTCTGGATATTTTTTCTGAAGGAGGCGAAATACTTAAATCTCAGATCAGTTCAGAGTTACTTGAAACAATTTTTTTCAAAAATTCACCATTACACGATGGTGCTGTGTTGATTGAAGGAGGCTTAATACTGGCTGCAAGATGTATCTTGCCAATTACAGACCAGATTGCTCTTCCTCCACATTTCGGAATGAGGCATTTAGCCGCAATAGGAATGTCAGAACATTCTGATGCAATTATTGTAGTGGTATCTGAAGAGTCTGGTTTTATCACTGTGGTTGATACAGGTGAGATAAGGGAAAACGTGACACTCAAAGAACTGAGGAATATACTGCTCCTGAAGTAAATTATTTAAGAGCCCCATCTCCAATATAGTAAATTGAAATAGCTCATCTTCCAGTGCCTGAAAAAACTTTTTAATAGTAACACACGAAAAGTTAAAAAGATTATATTAAACTTTTTGCGATCTTTGTGACTCTTAAGTCAGACTATTCGTAGCATTATGGGTTAATCGGATTTGATTAAGGAGATATTATTTACTATATCAATATGGAAAAAATAATCGTAAAAATCATGGTATTAGCGAGCTTTCTAAGTTTTTTTGGGTGTAATAGTTCTACCGATCCGGCTACATGGAGCAGTAAGAAAATTGATAAATGGTTTAAAAAAGCTGAATGGCTTAATGGGTGGACGGTTTCTCCGGACGCCTCTATAAATAAGAAGGAGTTTGCTGTTTCATATTTTAGAAATAAAGAGAGATGGGATAAAGCTTTATTGTTTTTAAAGGAAAGTGAATTATCGAAACTTGAATTATTAAGATATGACATCGACGGTGATAACCTTTTTGCTACAGTAAGTGAGTACCTTACTAAGAATGAAGAAGACGCCAAATTTGAAGCTCATCAGAAATACATTGACATTCAGTATGTTATCAGTGGTGCTGAGCAAATTGGAATTGCTCCTATGTCGCAGAAGAATGAAGTACTTGAACCATACGATGCTGAAAAAGATATTGAATTTTTTACAGTTATTCAAGGTGCAAATGTTGAAGCAACACCAAAAAAGTTTTTTATTTTTTTCCCAACCGATGCGCATCGTCCGGGATTAAAAGATGGAGACAACACGAAGGTGCGGAAGATAGTAGTTAAAGTGAAAGTTGAGTAGATGGCAACATTATATGATCTCAAGCAGGGAGAAGAAGGGATAATTCTGAAGATCAAGGGGAGGGGTCAATTCCGGCAACGACTTTCAGAAATGGGGTTTGTTGTAGGTAAAAAAGTATCAGTAATAAAAAAAGCACCTCTAAGGGATCCTGTAGAATATGTTATATTGGGATATCATATTTCTTTGAGGAATAGTGAAGCACAGCTAATCGAGGTTGAACGAGGCAGTAAATCCAAAGAATTTTATTCCACCAATGGAGTGCTTTTTACCGATGATGAAAATGGCTCATGGTTAGAAAAAACCAAGCATATTCAGGTAGCATTGGTTGGCAACCCCAATTCCGGAAAAACAACATTTTTTAATTATGCTTCAGGGTCAAGGGAAAAAGTTGGTAACTATGCAGGTGTCACAGTAGACTCAAAAGAGGCTACTTACAAACAGTCAGGCTATACTTTTTCAATTGTTGATCTCCCCGGGACCTATTCAATAAAGAGCTATTCGCCGGAAGAGGTATACCTCAGAAACTTTATTTTCGATAAAAAGCCAGATATCGTTGTAAACATTGTTGATGCTTCAAACCTTGAAAGGAATCTATATCTGACTACACAGTTAATAGACATGGGTATTCAGGTTGTTATTGCCCTTAACATGTATGATGAACTTGAAAAGAAAGGAGATGTTCTTGATCATTCCTCACTTGGTAAGTTATTAGGGGTGCCTGTAATTCCAACTGTAAGTTCGAAAGGCAAAGGGATAAAGAACCTTTTTGGTAAAATAATTGAGGTCTATGAGAATAGGGAGCCTCTGGTCCGTCATATTCACATTAATTATGGTACCGAGATCGAAAATTCTATTTGCGCTATACAGTCAAAAATAAAAATTGACGAGAACAGGGCTTTTACAAATATCATTTCAGCACGATATCTCTCAATCGAATTATTAGAAAACGATAAAGAGTTTTCAAGAAGAATTACAAGATGTGTTAACTCATCTGAAATTATTGAGGTAGCTAAAGCTGAGTATAGTAAGCTGGAAAAGCTTTTTTCTGATCCGGTTGAAACAGTTATTACTGATCTTCGCTATGGCTTTATTTCAGGAGCTTTAAAAGAGACTTTAAAGGTTAATAAAGTTGAAAGGTTGCGAAAAACGAAAGTCATCGATAACTATCTGACTAATAAATATTTGGGTATTCCGATCTTCGTTTTTTTTATGTGGCTTACCTTTTACACTACATTTAGGCTTGGAGGCTATCCAAAATATTGGTTGGAGCTAGGGACAGGAAAAATATCAGAGATGGTGGCTTTTATATTACCCTCCGGTATAGTCAGGGATTTTTTAATTGATGGTATAATAGGAGGTGTTGGCGGTGTTATTGTTTTTCTTCCCAATATTATAATTCTGTTCCTGTTCATTTCATTTATGGAAGATACAGGATATATGGCCAGGGCTGTTTTTATTATGGATAAGCTGATGCATAAGATCGGTTTGCACGGAAAATCATTTATTCCTCTTTTCATGGGATTTGGCTGTAATGTGCCGGCAATTATGGCAACCCGGATAATTGAGAGTCGCAGAGATCGCCTTATTACTATGCTTATAACCCCTTTTATGTCGTGCAGTGCACGACTCCCTGTATATATATTATTTATAAGTGCATTTTTTGCAAAAAATCAAGGCTCAGTTCTGTTCCTTCTCTATCTGCTTGGTGTTTTGTTAGCAATATTATCTGCTCTATTGCTGAAACGCGTTTTTATTAAATCGGCGGATATACCTTTTGTGATGGAACTCCCCCCGTACAGGGTTCCTACTATCAGAAGTATCTTAAAACATGTATTGTTCAGAACAGGATTATACGTTAAAAAAATTGGAGGGATCATTTTGCTGGCATCAATAATAGTCTGGATATTAAGTAATTTTCCACAAACGGTCAGCTATTCAAAGGATTATTCCGCCAATATCTCACTCATTGAAAAATCACAGATTACCAACTATGAGAAAAATGAATCAGTTAACAGATTGAAGATGGAACAAAAAAGTGAGAAGCAGAGCAAATCATTTATGGGAATAATCGGACATTCCATTGAACCTGTTATGAAACCTCTCGGATTTGACTGGCGTTTGAGTGTTAGCATCCTTGCCGGAGTAGCTGCCAAAGAGGTTGTTGTAAGTACTTTAGGGGTTATGTTTCAGGCTGAAAATAATTCAGGTAAGTCTTCTTTAGTTGAAAAGATTCAGAATCAGCAGGATCCTTCCGGCAGACCACTTTTTACTCCACTAATAGCCTTTTCCTTTATGTTATTCATCCTTACCTACTTCCCGTGTATTGGAGTAGTAGCAGCAATAAGTCGTGAGTCGGGAAGCTGGAAATGGGCTGCATTTACAGTCGTTTATACAACCGGAATCGCCTGGCTGTTATCGTTTACAGTATACCATGTAGGGAGTCTGTTCCTATTATGATGCTGATATAGGAGTTCGGCAACCCCTAATTGATTTTTCGAGAACATAATAACTTGCTCCAACTTAATCCATATAGTCCAAAAAGCAGTTATTAAAGATATTGTGATAATTTTGAATAATAAAACAGTTTAAATAATCTGATTATAATGAAAAAAAAGCTTGGCAGAACGTTCATTGATAACATGAGTAAAGACCCGGGAAACTGGAAAGGCCCGTTTTACCATAATCGAAAGGACCCAAGATTAATGGTTCCCAAGTTATACTCATCATTGGGATGGACGTTTAACTTTGCCAGTCCATATGCTTATATAGCTTTAATTGCAATTATTGCTACTATAATAGTCGGTGTAGTAATTTTTTAGTCTAATACTTGCAAAATGATCAGGGAATAATTTTAGGATTTATTAATGTTTTCTATGATTATAGAGTTAATAGATTTAAAGAGATTAGTTGGAAAAAGAGTGAAGGAAGAAGATTAGATTGAGTATCTGACGGTTGAAGATAGATTAAAAATTGTGCTTCGGCTGTGCTCATCGTTATGGGTTGAAAAGGTTGAAAAAAAGAAACACTTATCGAAATAACTTTGTGGTAAAAAATAAAGTTTAACCACAAAGTCACACAAAGTTAATTATTCCAGTTTAAGTGTAAATTTAGTTGTTTTAAGACCTGTTATTAGATAGTCTCATTTTCTGATTTTTTACTACTTTTGTGCCATCATATGGAAAAGCAGTCTTTCAAAATATTACAGTGGCACTTCACCATGATTTCTCATTCAGGGTTGTATTTTGCTGCGCTTCATTAATAAGTTTATTAACAACTTTACCCAAACAATTAAAATTCAGATTTCTTGACAATAAGAATTGTCTTTCAATATTATATGCATGGACTTAAAAAGTGAGATCAGAAAAAGAAGGACATTTGCCATTATAAGCCATCCTGATGCCGGCAAAACAACCCTCACAGAGAAGTTGCTTCTCTGTGGCGGCGCTATCCAGACTGCTGGTGCTGTGCGAAGCAATAAAATCAGAAAAACAACCACTTCCGATTTCATGGAAATCGAAAAGCAAAGGGGAATTTCCGTGTCAACATCGGTAATGGCATTCGATTATAATAATATCAGGGTGAATATTTTGGATACTCCCGGGCATAAAGACTTTGCTGAAGATACTTATCGTACACTGTCGGCGGTCGACAGTGTGATACTGGTTGTTGATTCAGTGAAAGGGGTGGAGGAACAAACCCGTAAACTTATGGAAGTGTGCCGGATGCGGCATACACCAGTAATGATCTTTGTTAATAAAATGGACAGGGAGGGTCTCGATCCCTATGATCTGCTCGATGAACTGGAGAGTGAGCTGAAAATTGCAGTGTGTCCTTATACATGGCCTATTGGAAATGGGAAACAGTTTAAAGGGGTATATAATCTGTTTAAACAGGAAGTACAGATTTATTCTCCTGAAAAAAGCAGTGTTTCGGAAGGTCTGTTAAACACCAGGAATATTCAGGACCCAAAATTAAGGGATTATGTGGGAATCGAAAGTATTAATAAGTTATGGGAAGAGATAGATTTTATAAATGATATGTTTGAGTCCTTCAATATGTCTCTATATCGTGAAGGATATCTTGCACCTCTCTTTTTTGGTAGTGCGCTAAATAATTTCGGAGTATTGGAATTACTGGAAACATTCCTCGATATTGCTCCCTGTCCTGGTAGCGTTATGGCATCAAACAGGCTCATTGAACCAGACGAAAAGCAACTAACCGGCTTTGTGTTTAAAATCCATGCCAATCTGGATCCTAATCATCGCGACAGAATAGCTTTTCTGCGTATTTGTTCAGGGAAGTTTGAAAGGAATAAGTTTTATTTTCATACACGATTAGAAAAGAAGATCAGGTTTTCGTCACCGACAAGCTTTATGGCAAACAATAAAAGTATTATTGAAGAAGCTTTTCCAGGCGATGTTGTTGGACTGTACGATAATGGTAATTTTAAAATTGGTGACACACTTACTGAAGGCGAAATGTTTCATTTTGAAGGAGTTCCTAGTTTTTCACCTGAGATACTCCGGGAAGTTATAAACCTTGATCCTTTAAAAACAAAGCAGCTCGATAAAGGAGTGCGCCAGATGACCGATGAGGGTGTCGCACAACTATTTATGCAACAACCCGGTAACAGGAAAATAATAGGTACTGTTGGCGAACTTCAGTATGAAGTTATTAAATTCAGGCTGGAGCATGAGTATGGTGCTAAATGTAACTTTTCTCCCCTTCCCTTTGTCAGGGCATGTTGGATAACAACAGATAATAAGAAGGAGCTGGAGGAATTTCTAAAAAGAAAACCTGGTGCTATAGCTTACGATAAAGAGAATAATATGGTGTTTTTTGCTGAGAGTGAATGGATGCTTAAAAAGGCTGAAGAGAATTTTCCCTCAATAACTTTTCATAAAACATCAGATTTTAAAATGAGAATAAATAAGAAAGGCGCATAGTCTTTTAGCTGGCTGCTGGTAAATCATCACTGTTGATGATTTAGTAATTTTAGGCTAAAGAGCTTAATGCCAGCGTGAAACTCCAAAGTTAAGTTTGTAAATTTGATACATATTGGCTTGGCAACATATAGAAGAGATAAAACCCTCTACCCGCAAATACCCGGGCATAATTTTTACACCAGGACGAGAACCAGGTAACAATATTTTGACTGTAAAAGGGTACGATGTATGATTGCCAGAATGATGATACGTAATGCTAATGTTATGCTTTTGGATACCCCGACAAATCACCTCGATCTGGAGTCGATTCAGGCATTTAATAATACTTTGATCAGGTTTAAAGGGAATATATTAATGTCCTCTCACGACCATGAATTTATTCAGACAGTATGCAACAGGGTTATTGAGATAGCACCCAGGGGAATGATTGACAAGCAGATGCAATATGATGATTACATAGCGGATAAAAAAATCATGGAAAGGCGAAATAGTCTCTATTAGACAAGTTGACATGATACCATTTCGGATTTTGCTTGTTTAACAGATCAGCAGCATGTAATTTTATAACGGCTGACTCTATTCATATTTTACATCATGAAATTTAAAATATCAATACCAGTTTTAAGCGATGAATCTGATAATTGTCAGGCAGATAGAATTTTTTTTTCGATCAGTTAAAAAAAATTGGTTTTTAATTTATTCTGTCATATATTTGTAAAGAATCTCTTTTTTTGGATTTAATTATCCGGTTTTAGTTCTGTTTTTATTAAACAGGAATGGCTTTATTATCTATACGGAGGAACAATGCCATGCAGTCTAAATCAGGATTAATCTTTTTAATATTGGTCTTCTTGTTGTCTGGAGAAATGAACTCAACTATTGCCCAGCAACCTTCGCAGTGCCTTGCTGTCATAACTGAATTAAATGGTGATGTTCTTGTAAAGAAGGCTGATAAGAATGAATATGTAAAAGCCTATTGGGGAACTCAGTTAATCGAAGGGGATCTGATTAAAACCTCAGTAAGATCGCAAGTAAAACTACTTTTTTCGAACAGTACTTTAATAAGTTTGGGTCCTAATAGTACGATCTCTATTTCAGGTAAAGAATCTCCAGCGACTGAAGCTATTGGCGATGTTAAGAACATATCATCAGCAATGATGGTTAACCTGTCTGCCTTAACATCAAAAAGAGAAAACAAAAAAGATATCAGTGCACTGGCCGGTTTGAGATCAGTTAATTCTGAACAGTCAATAGAATTGACATCTCCTTCTAACACTTTTATTAAAACAGATCGTCCATCTTTTTCGTGGCTGGGCAAGAAAGCTTTCGACAATTATACTGTGAATCTGTATAATAGCAGCGGTCTGGTCTGGAGCAAAAAAGTGTCTGATTGTGCTATGAAGTATCCCGATGGTGAGAAGGGACTCGAATTTGGAGGATCTTATTTCTGGTATGTTGAAGGGGAAGAGCTTATAGACTCTGATAAATCACCTGATAGAAAATTTTCTCTTCTTTCACTGGAAGAGTCAAAAGATGTTGAGGAGCAGGAAATAGTGATAAAGAACACTTTCGAAGATGAACCTGAAAGTAGCAGTTTACATTCAGTTCTGGGAGCCTATTACTTAACAAAGGGATTGCTTATGGATGCAATCATAGAATTTCAAAATATTTCAAAAATAAATGCTGATGCACCTATGCCACATGAAATACTTGGCAACCTATATTCTGATGTGGGCAATAAAGATAAAGCAATAGAGGAATTGCAGAAGGCACTGGCTCTGGCAAAGAATAATAAGGATAAGTAATGTTCTGAAATATTTCAATTCAACATTGTTCCTCCGACTGATTTAACTTACAATAAACAGTCATGGCAATAAGAATTAAAAAAACTAAACCTGATAAAATAAAATTCATTTTATTTCTTTCCCTATTAATCTTTCCTCTATTTCAAGGTATCTATGCCCAGGAATCCCAATTGTCAAGAGATGAGTTTAATGTAGAGCTAAGGAAAGCGTTGACAGATAGCAATGAACAGCAGACCCTTTCCCTAATTAAAAATCACAGGTTGTTTGTTAAACGCTTTGTCGACGGACTTATCCAGAAGAGCCTCGATAGTGAGTTGAAAGGAAAAACTGAAGAATCCCGACAAGCACAGGTTAATGCCGGAAAAGCAGCAGCGGATTTTGAAAAATTATTCGGAGAAAAAAGTCTTTCAATTGCTGTTAATTATTTAACAATATGGTCAAAGGAGCAGAAAGAGAAGAAACTGGTTGCAGATAGTTTATATGCACTTGGGACCAAGTTCAGGGGAAGTGAGCCTGAAAAAACTATCCCTTTGTATCAGCAATCATTGAAATTATACGGGGAAATCGGAGATGAGAGAGGAGAGGCTGAAATATTGGGCGGACTTGGACTAACATATTGGAATCTGGATTATAAGACATCCCTTTCGTATTACCAGGATGCACTGACAAAAAGGGAAAAGGTTGATGACAGACAATTAACAGGAAACAGTCTTAATAGCATTGGAGCAATCTATTCCACATTCTTAAAGGACTATGAAAAGGCAATAGACTATTTTGAGAGAGCTGGAGCGTTAAGATCAGAGATTGGAGATTTGTTGAATTTAAACAGAACATTATCTAATAAAGCTCAGGCTTATCTGAGGGCAGGTGACTACCTGAATAATAATGGATGGTATCCTGAGGCTCTGGAAAACCTGTTAAAAGCCCTGGAAATACATAGAAGTTTAAACGACAAAGTGAGAATGGGTATTGTGCTAAACCAGATAGGGTATGTATACTCAAATCTCGGCGATAATAATACAGCCATCGATAAGATAAATGAAGCAGCAGAGATAATGAAGGAAGAGAACGATATGTGGGAACTGGGAGGTGTATATAATCATATGGGAATAGTCTTGCAAAGTGCCGGCCGGACAGAAAAGGCGTTTGAGTATTACAATAATGCGCTTAAAATATATGAAGAAGAGGAAGACCAGTACAACGTATTAGTTTTGTTGAGCAATTTAGGCACTCTTTTTTTTGATACTAAAGATTATACCAGGGCAGAGGAATATCATTCCAGGGTCCTTATTATCAGTCGCGAAACAAACGATAAGGATCTGGAGACCCGTTGTCTATTAAACCTGGCAAATGATCAGAGCCTTCTTGGAAAGCTGGATAAAGCCAGGTCTAACTATGAATTAGCTTATGAAATTGCAAAGTCATCCAATAGCCCTGACCTGAACTGGAGAATATTTGCAGGCATGGCTGAAAATTATGAACAGAGGGGAGAATATAGTAAAGCTGTAGAATTAAATGATTCTGCGCTCACAATTCTTGGAGGAATGCGCAATACTTTGAAGAGCAAGGATTGGAAAGCTAGTTTTATGGCAATGGAACGTTATGCCTTTGAAGACATAATAGATATGCTTGGAAAACTTCATGAGAAGGATAATACAAATGGATATGATATCCGGGCTTTTCATTATGCTGAACTTAGCAAATCGAGGGTTCTACTTGATCTCCTCAATGAATCTTTACCGGGTAATTTTAATTCAGATATGGTTCTCGGATCTGGCAACCAGCGAAATGTTGAGACGGTTTCATTGGAAGAGGTTCCTGCATTATGTCTGGATAAAAATACAGTTATACTTGAGTATTATGTTGGTGACAGCAGCTCATGCCTCTGGGTTATCACTCCTTCTGATCATAAGCTGTTCATGCTTCCCGGGAGTGAAAAACTCCGGGAACAGGTTGAGACTTTAAGATTTGCTCTTCTTGATCCAGAACAGGTTTCAGTAGAATTTCTTTCCAGAGCTGGATATGAACTTTACGAGATGCTGATTAAACCGGCAGAAAAGTTGCTGACAAAGAATAGCAGGATTATTGTCATTCCTGACGGAATATTATACTACCTGCCATTTGAGGTAATTTTAACAGAAAATAAGGAGATCAGTTCTGACTCTTCTCTAAAGGATCTACCGTTTCTTATAAGAAAATATCCGGTCAGCTATGTTCAGTCGGCAAGTGTCCTTAGAAATCTTGTTTCAGGAGGGACAGAGTCCCTTAGATCCATGCCGTCGAATAAGAAACTTATTGCCTTCGGAGACCCTGTTTATGAGAGAGAAAACAGTTTAACAGGAACCCCGGATAATAAATATAAAAGGCTGGAATTCAGTGGAAAAGAAGTTGAAATGATTTCGTCATTCTTCAAAAAAGGAGATGCAGAAATCTTTTTAAGAGGTGAAGCAACAGAGGAAGAAGTAAAACAGGAATTAAAACTGAAAAAACCAGGGTATTTACATTTTGCCACTCATGGATTGATTGATGAGGATAAGCCGGATCTAAGTTCCCTGGTCCTTACACAGGATGATGACCCTGAAGAGGATGGACTGTTTCAGGCTGCAGAAATATTTAATCTCGATCTGGATGCCGATCTTGTCGTATTGTCGGCATGCCAGACCGGTCTTGGAAAACTGATGCGGGGTGAAGGTATGGTTGGTCTTACCCGCGCCTTTATGTATGCCGGAGCGCAATCTGTTCTGGTAAGTTTATGGAGTGTATCAGATATCTCAACAGCAACGCTGATGAGTGAATTTTATAAGAATCTGATAACCAGAAAACTTTATAAGACTGATGCCTTGCGTAAAGCTCAGCTCACACTGATGAGCAACGAGAAATTTGCCCACCCTTTCTATTGGGCTCCATTTGTACTTATCGGTGACTGGAGATAAAATCTAACTTCTTATCCTTTCTCCGTATTTATTTAAATGCAATATGAATTTTGTTTACCCTCAAACTCCTCAGGGGGATCTTTAATAGCTGTAAATTATTAAAACACAAGAAATATGAAATCAATTAAAAGAATTTTTATCGTGACCTTTTTACCGGTACTCTGCCTCCTTTGTCTTTCGATTGACGACAGTGCAGCCCAGGTAAAGAAGATGTCAGCAAAAGATCTGACAGAGGTATCCACTGCCGTGCTTTATGGCAAATGTTCAAAGTTAAAATCCGAATGGAATGAGAACAAAAGCATTATCTACACCTATGTGACAATTGTTCCGGAGGAATATATAAAGGGAAATCTGGGTTCAGAGGCCGTTATCGCCGTTCCGGGGGGTCGGGTAGGAGATATTATTTACGAAGTGTCGGAAATGCCGGTGTTTATGGAGGGCGAGGAGGTAGTTGCCTTTATCTGGACCAACCCTGCTGGTAAGAACCTTGTGACAGGTGGTTACCAGGGCAAGATGAAGATCGAAAAAGACAAAGATAGCGGGAAAAGGATGGTCGTTGGAGCTGGTCTTGATGAAGAAGATGAAACAGGGGAGCTGGGAACCGGGAAGCCTGACAAAGGGAAAAAAGTGTCACTCGAAGATTTTACTGCCAAAGTAAAAGGTTACATGAAGCACTAAGCTGAACGGTTTCCATTTAGAAAAAATTCTAAAAAATGAATGTCATGAAAAAAAATATACTCAATATAATCGCAATAACTGCTCTGTTTGTTGCCTTATCTGGTTCTTTATTTGCACAAAGTGGTACTATTACCGGAGTTGTTAAATCAGGGCCTGAAGGAGTACCAATGGTAGGAGCAAATATAATTATTAAAGGTACTACATTAGGGGTTATTACAGATGATTCAGGAAATTATTTTATTGGAGGAGTTGACTCTGGAGAACCAGTTACCTTGGTTGCACAGGTTATTGGATATTCAGGACTGGAGAAAACTTTCGTTGTTCAACCAGGTAGTAATGAGATGAATTTTTGGATCGATGCTGTAACTGACATTGACAACAATTCATATAGTGCTGTGGAAATTGGATCTCAGGTATGGATAGGAGAAAATCTGAAGTATTTACCAGAAGTCAGTCCATCAAGTTTGAGATCAACCACAACACCGCATTATTATGTTTATCAAAATGAAGGTACTGATGTTGGTGAGGCCAAATTGAATTCCAACTTTGGATCCTATGGTGTTTTATATAACTGGCCTGCAGCTATGACTGCATGCCCTGTTGGATGGCATCTCCCAACTAATGATGATTGGAAACAATTGGAAATGTTTTTGGGAATGAGTCAAAGTGAAGCAGATAATGAGGGAGCTGCTAGAGGTACAAACGAAGGAGGTAAATTAAAAGAAGCAGGTACTTTACTATGGGATTCTCCTAATACTGGAGCCACAAATGAAAGTGGTTTCTCAGCTCTTCCTGCAGGCTACTATAGTGTTTCCCCTAGTGGTTTCACTAATATAAGAGTTGGTTCAGGATTTTGGGTGGCTACCGATAATAACCTGGAAGAAGCATTACGTAGATATTTGAGTACTTCTCAATCGGCCATAAGTAATTATTTTTATGGTAAAGATTATGGCTTCTCAGTTCGATGCATTAAGGGTATCATTCCATCGCTAGTTTCAACTTCTACAATATCATTTATAACTCAAACTAATGCTCTTAGTGGTGGAAACATTATCAGCGATGGCGGAGCTCTTGTTACAAGACGCGGGGTGTGTTGGAGTATCTCTCCCAATCCCAATATAACTAATGACACCACATGGAATGGAATTGGCACCGGAAGCTTTACCAGTACATTACGAGACCTTGCACCCAATACAACATATTATGTAAGAGCTTATGCTATTAATAGTGAAGGGCCTAGTTATGGAGAAAATATTAGTTTTACCACTTTGTCATGTCCGGTAATAACAACAACAATAGTAGGCACAACCTCAGTATGTAAGGATGCAGAATCACCAAATATAACATTCACAGGAGCATCAGGTACAATACCTTATACTTTTGCGTATAAAATTAATAATGGAAACAATCAAATTGTTACAACAACATTAGGTAATAGTGTTACAGTTCCTGTGCCCACAAGTACATCAGGTACTTTTACATACACTTTGGTAAGTGCTTATGATGCAATTGGTCCTTCCTGTTCACAAACACAAACAGGAAGTGCAGTTGTTACTGTTAATCCAATTGTAGTTGTCACAAGTACACCAACCAGTAACTGGTGTAATAATGTATCTAACACTTATATGGCAACAAGTTCCAGCAGCACGGCAACATTTGTGTGGACCAGGGCAGTTGTTTCAGGGATCAGCAATCCTTCTGGCAATGGTAATACGGCAGCTATCACAGAAACACTAATTAATACAACAACCGATCCTGTTGTAGTGCATTATCTTATTACGCCGAGTGTAAATGGCTGTGAAGGGACTACTTTTGATCTGTCAGTTACTGTCAATCCAACCGCACAGCTTAATCCGCCTGCTAACCAGGTAATATGTGACAATGCGTCTACATCAGCAGTGACATTTAGTACAAATAACACAGGAGGTGTAACAACCTATTCATGGACAAACAATGAACCAACAATAGGACTGGCTGCCAACGGTATTGGAGATATAGCATCCTTTACAGCAGTCAATGCAGGTACATCACCGGTAGTAGCAACGATAGTTGTCATACCGCATTTTGCGAACGGAGGTGTTACATGTGACGGTCCGTCACAGACGTTTTCCATCACTGTCAATCCTTTACCAATAGCATTTATAACATCATCAATAACCAATGTTAGTTGCAATGGTGGAAATGACGGAGCAATTAATCTATATGTTGTTTTGGGTGGTGCAGCTCCTTATTCCTTTGCATGGACCGGACCTTACGAATATAATTCTACTGTTCAAAACCCTGACAAATTAAAGGCAGGTTTATATAATGTCACAGTTACTGATGCTAATGCTTGTTCAGGAGCCGATAATATAACCATAACTGAACCTACATCTTTAGCTACAACTGGAATCATTACTGATGTTAAATGCAATAGTTGTAATGATGGAGCTATTGACATTACGGCTTCCGGTGGAACTGAGACCGGCACATATGATTATAATTGGACTACCGGTGATGGAACCGGCTTAGTACAAACTGATGAAGATCAGACAGGTTTGACTGCTGGTAATTATAATTTGACAGTTACTGATGATAATCTTTGTACAGGAAATTTCACTTTTGAAGTAATCAATCCATTTGTGGTCACGAATGTTAATGACGGTGGCAACGGAAGTTTGCGATCTGCTATAGCATTTACGAATTCTACAATCGGTGTAAAAGATACTATAACATTTAACATCCCTGGTGAAGGGCCGTTTTCTATAAAACCGCTGTCATCTTTACCTCTGATAAACGATCCTGTAGTAATTGACGGTTATTCTCAACCAGGTGCTTCCTCTGCCCCTTCGACATTATTAATCGAACTTGACGGCACAGATGCAGGTACCAGTTCTAATGGACTTACCATTGTTGGAGGTAATTCAACTATAAAAGGACTTGTTATTAATCGATTCTCAATTGGTGTCTGGTTAAGATCCAATAACAACATAATAACTGGAAATTACATAGGTCCGGACATAACAGGAAAAACAACACCGGGAATACCCCCTTTGACTGCTAGTAATAGGATAGGAATAAACATTGGATCTGGAGCATCGAATAATAGAATAGGCGGCCAAACATTGCCTGAACGAAATATTATTTCAGGAAACTATATGGGAATTTATATATTCGAAAGTACAGGCAATTCTGTTCTGGGCAACTATATAGGTGTTGATGTCACCGGAGAAGTGGGATTGGGTAATGAAAAAGATGGTGTAGTAATCAGAGAATCTTCGGAAAACATAATTGGGGGAATCGGTGAAGGAAATGTTATTTCGGCTCAGGGTATATATGGAGCTGCAATTTGGATTTATGGATCTGGTTCAACTGAAAACACAATCAAGGGCAACTATATAGGACTTAATGCTTCTGGCACTTCACCTTTAGGGAATATTGGAGTTGGTGTATACATCAGTCAAGAAGCTTCTAACAATATCGTTGGTGGTGTGATGTCAGGTGAAGGAAATGTAATTTCCGGTAATAATGGATCAGCAGGTAGTGGAATTCAAATTGATAGTGAGGGTACAACAGATAATAAAATAATCGGTAACTATCTGGGTACTGATCATACCGGAACAGTTCCAATTGGTAACAAGATTGGATTGTTTATCGGCAACGGGGCTTCAAATAATCAGATAGGGGATACCCTTATAGGTGCTGGAAACATTATTGCTAATTCTCAATTAGATGGAATTCTGTTATATGGAAATGGAAATGGAAATACTGGGAATAAAATATTATCAAATTCAATTTATTCAAATGGCCGTCTTGGCATTGATCTTGGATATGATGGAGTAACCTATAATGATGAAGATGAAGGTGAATATGAATTTGAACCTGACGATGACACCGGTCCCAACAACCTCCAGAACTACCCGGTGCTTGATTCTATTAAGTTTAGCCCCTTAACAGTTTATGTGAGTGGATATTTAAAGAGTACTCCCAATAGTGAATTCACGCTGCAGTTTTTTACAAGTAAGGTAGGTGATAACACTGGGTATGGGGAAGGACAGAAATATCTGGGTTCTAAGAATGTAACTACAGGTGATGATGGTAAGATCGGTTTCTCAGATACCCTTACAATAAAAGGCTCATGGGGCGATGTAATAACAGCAACTGCAACTGATAAGGATGGAAATACATCTGAATTTTCAAAGTCTATCGGAGGCTTACAATACCAGATAATTGCAACAAATAACTGGCCATTTAGCTTTAGTACAAATATAGACGGGGTACCTAATATTACCGATGGCAGTGACCTGGTTGCTGTCAGTAATTCCTTGCAGACATGGTCATCCATTGCAACAGCTGATATAAGATTTGTTAATGCCGGTACTACTTCAGCAAAAAATGCTTCTGCTACTGACGGGATCAACCTTGTCAGTTTTGTTGACGAGGAGTTTCCGTTTGGTTACGGTGTACTTGCTGTTGCTGCAAAAACTCTTAAACTGGATCCAATTGATCAGGTGGCTCAGATCATAGACGCAGATATAGTCGTGAACCCTGATTTTGTAAATGATATAACCTATAATCTTGGTGTAGGATATGATAATATAAATGCAGGATATTTTGATATTCAAAGTGTTATAACTCATGAGCTCGGACATGCCCTGGGATTGCTGCATTCCGGTTTGGTTAATTCAACAATGTTCTTTACCATAGATAAGGGAATTACTGTCAGAAGTCTTGAACAGGATGATAAATCATGGGCAAGCTACCGTTATCCTAATGCTGTCTATAATAGCACCTATAGCTCAATATCAGGCAATATTACATACGGCTATGGCGGCGATCCTGTAGCCGGAGCATTAGTAATAGCTATAAATACGGCCACACATGATTCTGTGCATGCATACAGCGATGCACTGGGTGATTATCTTGTTCCGGGACTTACTCCGGGAGATTATAATATTTACATTCAACCCCTTGATGGAGATGTAAGCGGTTATCCGCTCAGACCGGGGAATATAAGCTCTTATATATACTGTAATGCGGTCTATACGGATTATCCGGGGGAATATTATAGTGTAAATGAAGGTGCTGATGAAGAGGATGATGTTGCAAAAGCTGTGAGTGTTTCAATCGGACCTCCAACTGAAGGTATAAACCTTATAACAAATAAAGACATTACACCGCCTACTGTTGTTTCTGTTTCTCCAGCTTATGATGCTGTAGATTTCGATATAAAAGAGAACATAATTATTAGGTTCTCTGAGCCTGTGGACATCAATACTCTTTCAGGTGAGACTTGCTATCTGGTATTAGGATCGGAAGAAAAGAATTTTACCGGAAGTTTTACAACCTTAGCGGACAGTGTCAATATCATTCTATTTGACCCTGATTCAGTTCTGCGATATGATGAAGATTATACTCTTCATGTTACAAAAGGAGTTAAAGACCTGAAAGGCAATCGCTTACAGGTAGCGGATGAAGAACCAGATGATTTAGATGCTGAATTCCAAAGCAGCTTCACTACAATAGAAGCTGATAAAAATGCACCTGAGATTACAGACATAATCCCTGCAAATGGAGCCGATGGCGTGTTTGTGAGGTCAAAAATTATCCTGTTCTTCTCAGAACCGATGAATAAAGCTTCCGTTGAGAACAGCTTCACTCTTACATGGACTGAAGGAGAACCAGCCGTTACAAAAGAGGTGGATGGTGCATTTAGCTGGGACCAGGATAATACATCGTTTACTTATACTCCTTTCGGAAGTTTGAAAGAAGGAAAAGAAGAATATACTATTACAATTTCAAATGATGCGACTGATCTTGCAGGGATGAAGTTAGATGGTGGATCTTTTACCTTCACAACTGTTCCTGAAGCAGCTCCTGAAATCATCTATATTGGACCAGGTGATGAAGAGACAGGTGTTACAGTTCAAACACCCGTAGTTGTTGATTTCTCAGAACCGATAAATACTGCTTCTGTAAATTCAACATCATTTAGATTGCTATCAGGTAATGCACCGGTTTCGGGCTCCTTCGTGTTTTTAGATGAGAATTCACGAGTTATTTTCAGACCTGACGCTGACTTGAGCTTCAACACAAACTATACAATAGAACTAACTACTGGAATTCAGGATGTTTCTCAACCAATAAGTCTGCCTTTAGAAAATGAATCATTAACATTCTTTAAAACTGCAGACAAAATAGTCCAGCCACATATCAGCTACCTTGATCCACCTAGCGGAGTTACTGGAGCAGTGGTTACAATTGCTGGAAGCGGATTTGATCCTGATCCTTCTAAAAACACAGTGATTTTTAATGGCATAAGTGCTGAAGTTAGTAAGGCAAATCTTACAAGCCTGACAACTGAGGTACCTTTGGGAGCTATGACAGGACAGGTTTCCGTTACAGTAAACTGGACTCCATCAAATACCATGCATTTTGATATAATTCCAGAATCTTTGACCCCATGCGATGATGTTATTGCGAATAAATCAATTGGTTCCGGCTCAAACCATGATGTTGACCTGGTGGATGGTGTTTTAGTTGATGGTGTAATTACTACATTTGCATATATTACCAATCCCGATGAAGGTAAAGTTACTGTCGTTAATCTGACCTCTACAGACCTTAAAACAGAGTATATAACAATCGGGGAGGATAAGACACCAATGAAGATAGACATAAATCCAATGGGTACAAGGGCTTATGTTACCAATTTTACTTCACACGATGTTTCAGTAATTGATCTTTCAACAAATAAAGTCATTAATACAATTAGCGTAGGTATTGAACCTTATGGCATAGCAGTAACACCTGACGGGAAGAGGGTTTATGTCGCCAATTATTATTCTGAAAACCTGTCTCTTATTGATGTGGATCCCGCCAGCGGCGGATTCGATCATGTAATAGCAAATGTAAGTACAGGTAGCAGGACCAGGGATATAGCAATTACTCCGGATGCCGGGATGGTTGTCGTTACCGGTGACTTTGGTCTGAAGATCGTAAATTCCGATCCTGATGACGAGGACTATAACAGTGTTATTGCAAATGTCAGTGCAGGAACAAGGACAAGGGATGTTGCGATAACTCCGGATGCAGGGCTTGCAATAGTCTCAACTGAGGAGGGCAGCCTGTTAATAGTTAATCTGCATCCTGAAAATGGTGATTATTCCGATGCTGTGATTGCCAATGTCAGGACAGGCACCAGGGTTTCAGATGTGGAGGTTAGCGGTGATGGCCTGTTTGTTTACATGACTGATATTGATAATGATAAGATCTTGGTGTATAAAATCGGAATGGGTGGAGCCGGAGCAGCCAGTACATCATATTCTGCTTTTACACTGACATTGCATAATAAAATTCCTATTGGTGATGCTCCTGCAGGATTGGTAATAGATGCTGATGCCAGAAATCTTTATGTAATTGATGGAGAGTTAGATGTGGACCAAAAACCAACCGGGAATAGGCAAGTTACTACTGTCCAGATTTGCTGCGGTCCGATATCTCCAGCCAAAGCGATAGGAGATCTTATCATTGCCATTCAGAACATGATTAATAATGGTACTATTTCCGAATCGGCCGGTGATGACCTGATAAAGAAACTGAATGATGCTTTGTTATTACTTTATGCTGGTAAAACAAAAACTGCAATTAATAACCTGGGGGCATTTATCAATAAAGTTAACAACCGGATGAAATTTGATCTGATTCCTGAAGAACAGGGTAAAGCCCTTATTGATGCTGCGAATGCAATTATTGCCCAGCTGCAGGAGACCAAGTCTGATACGCCGGAATATGAGCCTGAATTAAGTGAGCATGGAGAGCAATATATTCCTGAAGAAGATATCTCTCCAACCAGACTTGGAGTAATATATCCAAATCCGTTCAGCCAATCAGTTACAATAAATTATGTGATAGCTGAAAACAATGATATGCCTGAAAAGGTGCTCATAAGGATTTATGACATTAGTGGCCGCCTCGTAGGAACACTTGTTGACACGCCTATGAGGCCGGGTAGCTATTCAACTGTTTGGAAGGGCATTTATGAAAATGGTAAAAAGGCACCATATGGGATCTATTTTGTGCTTTTCAGAGCAGGTTACGATGTGGAAGAGATAAAAGAAATAATGATAGTGAAATAACTTAAAAGAAAGGAGAGAGTAAAAAAGCGGGGGTAATTACTTCCGCTTTTTTTTTGTAGTGACTATTTAATAATCTCCTGAAGATGTTTCATAGTAATATCTTTTATATGGTTCTTAGTTTCATTAATCTTTAAAGTGTCCTTTTCAAGTTCGATATAATTCTGCCATGAGTCAATGCTCTTAGTTAATTGACTGGAAGCTTCATAAGCTTTCGCTAAAAATAGATTTGTCTCCAGCTCATCCTTTTTAATTTCTCTGGAAAGTTCAAGATATTTGACAGCAGTATCAATCTGTTCCTGAAGCAAATATGCATTACCAAGATTTTTATAGATAAGGTAAATGGTATTTGATTCAGGGTATTTATCCTTTGCCAGACTTAGAATAAGAATGGCATCAATAGGCTGATTTATAGAATTATACAACCTGCCCAAGGCACTGTATGCAGGAATAAATGCTGAATCTATCTCAATAGCCTTTTCATACCATTTTATCGCTTGATTATAATCTTTTTTGTCATCAAGCGCATAGGCCAAATTATAAGCTGCATAGCAATTATCCGGATCGAGTTTAATAGCTTCCAGTGTCTGAAGGATTGCCGTGTTTAAATCTCCCTCTCTTACACTAACTGCAGCCATCGAGCTCCATGCATTGGAATTTTTAGGATCACTCTCCAGTGCTAATTTCAATTCTCCTTTTGCTGCCTCCAATTGATCATTGTCGATTAGGTCAACCGCATTTATAACATGCGATCGAGCCACCTCCTTTTTTGTTTTATTAATTCCAAAAAATTTAGTTGGTCCCTCACCGCTAAAGACTAAAATAATTACAGAAGCAGTTACCAGGAAAGAAAAAATAGTCTTGCCAAGGTTCTTGAAAAATAATTTTTTGTATTTGTTTAATCTGCCATTTCTATTGATCAAAATGGTGCCACTGTCTCGAACCTGAGTCTGTTCAGGCAGGGTTATAGAACTTTTATCATATTTTAGAACGTCCTCTTGAGACTCAGTTCCTTTTAATAGGAGATTGTCATTTAGTGATGATGTATGTAATCTATTTAAACCATTAATAATTTCATAAATTGCGTTTGCAACTTTATTAATTTGGTCGCGGTAATATATTTTATTCAGATTGTCATGTGGATGATCTTCATCTGCTCTCAATGGTCTGTTAACGCCGGGCGATTTATAAATAAAATCAATAGAACGTAAACCTCCATCTAATACATCTTCACATAATCTCAGATCTGTTATATTTAAATCATGTATCCGAACAGGGAGCACCCTGCTTGCCACATTCCCATTAAGCAATTTTACTTTTAGTCCTAATTGATCTTGTGAGGCTTGCTCGATAAATGCCATAAACTCATGTTTCCATGCAAAGCTTTTCGGATCGCAATAGGTTCGTGAGATGATTGGTATAAAAACCAGGCAATGGAGTTTTTCGTTAAGGGAAGCATCAACATCATGAGTCTCTAAAAGTCCATCATATGGATTGATGTCGAAATATACATTTATCTCTTCTTTAAAAGTCGATTCGAGTTCGTTATTAAGTGAATCAACAAACTCACTGACCCACTTTCCCCCTTTGTTATCTTTCTGGCGGTAGCTGATAAAGATATCATACTTATAGCCTTCAATTATACTTGCCATCAGGTAAAGATAAATAAAAAGCTAACTTCAGCTTTCCATTAGTTTCATTATCAAAAATAAACCTTAGTTACGCCAAAAACAAAAAAATGTTACGTAGTTATAATCTCCAAAATACTTTCGGAGCATATTTTTAATTCAGTTATTTTTATCATACTCCTGTTCAGTATATAGAGGGACTGTAAAATTAAATTTACTACCCTGACCATTTTCACTCTCCACCCAAATTTCTCCGCCATGCTTTTCTACAAATTCCTTGCAAAGGAATAATCCTAAAGTTGTTCCTTTCTCCTCTGATTCACCCAGAGTTGTATTAATTTGAGAACCATTTAACATTTTTTCGAGATACTCAGGCTTAATTCCTGAGCCTGTATCCAAAACAGAGATAACTACATTTGAAGGTGTTTGCTTTGCAGAAATATCAATATGTCCCTCACTGTTGGTATATTTTATTGCATTTGATACAAGATTTCTTAAAATAGTCTTCAGCATATAAATATCAGCAAAAACAGAAATATCATCTTCTACAAAATGGTTTATTGTGATGTTTTTTGCATCGGCATTTGGTTTAAGAATAGAAACAGCAGTTTGGCTGACTTTTATAAAATTTAATTTTTGTGGTCTGAAATTTATTTTCCCCTGGTTCATTCTTGTCCATTGAAGCAAGTTATCAAGAAGACTGTACAGGTTGGTAGCTGATTTACTCATCATCACTGCCATCTTTTGAAGTTCTTTAATTGGTAGCGTATCCAATTCCTCAGCCATCAGTTTTGAAAAGTTATTAAACAGGCTGAATGGAGTGTAAAGATATTGGGCAATGGTGGAATAGAATTTGTCTTTTTCTTCAATTGTCCTTTGCAATTCCTTCTCGCATCGTTTTATTTCAGTTGTATCTCTGAGAACTGCTCCAAATAAATTATATCCGTCTAATTTAATTGGGAATACATTACTTTGGATATTTCGTATTTCTGAAGAATTTAATGAAATTATTTCATTGTCAACTATCTTATTGAAAGCTTCGGGTGTTTGAAGTGTTACAATCCCATTTATTGTATTTTCAATTTGTGTTCTGTCCCTTATTTCCGGCGGAGTAAATTGATATCGGATATCAACAATGTTTTTATTTATGGTTTCATGTGCTTTTAGTCCGGATATATCCTCGATCCCCTGGTTCCAGATAAATATTTTTCCTTCTTCATCAAAAACAATAATCCCATCGTTTATCTGATCAATTATTTCTTTAAATTTTGTTTCACTTTCTTTAAGAGCAAGTTCCATTTTTAAACGATCAGTAATATTTCTGGCCAAGCCTGTACAACCAATAATCTCATTATTATCATTATAAATAGAATTATAAAATACTTCATAATCGCCAAGGTTAGAAGTACCAAAAGTTTGCGTAATTGAATGGGATTCCCCTTTTAATGCCCGGTCAAAATTCGCCTTTAATCTTTTTCTGTCAACATCTGAAGAAATACAAACCAGCATATCCATTCCTATTTCAATATCTGTATTATATGCATACTTCATGGCATCTGCATGGGCTTTATTGAAAATCAGATACTCATAATTCTTTCCGATGGAGAAAATTATTGTGTCTTTTTGGCTCTCAATGCTTGACTTCAGAAGTAACTGCGATTTTATTAGTTCTTCCTCTTCCTTCTTACGCGCAGTTATATCAATTACGTTTGCCAGCCAGAAGGTTTTTTTGTCTTCCTGGACAAATGGTGAAATAATTATATTGACATTAACTGATTTTCCTGATTTATCTGTGAAAATAAGGTCAAATCCGTTTTCTGGAGAATTATTGCTAAGAGTTTTCTCCAAAGCATTATTTATGTTATCTATATCATGCTTAGCCCAATACACATAGGGTGGACGTTGTCCTAATAGTTCGTCTTCATCCCAACCAGTGATTTTGCAAAATGACTGATTTACATATATTTGTTTTCCCGTATCATCAATCACAGCAATACCACTCGGAATGGCGTTTTCAATAGCTTGTCTGAATGACATTTCTTTTTGTAATGATGCTGAAATTTCTTGTTCTTCCAGATCGCTGAGCTCGAGCTCCAGATCTTTTAATCTGTTTTCAGGTTTATTGTTATTCATCCTAATAATTTAGATTATTTGCATGGGAAATATCAAAACTATTACCATAATTTTCGATGTTTATTACTGCACTTCATGCCAACAGCACATATCTGTACCTTACGACATTCCGAGCGGATTAGATCTATAGGTAAAAAAACAGAGATCCAAGTAAAATTGGGTAGTACTGATTTACCTATGTTTTGTTCTGCGGTTCTTTATTTAGAAACAATCAAAACTACTTTTTGTTTACAAACCTTTATGAAGTTTCTATAGCAAAAAAATCTGTTGAGTTTTCTATAATTTCAGATAACAACAGTGGAATGTAATATGAGCCTTGTTTATTCGTACCTTTGCAAAATGAGAGATGAAATAATAATACCGGTACAAAAAGATGAAGATTTAATTGCTGCAGCTAAGCGCAGCGAGAAGTATTCACAAAAAAGGGATATCCAGGCAATGGAGTTTAACAAAGCTATTGCCCATAGACTGGCAAAAGAAAAAGAGAAGGAACAGCAAGAAAGTAGTCAGAGCGAAAATTAAAAGCAAACTTTTACCGCCTCGTAAAAGAAAAAGCCCTGCCGCTTTAGCGGTAAGGCTTTTTCTTTTGTCGGGGTGGCAGGATTACCCACAGCTTAATTGATCATTTTTTCAACATCCCGAAAAATCAAATAAATATATCTTCATCTTAATAGTATAAGCCACTTTTAGACGATCCTAAAAATTAGCTAGGTTTTAGAAATTTTCAACAAATGTAAAACCTTTAACATTTTTCCAATAAATTTCTATTGTAAGATCCCCCCTTTATTATGATCACGGTCGGGTGAGAATACTGAATATCTTCAAATGAAGAGGTCCTAAATGGGACTAAAAAATAATAGATGATTTTCTTATCTGTTATTATGAGATGGTTCCACACGACTTTAAGTAATCAAGAACCACTAAAAACCAACTATTCTAATTTCACTTGCCCGGTCCCTCAGAAGGGGGATTTGGGTGAGTGAATTATTAACTACTAAAATAAACTTGACTTTGGTCTAACCATGGTGTAAATTTGGTAAAGAATATATATTGAGAAGGTTAATCTTAAAATGATCTCAGATGATAAATAGATTGAGAATTTCAGGAGCAATCATTTTTCTTCTGCTTATATTTTTAATTCATTCATGCAAGAAGGATGATGACAGTGTTATTAAAGATGGTGATGGTAATATATACACCTCAATAGTAATTGGCACACAAGTTTGGATGGTAGAAAACCTAAAAACAACCCACTTTAAGAATGGTACAGATATACCCTTAATTATAGATGGTACAGCATGGAGCAGCCTTAGTACACCCGGCTATTGCTGGTATAATAGCGATGAATCTGCCTATAAAAATATTTATGGAGCATTGTATAATTGGTTTACAGTAAAAACTGGTAACTTATGCCCTACAGGTTGGCATGTTCCCACCCAAGACGAATGGATAACATTAAGTAACTATTTAGTAGGAGGGAATGTAGCCGGTAAAATGAAAGAAACAGGCACAGCACACTGGTCTAGCACTAATGCCGAAGTAACCAACGAAAGCGGTTTTACAGCTCTTCCGGGTGGCTATCGTTATAACGATGGAAAATTTGATTTTATGGGAATAAACGCTTTTTGGTGGTCAGTTACAACGTCCAATGCGGATTGGGCTTATAGTCGGGAAGTGGACATCGATTACTCAGACTTTTTTGAGTTTAACGACCCTAAGAAAGCCGGTTTCTCTGTTCGTTGCTTGAGGGATTGAGTTTACAGCATAGCGATATTTTACCTGACGTGTCCCTGGAATACCTTTGATATCTCGCATATAAAGTAAAAGTGATATCTAGTATCCACTTTGGTGTATAATCCCTTTCCCTAACCATATATCACCGATAGGGGGATGAGCCAGAGGAAGTCTATACATGGCTCGAAAGGTCTTTTGCTGCCAAAGAACAAATGCTTACCTTCTTGGGAGTAGATCCGGCATTTAAGAAATTCAGGAACGAACCACGGGTAAAGAACTTACTGCAAAAAATGAAATTCCCGATTTAGATAATCCATCATGGCAAGCATATTACCAGACTACGAATATGACATATTCATCAGCTACCGCCAGAAAGACAACAAAGGCGATAAGTGGGTGAATAAGTTTGTTGATTCGCTGAAGGCAGAATTAGAGGCTACTTTCAAAGAGGATATTTCAATATACTTTGATGAAAATCCCCACGACCGGCTTCAAGAGACACATGATGTCGACAAGAGCCTTGAAGGTAAGCTGAAGTGCCTCATATTCATTCCTATACTTTCCCAAACGTATTGTGATCTCAATAGCTATGCATGGCAGTATGAATATCTTACATTTAACAGATTTGCCAACAATGATCATTTTGGAAAGAATATCAAGCTAAGGAATGGTAATTATGCAAGTAGGATTCTTCCAATACGTATACATGAACTTGAACAAGAAGATCTAAAGCTTTTTGAGAAAGAGAGCGGAAGTGTTTTAAGAGCAATGGATTTTGTGTTCAAGACAGCATCAGGTGTTAACAGACCATTGCAATCAAAGGAGGATCGTCCGAATGATAACCTAAATAGAACTTTATATCGTGATCAAATAAATAAGGTAGCCAATTCTATTAAGGAAATTATTTTGACATTGAAATCAGATACAGACACAAAGATTGAAGGAGAAACTAAAGTCGCTCCAAGTGAAATTTATATTTCAAAAACAAATTTTGCAAGCCTTTATTTGGCTTTTGGTTGGCAAGAAAAAGCATTAAAATTGTTGGAAGAGGCATATTTAAACCGAGATTATGGATTAATACACATCAATAAATCCCCTGAGTTTGACAACCTGAGAAGTAATCCAAGATTTATTAATATTCTGAAGAAAATGGGATTCTAGGTGTGTAGGTGTTCGGGTATGCTCTCTATGCGTTGCACATTCCAAGCATTTGAGTTAATCCCTGGTAGATGGTTTTTACTATAATTCAATGATTGTTTGATGGTTATTTCGTAAATTTGTACAAAGTACGATTTTATGTTGCTATCATAATCAATGATCTATGAAGAAACGTCGAATTTTTCTTTTCCTGTTTTTTCTTTTCCTGGTTGGCAAATCTTCCTCCCAGAGTGTTTCGATAACTACACCCAGGGTTGAGTTCAATGGCGATCAATTACTTATTTCCTATGATGTTATAAGCAAAAATCTAACAGATCAATTCTATGTTTGGATTGAGATAGAGAAGAAAAATGGTGAGCCTATCCAGGTGAAAGCCCTTTCCGGTGATGTTGGCGAAAATGTAAAAGGAGGTGCAAACAAGCAGATTTCATGGATTCCTGAGAAGGACTCCATTTTTCTAAATGAAGAGGTATTTGTTGAAGTTAAAGCTGAAAAATATGTTAAATCGTTCAACAAAGGTTCAGCAATGCTAATGTCCACTGTAATGCCCGGCCTGGGACAGACAAAGATAAGTAAAGGTAAGCCCTGGTGGTTGACCGGAGTAGCAGCATATGGAGCTCTGGCAGGCGGTTTAATTGTTCACAACAGTTATATCAAGACTTTTGATTCTTACAGAATAGAAGAAAATCCTTCGGTGAGAGCTGATCTGTTGAATCAGGCGCAACAACAGATGAATCTTTCCAGTGTATTGATTGTGTCAGGTGCGGCCATATGGGCGGCAAATATCTTTTGGGTAGCTATGACTCCAAACAAGTATAAGCCACTGCAAAATGTTAAGCTTTCATTGTATCAATCAACCGGCCCTTATAAGGGAACGACATTATTATCATTGAGATTAAACTTTTGATTATTATCGAAATGAAGAAGCTTATTATAGTTTTGATTTTAGGCCTGTCACAGTTGACGATCACTTTTGCACAGGTTGTAAGCAGCGGAAAGGTTTCAGTATTTATAAACAATAAGCCGAAACAAGAAGTTAAGCAGAATGTACCTCCTATGGTTGAGCCAAGTACAATAGTTCAACCATTAGCTGAAGCAGAGTTATCAGTTGGCGCCGGCAAATACTATGCACTCATAATAGGAATTAATGATTACGGCGATCCACAGATTAACTCACTTGACTATTGTATAAGGGATGCAGGATTGTTTTATAATACCATCACCACAAAATACACTTTTGAACCTGAGAATGTGAGATTGATAAGGAATGCTACCTATGGAGATATTATTAATGCACTTGACTATTATGCAAAGACAATAAAGCCGACTGATAATTTAGTGATTTTTTATGCCGGTCACGGAGTATGGAATGAGGCATCGGATATTGGCTTTTGGCTTCCCAATGATGCAAAGAAGAACAGCAGAAGTAACTGGTTTCGAAACAGTACTCTTCGTGATTACCTCCGGGAGATCAATTCAAAGCATACATTACTAATTACTGATGCCTGTTTTGGGGGCTCCATCCTGAAAAGCCGGGCTGCTTTTATGGATGCTTCCGTAGCAATAAATAAACTCTATGAGCTGCCCAGCAGAAAAGCAATGACCAGCGGAACACTTACAGAGGTACCTGACCAGAGCGCGTTTATGAAATACCTGATTGACAGATTACAAAATAATTATGAAAAATATCTTCCTTCTGAACAGTTGTTTAGCAACTTCAAGATAGCTGTTATAAATAATAGTCGTGTAATACCACAATTTGGTGTGGTTCAGGATGTTGGTGATGAAGGGGGAGATTTCATCTTTATCCTCAGATAGTAGAAAATGGGTTTACTTTAATATTAACAGGTAATTCAATGGTAGTGAAAAATAAAATCCCAAATCTATTCCTTCTTCTTATTCTTTCGCTTTGCTTAATAGTACCTACAACATGCAAGAAGCTGGAAAAGTCGATGTTGGTTTCAACTGGAGAAGTAACAAATATTTTGTCAAATTCCGCAGATGCTCCCGGGGAGATTATAGACCTCGGTAATGGAGCTAACCAGCATGGCCACTATTATGGCAAAGAGTCCAACTTGACCACTTCGGATTTGAAAACACAACTTGGCCAGCCCTCAGCTATTGGTGGTTTTACAAGCCAGTTATCAAATCTGGAAGCCAATACACTGTATTACATTAAAGCATATGTAAGTAATAAAAAGGAAACTGTATATGGTAAAGAGATAAGTTTTACAACTCTTGCAGCTTCTCTTCCAACTGTTGTTACAATAGCAATAACTTCAATAGCAACAACGACTGCCACTAGTGGAGGAAATATAACCAGTGATGGAGGAGCATCAGTTACTTCACGAGGAGTATGCTGGAACACTGCTAACAGTCCTACTATATCTGATAATAAAACTACTAATGGTACAGGTCCCGGTAGTTTCGCAAGTAATCTTACAGGATTATCAGGTAACACTACATATTATGTAAGAGCTTATGCCACAAATAGCGTGGGGACTGCATACGGAAATGAGTTGACCTTTACTACAAATGCTATCACTTCAACACCCCCATCATCAGCAGCAGCAGCAGCAACAGCTGTGACAAATACAACAGCTACACTAAACGGCGCAGTTAATGCAAATGGATTTAGTACAGCTGTAACATTCGAATACGGACCTACTACATTATATGGATCTACAGCTACTGCTACACCAAGTCCTTTAACTGGAACAAGTACAACAAACGTAAATGCGGCATTAACCGGATTAACTCCAGGCACCCACTATCACTTCCGTGTAAAAGCAGTTAGTGCAGAAGGAACAGCTTATAGCGACGATCTGACATTTACAACACTTCAATTACCTTCAGCAACAACAGAAACAGCAATATCTGTTACAACTACTACAGCTACTCTGAATGCAACTGTGAATGCTACTAATCTTTCTACTGATGTTATATTCGAATATGGAACTTCTATTTCCTATGGATTAACAGCGATTGCAGCACCAAACCCCTTAACCGGAACGAATACAATAAGTGTTAGTGCAGATATTTCCGGACTTACCCCGGGTACATTATATCACTTCAGGGTCAAAGCAGTTAGTTCTGGGGGAGCGACTTATGGTGAAGATCAGAGTTTTACAACTCTTTGTGCATCACCTTTAACAAGCACAAATGATGCTACAAACCTGGGCTATATGACGATTACACTTAATGGCACAGTAAATGCAAATAATTTTTCAACCATTGTATCATTTGAGTATGGTACAAACACAGGCTACGGAAGTACAATAACAGCAGATCAAAGCCCTGTTACAGGGAATAGCGATATTGCTGTCAGTGGAGAAGTGACTGGATTAACCTCAAATGTTACATATCATTACAGAGTAAAAGCAGAAAATTGCGGAGGAATAACATATGGAGCTGACCAGACATTTACACCATTAAGTGAAGAAGTAATTAATGAAACACTTCTATTGTGTTATTCTAAATTATATGAGTATATTGAATTTACCTACCTGTTTGATGCAATTTACTCAAATAATGTTCCGGCACCTAATAGTACATGGAATGAAATATACGAACATACACAGTCTTCTAATAATGCGAAGGTTTTAAAGCTGTGGTCAGATGCATATGATATTATTTACAGCATTAATTTTATTTTATCCAACTCAGAATTAGTAATAACTGACCAATTGACCCGAGACAAAATTAATGCACAGGCAAAAGTAATAAGGGCGTACCTGTTCAATAGTCTTTTAATCTGGTTTGGTGAAATTCCTCTTGAAACCGGAATTTCTGAAAGCATGAATCCCAGAAACTCCGTTGCAGAGGTTATACAACAAATAAAGAAGGATGCAGCAGATGCAGCTCTATCCTTACCTCAGAGTTGGCCTTCACCTGAACAATTCAGAATACCTAAAAGTATTACTGATGGATTACTGACGCGTGTATCATTGTACAATGAAGATTATTTTGAATCAATAACTATTTGCAATGAAATTATAGCTAATGGTGGGTATTCTTTGAGCATCGATACAAATAACTTTACATCAACAAATAGTGAAATATTCTGGGGTTTTGATAAAGGCAGCAATACTGAATTTAATGATTTTTTCACAAAAGGTTATTTTGTTCCTGTAATCAGGTTGACTGAGACTTATTTATCTTCAGCAGAATCAAAAGCAAATGTTGGAGATTTGGCAAGTGCTCTGGCTTTAGTAAATCAGTTAAATATGAGGCGTGGCGAACCCGATACCCCATTCTATTCTACAACCTCAGAGGCATTAGAGGATATATTTCAACATTGGAAAACTGAACTGGTTAAAGAGGGGAGTATGTTTATTACATTAAAGAGGTTTAATAAAGCAATTACTGATTTGCAAATTGCAGATTTTAAACTTTTGCTACCTATTCCGCACCCTGTTTTAAACATAAATCCTAATTTATATCAGAATCCAGGTTATTAATCGAAGTTTCTTATTAAAGAAGTTCAGGTTACTCTCTTTAGGGTGCATTAGTTTCTATTGGCTTAAACATGCAACATAAATCGCAACCCTCACAATTGATATATGCCAGCCTGCAGAAGTCATTTATAAAGATAATTTGTATTTGACTATCTATTTGCTTTCTCTAACAGCTTCTTACCCTCTTCCTGGATATGCTTCTCTATAATACCCTCCAGATACTTACTTATGGTTACCTTACCATAACTCTTACAGTAAATCTTATATATGAGCATCAAATCCTCATAAACGCTACCATATACATACGTCGATAACTTCCTCTTTTCTGTTGCCATAATAATATAATTATACCATAATCCATTTTCTACAAAGGTAGACCACCTTGTTAAGAGGTGGTCCACTTATTCGAATAAAATATCCACAATATCCTGTTGACAACCCTGGAATGCAATTTTACTCTATAAGCGGATACCCAAGCTAATATTGTAAAAATCCATGGGTGGCGGTTAAAAACCGATCTGGGGGGCTATTTATATATAGCCATATGGGGCCCCAGAGAAAAAACATTTAAATCTTATAAGTTATTCTGATTCGGGTATAAACTAAAACATATCCGATATGAAAACACCAGATTTATTTTCACAGACTGAGATCGCTGAAGTTCAGTTGATCTATCGAAGTAAAGTTCCTGCATCACAACGAGTTAAGATAACTTGTTCCCGAGATGCTTATGATTTGTTATTGAAGAGTTGGGATTCCGATACTCTTGAATATGTTGAAGAGTTCAAGATCCTCCTAATGAACCGTTCTAATGCTGTATTAGGCATCCTGGCTGTCTCTAAGGGTGGAATATCAGGAACTGTAACAGATGTCCGGTTAGTCTACGTGGCAGCCCTTAAATCGAATGCATCAGGCCTTATTGTTCACAACCATCCCTCAGGTAATCTTAATCCTAGTGAATCGGATAGCAAGATCACTCAGAAGATTAAGGAAGCAGGAAACCTAATGGATATTCAGATTCTGGATCATCTTATAATCACCTCGGAGGATTACTATTCGTTCGCTGATAATGGACTGTTGTAGCTAAGAGCCATCGCAATGATGGCTTTCTTTTTAAATCCAAGTTATTCATATACCTGTTAATCAAAACTTATTTATTATGAAAAGTAATTTATTCTTCGGTTGTACTTCTAAAGATGAGGTTCAGCTACGATTCGATGAATTATCCAGGGTTTTTAATGACCAGGATGAGATGCTTAATACTATAAAGGTTGAATATTCAACTTTGATGAGTGTTCTTACTGAATCTAACCCTGTTGAGGCAGTAAAAGAAAAAGCCACCGTGTCTGAAAATGTTGTGAAAGAGAAAGCAACTGCAACTGAGAAGATCCGGGAACCAGGAGCCAATTCCTCTTGAGATAATCCGTGAGAAGTATGGAGTCACTGAAGTCGCTCTCCGGTAGTAACAAAAATAGGAAGTTTATATGCTTCCTTTTTTTTTCCAAGACTCCCCGCAAAGGATTTATTGTATACAAAGCAATTCGACAAGTATTGAAGTAGGGTTGATTGAGGAGAATTTTATAGTATTCAATTCCAATTCATTTTTATTGTTTAACTTTAGTATGAATTGTAAAAGTGAAAAGTCAGGCTTAAGCATTG
>Ga0307377_10000184_pt1 | contig 85581 bp, 64 predicted proteins | sample TR3MG_FD_202535 | JGI IMG/M metagenome (GOLD analysis project Ga0307377, IMG submission 202535) | Soil microbial communities from Risofladan, Vaasa, Finland - TR-3 | ecosystem: Environmental > Terrestrial > Soil > Coastal area > Acid sulfate soil | place: Finland: Risofladan, Vaasa | collected...
GCCCACGCGACAGCAGGTGCACTCGCCCAATACGGTCGAATGGTCGCCCTAAACGTCGGGACGTGGCCCGATACCGGCCTGAATCCACAGATGACCTCGCAGACCGCAAAAAGCCTTATCGACTGGTGCTACGCGGCGGTGACTGCTGTGGCGCTGCGAGGTAGAAGGGTGGTGATTTTCGGCCATGATTCTATGGGTATGGAAACGGCCCTGGCCCATGTCATCCCCACCAGAAACACGTTCGGGCTGGAAATCACCCGTCTGGATATGAAACTTTTGGCCGATATGCTGACCAAGAAGGCCTATAATGAAAAAGAGGTCAAAGAAGTTCGCGGCTGGATTGACAAACACGTCGGCAAACGCCTCGAATTGCGCGACGAAGCCGACAGCGAGCGGTTCAACACGAGCCTGGCTATGTACCTGATAGTCCGGGACCTGATGGCCGATTTGAACGCGGTGGGCGGCGGCTTTATGAGCCAGCTGGAATGGGGCAGCGACTATCGCGGAATCCCGCTGCCCGTCGCCGACGTGATGGAGTCGTTCTTCAACAGCACATTTGACCACAAAGGCCCCAAGGCCCCGCTGCCTTATGCCACCGAGGCCGATGTTCAGGGTCTCTTGACAATGCTGTTTATGACCTATCTGAGCGGCGGAAATCCGCCCCTGTTTATGGACTTCCGAAAGGTCTGGGAAGGCTGGGAAATCAAAGAACTTGCAAAAAAACTGAAAATAAAGTTCAGCGGGGAAGAAGCGTGGGCGAAACGTGGCTTTGTCGACGGCGACAATAGCGGCTCAGCAAGCTTCGACTGGGCCGCAAAACGCGGAGAATCCGTAAATAAGATTATGAACGGCATTAGTTTACCTTTGGCCGACCCGGATTACTTCCCCGGCGGGGGTAACTCGGTAAACTTTGTCTCACCAGGAGGTTTGAGCGGGGCAGGCGGACGGATCGCGTATAGCTCTTTATCAGGTATGTTCTCGATTGTATGGGACGAGGTCGAAAGCATTGACCTACCAGAGAAACTTTCCGAAGCGGTCTGCAAGACTTCCACTGAGATTTGGCCCCACACGTTCATTTGCCCAAAGTACGCCACGATGGTTGAATACAAGCAGTATCCGCCGGCTAACCACTTGCACGCCACCTGGGGTATTACTCCTGCTCGCCTTGAACACTGGACCGACTTGACGAACGTGCTCTCGGAAACGCCTTGGGCTGATAGGCCAAAATGGATAGAAGGTGTGGATCGCCCTGTACCTCTCATTTACATACTCAATGGCGGAGAAACTAATGCGAAGTTGATACTTGCCGGAAAGAAATAGAGCTTTCATCTTTGGCGGTGGATTTATGACAAACGGCGGCGAAGACGGCTATAAGCAGCTTGTCGCCAAAAGATAGACTCGTAAATCGACGGCACTGTAAACAAAGTGGTCTGAAATGGCGAACTACTCAATAGCGCAGCTCGACGAGATAGCTCCCGTGGAGTGTCCCTGCGGCTTTTCGCGCCGCGCGTTTATCAGCGCCGATAATTCATTGGCGACGTTGCACGTGGTCGATATCGCCGAAGATGCGCGCGTGCATTATCACAAGAAGCTCACCGAGATATATCTTGTCCTCGAGGGCGAGGGGCACCTGGAGCTCGACGGCAAACGGGTGCCCGTTAAACCCATGACCGCGATATTTATCAAGCCCGGCTGCCGGCATCGCGCCCTGGGGAAGATTCGAACCGTCGTTGTCGCCATTCCCGCGTTCGACCCGCAAGACGAGTGGTTCGATTGAAACAAAGGTGTTGAAGAACGGCTTTCGCCAAGGAGAAAGACAAATGAACAGAAACGTGAAAAACAGTGTGGTAACCGTAGTTTTGTTGTTGATGGCGTTTGGTTTTTGCTCCTGCAAGAAGCAGGGCGGCGCCACAAGTGAACCGAAGGGGCAAACAAAAATGGATATCAAGAAGGAGATATTTGGAAAGATGCCGGACGGCCGCGAAGTCGAACTCTACACGCTTACCAACGCCAACGGCCTGAAGGCGAGAATTATGACGTACGGCGGGATTGTGGTCTCGCTGGAGGTGCCTGACCGAAACGGCAAGCTTGGTGACATCGTTCTTGGTTTCGACACGCTGGAAGATTACCTCAAGGGCCATCCCTATTTCGGCAGTATCGTCGGGCGATATGGCAACCGCATCGGCAAGGGCAGGTTTACGCTCGACGGCGTCGAGTACAAATTAGCGACTAACAACGGTGAAAACCATTTACACGGCGGCATCAAAGGCTTTGACAAGGTTGTTTGGGACGCCGAGCCGGTCAGGCAGAACGATGCCGTGGGCGTTAAGCTGACGTATCTGAGCAAGGACGGCGAAGAAGGCTACCCCGGGAATCTGTCCTGTACCGTGATTTACACCCTCACGAACAATGATGAACTAAAAATCGATTACGCAGCCACAACCGACAAGGCCACGCCGGTCAATCTTACGCACCACAGCTATTTCAATCTCGCGGGGCAGGGTACAGGCGACATTCTCGGACATGAGCTGATGCTCAACGCCGAGAGGTTCACTCCGGTCGATAAAGGTCTTATCCCTACAGGCGAGCTGCGCAGCGTCAAGGGGACGCCTATGGACTTTACCGAACCGATGGCCATCGGCGCGCGGATAAATCAGGACGACGAACAGCTCAAATTCGGCCTGGGCTACGACCACAACTTCGTGCTCAACAGTGGCGGGGGGGCGCTGGCCCTGGCGGCTAAAGTGTATGAACCCACGACAGGCCGGGTGATGGAAATATACACGACCGAGCCGGGCATCCAGTTTTATTCGGGCAACTTCCTCGACGGCACCAACATCGGAAAGGGCGGCAAGGTCTATAAGTACCGCTACGGATTCTGCCTCGAAACCCAGCATTTCCCGGATTCGCCGAATAAACCCAACTTCCCACCGGTGATTTTGAAACCGGGACAAAAGTACACCCACGTGACCATCCACAAATTCTACACCCGATGAATAGAACGGCAAAACCTGGAGGAAGGATAGTAATAGCGATTGTCCTAATTCGGGCTGCAGCTGTGCCGGCTGGTTTTGTTTGTGTTCCGGTTTGAACAACAGCGATGCCGGCTGTAAGACGAAAAAAAATTTTCGCGGCTTTTTTGGCCGTCTGGAACTGTGAGGTTTACAATGCGAGTCAATGAAAAAGTCTGTACCGCACTCATGCTATATGTCCTGTTTATCCCTCTTGCGGCACACAGCGAGCAACGTCCTTCCAAACAGGAGGTTCGAGCGGCTCTGCGCAAGGCCGCGGAATTCTTTGTTACGAGGGTCGCCAACGAAGGTGGTTATCACGGCACGTATTCGGAGGACCTCAGCTACGGCCGCTCCGGCAAGGGCGGAGAGGGTCCCACGCAAATCTCTGCGACGGGGGGAACGACTCCACTTGTGGGGCTGGCATTTCTGGAGGTGTGGGAGGCGACCGGCGACAAATACTATCTGGAAGCTGCACGGTCGACGGCCCGCGCGATGGTTAAGGGTCAAATGTGCTCGGGAGGCTGGGATTACACGACCGAACTCGACCGTGTCAAACGCAGGAACTACCTGTACCGCAGTGACGGGGATTGCAAAACCCGAGCCCCGGACGCACGAAGGAACATGACGAATCTCGACAACAATACCACCCAGGGGGTTTTGCGGATGATGATGCGCGTTGACCGCGCGTTGAATTTCGGGGACAGTCAAATCCATAAGGCTGTGCTTTACGCGCTGGATAGTCTTATTCGGGCGCAATATCCGAACGGCGCCTGGCCCCAGCGCTACGAGGAATTCGCTGACCCCAATTTGTTTCCGGTCAAGCCCGCGAACTATCCCGAATCATGGTCTCGCAAGTGGGCCGGTCCCATCTTCTACCCTCATTACACGTTCAACGACGACGTCATCGTTAACATGATAGACGTCATGCTCGAAGCGGCCAGGATTTACAAGGAACCGAGATACGAGGCTTCGGCCGAAAAGGCGGGTGATTTTATTATCCTGGCACAGATGCCGGACCCGCAGCCGGCATGGGCGCAGCAATATGATGCACAGATGCACCCAGCGTGGGCGCGGAGCGTCGAACCTCCCGCCGTAACGGGACGGGAGTCGGTGAGCATTATGAGAGGGTTGATTCTGCTCTACAGCGAGACAGGCAAGAAGAAGTACCTCGGTCCGATTCCGCGCGCGGTGGATTACCTGAAGCGCTCGTCGTGGCTGCGAAACGGAAAGCCCGTGATAGCGCGGTTCTATGAGCTCAAGACGAACCGGCCGCTTTACATAACAAAAGGCACGCGGATTTACGGCCCTCGTTCCGCAGGACACACATCCAAAAAGACCGGTCTGCCGTTCGACGGGTACGAAGTGACTTACAGCGACAAGCACGTCGTCAACCATTACAGTCTTGTCACAAGCGCCGAACCGCTCGACGGCATACTTGCCGAATATAGACGCGTTCTGGCAGCGGACCCGGCGACTCTCAAGCGTCCGGACAAGCTGAGAGGTCTTACACCGGGCACGAGCCAGCCGAGGCCTGAACCTTCCGCCGCAGATTTAGCGGAAAAGGTCCGAGCGGCAATTTCCTCTCTGGACGACCGCGGCGCATGGGTACAGCCAGGCAACATAGGAGGCCCCGGACTTCTTATTTCCGTCAGGCCTGCAAAGGACCTGCGCGTCCTCATGGAGGGCAAGGTTCTGACATTGAAAGAGGACGAAAGCCTTGAGGTGTATGATGGTACTTCGCTGCCGAGCCGGGGGGTGATTCACTCCGGGACCTTTGCGGCGAACCTGAAACTGTTAGCCAACTACATCAAGGCACTCTGAGCTGAGACTGCCCAGCAACGAGTGCCGGTCAAGTCACTCACCGGATGCCTGCGGCGGGGGCGTCTGGAGCCACTTGAGGTTGAAGGCGTAATGATTCCAACTGCTGATAAGGTGTATGATGCCGTTCCGCGCCTGGCAGACGGAGAAGTAACCTTTGGGCTCGGCGCTGCTGTTGCTCATCGCAAAAGGTTTTCCGTCGGTGGTCTTCACCTGACGCTCAGGTCCGTCGTCGGTAATAAGGCGAATCACAGGCCACGTCACGCCCTCGTCATAAGACACCGCCCCAAAAAAGCCCTTTATTTCACGTTTCTTGCCCGAAGCGTCCGTGACCATCACGGGCGGGTCGCCATTGGCGAACGAACCGAGGAATATGGGGCCTTCCTTCAGGCGCAGCAACACCAGCCGCTGTCCGCCCCCGACTGGCGGAAAACCAGTGGGGCTGTACTGCCAGGTTTTTCCCATACTGTTGGAGATGCTTTTCGTCATCCGGCCGTCGTACGCATCCCCGCGGCCGAGCGCCATCAGGCGACCGTCTTTCAACTGTGTAACACCGCCGTGAATCCCGGCAATCGTGCCGCCTGCGTCGGCCCAGGTCAGGCCGTTATCTTTGCTGATATGAATGGCCGTCCCGTCGCTACTGCTCGGTGATGCGTCGCAGGGCAGCACAAGATAACCCTCGCGCGTGCGAAATACCGACTCAACGACCTGCTGTCTTCTTTGATGCTCGGGCATAATCAATCGTCCCCTCGACCAGGTGACACCATTGTCGGCCGAAGTGCGCATCACGATGGCAAGATTGCCCCAGGTGGCCGCAGATGAAAGGCCGTTGAAGTGGTAGATTGTTCTGTCACCGTCGTACCATAGGGCCGGCGCGTGGTCGTTGCGGTCCGGCGCATCCCAGAATGGTGAGGCCGGCTCCCATTCATCCGCGCCCCGGCGGAGCCGGCTGGCAGCCATCGCCAGCTCCCGTCCTCTTTCCGAAACGCACGTGTACCATATCGCCAGCAGGTCGCCGTTGGGACACTCGCAGATACCGGGGTCGTGGTTATGCCTGTGGAACAGGGGACCATAAGATGGTTGTTCAATCTTAACGTAATTCCGCGGGCCGCGAAAATAGGGCTTATCCGGGTCCGGTCCCTTGAGCACGTCACCAGTGACATCCTGCCTTACATTCTGCTGATACAGCGGCTTGGGAACCATTGGCAGGGCGGTGGTGTCGGGCAGCTCTGCGATTATCACTCTGAATCCTATCATAAAGCTCTTGTCTTCAGGCAGTGCTCCCATGCGGTTGGCCGAACGCAGATAATAAGCGACCGTACCGTGGCTGCCGCTCCGCGCAACCTTGAAATCTCCGTCGAGCCGGCCGACAGGGTCCTCTTGTGATCCAGGCTCATACGGCCCGTACCAGTCATGACACCACTCCTCGACGTTGCCGTGCATATCATACAAGCCCCATGGATTCGGTGGAGTCTTGCCTACGTACAGGGGCACAACCTCATTTCTTCCCTTGCCGCGCTCCGGAGAAGGATACCAGCTGCTGCCGGGGTTCTTGAGGAATTCATCCGGCAGAGTGTCACCGGTGGAAAAGCGGGTGGCGGTGCCCGCCCGGCAGGCATATTCCCATTCCGCCTCGGTGGGCAGCCGGTAGGGCAGGCCGTCAATCTCCGACAGCCAGTCGCAAAAGGCCTTGGCCTCGTGCCAGCTTACGAAAACCACCGCTTCGGCGTCGTCGATGGAAAAGCCCTGTTTGCCGCGCAGATGCATGTGGAGCGGGTCGAACATTTCAAATTCAGCGTTGGTGACCTCACGCACGCCGATGTAAAACGGCATGGTTATGGTCACCTTGTGAGCCGGGTGCTCGTCGTAGTCGCCCTTTTTACCGAAAACCGAGAGTTTGATGTGATTGTCCACACGTTCGGCGGCGGTCAAAATCTCATCAGACACCTCGCCGCCCTCGAAACCCGTAGTGAATGTCCCCGGCTCGATACGCACAAATTCCATACCGATGAAGTTCTTGAACGTTTTGGCCGCGGGCATTTTAAGCGGAGACTTTCTCAGCTTGGCCGTACTGGCGAAGAAGGCTTCTGCCTGCACGACGCAGATAGCAAGCACGCACCCTGCTAACACCGGCACGAGCATTCCAATCCGTCTGGTCATCTTTTAGTTCTCCTTTGTTTCACATTTTCCAAAAAAGTAACCACACCGTCCGAAATTTGCCTTACCGGGTCTTGATTTCGAAATAGTCGAGGTCCACGCTGCCCTGGCTCATCAGAACGTAGGCGGCGTTCGATTCGCTGGTCGATTCTCTAAAGTATATTCCGTCGACCTGGCTTCGCTTGAATTCGTTTACGGGCTCGTCGCCGTTAAGGCCGTAGAAGACCCGCCAGCGTCGCGTGGCGTCGTCATAGGTGAACTTTATCTTTGCCGACTTCGGGGGCTCGGACAGGGCGACAGGATATTTATCCCGCAGCGTGATTTCATTTTGCTTGATGTTGATAAACATAGTCTCGCCTCCGGCGCTGGTGGCGTCGCGAAAACCTAAGGTGACGCCCTCGGGGATTATTGGGCCCGGAGGATTATAGTGAATATTCGCCAGTTCAAAAACTGCTTCGAACGAGCCTGTTCCGACGTGCCTGTTAATCCCGTTGAAGTGTGAGCCCGATTTTATCGTGTACTGTCCCTTGCCGTTGAATTTGGCAACGGGGCCTTTGTAGTCCAGCCAGCCTTCGTTGTCGAAGCTGGTCGGCCCCGTGAAGGTTTCGACAATGGATTTCACCTTGCGCGGTTTGTCAACCGGCGCCGGAGGCAGCGTCTTGAGCCACTTCATATTGAACGCAAAATGGTTTCGGCTGCTGATGACGTTTATCAGTCCGTCGAGACTCTGGCAGGCGGACAGATAACCGCGGTATTCAGAGTTTCTGCCGCTCATAGTGATGGCGGCGCCGTCGGTGCACTCGATGGTCCGGGCCGGACCGTCGTCGGTGACAAGCCTCTTATAGGGCCAGGTTTTTCCGTCATCAAGTGACAATGCTGCATAGAGGCCGCGTATTTCGCGTTCGTTGCCGGTCGCATCTCTGATATAAATCCCTTTTCCGCCCTCATTCGTAAACGAGGCAAGGAAAAGCTCGCCGCTTCGCAGCTTCAGCAGCGCCAGCCGCTGACCCCCGGCCACCGGCGGGAATTCGCTCGCGGAGGAGGTAAAGCTCTTTCCACCGTTGGTGGAAATGCTGATGGGCAGCTTCCCGTCAACGGCGTAGCCCCTGCTGAAAGCAAAGATATTGCCGTTGGAAAGCTGCGTCACTCCGGCGTGTATGCCCGGGATGTCACCGCCCGGATTGAACCAGGTCAGTCCTTCATCCTTGCTCATCCAGAGCGTATCGGGGCCGTCGATTGCAAAAACAATAGTCCCATCGTCCATTCTAAAGACCGGCTCACTCGGAAGATGTCCCTTCGTGAATTCGGGCACAATCAGTCTCGGTGGCGACCAGGTGGCGCCGCTGTCGGAGCTGGTTCGCATCACGATAGCGGACCTGCCCCGGCTCTTTTCCGCCGAGACGCCCGTGAAGTGGTAGATTGTATCCTTGTCGTCAAACCACAGCGCCGGCGCGTGGTTGTTGCGGTCCGGCGTGTAGAAAAACAGCGAGGCTTCCTCCCACTGCTCAGTCCCCCAACGCAGCCGGCTGGCGCCCTGGGCAAGCTCCCGACCGTGCTCATCATGGCACGTATACCAGATGCTCAGCAGGTCGCCGTTCGGGCACTCGACAATGGCAGGGTCGTGATTGTGGCACGTATATGTGGGACCGTTGGAACCAGGCTGGATGTTTACGTACCTGCGAGGCCCCCTGAAATAGGGTACTTCCGGGTCAGGCCCCTCGGATATGCGGCGGCGGTCGCGCTGGACGACGTTCTGCTGATAGCGAGGCGGTATAACGGGCAAAGGTTTGGTATCCGGCAACTCACCGATGACGACACGAAAACCGGTTACCCAGTTCCTGCTTTCGGGGACGGCCCCCAGGCGGTTGGCCGAGCGCAGATAATAAACCTCGGACCCGTGGCTTCCGCCGCGAGTAACTCGGAAATCGCCGTGCGCGTAGCCCACAGGGTCGACCTGGCGCGCGTCTGTATAAGGGCCGTACCAGTCCGAGCACCACTCCTCGAGGCTGCCGTGCATGCCGTAGAGTCCCCAGGCGTTGAGCGGCGTCTCGCCCGCCCGCAGGGACGCCGCGGCTATGGCGCCGCCTTTCGGGCTTACTTTCAACACAAACGGCTCGGTCAAGACATTACCGACATGGTAATTCGTGGTCGTACCGGCCCGGCAGGCGTATTCCCACTCCGCCTCCGTGGGAAGACGATAAGGCACGCCCTCCTTGTCGGAAAGCCACCTGCAGAAGGCCATCGCATCGTACCAATTGACAAAGGCGACCGCTTCGTCATCTTCCTTGGAGAAACCTTCCCTGCCGCGAAGGGTGCGGTGCTCGGGTCGGAACAGCTCGTACTGGAAGTTCGTCACCTCAAAGACGCCCACATAAAAAGGTCTGGTGATTTTAACAGTATGAAGCGGCTTCTCATCGTAATCGCCTTCATTCAGGGTATCGAAAAGTCCACGCCCCCGGAAAATCGGCAGAACCTCCGACGGCAGCGGCGTCTCAATCTGGCCCATCCGGAACGTTCCCGGTTCGACACGCGCAAACTTCATCCCGATGGAGTTTGTGTACTGCCTATCTGCCGGCATCTGCGCCGAGCCCACTCTAACTAACTCTGTCAGTACAATTGCCACACACAAAATCCGACTGTTCATTTTTTACCCCTTTGCTATTGCATATCATCACTTATCTGTTAAAAACGTCTTACGGGTTAACCGGCTTGACTTCGAAATGGTCGAGGTCAACTTGCCCGTTACTCATCATAATATAGACCGCGGTGGATTCGCTGAAAGGCTTTCCCAGATAAATTCCGGCTGCGCTCTGTGGAAGCTCTGTTGTCGCCTCATCGCCGTTGACGCCGTAGAAGATGCGTATCTGCTTTGCATTCTCGTCGTAAGTGAACTTCAGCTTCGCCGAAGTCGGCGGTTCCTTATATTGAATCGCGCCGCGGGGCCACTTCATTCGAACAGGGTCCTCCTCGTCCGCCATGCCCATGTCGATGCGGTCGTCCCTGACGTAAAAGTGCAGCCTTCGCATCATCGCATCCTTTATCCAGATGGTGATGCCCGGTGACGCGGTCGCGGCTCGCGGATTGAAGGAGATGTTTTTGAAAGACATATTTATCTCGAAGGAGCCTTCGCCGATAAGCCGGTTCATACCCTGGAAGTGGGAATTGGAAATAATGGTGTACTGGCCTTTGCCGTTGAAGCCGCCCTGATATCCGTGATATGGTTCCCAGTTATCGAGGTCGAGCTTCCTGGGGCCGTCAAAACTCTCGACTTCGTGTTTTACCCTCATTCGCGGATATTGGAGCGGCGGGGCGGGCGTCTTGAGCCATGCCAGATTGAACGCGTAGTGCGAATAGCTGCTGATAAGATGTATCAGCCCGTTCGGCGCCTGACAGCATGCGAGATAGCCCCTGTATTCTGCGTTGCGTGAGCTTAACGCGAAATAGCCGCCGTTGGTAGTCATCGCAGGCCTGCCGGGACCATCGTCACTGACCAGACGCACGTTCGACCAGGTCTGGCCCTCATCTTCCGAAACGGCGGCATATAATCCGCGCACTTCTCGTTTGTTGCCGCCCGCGTCGGTAATGATGATACCCCTGTCGGCAAACGAAGCAAAAAATATAGGCCCCTCCCTGAGTCGCATCATTGCCAGTCGCTGCCCGCCGCCTATGTCCTTAAAAATGCTCGGCGTCTTTTTCCACGTTTTGCCCAGGTCATCCGAAACGCATTTGGGCATCCAATACGGACGCTTCTCGTTCGAATGAACCATGGTCCTGCCCAAATCGTCGTACCGGGTGACAATGACGGCACCCCGGAGGTCGCCGCCGCGGGTGAATCCGAGCATCCTGTCGTCGCGCAACTGCACCACGCCGGGGTGGTTACCTTCAATACTTCCTTCGCAGCCCTGCCAGGTCAGCCCGTCGTCGTGACTGTACCAGAGAGTGGGCCAGCCGTCGGTGACAAAAGCGATACCTCCGTCGTTAGTGCGAAAGACAGGCCCGGTAAGCCAGTGACCGTGCCAATGCGGCGGCGGAGAAGTATGCTCGGGATTGAAGATGCGCACCTTCGACCAGGTCGCACCGTTGTCGGTTGAGGTGCGAAGGCCCAGCGAGTGATACGCGTATGTTGCCCCGATGTCCGTTCCGACAAAATGATATATCTTGCCGTTTTCATCCGTCCACAAGGAGCACACACTGTCGTTTCTGTCGGGAGCATCCCAGAAAACCGAAGCATCGTCCCACTCTTGGCTACCCCAGCGAAGCCGGCTGCCGCCCCTGCCCATCTCGCGGTCCTTTTCCGAAACACAGGTAAACCACGTCGCAAGAAGGTCGCCATTGGGACAAGCCGTTATCTGCGGGCTGTGGTTGTGCCCGGCAAACAACGGGCCGATTGCCCCGCGGTCAATCTTTACAAACTTGCGAGGGCCCTTGAAGTAAGGCTTATCCTTGGGTGGCCCTTTCTTCACTTCCTCGATGTTCCGCTCAACGATATTCTGCTGATGGTCGGGCTTTTCAGGCAAAGGCATAGGCTTTGTCTTGGGGAGTTCACCTATGACAACTCGAAAACCCGTCGCCCATTGTCTTTCATCCGGCAGTGTACCCATCCTGTTCGCCGAACGCAGAAAATATGCATAAGTTCCAAAGCTTCCGCCGCGTGTCACGCGGAAGTCGCCATCGATATAGCCGACAGGGTCGCTCAAGGGGCCGTCCTGGTAAGGACCATACCAGTCATTACACCACTCCTCGACATTGCCGTGCATGTCGTAAAGTCCCCAGGCGTTGGGAGGAGTTTTGCCGACATTTATCGTGGTCTTGACGAGGCAGCCGTTACCCGGCTTGTTGGTATATTCCTTCGGCAGGATGTCACCTGTGTAATAATTGGTTGCTGTTCCCGCCCGGCAGGCGTATTCCCACTCCGCCTCAGTCGGCAGCCGGTAAGGCAGACCCTCTTTGTCCGATAGCCACTGGCAGAATGCCTGCGCATCATACCAGCTTACGTAGATCACCGGCTCATCGTCTTTTTTGGAAAGGTCATGTTTGCCGCGGCACCTTCTGTGCTCCGAATCGAACAGCTCATACTGCTTGTTGGTGACTTCGAATTCGCCCATGTGGAACGGCCTTGTAATTTTCACCGTGTGCACAGGCTTCTCGTCGTAATCGCCCTCGGCCAGCAGGTCGAAGCGACCGCCCCGGTCCCCGCCTTCGATTTCCGGCAGCACCTCCGGAACCAGCCGCTTCAACTGGCCCATCTGAAACTCGCCCGGCTCAATACGAACAAACTTCATCCCTATGGAGTTCGTGTACTCGCTGCCTTTCGGGGCCTCGCGGCCGCTCACCGTTGCCGCTGCAGCCATCGTGATTGCCATACACAAGATTGAATGTTTCATTTCTTTGCCCTTCCGGTTTTGCATATTATCAGAAACCTGGCTGTTAAAACGCCTTACGGATTAATCGGCTTGATTTCAAAATGGTCCACGTCAACTCTTCCGTTACTCATCATAATATAAGCAGCGGTCGATTCGCTCAAAGGTCTGCCGAAGTAAATTCCGGCCTTGCTCTGCGGCAGCTCCGTTGTCGCCTCGTCGCCGTCAATGCCGTAGAAGACACGGACCTGCTTTGCATCTTCATTGTAGATAAAACGCAGCTTTGCCGAAGTGGGCGGCCTCGCACACCGAACAACGTCTCGGGGCCAGTTGAGTCGAACAGGTTCTTCCTCGTCCGCCAGGCCCACGTCAATCCGGTCGTCCCTGACGTAAAAATGCAGGCGGCGCATCATCGCGTCCTTTATCCAGATGGTTATGCCGGGTGACGCCGTGTCGCCGCGCGGGTTGAAGAATATGTTCTTGAATGCGAGGTTCATCTCGAACGACCCGGCGCCGATAAGGCGATTCATACCCTGGAAATGTGACTTCGAAACAATTGTGCATTGGCCTTTGCCGTTAAAGCCGCCTGCATAACCGTGATATGGCTCCCAGCCGTCAAGGTCAAACTTGTCCGGCCCGGTAAAAGTCTCCACTTCCCTCTTGACCCTGACCAGCGGATACCGCAGCGGTGCCGCAGGCGTCTTAAGCCAGGCCAGGTTAAAGCTGTAGTGCGAATAGCTGCTGACAAGGTGAATCACGCCGTCCAGTCCCTGACAGCCCGCCATATACCCACGGTACTCGGCGTTGCGTGCGCTCATGGCGAAATAGCCGCCGTTTGTAGTCATGCCGGGCGTCCCCGGCCCGTCATCGCTGACCGGCCGTACGTATGGCCACGTCTTGCCCCCATCTTCCGACAGGGCCGCGAACATACCCCTGACCTCGCGTTTCGCGCCGCTGGCGTCGGTGATTATCATGCCCCTGTTGGCAAACGAAGCCAGAAAGAGCGGCCCCTCCCGCAGCCGCATAAGAACCAGCCGCTGGCCTCCGTCCACGCCCGGAAACGGACTCGGCTCATGGGTCCAGGTCCTGCCGAGGTCGCTCGAGTAGCATCTGGCCATCCTCCACTTTCTTGCCTTGTGAGTAAACGTCCTGCCCATGTCCTCGTATTCGGTAATGACCTCTTTCCATTCGACCTCGCTGTCGCGCAGAAAGCCGATAAGACGGCCGTCCTCCAGTTGTGCGACGCCCGGATGGTTGCCGTTGATGTCACCGCCGCAGCTCTCGAAGGTCAGCCCTTCGTCCCTGCTTATCCAGAGTGTGGGGAATCCGTCGGTGGTAATCGCGATCGCGCCGTCGTTCATCCTGAACGCCGGCTCACTGAGCTGGTGTCCAGCGGGGACATTGTGGTCCGGAATGATTATCCTCGACCGTGACCAGGTTGCGCCGCTGTCTGCTGAGGTTCGCATTGCGACGGCCAACGTGGCGTATGTTGCGGCCACCGAATAAGGCTGAAAGTGATAAAGCTTGCCCCTGCCGTCGTACCAGAGCACGGGCGCGTGGTCGTTGCGGTCCGGCGTATCCCAGAAGGGCGACGCCTGCTGCCATTGCCTTTCGCCGAAGGGCAGCCGGGCGGCAGCGACGGCGAGCTCGCGGTCTTTTTCGGAAACGCACGTGTACCAGCATGCAAGCAGGTCGCCGTTGGGACACTCGGCGATTGCGGGATTGTGGTTGTGACCGGCGAACACGGGCCCTATGGCTTCCGGTGGGATGTTGACGAATTTTCTGGGCCCTTCGAAATAAGGTTTGTCGGGGTCTGGATCTTTGATAACCGAAGCCGGGTCGTTGTGCATGACGTTGCGCTGATTGAGGGGCGGCGCCGGGGCGGGCATCGGCGCGGTTTCCGGCAGCTCACCTATCAGGACTCTGAAGCCGGTCACCCAGTTTTTGTCGGCTGGCGGCATCCCCATTCGGTTTGCCGAGCGAAGAAAATATGCGTAGGTATCGTAGCTGCCTCCACGGATGACACGAAAGTCGCCCTGGGCGCGGCCGGTCGGGTCTGTCTGTGGGCCTTCAACGTACGGGCCGTACCAGTCGTAACACCATTCCTCAACATTTCCATGCATATCATACAGACCCCACTTATTCGCAGATGTCTTCCCAACTTCCAGCAGATTTAAACCACCTCTCCGCGAATGTTTCTCAAACTCCTTCGGCAGAACATCTCCCGTGTAATAGTTCGTCGTTGTCCCCGCCCGGCAGGCGTATTCCCATTCGGCTTCGGTCGGCAGCCGGTAGGGCAACCCTTCCTTGTCCGAAAGCCACTGACAAAAAGCCTCTGCTTCGTACCAGTTGACATATATTGCGGCCTCATCATCCTCCTTCGAAAGCGAGTGTTTGCCCCTGAGTCTCTTGTGCTCAGGGTCAAACAGTTCATACTGTTTGTTCGTTACCTCATAGATGCCCATATAGAAAGGTCGGGAAATGATGACAGTATGAACGGGTTTCTCATCGTAGTCACCCTCGGCCAACAGGTCAAACCGGCCGCCTCGGTCGCCGCCCTCAATCACCGGCAGAACTTCCGGCTGCAGCGTCTTCAATTGGCCCATCATAAAAGTCCCCGGCTCGATACGGACCAACTTCATGCCAATAGAGTTTGTGTACTGTTTGCCTGCCGGCGCCTGTGCCGAACACACTGTCATGGACGCTGTCAGCACAATAGTTACAAACAAAATTAAATTCTTCATCTATTTATCCCTTGATTACTGTATCTCGCAAAAGTCCCTGTCTTGTTACCACGTTCTGCAAATTGACCGGTCGAATTTCAAAATGGTCGACGTCTATAGTTCCGTTGCTCATAAGAATATAGATTACCGTTGACTCCGAGAAAGGTTTGGCGAAGCATATTCCGGCCTCGCTCTGCGGCAGCTCGTTAACCGCCTCGGCCCCGTCGAGACCGTAGAAAACTCGCATTTGCTTGCTCTGTTCGTTCCAGATGAACTTGAGTTTGGCCGAGCGGGGCGGCTTGTCATACCTTGCCTGCTCTTTTTCCCACATCCAGCCTCTTCCGGTTCGGTGTTGAGCGCCGGGCGGCGGCGATGCGGTCTCGGCGTCGGTGACCTCCAGCTTTATGTGGTCCTCTTTTATCGCCACCGCTACAAAGCGCGAGCGGTCGTCCTTAATCCAGATGGCCAGCCCCTCCGAAACTCTGTCCCGTACAGGATTGTAATGAATTTTGGACACGGCCAAGGTCACCTCGAAGGAACCGGCACCAATTATGCGATTGATTCCGTTGTGATGTGTCATGGAATTGATTGTGTATTGTCCCCGCCCGTTGAAGCCGCCCACGTACGAATGGTAATCGACCCAGCCATCGGCGTCGAATCGTTTCGGCCCATTAAAGCTTTCCACAACACGCTCGACCCTGACCGGCGGCGCAGACAACGGCGGGGGGGGTGTCCTCAACCATTTGAGGTTGAACGCGTAGTGCTCCCGGCTGCTAATCAGGTTTATCAGGCCGTCGGCGCTCTGGCAGACCGCCAGGTAGCCGCGATACTCGGCATTGCGACCGCTCATTATGAACAACCCGCCGCCGGTACACTCAGCCTGGCGGCCTGGTCCGTCGTCCGTAATCAGACGCTTATAAGGCCACGTCTTGCCGCCATCCTCCGAGACGGCGCCGTATAAACCCCGCACCTGGCGCTGTTGACCCGCAGCATCGGTTACGTTAGTACCCGTGTTGGCAAACGAGGCCAGAAACAGCGGGCCTTTCTGCAAACGCAGCAGTACCAGCCTTTGTGCGCCGCCGATAGGAGGAAACTCCGTTTCGTGCCAGGTGTAAGAGTTGCCGCCGTCTTCCGAAATGCTCATGGGCAGCGACTTCATCTCTTGTTTGCGTCCGTTTGTGACGATTTCGCCTTCCCTTCCGAAGCCGACCAGGCGCCCGTCCTTGAGTTGCGCTACACCGGCGTGTATCCCCGCGACGTGTCCGCCGGGATTGCTCCACGTAAAACCCTCGTTGCGGCTTATCCACAAGTCCGAGCCGTTACCCCACGGGCCGCTGTGGTCCACCGCCAGGGCGATGGCGCCGTCATTCATCCGAAAGACGGGTTCGCTGGGCATCCGGCCGGACGCGTAATCAGGCAGAATTATTCGCGCCCGCGACCACGTCGCGCCGCTGTCTTCGGAAGTTCGCATAACCACGGCCGTAACACCGTGTCCCCCGCCGAAAGACATGCCGTTGAAATGATAGATTGTGTCCTTTCCGTCAAACCACAACGCAGGGGCATGGTCGTTGCGGTCGGGTACATCCCAGAACCGCGACGCAGGCTCCCACTCCTCGGCGCCCCGGCGCAATCGGCTGACCGCCTGCGCCAGCTCGCGTCCCTTCTCAGCAACGCACGTGTACCAGATGGCCAGCAGGTCGCCGTTAGGGCACTCGACGATAGCCGGGTCGTGGTTGTGGGCGGCGAACAGAGGGCCATTGGCCTCTGTGGGAATCTTCACATACTTCCGTGGGCCCTTGAAGCAGGGCTTGTCCGCGTCCGTTCCCGCGGCTGCCGCCGCAGCATCCCGCTGGATTACATAACGCTGATACAGGGGCGGACGAGGCGCCGGCAGGGGCCCTGTGTCGGGCAGTTCGCCCAAAACAATACGGAAACCCATAAGCCAGGTTTTGTCTTCGGGCAGGGCGCCCATCCGATTGGCCGAGCGCAGGTAATAAACGTCCGTGCTGTGGCCGCCGCCCCGCACCACGCGGAAGTCGCCCTGGACGTACCCGACCGGGTCGGTCTGGGCAATATCCTTATACGGACCGTACCAGTCGAGGCACCACTCCTCAACGTTACCGTGCATATCGTAAATGCCCCACGCATTGGCGGGCGTCATACCGACATGAAGCGAGCTGCCTCTGTTCAGGAATGCGTCAGGCAGGATGTCCCCCGCGTAGTAGTTCGTCTTAGTCCCGGCCCGGCAGGCATATTCCCACTCGGCCTCAGTCGGCAGCCGGTAGGGCAGTCCGTCTTTATCGGAAAGCCACCGGCAGAAAGCCTGCGCATCGTACCAACTGACATTGATTACCGCCTCGTCATCTTCTCTGGAGAAACCATTTTTCCCGCGTAGCTCTTTGTGCTCTGCGTCAAACAACTCATACTGCTTGTTTGTAACTTCGTAAACACCAATGTAAAACGGCCTTGTTATCTTGACGCTGTGAACAGGCTTTTCGTCGAAGTCGCCCTCGCTGAGGTTGTCAAAAAGTCCCCGGCCTCGGAACTCCGGCAGTATCTCCGGCGGCAGCGGCGCCCTCAACTGGCCCATCACAAATTTGCCCGGCCGAAGCCGCACAAACTTCATGCCAATGGAATTCGTAAATTCGCTGTCTGTGGGCATCTCCGCTGAAAGTGCAGTTGCCACTAACATACAAAGCAAAACTGCCGGCAGGCCTGTCTTACCAAGAATTGCAAAACAGGGTCCTGCCCGGTATTTTCCTGTCATAATTACCTCCATCCGTAAACTGCCAATCATATTATTGCTGCTCGTCTTGTACAGTCCCGAAACGCTCGGCAGCTTCGTACAGCGCCAGCAGGTTCTCCCTCTTCGCACTTCGAGGCACAACGCAGCCCGAGCCGAGGACATACCCGCATTTGCCCGCTCCTTCAATGCAGCCGCGGGCCTCCTCGATAAGCTCTTCGGGCGAAGCATTGATAAAAGAAAGCGTATTAACGCCCCCCATTAGCGCTATACGGTCGCCGACGGCCTCTCGCGCCTGCGCACAGGTAAATCCTCCAAGCGGGTCTAAAGGCCCAATACAGTCAAGGCCCGTCGCTATCAGGTCCTCCATAATCGGCATCACATTGCCGCAGACGTGGCAGTAAATTTGCACATCCGGCCCGTATCGGTGCAGCTCGTCGCAGACCATCTTCATGTGCGGCAGTATGTATTGCCTGAAATGCTGCGGCGATATCACCGACATATTCGCAATCGAATCGTTCAATCGCAGCATTCTCAGCCCGCAGTCGATATGAAACTTGCCCTTTTCGATGGCGTGCTCGACGCCTTTATCCATAATTGCGTGCGTCAGCTTCGGCTTCTCCACGAGGTCCATCAGAGCAAGTGACAGCTCCCGAAACAGTACATGAAACGCCAGCGTCGCAGACCCGCAGTCACCCAGTAAAGCTATATCGTCGCCGACTTTCTCCATAAGCTCGCGCTGCAGCTTGCCGAAGCCGATTTCCTCGTAAAAAGACTTATCCGGCACCGCCACCCGCCTCACATCCTCGACACTGTTTATCACGGGCTCATCGGCCCGGTAAAATTGTATCATGGCCGCCTGATAAGGGTCTTCCAGATGAATCTTGCTTCTGTCCCGCACCCGCGTGGCGAGTCCCCCCTGCATATCAATCGGACCGAGGACTTCACCCGTCCTGGAAACTTCGACCACGGTTCCGTTTTGAACTTTTGTCTTGCGATTTGGAAGGTGAAACAGGCGTGCGCCGTCGGCCTTGACGGACAAGGCGGCATCGACCACGACGCGCATCGCCGTTTCCGAGTTCTCCACCACTTCGCGCAGGTCCACCCCCGTAAGAGCCGCACCGAGGTCCACCCATATCTTGGGCAGCGTCGGAACGCGGTCGGGCGTCCCGCCTGAAAGTGCCGTGTAAAACCGTTGATTCGCAGTCATGCCCATCGTTGTTTCTTGCAACGCAGTCTTAATTGCAGACTTTAGCCCCCCGTGGTCGCTCCTCCAATCGGATAGTCTTGCGAATCCGTTCTGGCAGTTCTCATTATCCCTTCTATTTGCGAGACAACCTGAGGATTCTGTGCCGCTACATTCTTGCTCTCGCCCGGGTCGTCTCTCAAATTGTAAAGTTCAATCGGTGCTTTTGCTCCGTTGCGAATTCCTTTCCAGTCCCCCATACGCACAGCCTGCTTGTACGTCTTGCGAACGTGACCGTAATCCCAGTAAAGATAATCGTGATTCTTCTGCGGCTTGCCAAGAAGCTCGGGCAGCATCGAGATCCCGTCGATGTCTTTGGGGACGGGCAGGCCCGCCAGCTCTGCCGCGGTGGGCAGAAAATCCCAGAATGCCCAGACCCGGTCGCTCACGCATCCGGCCGGCACTTTGCCCGGCCACCTTGCAGTCATCGGGATGCGTATGCCGCCTTCGTACAGGTCGCGCTTGCCGCCGCGCAGTGGGCCGTTGCTGTCAAAAAACTCTCTTGGCGGCGCCGCACCGAGGTAAGGCCCGTTATCGCTGGTGAAAAATAAAATCGTGTTTTCATCTATGCCGAGCTTCTTGATCAGCTCCAAAATCCGGCCGACGTCACGGTCCATTCGCGTAATCATCGCGGCGTAATTTTTGGCAATCTGCGGCCAGTCCTTGTCGGTGTAGGGTTCGTCGCTGGGGACCATATAATGGTCCGGCGAATCCGCAGGATAATCCGAAAAGTGAGGCAAGGTGTACGCAAGGTAAAGAAAAAATGGGTCTTCCCTATGCCGCTCGATAAACGATACGGCCTTTTCCGTGAAAAGGTCGTGCGTGTACTTGATGCGCTGCCCCCCGCGGTTGCCCACCATTTTGCCCACGTCATTTACCATCACGAGGTCCTGCATCATCACTATCCTGTCGTTCTCCCACAGGTGGGTGGGATAGTAGTAAATCGCCAGGTCCTGCTTCAGATGCCCATACCAGTAGTCGAATCCCTGATAGTTGGGAACGCCCCATGAACCCGGGTCGCCCAACGCCCATTTGCCTATGGCGCCGGTTTTGTAACCGGCCTGCTTCAAAACCTCGGCCACGGTCAAATCATCCGGCTGCAGAAAAATATTATGCGGCAGATTGTCCCTTATCCTGTTATGCCCGTTGTGCATCCCTGTCATCAGGCTGCACCGCGAGGGAGCACACACCGTTGAGCCGGCGTAGCACTGTGTGAATCGCATACCTTCATCGGCCAATCGGTCAATATTCGGCGTCAGCGTCTTTTCCTGACCGTAGCAGCCCAGGTCGCCGTAACCGAGGTCGTCGGCGACAATCAGAATTATGTTCGGCCCCGGCTTTAACGACGCCCAGGCCCGCATAGGCCAAGGCAGCGCCAGGGCCGCCGCACCAGCGCCTATGGCCTTTAATAACTGACGCCGACCAAGCCTGTTTTTATGCATCTTCCCGGCCTCCACTTAGCCCCTGTGGCAGAGCCTGCCCCCGATTGGTCAGACTGAGCAGACAAGCCACCACAACCATTGCCACCGTTGCTGTCGCTCCGATGATAATTGGGTCGAGGTTGCATTGAATCTTGCTGAGTGCGTTTCCGAGCCCGCTCCATACGTCGCTTGCCAGCAGTTTATCCACAAGGCCTTTTCTGATAAACGTTCCCCAGCAAATGGTCACAAGGCTTGCAACAATCGCGACTATTCCCTGCCAGAGCTGGAGTCTGATTTTGAACAGGGACAGCAGGAACAGTCCGAGGATGCCCCCGCCGAATATACCCGACATCGTCCACCAGACATCCAAAACGCTTTTTGCCTTGATCATCATTACTGCAAAGACCATACCGAGTATGCCCCAGATAACGGTCACCAACCTCAGCATGAAGATGCTTTGCTTGTCGGTGATACCCTTGTTAATGTATTTTTTGTGGAAGTCCTGAAGCCAGATGGTGGCCGAACAGTTGAACGCGGTGGCAATAGTGCTTATAGCGGCCGCGAGAATTGCAGCGATCAGCAAACCTCTGAAGCCCGTGAACAATTCGGTTGCTATGTAGTACGGAAAAACGTTGTCCTGCCTATCGATGCCGGCCTTTTGCAGTGTGCCGGGAATATTGTAAGTATAGTGAGCATACAAAGCAGTGCCGATGTAAATAAAGATGGTCGTCATTATGACGTAGATTATGGTGGCTACCCAGATGGATTTCTTAGCCTCCTTTTCACTGGAGCACGACACGTATTTCTGAACATAATTCTGGTCGGCCATCAGGTTTCGAAGATTCTCGGTGATCCCAAAAATAATCATCACCAGTATTGTCCTGTTGGCCAGACCCTGGTCCGCAAGGCTGAGCGTCCATTTTCCCAGACTGAACTTGTCCGCATGCCAGGCGCTGACAATGGCGGGCTCGGGACCCTGCAGAACCTTGTATGTCAATATTCCGCAGCATATGGCGATGCCCGAAAGCATAATCACCGCCTGCATCACATCCGCCCAGATAACCGCCTCCATGCCCCCAAGAAGTGTGTATATGACAGTGATTACTCCTATCACGAGAATTAGAAGTATGATGTTATAAGTGACATTGTCGAGAATATGAGCGAACTGGCCAAACAGCAGCGCGGTAAGATAAAGAATAGCCGCGATTCGCCCGATCATATACAGCATAAAGGAAATCGCTGCATACACCCGGCCCCAGTTGCCCACCCGCCTTTCAAGAAACTCGTATACCGAAATCAGCCCTATCTTGCGATAATACGCGATGATAAAAGAGGATACGAATAAAGCCACAGGTATCATCGCGTACGCGAATAGGACCGGATTCCAGTTGCTTCCGAACGATTTGCCGGGCGTAGCGATGTAAGAAAGGCTGCTTGTGTAGGCGCACATAACCGAAAGGCCCGCCGCCCACCCCGGTATCCTGCGGCCCGCCACCATAAACTCGTCTGATGAAACTATCTTCCGCGATGTGTATACGCCGAGCCCAATCAGTACCGCAAAGTAGACCAGCAGGATTAGCATATCCAGGACCGCAAGTTTGCCTTCCACCTGCGCCAACAGGCCAAAACCAAAATCCATAATCTTTCTCCTTACCTGAACTCCTTAGATCCTTCTGCAAAACGCCCGAATTCATACAAAATAATCCCGGCGCGCCGGGATTATTCTGACGTGTCCTTCCTGTGCCGGTTTTACAAGTACCTTTTTCACAAAAACTTACGGCCAAGACTCGCCGGCTTCTCTTATGCAACGCTCTCAATCAGTTTGCCATTATAATCCGTAGATGGTGATATGCAATCTAAACTTCCCGCAAAAGCATCGCCGGCATTCGGCGGCCGCCTCCGACAGCCTTCCTTAGCCGAACAGCAGAAAAACCAGTACGCCGTGTGTAAACCCGAGGATGACGGAAACTATGCCGAGGAGCAAGTGTACCTTAAGGAATCTTCGGCCCAGCCTTCTGCGAAACAGGCCTGTCGCAAAGGTAGCCGAGACAAACGATAGTGTGGCAATTCCCAACGGCTCAACCAGTGAGAATAACGAAAAATGACCTTGGTGGTTGTGTTCTTGGCCGTCCTGCTCGGCCGCCGCGGCCCTCTCACCCAAAACCGCGCAAAGAAGAACCAGTGCCGGCAGGATTAGCAATATGGATGCTTTCATTTCGCTGTCCCCCTAATTAGAATCTTACATTATCGACAACTCAAGCGATAGAATGTTCAGAGGAAGTACCGCCGGGACATAGTGAATTCAACCTGAGGCCTCTATCAGCTTGACCATTTCATCCTTTGCCCGGTCAAGTTGGATATCCCTGCCCGCGGCAAACCGAACGTCAAAAGGTACCTTAATATCAGGCTGAACGCCAACACCCTCTAAATTCTTGCCGTCAATAGTCATTTTGAATGCACCATAGTAAAGAAAAGAATCCGAGGAAATGTCTCTTTTTCGACCACCGGCAACATAGCCAGCCGTGCATTCTCCCACCAAAACACCTCTACTTGTCTTCTTGAAAAGATATGCCAGTGTTTCTTTACCGCTTCGAGAGCCGTTATTAATAAGAACAACCACTGGCTTATTACATCCTGCCGCAGATTTAAATGTTTGCTGACGTCCAATAGACTCAACTGTTATCTCTCCTAAGCCATATCGCAAAAAAGGTGCGATAAATTCATATCCGAAATCACCACCGACACCATCTCGAATATCTATGATAATCCCTTCTGTCTCGTTGGCCCTATGAATGCCATATTCCAGAGCATCTCTCATTTTCAAGCCCCTGAGCCACCAGAGACGAATGTAAGCAAAACGATGGCCTTTATATTCGATAGTTTTTAAGCTGGCATGTGAATCATTACCAAGCCAATCTTCTTCTTTCCTATCAACAGGAATAACCTTTAGCCTTTGACGGGTAGACTCTGCTGGACCTCGTTGAATAATGATTTCGAGTTCCTGACCTGCTTTATTTTCAAATGAACGAATAGGATGAAATGGCTGACCATCTACTTCTATTAACCAATCCCCCAAAACTATACCTGCTCTTTCCGCAGGGGACGAATTTAGAACAGCTATGACATAATGACGCCCATCTATATTTTGTGTCACTACACCGATTCCATTCCTATGTGAATCATGTTTTCCAAATACAACTTGTATTACATAATAATCAGGGTCCCATTTTGTATAGTAGTAAGTATGAGAGGTTCTTAGCTCTGCCAGCATTTGGTTGACGATTCCGGCGAATAATTCATGGTCTTTGGCGGCTAAAGCCTTTGGTTTGTAGCGGGTTCGTGCATCTTCCCAATCAACACCATTGAAGTTTGGGTCCCAGAACTCATCCCTGATGATTTCCCATACTCTGTCAAAACACCTGTTCGGGTCATACTGCTTCTCATTTTGTGTCCCGTTGCTTTTGGTCTTAACCTCAGCCCCATGCGCTGTGCAACAGACAATTAAGTGCGAAATGGCTAACACGATGAATAGCGTCGCGGTTGTTATGTTTCGAAGGCTTCCAGATAGAGGGTTAGGTTTTTTCATTTGACAGCTCCCGTCGGACACTCAAGAGTATTTTCCACCTATTCGTGCGCCGTGTCACGCTGACATATAAGGTCGGGTTTATTTGGCGGCGGTCGTGTCAATAATAGTTCCCAGTTTGGCGCCGGCCAGCATCTCCAGTTCGCCGAGCCGCTGCAGGTTGTTCGTAACTGCGCGTTCATAATTCAGTTGGTATCCCAGCAGCATACGCTGTGCGTCAATCAGGCTCAAAAAATCGACCGTCCCTCCCTTATAGGCGGTTTCCGACACACTAAGCAGCTCTTCGGCCTTCGGCACCAGAACATCCCTGTACAGCTTTATCTTCCGCCCGCTGTCCTCAAAATCGTACAGCGCGCGCTCCGCGCCAGCTATGATTGAGTTTTCCTCCTGCGCTCTCTGTTGCGATGCCTTCCTCACATTCGCCTCAGCCTGCAACTGTGCCGCCTTGTAACTCTTGCGCCAGATGGGCAGATTCATACTGAACATAAGAATAACAGGGTCCTTCCCGCTGTCTCTGGTACCCGCCATCAGTGCCTCGTCGGTCTGAATCCAGTCAACGCCTACTCCTATCTCAGGGTAGAACTTCTTCCTGGCCACCTCCAATCTGGACCTCGCGTTCTCCACCTCGAAGTCCATAGCCTGAAGCTCAGGATTGTGCGTCTTCAGTGCCGCCACAATCTCGCTCCGTCTTACCTCCACGGCCTCGAACTTCACTTTTTCGGGCCAGGGCAGCATTTCGAAACTTCCGCGATTAAGAACCGCATTAAGCCGGGCCACAATCGGCTCCCTCATAGCCTCAAGACTTTTCAAGTGGTCTTCGAGCTTTGCCAGTTCCACCTGTGCACGTATCACATCCGGGTGACCCGCCGCCGCCGCCACATATTTCGTCCGCGCAACCTCTTCGAAATGCTTTATCAGCTCAAGGTTCTCTCTGGCTATCTCAACCGCCCTCGCCAAGTACGCGTATTCATAAAACGCATCCTTCACTTCGAAAAACAGCTTCAGCTTCCCGGCTTCGTACCGTTGCCGCGCAGCTTTGGCCGCCGCCGCCGCCGCGTCCGCCCTCGCCTCAATCTCACCGAACCACGGAAAAGCCTGCATTATCCCGAACCTGTTCTTCTGCGGCCCGACCCTCGTCTCGACCTCCTCTATGAAGTAGCCGTATGTAAATCTTGGGTCGGGCAGCGCCTTGGCCTGAGGCACCTGTTCCAGCGCCGCTTTCCATTCTTCAAAAGCGGCTTTAAGACCCGCGTTGTTCAGCGCTGCGTATCGAAGATAATCCTGCAAGCTTACCGGCGTATTAGCATCAGGGAAATCTTCAGGGCTTGCAAAAGCCTGTTTCCTTTTGCCGTAATCGACAGAATCCGAGCACAAACCGTCAGCCATGACTGACACCGCCGCCATCACGCCGAAAAAGATAACAATCCGCTTCATTTGGTTACCTCCTTAAGCATATACCCCAAGGGATAGTAGTACTGTTATTTTTTGCTGACAACACTATCACGCTCATATTTGGCCTTGTCAAGGACTAAACTGTGCGCACTCTTTCTTTTTCATAGTTGCGTGCTATCAGTCGTAATCCCCTCTGCCGCCGACAGCAGAGTTTCTACACCGGCTCTTAATCTGTAAAGGCCAAAGGCACGGCCTCGCAAGAAATATACGAAAAAAAATAAAAATCTTTGTTGACGGGTAGCGCGACGTAAGCATAATAAATGATTGCTTCCTAACTTGGGGTTAAAGAAAGGGCTTGGCCACATCCAAAGAGCGGTGGTTGCCGCGGTGCTTTTATGAAAATTTACTGCCGAGATTCTAACTATCATGCAGGGGAGGTGCAGCTCGGGCAATTCCAGCGACCCTGCCACACGAAATCCTGTAACGCCCAGGTTGTAATCAGTAATCAGTCCGGGACGCAGCCGCAAACCCTGCGGACATCTCTATATATCAATTGTATTCTTTTGCCGAACAAGGGAAAGTGCTTTGCCCGAGCGGCTTTCGGCTGCAGAACGCTACGGGCTGCATCAATAGAAAATCTCAATACGTAAGGGAGGTAAGAACATGAAAACGTGCAGGAAGAAAATCCGAGCAATTCACAGTGTGGTGGTACTGTGTTTCCTGGGTCTTGTACTGTCAGCATTGCCGGCGAACGCTGCGTACCTGCTGACACAAGGTGAAATAACCCAAACCGTCGAGCCGATAATAGGCACAACAGACGTCGTATCATTCTACAACTATTACAGCGACAGCGCGCACACGCCATTCGTAGAGGACAACGTAAGCAAAATCTATCTCTACGTGGACCCGAACGGCAACCTCAGCCTCGTAATGCACCATTCCATAGATAATAGTACATGTACAAATATAAGAGCGAACTTCAATTTGGAGGGAGTGCCGGCCGGGGCCTTTGTTGCCGTCAGTGATGACCCGAAATCCTGGGACTACCCGGCGGAATTAAGCCTCGACAGGGATTTGGAAGGCTCCTGGGTAGGCGCTCGCAACGCCGATGGCGGCGCCATCGCGGGGCTGCCGACCGACGAAGGCTGGTGTATAACGGTAGAACCCAATTTCATTAGTGGAATTGTCCGCTGGGACTTTGGAACACCTACCGAAACAAAGAACCTTGACATGAACGAACCCGTACAAATATGCCTCAATCTTTTACAAGAAGTCTCGCTCGACATCAAGCCCGGCAGTTGTCCCAATCCCCTTAACGTCAGGAGCTTCGGCGTACTGCCCGCGGCGGTCCTCGGGTCAGAGGACTTCGACGTAAACACTATTGACATAGCTTCTATTCGGCTGGCCGGTGTTGCCCCGATCCGCAGCGGCTTCGAGGATGTTGCGACTCCGCTGCGGGACGCCAATGAGTGTGAATGCACACCGGCAGGCCCCGATGGATTCACCGACCTGACGCTGAAGTTCAAAACTCAGGAGATTGTGCACAAGCTGGTAGAACAGAGCGAACTCTTTCCCGACCAGGTTTTGCCATTAACCCTCGACGGTGTCCTACTCAATGGGACGCCCATAGTGGGAACCGATTGCATTGTTATTCGCGGCCGCGTGCCGCTAGCCGTGCTTGCCAAGAGAGCAGACGTCAATTGTGACGGGAAAGTCGACAACTTCGATTTTGCCATGATAGCGAAATACTGGCTTATACCTACCGCCGAGTGCGATTAATTATTCACAGATGCAAAAGATTCTTTCTGCTCCGGAAGGGCTGCGGATTTGACGTTCGCGGCCCTTTGTCTCACACCGCTCAAGAACCTGACCATCCCGCTCCTGGGTTCTGCCATCTGGTCAATCAGTCCTATCGTTATTTGCCGAACAGAGGGTTATTCCTTCCGTTGAAGGGCTATCCCGAAATACCCCAGCCGTACGAAATTCAAGCCTGATGTTGCTGGGGCCGCTACCTATTCTATAACGTGGATATTCTTCTTCTTGCACATGTCCTTCAATACTTTCGGCCAGACGGTGGCGCTGACTTCGCCGATATGGGCTTTTTTCAGCAGGAGCATGAAGGTTCGCGACTGGCCGATGCCGCCGCCAATGCTTAGCGGCAGCTCGTTATTGATGATTCCCTGGTGGTAGGGCAGCTTGAGGAAATCAAGCTGGCCGGAAATCTTAAGCTGCTGCTTGAGCGTCTCTGCGTTGACGCGAATACCCATTGATGTAAGCTCATGCCGACGTTTTGTAACCGGGTTCCAGACGAGAATGTCGCCGTTGAGGCCGTGCATGGGTCGGCCGTCCTGCGAGGTTGTCGGGGTCACCCAGTCATCATAATCAGCCGCTCTCATTTCGTGGGGGTAGCCGTCCTCGAGGACCCAGCCGATGCCAATGATAAATACGGCGGAGCATTCCTTGGCGATTTCGGTCTCACGCTGCTTGCGGGGCAGGTCGGGAAATTTCTCAAGCATCTCCTCGGCGTGAATGAAAACCAGTTCATCCGGCAGGTCGGGATACTTGTCCGTCTTAAGCTGGGGAAACAGCTCCTGCACGTGCCGCTCGGCGCCTTTGAGGACCTTCCATATCTTCTCCACGACCTGGCGGAGGAACTTGAGGTTCCGCTGCTCGGCGGTTATCGCCAGCTCCCAGTCCCACTGGTCCACATACGCGCTGTGGTCGTTGTCGAGGAAGTAATCCTTCCGTACCGCCCGCATATCGGTCAGCAGACCCTCGCCCACTTTCATCCCGAACTGCTTGAGGGCAATCCGCTTCCACTTGGTAGCGGCCTGGACCACCTGTGCATCGACGGGGTTCTTGTTGTGGTCGTTCGATATGTGGAACTGGATGGGCGTGCGCGAGCCGTCACGGTCCAGCAGGTCGTTGACGCCGCTCTCGACGTCAACTATTAGAGGAACCGTGACGCGGATAAGATTCAGCTCTTTGCACAGATTCTCCTCTATGTAGTCCTTCACCGCATAGGTGGCAAGCTGGGTCTCCTTTGGGGACAGCAGCGAGTTGTAATCCTGTGGCAGGATTTTCTCCAGTTCGGCATAGTCGCCAATGCCCGGCCCGGCAAGGTCTGCTGCTTTCTTGTCTCGCATTTGGTTTTCTCCTCGGCGTGATTCGCCATTAAACAATATTCAGTTTGTTCGATTATCGCCGCCAAATCTTACGGCTGGCCGGAAGAATGTCAAGAATTTGTTTTATCGCAAGCGGCCCTGCAACCATCGACAGCTTAACAATAGTGACGCACATTCGCAGGAAAATATGGGTAAAGGAGCCCTGTTTGGGATAATAGCGGCGCCCGGTACTGCCTGTTAACAGTGCACACAACATAAAAATCGGGGCCGGGCCTTTCGTGGATGCGAAAGAAAGCCCCTTCAATATTGCCAGCCGGTCAGCCATCTATCGAGCAGAAAACCCAAATCATGGTAATCAACACACCCGTCCCTCGGTTCAAAGTCCGCGCCCTCGCACCAGTTGTTCGGCTCGCCGCAGTCGCTACTCAACCAATATGCGGCGAACACAGCGACATCATCGAAATCGACCCAATCATCGCCCGTCAGGTCTGCCTGAACGTTAATTATCTCAAGAATCCATGTGGCATAGGAGCTCACGCGCACCCCGTCGAGATAATCGGGCTCGAGTATTTCCGGATACGTCCTGTTGCGGAACCAGGCCTGGTAAAGAATATAATTCGGGTCACCTTCATGGCCCGCCTCGTAGTGTACGCCAACCGCCCGCGACAGTCCCGCCACCTTCCACTCGGCCCCGTCATATATAAACCATCCGCCGCCGGAGTCGTGCCAGGCAAGAGTGCTTTCATAAACAGCGGATTGGCCCTCGTTAAGGCCGTCAAAATCAGCAACGATGATATCTGAAATCAAAGTGCCTATGGCGCTGCCGTTTTCGGTCTGGTCGATTCTGTTTGTGCCGAACCGCAGGGTTGTATTGGTTGAATTTGCCCAGTCATACCCATAGGTGGCGCCGTCGGTCTGGAGTAATCCACCCCTGCCGTCACCGTAACCGGCCAGCACCGCCGGCTGTCCTGCTTCGTCAGCGCCCGTGTAAGGGCCGGCGTAATGAGCAAGCTCGGGATTTCCGCCGTCCGCTGTCGTTAGTCTGACCAATTGAATATCGGCATTGCCCAAAGGCCCGCCCATCCACTCTGCGTTGTAATGACACGTATAAGAAACACCGTCAATTTTGACCGTTGCCGGAACTGTTTTTTGGTGGCGGGTCGTAAGAACCCAATTTGGAGCAATTACGACAAACGAGGCGTTACTGCTCCACCGGCCGACAACATTGGAATCCGGCCTGTCCGTCCAGGTCGCCAGGTTCGGTTCCCCATCGGGATGCAAAACGACAGCGAACCCCGGCCCACTGCAACAAAACACGAGCATTGCCACAAACAGCCCGTGCAGGATGCTTTTTCGCATTCGGTATTTCATAACTTCCGAGCGAACATTTGCAACAAACACCCGGTGACCTTCCTTCGGCGGGTCACCCATCCTCCTTCTGAGCCTTGCAGGCCCGCAACTGTACAATAACAGATTTAAGGGGGTTGGTTCAAGCAAAAAACACGGTTCTACTGGCGAGACCACGGCTGAACGAAGTGTAGCAGGGCTGAACGGAGAGATTTTTCTGCCCATTCTTGCCGGGCATTTCCCACCGTCTGACATTGGTCATACACTCTTCCCTTACAAACCAAGGCCGCTGAATCTTACAGGGGTCGCGTAAAACTTGGCTGACGGTATTTGCCCGCGTCGCATTATTGCGGCACTTGCGAATTACGGTGTATTCTATTTGACAATGTCCCGGCAACAGCCTATTGCATCTTATGCTCGAGAAAGAGAACGTCGACGTGAAAAGGTTTTTAGTTGGTTTTTTGCTTCCGGCCCTGAGTGTGGCCGCAGTGATTTGGTTGCAGCGCAGAGCCAACCCGCTCCTCTGGGCGACATTGTCTTTGACATGAAATATCGCGACGTGGGCGCCCCGCAGGAGGAAAACGGAAGACAAGAAGCTTTCCCCCTGGATATGGGGCTTAGGCATTAGGTGCTCCACTTTCTATTTCCTGCGTTCCCGGCGGTCGCCATCAATCAATCGGAACATGTTTATTGGTGAACTAAGCAGACTGGCCGGCCCTTCCGACCATTTCACCAGAAGCTTATGATGGCAATCATCGAAAAGCAGCCCCGCCTTAAGGGACGGCAGCGTAGGTTAAATCCCCAATAGCGCTGCCCAAACCGGCATATACCGGCTCGCCAATGCCCGATGCACAAATGCCGCCAGACGACTATATCCCCTGCTGATTTCCTTTCCTGATGTCACCTGAAGTTCCCCTTTTGCGTATCTGCGGTAAGGGGTCTGGCCGGCTACCTCTCTTAGGCTTCTTGTCCGAGCCACGCCACGAACTTCTTCAAACCCTCTTCAATCGTCGTTGACGGATTGTAACCTAACTCCCGCACAGCCTTGGTAACATCGGCATACGTTCGCTCCACGTCGCCCGGCTGAGCCGGCTGATATTCTTTAACCGCCTTCTTGCCCAGGGCTTTTTCAATCTCGGTAATCAAGTCGTTCACCGATATCGGTCTTGACTCGCCCAGATTGTAAATGTTGAACCCCTCGCACCTTTCCATCGCTGCTACTGTGCCGTCGATTATATCGTCGATGTATGTGAAGTCGCGCATCATAGAACCGTCGCCGTAAACAGGTATCGCCTTGTCCTGCTCGATAAGCCGGCAGAATTTGTGGATGGCCAAATCGGGCCTCTGCCGCGGACCGTAAACGGTGAAAAAACGCAGGCAGGTTACGTTGACGCCGTAGAGATGGTGGTACGTATGGCAGATTAGCTCGCCGGCCTTTTTCGTCGCCGCATAAGGAGAGATTGGATAATCGACATTATCATCCTCGCTGAAGGGCACTTTTTTGTTATTGCCGTACACGCTCGAACTTGAGCCGAAGATGAACTTCTTGATTTTATGTCTTGTCGCGGCTTCGAGCAGGGCCATCGTTCCATTCACGTTGACATCCGCGTAAAGGAGCGGCTTGGCGATTGATGGCCTTACCCCCGCCCGCGCCGCCAGATGGACGATTATCTCGATGCCCTCGCCCATTGCCTTGTCCATAGCGGCGCCGTCACGAATATCGGCTTCGAGGAGCTGGAAAGCCTCATTCTTCAGACAGCCCCCAATGTTCCGGCGTTTGATTCGCGGGTCGTAAAAATCGTCGAAGTTATCAACCCCGACCACCTCCCAGCCCTCGGCCAAAAGCCGCTCGCTCAAATGTGGCCCGATAAACCCCGCCGCTCCCGTAACCAGTGCCTTCATGTAACCCCCTTAGGCGTATATGATGATGACCACCCCTACGGCAAAAGCGACCAGAGCCAGCATCCGAAGAACAAAAGCTGACTGGTTTTGAGCCCACTCAAAGATGGGGCGCAGCCTGCCCGGGCCCATCACAAATATCAAAAGCCCCGATATAAGGAACAGAATCCCAAACGTCAATATCACCCAGAAGTTCTTGCATTCACCAGCGGCAACAAAGAATACAATTGCCATCGCGAATCTTATCAGGCCCGCAAAGTATATTCGGTTTCCCTTTTTGAAGAATTCCATCAGCCACTTTATCACGCCGGGTTTGAGAAAATACGCAATCGCAATAAGAACAATAACTATTCCTATGATTTTAACAACCAGGTCCATCCCTTTGTCCTTTCATTGCATCGAGATTCGATTTTATCGTTTACGGCAAAACGGCTGCACGACCAATACTGTAATATTCCATACCGGCCTTCCTGACCACCTCAGGGTCGTAAAGGTTCCGGCCGTCGAAGATGACCCGTTTTTTCAGCTTGCGCCCGATAACCTCGAAGTCCGGATTCCTGAACTCCTGCCAATCGGTTAAAATGACCAAACCGTCTGCTTCTTCCAGCGCATCGTATCCGTTTGCAAAGGTCTCGATCCTTCCCTCCAAAGCCGCCAGCGCCCCGGATGCCGCTTCGGGGTCATAAGCCTTTATCCTTATTCCACAATCGAGAAGTTTTCTGATGCAGTTGATTGCGGCTGATTCCCTCACGTCGTCGGTTTTTGCCTTGAAAGCCAGACCCCACACCGCCAGCACCGTTTCCTTTTCCCGTCCCGCAAAGTAATCCGTGATACGCCCCGCGAAGCGCGCCTGTACCTCCGCATTAACCTGCTGCACCGATTTGACAATCTTCATCTCCAGCCCGTGTTCGCTGCCCGTATGGATCAACGCACGAACGTCCTTCGGAAAACAACTGCCGCCGAAGCCCACTCCCGGAAACAGAAACGAGCGTCCGATGCGCGAATCGCTGCCGATGCCCTGTCTGACCAATTCGACATCGGCGCCAATCTTCTCGCACAGCGCGGAGATTTCGTTCATAAACGAGATTCTCGTGGCCAGCATGGCGTTGGCTGCATATTTGGTCATCTCGGCCGAAGCAGGGTCCATAAACAGTACGCGATTGCCCCTTCGCATGAAGGGACTGTACAAGCGCTTCATTATCTCCCTTACTGCAGCGTTGGTTGTCCCGATTATTATCCTGTCCGGACTCATAAAATCCTCAACCGCTGCGCCTTCCTTCAAGAACTCCGGATTGCTGACGTAATCAAACGGCGTTTGTGTTTTGGATTCTATCAAATCCGTCACCCTCTTATATGTACCGACCGGCACGGTGCTTTTTGTTACAATGATTCTATAGTCGCGCAGGTTTTCAGCGATATCCGAGGCCGCTTGGAGCAGGGCCGATATATCCGCTGAACCATCCGGCGCCGAAGGCGTGCCGACCGCAAGGAAGATAATAAGAGAATCTTCCACCCCACGCCTTAAATCGGTTGTGAAGTGCAGTCTGCCGAGCTTTTCGTTGTGCTGGACTATCTCGGTCAGGCCAGGCTCGTAAATTGGAATTACTCCTTTTTTGAGGCCCTCAATCTTCTCGGCATCTACATCCACGCATATAACGTCCTTGCCTGCCTCAGCCAAACAGCCGGCCGTTACCAATCCAACGTAACCAACACCAACCACACAAACCTTCATCTACAATCTCCTGCTGTCCAATATATAGCTTCCGCCCTCGGCTCTTGCCTTCCTGTCGAAAGGACATAAAAAATCACGGGCTCGCTTCTTCAATGACTTCTATCATGTCAGCGTCTATCTCTACGCTTGTCGCTCGGCCAAGTATATCTATCTGCAAAACCAGACGGGTCGCCGTCTTGGTTCTAACAACAATGCCGCGCAGGTCGGCCAACGGCCCCCCTATGACCCGGCAGGGTTGACCCGCCTTGAGGTACTTATGAGGCGTCAGGGGCGCGCCTGCTCGAAGAGCCTTCTCAATCTGTGATAGTTCATTCAGCAATCTCTCCTGGTCTTTGACCTGGATAAGATTGGCCACGCGGTTGGTTTTCAATAAATCGACTCGCTGGTTTTCCTCGCCGCAAAAGAACAGATACCCGGTGAACAAGGGCAGAAGAGAGCGTATGGTTCTGCCTTTTTGCCGCCGGACCTTCCAGGTCATAGGAAGAAAATAATTGATGTCCTTGCGAATCAGGTCCTGGGCCAGGGCCTTTTCGTTTCTGCTTTTCGTATGGGCAACCCACCACACGCCGGCAAAGTCGCGAATTGACTTCTCCTCGGGCCAGACAATCGGGGGATTTTCGTTTAACTTCAGCAACTCTGTGCTCCTGACCTCTCTCGTACCGCCGGGCGCTGATAACGGCAAACAGGCCTGTTCTCACAGGTCCCGCCAAACGAATGGCTCACCTGTCCACAGCCGAGGCGGTAGTAAATCTTGTCCGTACTGCCAAATATGAATAATCAGTCTATGCACACACGCTCCGAATGTCAAAACATTTGACTATCTACAATTGAGTATTTATACTATTGATGTACGAGGCGTAAATCGCAAGCAGGCAATTACAACGTTCGGACGGCAGGATACGAGAGACAATACCATGGCTGAATCCAAAGCTTCTGTAGGGAAGCCTATTTCAGGGGTTAGGAACCGCAAGAAAGTGCATCTGGAACCTCCGCCAAATAAACCGCACAAAAAGAAAGCTGCAGACAGCCTGAGCGTTCTGTTTACCTGTATTGGCAGACGCGTCTCCCTGCTCAACAGTTTTCGCAGAGCCGCAAGACAACTGAGAATAAACGCCTACTTTCTCGGCACGGACACCACCGAACTTAGTCCCGCTCTGCAATTGTGCGATAAAGGCTTTTTGGTCAAGCCGGTATCACACGCCAATTATATCAACCAATTACTCACTATTGTCAAAGCCAACAACGTAAAACTGCTTGTTCCCACCGTTGACCTCGATTTGAAACTCCTGGCGCAGAACAAACCGGAATTTGCAGCAGTCGGCTGCTGTGTCCTTGTCTCAGCGCGGCAGGTAATCAACATATGTCAGGACAAAAGGAAAACCTATCGCTTTCTGGTCAGGAATGGCTTTGATACCCCCGTTTCCATGAGCGTTCGAACGGCCCTCTCGAAGAAGAAGCTGAACTGGCCTTGCTTTCTAAAACCCTGGGACGGCTATGCCAGCAGAGGCAACGCAGTGGTAAACAATCGCAGCGAACTTCTGTTTTTCTCAAAAAGAGTGCCCAACCCCATCTGTCAGGAGTTTGTAAGAGGCACTGAGTACACGTGCGATGCGTACGTTGACTTTAGTATGAAAGTCCACTGTGTTGTGCCGCGCAAACGCATTGAGGTCAGGGCGGGCGAGGTCAGCAAGAGCCGCATCGTAAAAAATGCAATGATTTGCAGCGAGGCGGCAAGACTGGTTGAGAAACTCGGCGCAGGGCCGGGCGTCATCACTCTTCAGTTGTTTTTAACCGACGAGAATAAGCTAAAATTCATCGAGATAAACCCGCGATTCGGGGGTGGGGCGCCCCTTTCAATAAAGGCAGGTGCAAATTTCCCAAAATGGATACTTCAGGAAGTCCTCGGCAGAAAAACCAATATTCGTTTCGACGGCTTCAAGGATGGACTGACGATGCTTCGCTACGATGGTGAAGTCTGGCTGTAAGACGCTTGACAGGGAGAGCTGCGAAATGATATTTGACAACGTAATTGGGCCGCACAGACCGATTACATGGGTATTTCACTTCTGGCCCGTATTGGCCGGCGCACTTGTAGGCTCACTGGGTGCAACGTGGCTGTGCAAAAAGGTCGCCCTGAAATTCGGCATTGTCGACACGCCCGACGACCTCGTCAAGACACACAAGGAACCCATAGCTTATCTCGGCGGCATAGGTATGTTCATCGGCCTGACCGTAGGCATATTGGCCGGAGTCGGATACCTGAGAAATGAGCCGTCTTTCAGCCCGATATTGGGATGGCTTTTGGCCATACTTACCGGCGGTGCAATAGCATGTTTCGTGGGCCTCACCGACGATATATTCGACCTGAAACCAAGTCAGAAAATCTTGGGACAGGTCATCGCCGCCGCCATATTGCTTTTGGCCGGTATCATGCCCAACCTGCGGAGAATCACTAACCTGCTGAATTTGCCTATGCCTGATGATGTTGAGCTGATTTTGCAGGTTTTGATTGTGATGTTCTTTGTCGTCGGAGCGACAAATTCGTTAAACCTTCTGGACGGACTCGACGGTCTTTGTGCCGGAGTCACGGCAATCATTACGGTCGCCATGCTGCTGCTGTCGATACATCTGGCAACCTGGGGAGCCAGCGAGGTCGGTGACCCCGTGCGGCTGGTAGTTTGTCTTGGGCTTGTTGGGGGAGTCCTGGGCTTTCTCCCCTTCAATCGATACCCCGCCAAGATATTTATGGGTGACGCCGGCAGTATGCTGCTCGGCTTCGTCGTGGCCTCACTCATGATTCTTTTTGCCGAGGAAATCCCCCGATGGTGGATGGCCTCGGTAGTTGTCTTTGGCTTGCCCATCCTCGATACCGGTGTCGCCCTCGTCAGACGGCTGATTAATCATAGGCCTTTATTTGTCTCCGACCGCGGCCACATCTACGACCAGATGATTGACAGAGGAATACCTCTGAAAAGGACCGTTGCTATTTGCTACGCCTTAGCCGCCGTGTACGCACTGATTGGTGTAGCCATGAGCCAGATAAGAACAAGATATGCGGCGATTGTATATTCTTTCGTTTTCGCACTGTCGTGCTGGATTGTGTGGAAAAAAGGCTACCTCAAAATGGAAGGGTTTCGAGGGGCGGTTCATAAGCAGGATTGAGAAACTCCGGCGCCCTCTTTTTCCCAAAGACGCAAATCCAACCTGACGCCTTCAACGCACCACTTTCCAGATGACACCTGCTTGCTTGAATTGATATTGCTCCAATAGAAACGCCGGGCAGTATCCGGGTAAAGGGCAGACCACATAAACGCTTCTCTCGGCCAACAATTTGCCTATCGTTTCTGGATTAAATTCCGGAGCACCCCGACTGTTTCCAATTCTGGATATAATCTTAATGTCCCCCCGCTTTGACTTAACCTGCTGAGCGTACAACAACGGTGGCGCCGTCGTCGTATCCGCGTACACAATCGCGTCAATGTCCGCGGCAGCAAATACTTCATCGGCAAATTTCTCTGCTCCCCGGTATCCTGTCCGCCACGGCTGCAGGAAATATTTATAGTCGTCCCGGTATGGAATCTCTCTTCTGCGGCCACTGGCCACCCCCAGTTTCTTTGCAAACTTTGGCGCCGCCGCATAAGCCGGGATTGGCAAAAGTGTGAATATGATAATAATGTAACCAAGAACCTTGTTGTTCCGCAGAGCGACAAAGTAATAGGCCCCAACACCGATTAAAATTGACACTATACAGTAAAAAGGAATAAAAAAAGCATACCGGTCAACGATACTGTAGCGAAAAGCAAACACCAGAAACAGCACCAGCAGCGTCAGCATGATGTTTGCGAAAGCTCGCGCAGGGGCAAGCGCGCGGACCATAACAAGCCCGACAAAAAACAGCAGAACGTTCGGCGTCGGAAAATTGAGCAAAATCCAGCATACATTTTCCTTTACAATCCTGGCGGAAAGGGACACGTTAAGCACGTCGTCCTTGTACCCTGTGCCGAAAAAGGCGGATGAAAGCGTGGCTGATAAATCACCCGTTTGAATGAGGTGCTTTACAATCAAGTATTCGTACGGCGCCGCGCCAATAATCCATAACAGTAGTACGATGCCAAGAGACTTGACGCTGACTCGTTTCTTAACCAGCAGAGCCAGCAAAAACACTGCATAACAGGCAAATCCGAGAGATGCCAGCATGTGGTCTGAAATCGCCAGACCATTGAGCAGGCCAATCGCATATAAAAAGCCGATTCGTCTGGTTTGGAAATACCGCAGCAGAACAATCAACTCAGCCAGAAGCAGGGCAATATAAAGGTTATAAGTTTCCGGAATGGTTGCGTGCCGCCAGAAAGTGTGTGACAGGGCGAAGGTGGCGGCGCCGATGATTGCGGGCAAGCCCCTGCCGAGCCACAGCCGCAAAAGCAAAAAGAGATTCGCTACTGCTGCAGCCGAGATAATAGCCGTGGTGATATTCACCCGGTAGCCGAACTCGCCGAGAGGGATATACTTTGCCCCGATGGCGATTATATAAAACAGCGGATGCGACAAGGCAAGGCCGAGGCGGCCTTCAATATCGTTATGCCACACCCGGTATTGTATCACCCCGCTGTCCTGCCAGACGGGCCCGGGCGCGCAGGTGGCTGTGTATAGAAAGGCCGCCGCAAAAAATACAACAGCGTACTGCACGCCGGGACTTTCTGAAATCAGAGAGCCATTTTTGTGTTTTATGCCTTGCATGTCATCACTCGCCCTCAATCAGCCTCGAATTGACAGTAGTCGCTCAATATCTTCAAGCCAGGCATCGAGCAGCTCTGCCTCCTGGCAGCCTGTCACAGACATACTTATCAGTTTCTCGTAACATAATTTGAGGCTGTCGGCTGTTTTTTCGACCCCCGCTTCCAGCGGCAAAGCCTCCAGGGCTTCGCAGATTTCGCCGTTGTGCAGATATCCGGGTATTTCATCATTGAAATCTCGCAGCAAATTGTGTTCGTTGCGTTCCTGCCTGACAGTGGGTTCACGGAACAATATCGTCCATCCGTTAAGCCGGGCAATTCTCTGGGCGATGAAACTGCGCCAGATGTCGGTCATCCGGAACGAACAAAGTGAAGGCAGATAAAGCAGTTTGAACACATCCGCCCACCAAACCGTGTTCTGGCTGTTAAAGGGGCACCATGAACCTTCACCCAGCCCCACCCTGCGGTCCTTCCTGAAGGTTTGCGGAAGCGGCAAAGCAAAACGATACACTGCGTCAACATCAGGGTTGCCGTCCGACAAGCCCTGTTGAATCGGACAATCAACGTCCGTCGCGGCAAGTGATGCGTATGCAGCAGCAGGTTCCTTGACCCGCTCCAGAGGAAATCCTCTGGGCCAGATATTTTCCTCGCTGAAGTAGCGATAGACGTTCAGCCACCCGGCGTTCTTAACAACCGGAACCTTATGCGCCCGTTGCGGCCGAGCCCAAAATTCCGGATAGGGGATATTGTCGTCGTCGGTTTCGATAATAATTGATGCGCCGTTGAGAATTGCCAGAAGATAGCCGATGTTTTTGCGGGCATAGTGCCTTGTCGGACACATCCGGGCAAACTTCAAGTCCGTCTGCCTTTGCCTTGCCAGACTGTAAAAATCGCAGCCGTCAATATGAAAGTCGCCGGGGCTCGCCTCGTCACCTATCACTACGAAATAATACCCCTTTTCAACACAACCTCTGGCCAAACCGCGAAGAACGTTATTCGGCGCCGCAATTGAGGTTACCACCACAGAGATTTTATCTTTCATAAGACTCACTGTCTTTTCATAAGAAACTATAAGTTACCCTTAAGGCGTCTTCGAAACAGGCGAAACAAGTTGACGAAAGCATCCACTATGATTCCCGTATCCACATTCTGGCTGGGTTTGCGATAGTGTATGGGCGCCTCAGCTATCCGTAAGTCTCGACAATACGTCTTGATTTCAGTCTGGAAAAAGTGCCCGCGCGACGTAATTCCTCTGTCCAAAACTTTTCGCAGGGCGGCGTTCGTAAAAAGCTCAAAACCGCTGGTCATATCCTTGAGCTTCGTACCGATTAGCAGATTGGTTATGATGCTTCCCCACCGGCTGATTAGGTACCGGCTGAGGGGAGCGTCCGTGAATCTGCCGCCCGCGCAGAAACGGCTGCCGAAAACGCAATCATACCCTTGCGCCATTTTATCGAAGAACTGTGGAGTGTCTGCCGGCTGATGACTGAATCCCGCATCCATCTCCAATATCCAGTCGCACTCCGCCTTCAGCGCTTCATTATAACCCCGAATATATCCATCCACTACACATCTGTTCTCAGGGGCCCATATTACCTGTAGCTCAGGTAGTCTGTTCTGCTGCTCCTTGAGCAAATCAAAAGTGCCGTCTTTGCACGAATGGTCAAGCACGGCAAAGAACTTCACACTCTTGAAGCCTTTGCACTGTTCCAATACCGCGTTCACAAACTCCACGGCGGTTTCACGTTCGTTCGCCATCGGGCATACAATGCCAAGAAAAACTTCGCACCGCCGCCGGGCTGCCTGCCCGGCTCTCACCTGGTTTTGATCACTCATCAATCCTCCCTATGCAACAGGAGCATCAACTCCGCCTTAATGACGCCTCACGGCCGCACCCGACTTTTGCTCAGATAGTCACTGTCAAGTACTCCGTGTCCTCGAGAAACTGCATCGTTCCTTCGTATTCAGCCGGCACAAGCAAGCAGTCGCCCGGCTTGAAGTCAACCCGAGTTCCACCCGCGCCAAGGATCGCCCCCCGGCCTGTGACAATTATCAGCGTCTTCATTTTTCCCGGCGAAACAAGAGACTCGCAGCTTGCGGCCTGATGCCCTTTGTCTATTCTGAAGTATTCACACTCGGCCAGTCGGCCTATCGTCGTTACAGGAAGTTCCTCCCCCGAGACGTCGAAGTTGATACTTTCCAACGCTTCTTCAATATGTAGCTGTCGCGGTTTGCCGCTGTCGTCGACTCTGTTCCAGTCAAACACCCGGTAAGTAGTATCCGAAGGCGTCTGAATCTCCGCTATCAAAAGCCCCCCTCCCAGCGTATGCGCCGTCCCTGCCGGCAGAAAATGACACTGACCCGCCGCCACCGGCACTTTGGTCAGCAGTTCTCCTACTGTCCCTTCCCTTATCGCCTCGGCAAACCCCTCCCGAGTCACGCCTTTTTTCAGCCCCTTATACAGTATGGCCCCCGGCTCGGCCGATATGATATACCAGCACTCCGTCTTCGGGTCGCCCTTACCCATCCGCTGACACGTCTGCCGGTCCGGGTGTACCTGCACGCTCAACACATCCTCTGCATCCAGAAATTTAATTAGGAGCGGAAACGGCCCCCGAAAACTCGCATCTCCCGTTATTTCCTTCGGATACTTCTCAACCGCCGAGATAAGCGTCTGCCCCGCTAATTCGCCGTTCGTTATCACCGACCTATCTTCCGGCAAATCCGCTAATTCCCAGCTCTCGCCAATCTTTTCGCCTTCGGGTATATCCTTGCCGAATACCCCCCGCAGCTTCTGCCCACCCCATATCCGCTGCTTATATATCGGCTTGAGCTTTAACGGGTAAACCTGCATATTGCTATTATATCGGGCCCGACGATGCTGTCTATCAAAGATTATTGGTGCGTTCCTCAAATGGTTGCTCTATTGAAACCGCGCTAAACATTGCATTTTGGGCACAGGCCTTCCAGTTGTACCCGCTGGCGCTGTATTACAAAACCTTTGCCCGGGCTCTTGGTCATTGGAAGTGTAATCTCGGTCATGCAGTTCGTCTCGCCGCAGTTCGTGCATGTGAAATGAGGGTGACATTGGCTTTCCGTGCAGTTGCTCGCCAGTTCGAAATGCCACGTCCTTTCCTCCAGAAACGCCTTGTGTACGAGGCCTTCATGCAGCAAACTTTCGAGGATGCGATAAATCGTGACCCTGTTGGGAGCAGGGGGGGCCAGCTTCGCGGCGATTTCGTCCGCTGTCTGCGGTCTGCGGGCCCCGAGCAGCACCGCCAAAACCGCGACCCGCGGCCTCGTTCGCCGCAGATTGGCATAGTTTAACAGCTCCCTCGCTTTCTGTTCTTCCAGACGGTTCATTGGCTTGCCTCCGATTCGGCATGTATGTGCGCGTGGCTGTGCAGACCGTGATGAGGACACGCCGCCGCCAATTCCAAATCCGATTTCACGAACAACAGCGGAAACACAATGTCGCTGACACAGCAGGGCGCCCATACCGCTATGAACAAGGTGACGAATATTCCGACGGCTGCCGCAACTGTCATTGCCGACTCCATATCCATCAGCAGATAAGATAACGATGCCCAGGTGCTGACCAGAATATGCCCCGCGTGCGGAAATTTGGTGCGCGGAAGAAGAAACGCAATAAGAATGCCCGCCAGCGCCGCGGGGTTAACTAAGTACCACTCCTCGATAAAACCGAGATGAATCCTGTGTCTCTGGTGTTCGGTCTGGTGGCTGTCAGATTGGCCGTCATGCTCCACCGTCCCGCTTTCCATCTTCTCGTGTGACGCACTACTCGCATGAGGGTACACCTCGCCGTGCGTCGGAACATTGAGCCCAAGCAGATTTATGCCGATATGAGGTATAATTATGTCGCTAAGCGTGGCCACACCCACCGAGCCGAAATAACCCACAACCAATACAACAAGAAACTGCTTCTTCGCCGTGTGCAGCCTGAACATCGATGCCGTTACCATCGCGCTTAAGACCACGTGGGCCGGATGGAACACCATAAACAGCGTATGCCCGCTCATCCTGCCGACCTTGTTAAAAAGAAGCATAAAAACAATGCCCAATGAGGCGCCGAAAAGTGTAAACGGTACGTGCCCCTTCAGTTCCGCGCCGATGTGTCTGGCCTTTTCTTTTATTGACATTTTCTACCTCGGTATTGACTTGCCCTTAAAATACTGCTTCTGGCGCTCTTTGAGCCATTCTAACTAAATGCAACTAAGTTGCAAGTACTTTTTCATAATACGTTTCTGCCGCTGCCCGTGTTCTATGACAGATGCCGGATTATGCGCCGCCGTTTCGGGTCAAAAACCATTGCAGTTTTTAACCCGGCAGGGTAAATTGACTTTCCAGTATTCTTTTCGAAACCGCCGCCGGCCCTGGTAACCTTTGGCATGAGAAAGGAAGACACAAGGACCGAAATGAGGATTATTGAAAAGATAACGGACTTCGATAGAGCACCGAAGGACTGCGTACTGACTATCGGCAACTTCGACGGCGTCCATCTCGGCCATCAGGAAATCCTCGCCGCTGCCAAAAAAGCCGCCTTAAAACGGCAAACCCAATTAGCGGCTATGACCTTCGAACCCCACCCCGTGGCCGTCTTGAAGCCCGAAAAGACCCCAGCAGTCTTGACGCCCATAGCATTGAAGACCTGCCTGCTCGCAGAGTGCGGCGCAAACTGCCTCATCGTCCTCAAAAGCACGATGGAGCTATTCAGCCTTTCACCGGAGCAATTTGTCGAGCGTTTTCTCGTAAAAGCGATTCAGCCCCGCATTCTCATTGAGGGCCAGGATTTTAACTTCGGATACCAAAGAACCGGCAATATAGATAAGCTCCAGCACTTAGGGGCCGACAAGGGTTTCGAAGTTTGTGTGGTCGAAGCCAGAAAAATCAAACTCTCAACCGGCGAAACTGTCCGTGTTTCGAGCACGATGATTCGCAATTTGCTCGAAGCCGGCGGCGTCGCCGATGCCGCGCTCGCTCTGGGCAGGCCGTATCGCCTGGTCGGTCAGGTCATACCCGGACACGGCAAAGGAAAACAACTCGGCTTTCCCACCGCAAATCTTGGACCCACCCGGCAGATTATCCCCGCCGAAGGCGTCTACGCCGGATTCGTACAAACCGGCGACGCCGAACAGCATGTCTGCCAGACTCACGAAAAAATTCCTGCCGCCCTGAGTATCGGCCGCGCTCAGACCCTTGCCACTAACCGTCCCCAACTGATTGAGGCACATCTACTTACAGAAAACGTCGGCGAGCTGGCCGGCAAATGGCTCGCTATGGACTTTATTCGACGCCTCCGCGGGCAGCACAGATTCCCGACCGAAGGGCAGCTTGCCGAACAAATCGAAAAAGACTGCGAGAAGGCAAAAGCGATACTCGCGGAAAAGACGCATTAATCTGTCGTCCCCGCGCACGTAGACCGTTTTGGTCGAAAAAGGGGGCCTCAAGTCCGAAACATAGTTAGAAAAAAAGCTCCCGGTGCACTGATCTGATGCACCTTTCCGGGAGCTCGCCACGGCTGAAAAACCCGTAAATTTCGCTGTCGGTCCGTCGCAACTATACTAATCATCGGCACGCCCGTCAACATAACAACAGAATTTCTTAAAATCGGCCGAAGATTCTGTAACTACTTGTCATATAAGCACTTACAGGCCCATATCCGACAAAACGGTGAATAACCATGTCCCCATCTACAAAAAAAAATGTCCCCCGAAGAAGAAGCTTCTGTTTCGGTTGTGGCAGGGGGGCATCCAAGCCGTTTTCAGCCGTCTTGAGCTTCTTTCCGATAGGCTGCCATAGCAGCCTCTAAAACGGCCTTCAAGGGTACCCCGTGCTTTTTCGCCGCCGCAGCGCAGTCTGCAAATTCGGGCTTTGCATTTACGATTCTGCCATTTAACGAGCCAACCTTTACCCTTATCTCGCCGAATTCGGTTCCCACCGTGACAGAATCTCTGGCCAACCTGCTTCTGTGCAGGATTTGTTTCCTTATTCCGAACGTAAGCCCTTGCTCAAAAAGCATTTGTTCCAATAGAGGAGCATCCTCGACTTTGCAGATGACCGACAACTGCACGGCAGGGCGGTTGTGCTTCATAAAAATCGGTGTGGTAAATACGTCCAAAGCCCCGTGTTCGAGCAGTCCTTCAGTTACAAAACCAATTAACTCGCCGCTGATGTCATCGATATTGGTCTGGAGCACGCACACGGTGTCTGTATTGGCCGCGTTTTCTGTCGCCGCCTGCCCCAAAATCAGCCGAACGACATTGGGAAACTGCTCGGGGTTTAGCGAACCCGCTCCGTATCCTACCGCCTCAATTCTCATTGCCGGCATGTCGCAGAACCCCTCTGCTACGGTCGTCAGGATAGCTGCCGCCGTGGGGGTCAGCAGCTCCGCCTCTATCGGCCCCCCAATGGCTGGAACGCCTTTTATCAACTCTGCAGTTGCCGGTGCCGGCACAGGCATTAACCCATGGGCGCACTTTACTGTCCCGCCCCCCACACTCAGGGCCGAGCAATATACTTTCTCTACCCCAAGCGCTTCCAGCCCGACAGATGCCGAGACGATATCGACAATAGAATCGAGCGCCCCGACCTCGTGAAAATGGATATCATTGGGGTCTTTGCTGTGAACCGCCGCTTCAGCTCCGGCCAGCCTGTCGAATATCGCAATTGCGGTCCGCTTGGCCTTTGGACTTATTCCGCTTTCCTGAATGATTCTGGTTATCTGCTCAAGGTTACGATGCTCTTGTTCATGGGGTATGACAGGCTCGAAGGCAATCGCCCGCAGGCCCGCACGCCGGGTTTCACTTACTTTTATCTCCAGGCCTTTTACACAGAGCCTCGCAAGCTGTTTTTCTAAAAACCCGGTTTCCAGCCCCGCATCGAGCATAGCCGCCACAATCATGTCGCCGCCGGCGCCGGCAAAACAGTCAAAATAGGCTATCTTCATACGAGCAAACTCCCAGCAATAATGAGTTTAGACCGATTATCCGGGCAAACAGCCTTTTATTCAAGCATAAGTTCCAAACCAGCCCCACAAAAACACACACAAATCAACCGTAATAAGCGGGACCTGACCAGGAACAGGGGTTCGTGGGCGTTTTTTTGCCGCCTTGCCGCTGATTTCTCTTGTGCGTCCTCATCCAATTCTTAGACCACCAGGCACAACCCTCTTCTTCTCCATTCTTGGGGGTCAGCCCGAGGGATTTGTGGGACCGCCCCCTGGCAGGCCATTTATGGCAGGTATCGCACACACCTGCTGTTGCCTCCTGTTTTGCGTGATTTTTACAAAAAAACAATCCCGCCCGTCCGATAAACTCTTGAAAATTATCTCTTGACTGGGTTAGCCCTAATTTGGTATAATACATCTTAATTCTGTGCTGTCATGTTCAGATACATGCAGTTTTTGCTATTTTTGGAGGACAGGATGCTGTCAGACGCACGAAGACGCTTAAGGTGTATGTAGCATTTGATGTTCTTGGCGTTTGGCCCCGCACCGCTGCGTCCCTTGTGGGGATGGGGTGCAGGTACAGACGCTACAATTTGGTTCGGACGGTTGGAGGAGGTTTAAGCTTACCACTATTTGTCAGGGGTGATAAGCATAACTTTCGACCAACGGGCGCCGCTGATGGCGGCCATCTGGTTCGATTAATCTTTTGAAAGACGCCAATCGCGCGTACCGAGTAACCCGATGTATTTATAGTTTGTATTGCTGGAGGTTGTTCGAGGCAGGCGCTTATTCGGAGTGCGGTGAAGGCGGCTGTGCCTGTCGAAAACAATACCTGATGTGTTCTGACGTTTACTGAGAATAAATTAGGATTATAGTTTAAATTGAAAGGACAAATTATGTGGAGAAAAATGGTTTACTTAATTGCGATTGTCGCACTCGCGGGGTCGGTCGGTACCGCATCGGCGTACGACCCCGGCATCATCCTGAAGTGCGACGCCGAGGGAAGCGACGGGACAACACAGCTCGGCTGGATGCGCATCGGGGCGGGCATCAATCTTGACGTCAACAACATATATGGGGAGTCGAGCGGCATTAATGTAACGCTGGCCACCGGCAACCCGCTGGCCATTGAGGCGCGGCAGCCAGGCGGTCAGGCCGGACCCCTGCGTGAAGTGGAAAATGATTTTTTCTTTGCCAACGATGAGAACAAGAGTCCTGAAAACGACTTCATCCTGACTCTCAGCAAGCTCCAGGCCGGCTTTTACCGCGTCAAGAGCTACCATCACCGTGCGGACGAGCCCCCCAAGCCTTGTTATGATGTCACTGTCGCCGGCGCGGCTTCCGTGGTGTTCGCGTCACCTTTTTTCATGCAGGACCACGCAATTATGACTCTGCCGGCGCAAATCGTGTTTCAGGCCAGTACAGACCAGGACGTGGTTATCAGGTACAGGGGCCCCGACTGGGCAGACCCCAACCTCACTGGTGACAGCTCACCTCAGATTTACTTCAACGGCTTCACTCTCGAGTATTTTGGCGCCGGCAACCCGCTTGCGTCCGGCCCGACCCCGGAGGACCGAGCCGAGAATGAGTGCGACGATGTGATACTGTACTGGACGCCCGCAGCCGGTGCGCTTTCGCGGAATATCTACTTCGGCACCAGCCCCACAAACGTCAGCGAAGGCGCAACTCCTGTTGTGTCGGGCTATAACAATACCGATTGGGATCCTCCCGCCGTTGACTTGGGCAAGACCTACTATTGGCGTATAGATGAGAGGAAGGCCGGCGCCGACCCCTGCGCCGGTATCGTCTGGCGGTTCACCACCAATGATGGAAACGCATTTGACCTGTTTCCGGGTGATGGTTGGAGAGGTGTGGCCACCGACGTGATTCTTACCTGGATGCCCGGATGCCAGGCTAATTCCCACAAGGTCTTCTTCGGCACCGGCTACAGCCAGGTCCAAAACATGACCGACCCCTGTGCTACCAGGACCCTCGGTAACGAGAGTTACGACCCGCCGGGCGCACTTGAGCTAAACAAGTGGTACTACTGGCGAATCGATGAGGTCGGCGCATCAAAGACCTGGAAAGGAAAGGTCATGAGCTTCAAGACCGGTTTCTCGGGCGTCGCGCTGTACTACAAGTTTGACGGCACGTTGGGCGCTTCCATTCCCAGTCCGCTGACCGACTACACCGGCAACGTCACGTTTACTAAATTCGAGGACGATGGCTCGCTGACGTACGGTGAGTCTAATCCCGTTGTCAACAAGCTGGTCGGCACCTCTGCCAGTTTCGAGCCTAATTGCGGTTTGTATCGGCTCGATACCGGCGATAACGATATACTGCGCCTTGACGGCTATCAATACACCATCGAGATGTGGGTAAAGGCCAACACTATACCTGATGTTAGCGAGGAGGACCCCGGAGCCATATTGTTCGGCAAGTCCAACAGATTTGTAGAGGATGAACAACTTACTTACGCTGTGGAATTGCGTCTGGACCGGGGAGTCGACTACATGCATAGAGGTATTGGTTTTGATACTGAAGGAAACCAGCGGCAGAACTGGCGCGTCTCGTCCGGCAGAGGGTCGGTTGGAGAGAATGAGTGGTACCACATTGCCGCCGTCTTTGACCTGGCTGACCCCGAGGGCCAGCAGAAACTCTATATCGACGGCAAGTTGCGCGCCAACGCCATCATACCGGGACAGAATACCGATGACGTCAATGCGGTCGCTATCGGTATGGAGCGGACCATTGACGGCAATTCTGCCTATTATTTCGACGGTCTGATAGACGAGCTGCGGGTCACGACTAAGGCTCTTGCTCCGGAGGACTTCCTGCTCGTGCCCGGGCCGGAATGGGCCCGCGGTCCAAACCCCTCCGATAAGCAAACCCGCGTCGACCCCAATGTCGACCTTACCTGGACGGCGGGAACCAAGGCCAAACAGCACAAGATCTTCTTCGGCACCGGCCTGGAGCAAGTAGTGAACATGACCGACCCCTGCGCTACCAAGAATCTTGGGGACGAAACCTATGACCCGGGCCCGCTCGATTACGGCACCACTTTCTATTGGCGCGTCGACGAGGTCAACGGTCTTGATAAGTGGGAAGGCGTCCCGTGGTGGTTCAGAACAAGAAGCTACGTCGATGACGTCAATCAGCTGCTATGGTACAAGTTTGACGAGACCTATGGTTATGAGGCATGGGACTCCTCCGGGCACGACCTTATTGGTGCTATAATCGGCCCGGCGGACGGCTGGGACCCCAATGACAGCTACGACGGCGACGGCGCCTGCCGAATCTTTGACGACGACACCTCAATACTGGTCGACCCGCAGATGCTCGGCAACGTCTATAAAGAAATGACGGTTTCCGTCTGGCTGAAGGATGCCTTCAAGGACGATGACAACTGGGTGTTTCGCGCTTCCAGCGGACAAGTCGCTCTTGAGGCTGCAATCCCGAACGAGGACGGACAGGCGTACTTCCGTGCCGGCCTGGACGCCGACGTGCTGACCTGGGACTTCGGCGGCGCCAACCCCGAGACAATCGAAGGATGGCACCACTGGGTATTCACCAAGAATGAGAACGACCCAAATATGCGAATGCACTTTGATGGGACCGTCATCGACGCCTGCAGTACCGTCAGCTCTTCTTTGATCTATCTGCGGAACAACTATTTCATAATCGGTGACGGCGCTTTGGAAGCCAGCGCGGACGACCTCAGGGTCTACGACTACGCTCTGTCCCCGAAACAGGTTGAGATCATCTTCAGAATGGGCGATATCTATAAAGCCTGGGGTCCGAAACCCTTCAACGGCCAGTCGGACGTGCTGCGCGAGCTTACTCTCACCTGGAAGCCGGGCGATTACGCGGCTAAACATGACGTCTACTTCGGAACCGATTTCAACGACGTCAACGATGCCGACGCCAACTTGCCCGTCGGTATAAGCGTATACAAAGGCAGACAAGCCCGTGACGCCAACAGCTATAGCCTCGAGCCGCTGGATTTGGACAAAACTTACTACTGGCGCGTCGATGAGGTCAATGAACCCAACAATAACCTTTGGAAAGGACGCATCTGGCGGTTCAGAGTGGCAAACTATATCATCGTTGAGGATTTTGAGTCCTATGACCCCTACGTCGATCTTGTGAACTATACCTGGCTCGACGGCGTACGCATATTGGCCGTACCACCGTACTACATTTATGTTAACGGCGCGGCAGTTTCCCTCGGTCTCTCTTACTCGACTCCTCCTGAGCCCGTCCATAGCGCCAAGCAGTCCATGTGGCTTGGTTACTTCAACGACGGCTGGGGTGGCAGTGTGCCGTTTTATTCCGAGACCGAGCGCACTTTCGACGCCCCGCAGGACTGGACGGTAGCCGACGTGAAGATACTCACCCTCTTCTTCTACGGCGACCCCAACAATGACGCGAATCTCACTGAGCAGATGTATGCTGGCGTTAACGATGACGCCAACCACGTGATCAAGTATGGCTACTACGCCGACGAAGACATGAACGACATTAAGGTTGCTGAGTGGCAGCAGTGGGATATTGGCCTGGCCGACTTCGGCGCAACTTTGACGAATATAAAGAAGATGTATATCGGATTCGGCGACAGGTACAATCCGGTCCAGGGTGGCGTTGGCGCTGTGTACTTTGATGATATCCGCCTGTACCGGCAAAAGTGCGTGCCTTGGCGTTTGAAACCCGCAGGGGATTTGACCGACGATTGCATTGTCGACTTCGAAGACATCCAAGCGGTGGCAAATGAGTGGCTCAGAACCGATGTCGCCGGTCTGGCTGTGCAAAACCCCGGTTCCGTTGGTCTTGTCGGCTGGTGGAAGCTCGAGCAGAGCGACAGCAACGCACCCTTCGATTATAGCTACAACGGCCATAACGGTGTCCTGACAGGCAGTTATCGCTGGACCACAGGCTACGACGGCAACACCGCCCCCGACTTTGACAACGGCCGAGTCCTGGTCCCGGACCACCCGGCCCTGAGACCCACCGCCGCCGTTAGCGCCTCCGCATGGGTTTATTATACGACAGACCAGGGCCACAGTGCACGCGTCGTATGCAAAGGGGCCGACAATAAGGAGACTTTCTCGCTCGAGCTTGATGGTGACGACGAGATGGGCTTCCTCGTGCGTGATGTTAACGGCAACAGTTATGATGTCAACACCAGTGAGCTCTGGCGCGGCGAATGGATTCATTTCGCCGGTACGTTCGACGGCGCCTCCGACACTCTGAAGTGCTACGTGAACGGCCAGGTTGCTGACTCTCGAACCGATGTCAATTTCGTATCCGCACTGGGCAAAACTCTGTCACAGGATACCAACGACCTGGCCATAGGTAACCGTTCGGACGATGATGACCGCGAGCTTGACGGCACCATAGATGATGTCCGCCTATACAGCCGTGCTCTGTCGGAGCCTGAGGTTGCGTGGCTTGCTACCGACGGCACCGGCTACGTGCCGCTCAGGTCGCGGGTCAACCTCTTTGATAACGAATCGACGGGCAACAAGGCCGTCAATCTCAAGGACCTTGCCAAAGTGGCGGAAGGATGGCGCGACAAGAAATACTGGCCGCCGCTATAACTTCCGCTGCTCACCTTTTGATTCTGCAACAGATTCGGGGCCTGTGCTGATTATCAGCACAGGCCCCGTTGTTGTTCAGGCTTTGCATCTTCTCACCGCCGCCAAAATCCCACTAAGCCCAAGAAAGACAATCCATACAAACCTTCGGTCCCCACCAAGGCCAACAAACAAAAATGATGTGATGACCGCACAAATCCCGGTCATCAAGCTTGATTTGTGAAAATTTTTCTGCTAATAAACTCTGTTGGATGTACGTTCGAGTAAAAAACCTTTTTATCGCGGCTCTTTTGACTATCGGTTTTGCCGGCGCCGCTCTGGCAGACCTGGCGGACCGAATAGACGGTATTATCAGCCGCGGCACACAGAAAAGGGTCCAATTTTCCATCAATGTAATAAAGGCCGATTCCGCCGAAACACTCTACAGCCTTAACCCCAATACGGCTCTCGTGCCGGCTTCAAATATGAAAATAATCACCACCGCAGCGGCACTGAAATACCTGGGCCCCAATTACCAATATAAAACAACCATAGGACTTTGGGACCAGATGCTGGTAATAATAGGCAGTGGCGACCCCCTGTTAGGCGATAAAGCTACAGACGCCAAATACGGCAAACAGCAGGGCTGGATATTTGATGATATAGCCGCCGCACTAAAGAGAAACGGCATCAAAACCCTCAAAGGTATTATTGTCGACAGCAGCATATTTGATGACCAGCGGGTTCATCCCAACTGGCCCAAGGACCAGCTAAACCGATGGTACGCCTGCGAAGTGAGCGGATTGAATTATAACGGCAATTGTATCGATTTAACTGTCCAGAATGTGAGCGGCAATTTAATTGTTTCTCTGGAGCCGAAAACTGATTTTATAAAAATCATTAATAAGGTCAGACCAATATCAAAGGGTAAAAGCGCTGTCGGTGCCTATCGTACTCTCGAGGCAAACAAGATTATTCTAAAAGGCAAATGTAAAAAACAGGAAGGGCCCTTTTCCGTCGCCATCGAAAAACCCGCCGAATTCTTCGCCTCTTTGTCGGCCCAGAATTTGGTCGCCGCGGGGATAAGTGTGGAAGGCCAGCTTGTAGAAAAACAAGTGCAACGGGATTGCGGTGTTGCTGTCCTTACGGAATTTACTCACACAATGGCTGATTGTCTGGCACGCTGTAACAAAGACAGCTTCGGACTGGCCGCCGAAGCGCTTCTCAAAACCATTGCCGCCAACTCAAACCCCGACCGAAAAAACGGCGGCTGGCCGACAGGCCGAATGATTATTTCAAACTTTCTCAGCCAGCTCGGCATCGACCAGTCCGAGTTCTGCATCGACGATGCAAGCGGACTCAGCAGAGAAAATAAGCTCAGTGCAAATGCTGTCACAAATGTATTGGCTTATGTTTACAAAAGCGCCGACTGGACCCTTTACAGGGACTCGCTCGCGGCAGGGGGGCTCGATGGAACAATCAGAAGGTATTTCGCAGAGGAAAAATACAAAGGAAAAGTCTTCGGCAAGACCGGCTATATTGCAGGCGTCAAGTCTTTCTCAGGTGTATGCACCGGCAATGGGGGCGATTACATATTCTCTATTCTGGCCAATGACGCAAACGGCCGAACACGCGAGGTAATCAATGATATAGCTAAAGCGATCGTGGATGGCCGGTAGCTGTCATCGAACGCTTTTGACGCAAGTGCAAACTGACAAAAGTCTTTTAGCCTCTGCCCGTCCCGCCAAAAGATGTATCTTCTCTCACGACAGGCAAGGCAGCCACAATGCTCGTGTTTTCTTGACTAAAATAACAAAAACACTAAATCTATAATCATTCGCAGCTCTCTGTTGCTGCGTCTATTCTCCGCCAGGTTCTTGGCCCCTCTGTCTGAGCGGCCGTCAAACCCGGCGTCGGAGGAGGATGATGAGTTATGTACCTTACAATTGCTCTGCCCCATCCCAAATTCTCTTGTCAGCTTCTCTGTTTTCACGTTATCCTATCGCCGCGTTCACAGATGTAAATCGGGGACAAACCTGTTTTTGCTATCAGTTTGACCACTGTTGTAAACATCAGGCTATACCCTCTCCCCTGACCTCCAAAGCACAAGCAGGCGCAAAAACCTCGTGAAAATGTTTGACTGAGGTCAATGAATAGATGCCGCTGTCAGAATTCGGACCGCCTGAAACTAACCTTTGCTCTGACCTTTGACCCATTGAATCGCGTATTGAAGCAACTCGGCAGAACCGGTCAGATTTAGCTTCTCCTTAAGGTGCGAGCGATAAGTCTCTATGGTCTTCACACTTAAGTAGAGCCTTTCTGCTATCTGTCGCGTTCCATACCCCTGCCCGATTAACAGAAACACTTCCAGCTCGCGGTCGCTGAGCGAGTCCACGGCGGAACCGCTTACCTCCGTTTTGCCGGAGACTAACTTGCGCACCATTTTCTCCCCCATTTTATCACTGATATACAACTGGCCGCTCAGGACTTTGCGAATCGCCGTAATAACATTATCTGTAGCCTCCTGCTTCATAATATAGCCTTTGGCTCCGGCACGAAGGGCGCGCTCGGCATATAAAGACTCATCATACATCGAAAGCGCCAGAACCAGGGTGTTCGGATGCTGCGCCTTGATATCCTTTATCAACTCTATGCCGCTGGTCTGTTTGAGGGAAATATCAACGATAGCCATATGCGGCCTTAGTTCCTTAATCAATTGCCTTGCTTGCGGAGCGTCCTCCGCTTGCCCGCAGACTTCAAGGTCGTACTGGTGGTTTATCAGCTCTGTAAGACCCTGCCGCACAATCGGATGGTCATCTACAATTAGAATCTTCATTTTCCTGTTGTCGCTCTTCGCCTGCGGTTTTCCCCGAGACATGGTTTCTCTCCCGATTGCACTTAATGCTTTGCTTTCGGAAACACACACGTTACAACTGTGCCCCCTTGCTTGCCCTTGCAGACATCAAGTGAGCCGCTGATCATTTCGGCGCGGTGGCTCATAATCTGCAATCCCATACCTGCACCCCTGCCCCCCACATCTTCCGGAAAGTCAACGCCGTCGCTTATCACCCTCAGGAAGGACTTGTCCCTGTCTGTATCCAGCACCAGTTGAACGTGCTTCGCCTTGCCGTGTTTGATTGCGTTAGTAATGGATTCCTGGGCTATGCGATAGAGGTTGACCACCGTCGTCGCATCCTCTGCCTTAACCGGCCCGTAACAGTTGAAAGTACAACGGATATTAAAAAGATGCATGGTGTTCGCCGCCAGTTCCTGCAAGGCCGGGACGAGGTTGTCTGCGTCCAAATCCAGCGGATGAAGCCCTTTGGCCAGGCTTCGCGCCTGGTCGGTGGTCTGGCTTATTAGTTTTGCTATCGCTTGCACACTCGCCGCCTCTTCGGGCAGCATACGTGCCAGCTTCTGTTCCAGTACTTTCGTCATAAACGCAATTCCCGTAAACTGTTGCCCGATACTATCATGTAATTCCTGTCCAATCAACCTCTTTTCTCTTTCGCTGACATCCAGTATATCCCTTTCGAGCCGTTTCCGCCGGTCGATTTCCTGAACCAATTGCTCATTGGTTTCGGTCAATTCCGACGTGCGAGCCTGTACAAGTCTTTCCAGATGCTCGCGATATTCCCTCAAGTCTTCTTCGGCCTGCTTGCGGTCGGTGATATCACTGCCATAGACATTAACATACCCGCTGCTTGTAACCGGCGCCACCGTCAGCGAAAAGATTTTATCGCCGGAGGATGTCTCAAGTTCTTCCTTTAAGCCCGACTTAAGTACGCGTAAGACATACTGGTGCCAGTTCTCCGGCACATTCTCACCCACCCTGCAGCCCCACTCTTTCAAAAGTTCCCCCCCTGCCGAATTTGTGTAAAGAACCGTGGCGTCTTTTGCTATGCGCATCACCGGATAGGGGTTTTCGGAAGGAAATCTGGCCGCGTCTTTGATCTCTTCCTCGGCCTTTATTCTTGCCAGGCCAATGCCGATGCTGACACATAATCCCTCGAAGAAGCGAATCATCTCAGGCGAAAAACGCCCCGGCCAGTTGTCGTTCAGTTGCAGCAGGCCGATGATCTGCTCGCCTGAACGCAGGGGAATCAACGCTAAAGATTCGTAACCGGCCTGATTGCAGCGATTTCGTGTGTTGACTTGCCAGTCTGCAGGCGTGGTTGTCTTCAGAAGGTTGGTCGTACTGTTGGTCCAGAAGCTTCCTCCTTCCGTGAAAAACGGTAACGAGGGGTCCGTGCGGCCCGACAGGATATTTCCACAGGTACATTCCAGAAATGGCCGGCCTTTGAGGTCGCGGATAATCCGGCCGTTCTCATCTCGGGCACACAGATAATTCTCCTTGTTCACAAACTCGTCCGAAAAACCGTTCACTTCGAAATACGGAAAATCCTCTTTCTCTCGCAGGCGAACTCCCACTGCCGCAAAACCGGTGGCCTTTCGTATCAAACTCACAATTTTACGAATCAGCTCTCGCGCCTCGCTTTCGCGGTTAAGAACGTGCAGGATTTTCCCCGCCAACTGCTGGCAGAGTTCTGCCTCTTTGAGTTCGGTAATATCCGTAACAGCGCCGAGGCTGCCCGCAAACTTGCCGTCCGCATCGAAAAACGCCGCGGGAGATACGAGAGTATAAATGGTCCGACCGTCTTTTGCCCGCCAGCCTATCTCGTAGCTTTTTGCCTCTCCCTTGATTCTCCGGGCCATCTGCTTCTTCATCAGTTTCTTGTAGTCATCCTCTATAAACTCAAGAAGATGATGATTCAACATCTCCTGCCGGGCGTAGCCGAGCATCTCACAGAAACTGTCGTTCACGTACGTCAGAACGTAGCTTCGGTTGGTGAGGGTCAATCCTTCGTTCATTGTTTCAACCAGGCTGCGGTGTTTTTCCTCACTCTTGCGCAGTGCCTCTTCCGCCTGCTTGCGCTTGGTGATGTCCTGTACAATACCGAGCATCCGAGTTGCACGGGCGGTTTCATCCCGGATAACACCGCCTTTTTCCGAAACCCAGTGAAGCGTCCCGTCCGGCCACACGATACGGTGCTCAATGGCGTAATCCCTGCCTTCTTCCACACAGGCACGCACCGAATCCACTACATACTTGCGGTCATCGGGATGGACGCATTCGAGAAACGCCTCGTACGTTGCGCCGAATTGGCCTCGCCCAAACCCGAACATAGGTTCTATCTGCTCAAACCACGTCAATTTGCCGGTAAGGATATCCCAGTCCCAACTGCCAATATTGGCTGCGTGCTGGGCAAGGGCATAGCGTTCTTCACTGCGCTTCAATGCTTCCTCGGCCTGCTTGCGGTCGGTGATGTCCCGCCAGATGCTCAGAATGCAATCTCTCCCGCCGATACAAATACCCCTGCTGCTTACCAGAACGTCCCGTATTTGCCCGCTTTTTGTCCTGTGTTTCGTCTCAAAGACGCCAGCCCCTTCGCTTACAATCCTCTTGAGGTGCTTCGCGACTTCCCTGCCGGACTCAAAAACCTCAAAGTCTGATATCTTGAGCGTTCGGAATTCTTCCCGGCAATAGCCGAGGTTCTCGTGAGCGGTGTCGTTGAACTCCACGAGCTCCCCGTTTTCCGCGTCAATAAGCACAATCGAATCGGCCGCTTGCTCGAAGATAGCCCGGTATTTATCCTCGCTCTCTCGCAGCGCTTCCTCTGCCTTCTTGCGCTGTTTTTCCTGTCTGTCTCTCTGCAGCCTCGCATGGAGAACCGGTGCTATGCGGCCGGCGATACCTTCGAGGAACTCCAGGTCTTTCTCGCCATAGTCCGTCGCCCTGTTGGCCGCTTCCAGAAGCCCAACTGCCTCGCCGCCATACATAATGGGCGCCACCAGAACGTTTGTTATGGGAACATGGCCCTTGGGCACGTGTAAGCCTTCATTCGCATAAAGGCTCCTTTTTTCTATCAGCGCACGACCCCAGATGCCGCCCCATTTCTCGCGCGGGTATACTATTGTCTTGTCGGGAACCTGGCACTGCTCCCAGATGTTTCTGGTCATAGAGGGGATAATCAGGGTTTCCTGCTCGTCTATGTATCCAAAGATGCCGTATTTGCTTTCCATCGCCTCCAAAATCACTTCCAACACCTCTCGGTACATCTGGTCGTCGGCAGTGGTCAGGAGTATTTGGGCGATCCGGTTCTTGATGCTCAACTGTCGCTGCGACTCCCGCATCGTCTCCTCTGCTTGCTTGCGCTCGGTAATGTCGCGGACAATAGCGGCGAAAAAAACTTCTTCGCCCGCCTTCCAGGTCGCCAGCGAAAGCTCGAGTGGGAATTCGCTGCCGTCTCTTCTTCGCCCGGCTAACTCAACCGTTCTTCCAATAATTTCGGATTTCCAGGTTGAAAGGATTCGTTCCATTCCCTTTTCATGAGCCTCCCGGAAACGCTCGGGCATTATTATACCGGCGGACTTGCCGAGCATCTCCTCAGCCGAATACCCAAAAGCGGCCTCGGCGCCTCGGTTCCATAGGATTACCATGCCCCGGCTGTCGATTGAGATGATAGCGTCGCTTGCTGTTTCCGCAACCGAACGAAATCGCTGCTCGCTCCTTTCAAGCGATTCCAACACCCGGCTGTTCTGCAGCGCAACCACGGCAAGCTCACCAAATGCGGTCGCCATTTGAGCATCGTTTTGGGTGAAACCGCCGGGCTTGTTCGCAAGGCCGAGCAGTCCAACCACCTTCTGTTCAATCGCCAGTGGGGCAAAAAGAACATTATCAAGGCTTGTGTGCCCCTCCGGCATGAATTTCATCCACTCACTATTGGCAAAATCGTTCTCATACACGGCCCTGCCCGTGCGATAAGCCTCCGCACGAAGGCCCCGAACAGGCATCCCAAGGCTCGGGTCAACCCTGCAGGTACGCCCGCCCGAGTCCAAAAAAACAAGATCGTTCTCCGTCCCATCCTTGTTCAGAAGGGCCACGTATCCCGCCGTTGCACCTGTCAGACCCTTGCAGGTATCGAAGATGGACCTCGCTGCATCGCTGAATTCTCGACTCGCCAAAACCGCACGCGAACCTTCCAGAAGGGCCGACGTCTCCGCAGCACGTTGACGAGATTCCTCCAGCGCCCTCTGCAACGCCTCCTCCGCCTGCTTGCGCTCAGTGATATCCGTACTTACTGCAAAGCTGCCCGCAAAATTGCCGGCTGAATCCAGCACCACCCTCGGCGAGACAATCGTTGTAACCTCTCTGCCGCCCCGCCCACGTACGGTTACTTCGTAGGATTCCGCTTTCCCACTTCTTCGTTCTTGCAGTTGTTCTCCCACGATTCTCCGATTATCCCCGTCGGCAAAGTCCGTCGCCGGACGGCCGATTATTTCATCGCGGGAATATCCCAGCATTTCACAGTAGCGGCCGTTGACGTAGGTAATCACGCCCTTATCGTCCAGTACGCTCAGACCGTCATTCATTGTCTCGACCAGCATGCGATATCGTTCCCGGCTTTCCTGCAGCGCCCGCTCCGCCCGCTTGTGCTCGGTGATATCGCACTGAGTCCAAATAAAGTTCGATATTTCGCCGTCTTTATTCTTAACTGTGCTTATTACCGCATGCGTTGTAAATTCCGCGCCGTCTTTTTTTTTGTTGTTAACTTCTCCTTCCCAAAAGCCGTGCTTTTTTACAGCCTTGATAAAGTCTCTCGAAGTCTTTTCAGGTCTCGGCCCTGCGTTTAAGATTGGAACGTACTGTCCGATTAGTTCACCCTTTGCGTAGCCAAAAAGTTTATCAGTAGACTCATTCGCGTAGACAATCTTCCCATCCGCAGTCGTAATAAGCATACCCTCTTTGGTAATCTCAGCGGCCTTCAGAAGTCTTTCTCTTTCCGCCCGCACCTTCTTGTGCCCGGTGCTTTCGATAACTTCCCACTTGCCTTCGCGCTTAACAAAAGCAAACTGATGGTTGCCAACCACATCCAGGATTTCTGAGGCCGTACACTTATCAAGCGAATACGTGCATAGGGCCAGCATCCGATATTTGCCTATGACACTGTCTACGACAGCCTCATAATCGGTGAAGTTCGCCCAGTCTTTCTTCTGAAGCCAAAAAGTATTGCCCGTGAGGCGAAGCCCGTCAAATCCGTTCTCAAGCGCCTGCTTCTCCTTTCTTACCCAGCCCTGCAGCACCTCGTCGGCGTCAAAACGTCCCGACCTGCTGTACCATTGGCTGTAGTCGAGAATTTCTATTTGCCCCTTTTTGACATAGTCCTCCAGCTTTTTTACTTTCTTCTTCAACGCTCTGCGAGCGTCTTCAACCGCTAAAGGTTCCGAAGTAACCCACATGCAGAATTCGTTGTCTTTCAGTCCGGCCTCGAAATACGGTACTAATGTGTCCAACAAATCTTGTTTGCTCTGATAGAACTGGCAGAAGTGCGTCCCCCAGGGAACATCGCCCACAATATCCACTCCCGTCCTTCTCATGCTCCTTTCCATCTCAGTTCCCTCCAATTCTTTGGTTGCACCAGTTGATATGTCGGGGTGTGGACCGGTTCGGCGCCGTAAATAAGCAAGCAGCCAATATACAAATGGCGCCGACAGCATCTATGCACGGGTTGGTGCCGGCTGCAGGTCAGCATAAAAACAGCGGAAGCCGCGGTGACAGGGAATGCTTTTGCAGGAGCAGACAAGAAGAGGTAGTCGCAGAGATGGGTTGCATACAACCCGAACAAGATAATCGCGCCAAGCAGGATTGTCTTATTTCTACCGAGCATAGAAAATCGCTTTTCTACTCGAACACCCCAGCGTTGGGAAGAATTTCCCGGCCACTTAGCATAATTAAATTATAATAAGCGGACGCCCGGCAAAAATCAAGAGATTTTCTGCCAGCACACGCATCGTTTTTCTCTCTTACGCGTTGGCCGTCTTCGTTCGCTCCCCCGACCCCTGCTCCTGTCCAAAGCAGCTATGAGGCTGCAAAGAACTCTCCATCTGCCGTCTTCGACGCACCAAAGAACTCTTGGCGTTGCACCGCAAAAGCGGGCGTGCTTGGCTGAAATGCTCGAAAATCTTCCTCCTTTGCCAGACCGTCCGACGGCTGGGCCTGCCCCTTCAGCATGGCCGTTACCCTACCACTCGGCCAATTCTCCCACTACCTCCTCGACCAAATCTTTCATGGTTACGATGCCAAGGGGCCTTTCCCGGCCGGCGTGGCCGGCCCTCGTAACCAAAACAATTTTCTGGTTTTCACGCTGCATAACATTCATCGCCTCGATAACCGGTGTATCTGCCGAAAGCTCGCGGATCGGCCTTATGAAACGTTGTAAATCCCTAAATTCCCCTCCTGACGTCAGCGCTTCATAAATATCTATGAAACCCACAATGTTGGCTGGTTGACCTTCATAAACCGCAAGACGTGTAAAGGCACACTTTTCCAATATGTTCAACAGCACCGAATTATCAGAATTTCGCGCGACCATCTGGACCTTGTTAATCGGCGTCATCACCGACCTTATCCGAATGTTCTGAATAGTCACAACCCGGTTGATTATCTCCGTCTGTACAGGGCTCAGGAACGCCTCCTCTCGTGTCTCCCGCAGAATTGCCTTGATGTGGTGTTCCCGCGCATCCGATATTACTGTTTCAGCCGATAAAGGCGTCCCTGTTAATTTTACAAAGCCGCGGGATAAAAACTTGAGCAGCGGCGCCACCCCGGACCACGTAAACAGCTCCCTGAATGCAAATAAGACCGTTGCAAGCGAGGGCATAAGCGAGTCGGCACGGTAAAAGAAAATATTCTTGGGAACCAGTTCCGAGAATACAAATAGCGTCGGAGCTGTGATAAATGTTGCAAACAGCTCGGCTGTGTGCTCGCCCCCTGTCCTGCCCAGCAGCATTAGCGTAACAATACCCGTGGCAAAATATTCGGCGAGATTTGTGCCTATCAGCATCGAAAGAAGAAAACCGGGACTGTCATCCATCGCCTTGGCCAGGATGATATATGACAATTGCTTCTTCTCAATGCCGAGCCGCAGCCGCAGCCGGCTGAGCTGGTACATCCCCGTCTCAGCGCCGGCGAACAAACCCGCCGCAACAATGAAAACAACCGCTGCCGCTGTCAGGATTATGCTATTGACCATTTCTTGGCATCGGCCCCACAGTTAGTATTACCGTTTCGACTCGGTGCTTATGCATTCGCTCAACAGTAAACTTCAAATTGTTCCAATACGCCGCATCCCCGCTTTTCGGTATCTTGCCCAGAAGCGACGTTACCAGCCCCCCGATCGTGGAAAACCTGCTTTCCGACGCCTCGATACCGAACACCTCCGCCCACTCGCGAACAGCCAGACCGCCCGCCAGCCGGTACTCGAATGGACCTATCAGCTCGATAGGCTCGATTCCGCATGGAGGCTCAATCGGCCCAAGCAGCTCTTCGGCAATATCCTCCAGACGCACCGAGCCTGCAATGCCGCCGTACTCATCGACAACTATTGCTATGTCGCTGTGTGTAGTGCGAAAGAATTCGAGCAGAGACTCGACCGTCTTTTGTTCCGGGACAAAGTGCACCTGCTGAACGAGTTTGTCCACCGGCGTCCCCGGCCGAAGCAAAAGCTGCCGCAAATGAACCAGCCCCACTATGTTGTCCATTTTCCCCGCGTATACAGGCAGCTTGGTCAGATGGTTTCTCTGCATTATTTCAACCGCTTTTTGGTACGACGCCGTTGCTGCACACGCTGCCATATCGACCCTCGGCCGCATAACATGTCGAACCTTGAGAAAACCCAGTTCGATAATCTCGCCCAGAAGCTTATTCTCATCCAGGCTGAGCAGGCCCCGTTTGCAAACCTGCTCGATAAGCGACTTGATTTCACCTGTAGTTATCGGCTTGGGATGCTTGCCCGGACCCAGCACCAGCCGAAGCGCCGGCTCCACCAGCACAAACCGGAATATATAAACAATCGGCCCGAAAACCCGCACGCACACCACGGCCGGCAGCGCGGCCGCAACACTGAAGGCCTTCGAATTGGCGTACGCCAGCGACTTCGGCACTATCTCCCCGAACAATACCAGCACGGCAAAGCTAACCAGCGCCGCACCCGCCGCCGCCGTCACGCTGACTTGTTGCCCAATCCTCGTCGTAAGAACGCTCGCAATCGCGAAAAACAGAACGTTCACCGTCATATTTCCGAACAACAGGCACCCCAGCAGTCGGCTCGGGTTGTTCAGCAGACCGGCGGCAAGACTCTGGAGTCTGTGCCCTGATTTTTGCAACAGGTTCCTCTGCCTCCGCGAAAGGCTGAAAAAAGCTGTTTCCGCCCCCGAGAAAAACGCCGAGCACGCCAGCAACAGCAACATCAAAACGATATGGCCGGTGTTTTGAGCCACTTTCCCGTATCAATTTGCCTGCCGTTTCGGCAGGGTTATTCTGAATCTCGTTCCCTCGCCCGATTTGGATTCTACCGAAACCGAGCCGCCGTGAGCATCTATTACCCTCTTGCAGAAGGCAAGGCCGAGCCCGGCGCCCGCATGTTGAGATGGCGATTTATTGTCTGTTTTCGTGCTGAAGAACGGCTCAAAAACCTGCTTCAGATTGCCTGGCTCAATCCCGCAGCCCGTATCCCTGACTTCTATCCGAACCACATCCGCGGCCTCCTCAGCTTTGATGGTTAAAACCCCGCCCACCAGCTGCATCGCATCGCGCGCGTTAAGAATCAGGTTCATAAAAACCTGCTGAATCTCAACAGGCGCCCCCCAAACCCTCACCTCCTCGGGAATTTCAATATTTACCGTTATCTTATCTTTCCCGAAATCCCGCCCCAGACAGTTGAAAACCTCCTCAACAAAAACAATAATCCGCGTGCTTTTCTTCTGCTGTGCCTGCCCGTTTGCCAGCGTGAGCATACTGTCCATAATCTTCGAAGCACGTTGAGAATTTCGAACTGCTTTTTGAAGCGCCTTCTCGACCAGCAGCTTGTCGTCGGGATTATTAAGCGCAAGGGCCGCATAGCTGCCCACCGGAGTTAGCAGATTATTAATCTCATGCCCTATCATGCACGCGGCCGTGCCGATATTCGCAAGAGCCTGAAGCCCGCTTATCTGCGACTTCAACGCCTCGTTTTCCTGCTGCTGCGATGCCGCGTGCCTGTGAAGACAAACACGTTTTTCGATAATACTTGTCAACTGTCGGCTCCCGTTATAAAATTGCCTCTTCGGGTACCGGTTATTATACAAGAAGCCGTTGGCTTACAAGTAGTTATATCGACTTTTGCCGCGTTTGTTCTTGAGCAAAGGTAATGGATATTTCATAGACAGCCCCTATGGGTGGTGAAAGCCTAACAACCGCAACAGAAGGAAATTACGAATAGGCCGGATGCAATACGATATGCCTAATACGACGGACAACCAATGAACCAGCAGAGAATTTTAGAAGAGCTCTTGGCGCTGCTTGAGGCCAACGGCGTGGCTATCCGCAATGAGCCGCTCGGCGGAAACGGCGGGGGGCTTTGCACCGTAAAAGGCGAGAACATTTTCTTCGTCGATACCCAGGCCGCATCCTCAGAAATGGCGGCGCTTTGTGCCGAAGCCGTCGCCAGGGTTATCGATATCGAAAAAATTTATATCCGGCCGGAGATTCGTGAATTCATAGAGAGGCATAGGAATCAAATTGCCTGAGGGAATCGGAAGATGAAACGTCGTAAATTCATTAAGCTGGCGGCGGCTGCCGCCGGCTGGGTCGCATCAAGCCATGCCGCCGGTCAGGAGGCCGTCCAAAGGCACTCCCCGGCTGCCAAACCCGGTTCGTCAATTTCTCATATAGACTGGAGCAGACAAATACCGGTCCGTTATGAGGCCGATGTAGCCGTGATAGGAGGCGGGATTGCGGGCGTATCGGCCGCGTGCGCCGCCGCCCGCTCCGGCGCAAAGGTCATACTGGTCGAACGTTTCGCCGTCACCGGCGGCAATATGACATCCGGCGGCGTGGCCAACTTCTGCGGTCAGGTACACGGACAGGGCGAAGTCTTCGACGAAATCCTCGCGGACCTTGCCAAGTTTGGGGCCATTTCGCTGCCTGAGACGGTTTTCGACCACGAGATTCTGGCCATTGTGCTCCAGGAGTTGTTGTTGCGCCGCAAAGTCAAGCTTCTGCTGCACACGCGATTCGTGGATGTTCGCGTCAAGAATGGCCGGATTACCGAGTGCATCATCTGCGGAAAATCCGGGCCGCAAGCCCTTCGTGCCTGCCAATTCATAGACTGCACCGGCGACGGCGATGTCGCACGGGCGGCGGGTTTCGAGATAATGAAGGGCCGCTGGCAGGACCACCTGCAATTGCCTATGTCGATGATGTGTTTTGTTCGCCACGTGGAGCCGCAGCACGCGCGGCCACAATTGCCGGAGGGCTGGTTCGAGCCGGTCCGTTCAAAAAACGATTTGCCTATGACAAGCAAATGGCCCAACGGTCCCGGCAGCAACGCGCTGAAGATAAAGATACCAATGTTTGATTCGACCGACACCGAGAGCCTTACGGGCGCGGAAATTCGGGCCCGCCGCCGAATGATGGAGGTGCTCGACTACTATCAGCGCATCGAGAAGAAACCATGGCTGCTCGACCATTGTTCCCCGATAATCGGTATTCGAGAGGGCTGTCGCATAGTGGGGGACTATGTCCTAAAAGTGGAGGACCTGCGGGCCGGGCGAGCCTTCGAAGACGGTGTGGCCCGCGGGACATTTTACCTCGACGCCCATAAACCCGATGACGACAAGAGAACGTACATTCTTTCCAAGAGCGACAGAGAGGTTCCTCCATATCAGATTCCGCTCCGAAGTCTCATTGCGAGGGACGGCAGGAACCTGATGATGGCAGGGCGGTGCTTCTCAGCAGACCAGCTCGCTCTTTCCTCCGCCCGAGTGAGCACGTCCGCCTCGATGATGGGCCAGGCTGCGGGTATTACCGCCGCGATGAGCACGCAGAAAAGATGTGACCCGCGACAGCTTGAACCCGCCGACGTCCGCAAAATTGTTGAGCGCAGAGGTGCGCAATTGGCCCTCTGAACGAAGATGAATTGCTTTTCGCAAAGGCAATCAAAAGTAATTGATGCAGGGAAAGGAAGAAATGAGATCGTTGAATATGAGCTGCTCGGCAAAGATAACGGGTTTGACAGTGATTACTTCGCTTGTATGTTGTGGGCAGGCGCTTGCGCTTTCGGAAGGTAAGGAATACGCGAATTCCACAGGTATGAGATTTGTCCGCATCGAGGCGGGCAGCTTCATGATGGGGCAGGACAGAGAGGCCGACGGCAAGAGTATTACTCTGACCTACGGTGACAGACAGTTTATGGGCGGCGAACTCGATGAGCAGCCCGTGCACAAGGTCATCATAAGTAAGCCCTTCTACATGTCCGCAACCGAAGTGACTAACTCCCAGTACGAACAGTTTGAGCCGAATCACCGCCGCTTCCGCGGCGTAAAGGGACTCTCGAACGAAGACGACGAAGCGGTGGTTAATGTGACCTGGCACGAGGCTGTGGCTTTTTGTGAATGGCTTTCGAAGAAAGACAAAAGGCCCTATCGTTTGCCTACCGAGGCGGAATGGGAATACGCCTGTCGCGCCGGGACCACGACGCGCTTCAATACCGGCGACGACCTGCCGGAAATCTATCAAAAATCACAGAAGCACAAGAGCCGGCCTGATAAGGTATCGACCCGCGTCGCTGTCACGCCGCCGAACGCCTGGGGCCTGTACGATATGCACGGCAACGTCGAGGAGTGGTGTTATGACTGGTACGGTCCTTACGAATCGGGCAAACAGACCGACCCTGTCGGCCGCAAGACCGGTTTGTGGAAGGTCGTGCGAGGTGGAAGCCACAATGTCTACCTGAAGTCGTTGCGCTCCGCCAATCGCATGAGCACTTTGCCCGAAGATAAACACTGGCTCATCGGTTTTCGCGTGGTACAGGGCGAATTGCCCGCCGCCAAACCTCTGCCGCAGGTGCCGCCTCCCCTCAACGCCCGCAACGTCAGCCGCAAACCTTGCGACTGGTCAAAAGGCCCCGATGCAGCCAAGCCATATTTCGAAGGCCCCATCCCCTTCGTTCGCAAACCGAACAAACCCAAGTCCGTCCCCTTCTTCTTCCACAACCATTTGCCGAGCATCACCTGGTGCGACAATGGCGACCTGCTGGCGGCGTGGTTTACCTGTGCCCGCGAACGAGGCCGGGAAGTGGCCGTTGTGGCCGCCCGTTTTCGCAGAAAAACCCGCCAGTGGGACGAGGCGTCCGAATTCTTCAACGCCCGTGACCGCAATATGCACGGCATCGCGCTCTACAACGATGGAAACGGAAGAATATTCCACCTCAACGGCCTTGGCACAGATGGCTGGTGGTCGAAGCTCGCCCTCACCCAGCGCATCAGCACCGACAGCGGGGCTACCTGGTCGTACCCCCGCCTCGTTGACCCGGAACACGGCCCTTACATCGCTCACATGGGTATATCCAGGACCAGGGAAGGCCACCTAATCTTCCCCGCCGACGCCCCCGGCGGAACCGGCCTCTACCTCAGCCGGGACAAAGGCCAGACCTGGCAGATGGTCACTGACAACCACGATGAAGCTAATATACGCGGCACCCACGCGCCGGTCGTTCAGCTCGCCAACGGCGCCCTCATGGCATTCGGCCGAGGCAAACCAATCGACGACCGCACGCCTATGAGCCTGTCAAAGGATATGGGAAAGACCTGGACCTATTTGCCCACCGACTTGCCGCCAATCAGCGGCGGACAGCGAGCCGTCTTGCTCAGACTCCGTGAAGGCTCCATCCTTTATGTCGGCTTTACCGACACTGCCGATTTCGAGCCTGTCATCCTCGACCAGCCGAGACCCAGAACCCTCTCCGAAAAAGGTATTCTCGTTATGGACGCCGCCGGAACTGAACGCCGAGTCTACGGTATGTTCGCGGCGGTGACTTTCGATGAGGGTATGACCTGGCCCCTTAGAAAATTGGTTACGGCCGGGGGGCCACCCCGAAAATTAAACGGCCAGGCCTGGACCCAGGATTTCATTATGGACGACACACACGCCGAGCCGCTCGGTTATCTCGCCGTCACTCAGTCGCCCGACAATGTTATACACCTTATTTCCAGCGGCCTGCACTACCGATTCAACCTGACCTGGCTCAAAACGCCCGCAAAATTCAGTGACTCAAAATGACAGGCTCACACCGCCAAGGAGACACAGGATGAAGCACAGCCTGAACGTTACCGCAATCTTAATCCTATTAACAGCCGTCGCCCCCGCTCACGCTGCCCAGATGCCCAAAGAAAGAACATTCACCAACACCGTTGGTATCAAGCTTGTCCGCATCGAGCCGGGTGCCTTCATGATGGGTCAGCGGCAGGGGGGTGACTTTGACGAGCAGCCTGTCCACAAGGTGAACATCACAAAGCCTTTTTATGTGGCCGCCGCCGAGGTAACCAACGCCCAATATGAGATGTTCGACCCCGAGCACATAAAATATCGCGGAAGCAGGGGATTATCCAAGAATGACAATGAAGCGGCCGGTTTCATCAGTTGGAACGACGCCGCAAACTTCTGCCGGTGGCTTTCAAAGAAGGAGGGCAAACCATATCGTTTGCCCACCGAGGCCGAATGGGAATACGCCTGCCGGGCCGGCACAACCTCGCCGTACTATACCGGCGACGAGTTGCCCGAAGTGTATCTCAAGTCCCAAAAACGCGCCGAGGAGCCTGTGCCCGTCGACCTGACCGTCGCCCGGACCCCCGCCAGCCGCTGGGGCCTCTGCGACATGCACGGCAATGTCGAGGAATGGTGCCACGACTGGTATGGTCCCTATGCCGAGGGCGAGCAGACCGACCCGGTAGGGCGGTCCGACGGCGACTTCAAAGTAACGCGCAGCGGCAGCCACAACACCGACGTCGAATATCTCCGCTCCGCCAACCGTCACGGCGCTCTGCCCGATGACAAGCACTGGCTGATTGGCTTTCGGGTGGTGCTCGGCGAACTGCCCGATACCGAACCCCTCCCGCCGCCATCCCAGCCGGAACTCTGGGCCAAAGACGTCAAAAACCAGGTCCACAACTGGGCCAGAGGCCCCGACCCGGCCAAACCCTATTTCACCGGCCCACAGCAATACGTGAAAATACCCCCGAACTCGAACGGCCCGATGTTCTCACGGCACAACCACGACCCCGCCCTCACCTGGTGCGATAACGGCGACCTGTTCGCCATCTGGTATTCCTGCAACAGCGAGCGGGGCCGCGAGCTTTGCATAGTGGCCGCCCGCCTGCGGCTGGGGGCCGAAGAGTGGGACGATGCTGCACCATTCTGGGATGCGCCCGACCGCAATGACCATGCTCCGGCAATGCTCAATGACGGCCAAGGCACTCTTTATCATTTCAACGGCCTGTCCGTCGCAGCCAACTACAGAAAGAACCTCGCCCTCATTATGCGCACCTCCGAAGATAACGGCGTTACATGGTTCAAGGCCCGTCTGATAAGTCCCGTCCGCGGCATATCCAACCAGCCCATAGCCTCGTCCCTCGTTACTCGTGAAGGCTATCTCCTGTTTACCTCCGACTGGCCCTGGCACAAAGACGGACGCGGCAGTGCGATATGGATAAGTCCCGACAGGGGTCAAACCTGGACCACACCGCCCGGCAGAATTGCCGGCATCCACGCTGGCGTCACCCAACTTGAGAACGGCCGACTGATAGCCCTCGGTCGACACAGCGATATCGATGGCCGAATGCCCAAAAGCATCTCGGACGATATGGGCCGGACCTGGACCTGTCAGCCCAGCGGTTTGCAGCCTATCGGCGGCGGCCAGCGACTCGTCCTGCTCCGCCTCAGGGAAGGGCCTTTGTTCCTCGCCTCCTTCGCAAAGGATATGACCATTACCGATGCCGCCGGCCAGTTTCGCAAGGTCAAAGGCCTCTACGCCGCCCTCAGTTTCGACCAGGGCGAAACCTGGCCCATCCGCCGGCTGGTCAATGACGGCCGCACCGTCAGCGAGGCTAAAGCCATGGATGGCCGCCCCTTCACAATGAGTCCTGCCAGCGCCGAGCCGAAAGGCTATATGACCGGCATCCAAACCCCCGACGGCGTTATCCATCTTATCGGTAGCTGGAACCATTACGCTTTCAACCTGGCCTGGTTAAAAACCTTAATGCTGGCGGCCGAAACAAAGTAGAAACCGCCCGCGGGAAAAATAGTGGTTGCAAACATCGTAAGCGCCTTTGCCGGGTGCCGAATTAGACCAATTCGGTCTGGCCGGCGTCTTACGCGGGGCATATAATGCCAAAGAACAGGACCTATGAACAGTATGCGAAAGGTGAAAGTATGTCGAGGCCCAACATTGTTAGAAAAGTCGCTTCAATAGCTTGCGGTACCGAATTCTCGCAGCGTATGATAGAAAAGAGAATCAAGTCCTTCCAAAGGTCAGCCGGCATCGGCGCTGGCGGTTCGGTCAGAAACAGCGGCGAATTTGCCGTCCTCAAAAAGGTCAGCAATCTCCCTGGCCCGGAATACTGTATCTTCGATGTTGGGGCCAACAAAGGCGACTTCACGGAACTGGTACTATCATCTTTCAAAAATGACGTGTCTTTTTCCGTTCATTGCTTTGAGCCTTCAAGGACCGCATTCGAAGCGCTCGCGCACAAGCTTCACAAGAATCCTCATGCGGTGCTGAACAACCTCGGGTTAGGAAAAGAAAAGGGAGAATTCGACCTGTTCGCCGATTCCCCCGGCTCCGGAGGTGCTTCCTTGACCAGAAGAAATTTGGCTCACCTCGGCGTTGACTTCGCCCACTCCGAAAAAGTCCAAATCGACAGAATTGACAATTACTGCTCCGTAAAGCGCATCCAACACATAGACCTCTTGAAGATAGATGTGGAAGGGCACGAACTCGATGTCTTGCAGGGCGCCCAGGATATGTTCGACAAAGAACGCATAAAGATGGTCAGTTTCGAGTTCGGGGGCTGCAACATCGATACCCGAACCTTTTTTCAGGATTTCTATTACTTCTTCAACCACCGCAATTTCCGCTTGCATCGCATAACTCCGTCCGGGTATCTTTATCCTATACCGTTCTACAGTGAGTTTTACGAGCAGTTCAGAACGACAAATTTTCTGGCTGTGAACGCAAAACATCTTTGACGAGTCCAAAAATGGATCAGCGTGAAATCTTCTGTGCCGTAACAGTATAAAAGAGGGCAAGAAAATGGCGGCAAAAAAAATAGCGATTATGGTCGATGAAATGTACCAGGTTCTCGAAGTCTGGTTTCCTTACTATCGGCTCAAGGAAGCAGGCTTCGACGTTTATTTCGTTGCAGCCGAGGCAAAGAAGGAGTATCATTCGAGGCAAGGGTACCCGTGTGTCTCGGACATCGCGGCTAAGAAAGCCGCCGCCAGGGATTATGCCTGTATGATTGTGCCCGGCGGATTCGCCCCGGACTTTATGCGAAGAAGCCCGGACGTCATAAAGTTCGCCAACGATATGGTCAACGCGGGCAAAATCATAGCCGCTATCTGCCACGGCGGATGGCTGCTGTGCAGTACCAATATCTACAGGGGCAAAAAAGCCACGTGCTTTATGGCCATTAAGGACGATATTAAAAATGCCGGCGCCGCGTATATTGACGCCGAATGCGTTGTTGACGGCAACCTGATTACTTCGCGCAAGCCCGATGATTTGCCCGCATTCTGTACGGCGATTCTGAAGGCTTTGGGCGAATCTTGAGCCGGCAGTTATGGAGTAACCTCGAATGAAAGAACAGAAACTGACAACGGAAGAGGAAAAAACACCCGTTATCCTCGTGGTTGACGATAATCAGCAGAATCTTGAGCTGCTCCAGGCATACCTTGAGGATTTAGATTGTGAAACCGTCCCCGCTTACGACGGCCTCCAAGCCCTGCAGATTATAGCCAGACAGCCGCCCGATTTGATTCTGCTGGATGTCATGATGCCTAAAATGAGCGGCTTTGAGGTCTGCAAGCGAGTAAAAAACGACCCCGGAACCAGCGACATCCCCGTGATAATGGTCACCGCGCTCAACGAATACGGCGACATCGAACGCGCCCTCGATTCCGGCACCGATGATTTTCTGAGCAAACCCATAAACAAGCTCGAACTCTTGACCCGCGTCAAAACCATGCTCAAGTTAAAACACCTCAGCGACAAGCTCGAACGAACGTTGGCTTACTTAAGCGAAATCGAAAAACAGGCCCAAGTGACAAAACCAACCACCGAATAAAAAAGGCCGAGCTAAAAACCCAAGCCCGGCCTGTTGGTACTACGCTATCAGTAAAACAAACAGGACAGGTAAGCATTTTCTATAGACCATTTTGTTTTCCTTTCATGAGTGTTGTTCAGTTTTTTCGCGGGCATTTAAGGCTTAGGAAACCTATGCTTCTGGAAGTGTTCATCTACTTCCTGAGCGTTCTTGAATTTTCGTCCGAAATCAATCTCATAGTATTGTTTGTATTTTTTGAACATATCGTCGGTAACAAAGCCCTTGATCGGCGTATTTTTGTGCAACTTGGCCCTTGGCCCAAAATAGACATACCCACGAGCAATCTTCGATAAAGGGACTTCGGGAGCATCCCAATTGGGAGGACTGAGGATATTAGCAAAGGGCGATGCATAAAGATCGAAGCCTGCTGGTTTATGTCCTCTTAGTTTCATAACTCCTTCAAATGGAGGAAGCCAACCACTCGCCAGCCACACTTGAAAAACTCGATCCCCATATTTCTTGTATAGAAGATTCCCCATAATAGGACGTCCAAAATTCACCTCTGGTGGAAATTCATAGTGGGTGAAATCGTGACATCTGCCGACAAAGACAAGTCCTTTTTGGCCCTTCTCGATAATTTTCTTTTCTACTTGTTCTGCCATTGTTGGGTCAAAGGCGAGACCCATTTTCATCGCTTTTTTATATTCCGGCGAGTTTTCGGGCTTAGTCTTTGTATTGATGAAAAATTCAGTCCAGTTAAAATTTGGTGTCAGTCCAAATAGTTGCATCTTCTCTTGATTTTGCTTAAGGCTTTTGTTCAACCTCCAGACCGCTTCAATAATATCCCAATGTTCTTTCGAGTTCCATTCGTGTGCAAGTTGGTCTCTTGCGAGTTGCAAAGTGTCTTCCCGATCACATTTTGGGGTGGTAACCAGTTCCTTCAACCGCTGGTTGTCGGTGTGACGGACGACTTCCAAACCGATAGATCGTACACCGGCCTCATGGTACAGCCGAGGAATCAGATCAATGACGAAATCTTTGTGCTCTTTGACATTATGGAACTCGCCGAAAATAACGATTTGGTGCTTTTCAAAAAGATCGATTACATAATCCTCGGGAGAATTTGAATTCTTATCTAACCAGCCAACTAAATACGCATAGTCATCTTCGGGGATTTGCGAAACTTTAAGGGCTTTCTCAGACTGTATCCAATCAGGAACACGAATTTCATCCCCTTTCTCTGCAGTTGAAACCGCGAAACTTACGAACAGTAAGACAAACAGGACAGCTAAGCATTTTCTATAGACCATTTAGTTCTCCTTTCATCATCGAACTCTTTTGCACGACTTCTTACGGGAAATGTGGAATTATATAATTGGAGTGAATTCTTAAATCCCGCGGAAGCCGCCAATAATCTCCCAACGTCCCGGCTGGACAGTATTTTTAACGTTGAGTTTGATGCTGCTATCTTTAATTTGAATTTACTTTCCCCCCTCATCCTTCTTCTCATAAACCACTTTCGCCCCGTCCGGGATCGTAAACTCAAATATTCCTTCCGGTATAGTCACATTGTATTCTACGCGATCTACGCTTCTGACCCCTTCGCCGGGTCCACACTTAATCATTTCTAAACTAATGGCCAATTTGGTTCGGGGATCAACGCGGACAACAAACTCCTTTTCCTCAATGTCTCCTTGGGTGGGAATAGACCCGTGAACCATGATCACTTCCTTTTGCAGTCCTTCATCAAATTCGAAATAGAACCAAAGCTCACCATGGTATTGCTGGATCCATTTGACCATATCTTCAAAAAACCGGGAAAAACGTACTTCGGACGCCGGAACATACTCGTCTCGGATTCTCACAAGATTTTTGTCCTTGTAGTAGTAATAGGTTGCCTCGGGGGTCCCCACAATCAGAAGATTGCCCTGATCCGCGTGATAATACTCTTCCTGGCCCGTCTCAGGGTCAATCTGGACCCAGGTCTCTCCCTTACTGTTGTCCCAATCGGTACAATATGCGTGCACTGAGTGGATAGAACGCATGGCCTCAATGGTCTGCTCGATGGCATAGGCTGAAGATAGCGACTTGTCAAAGACTGTCAGCGTCAGCCCCACCGCAACTATTATCGCTGCCGCAGCAGCAACCTTTGCAATTCTGGTTTTCATGATTATTCTCCATACATTAGGCTGCATTACAGCCGATTTGATATTCTTGGACTTATCATGGGCCTTCAGTACATCTCTAAGAATCCGGTCGTGCAGCGCGGCGCCCGCCTCGAAGTGCAGCTTCCTGATTCTTCCTTCTATATGTTCTTTCTCGCTCATCTTTCAACCTCACCATTCAAGACGGACCGCAATTTATCCAGCCCGTACCGATACCGGCCCTGAACCGTATTCACCGAAACATTCTGCAGCTTCGCTATTTCCCTGAACTTCATGCCGCCTTTGATGTGCAAAACTATCACCTCGCGCTGCTCGTGGGGAATTTGCTCTATGGCGTCGGCCAACCGGCGAGATTCTTCGCTGCAGATGACCGCCTGGTCAGGCCCCTTTGAACCACAACTCATCAAACCCGCTTCATCCAGCCCGACCACGGGCCGTCGCTGCTTTGCCCTGAGGCGGTCACGGGCCCGGTTAACGACAGAGATTGCCAGATAGTTCCTAAGACTTCCCCGCAGCTTGAAGCTTTCCGCAGATTCCGCAAACGACACAAACACGTCGTGAAGGACGTCTTCGGCAGCACTTACATCATTTAAAAGAGCCATCGCTAACGTTAGCAAATAATCCTGATACTTTCCGTAAATCCGCTCCAGCGCATCCCGGCTGCCGCACTTAAATCTCAACTTGAGAACTTCGTCTTCAATCATCTGTGACCGGCCTGACTGGTCTTGCGAACGATCGTCCGTCATCTATATCACGATTTCGACACCGGTTTTAGTATAAGGAAAAACAGACTTTTTCGCCATATCTGCCAGCAGGGGGGCACAAGACTCCTATCTTGCCTCCAAACGCGCATAAAAAAGGCCGGGCCAAATCGGCCCGGCCTGCCAACACCGCGGTTTTACGCGTGTATCGCTATTTATCAGACTACCGTTTAAATTCGAACCCTTCCGGAATCCTTGGCACGAATGTCTTCTCGTCCAACTCCGGATCCCACTGGAATTGCTCTCTTTCGAATTGCTGCATAAGCTCCTGCTTTGACGCACTATCCGTGTCCCATTCGAATTCCATGCGGACCAGAAGCTTAGTATCTGCATTAAACCACAAACGGTGTATCATGCTGTCCGGATTGTCGCCGTACTTCTTGGCGCTTATCTCAAAACCCATGCATTCAACTCCGTCCATAATCTCGTTTTCCAACATTCGATCTGCCCGGTCAACCAATCCTGCGAGGAACAACATCCTGTGAATTGGATGTCGGCTCCTCGGGTAGCCGGAAACCTCGTATGTTTGGCTCTCGAAGTCGACAGTGGTTCTGACAATCCGCAGGTCTTTATCTTCAATTTCAAAACCCGTCTCCTGAGTGTCGACCTCCGCGCAGACATACCACTCTGTTTTTCGAAGCTGCTCACCGGAATAGTAGTCGTACCGCCAGGCATTTGGGGACAGATATACAGTTCTGTCGGCTTGCTGGTATACAACCGTTTCAATATTCTTGATTGCCGCAACAATTTCGTCTCTTAATCCTGCCGGAACATCGGCAAAAGTCATTTCACCTTTTTCTGCCGCACGAATATCATCCGGAGGGGCGTTGACGAATCCTTCCGGAATCTGTGGAGTGAACACGTGGGCCGGCACCTCCGTGTGGTATTCAAATTGGTCATGTATTAAAGTCAATGTCTTTGCCGCATCGAAGCCACTCTTGATACCGTGTTTTTCAATGCGTGCCGCTAGCTTTGTCTCCACATCAAACCACACACGAGCAATTCGCCCTTCAGGAAAGCCACTAAATTTACTCAGGTTTATCTCGAAACCTACGCATTCACGTCCTTCAAAGATTTTCGTATCGAGAATTCGGTCAGCCCATTTGAGATGGTCTACATACCAGCGAAATGAATCCATCTGCTCCGGATAGAAGGGTGCCCAATTAGCTTTCTCCTGAAAGTAACACCGATGTTCGAAAGAAACTTCGTATTTGCTGGGACCATTGGGCTCACGTAAAATCCACTGAGTATTTACAACAGTCGTACCGGTGTGATAATCATATCTGTCAGAACGATAAGCGTTTTCTGAACAAAAGCGTCTTTCCCACTCAACATCCACTTCCGAAAGACCATAATCATAGACTGATACCGATCGCTGACTGTAAACCAATGCCTTTACTTTTTCGAGGGACTCAATTATTTCCTGTCCCCAGGCGGCTGGCGGAGCCAGCCACCACTTTCCACTGTCTGGGCTGCTGGGCCATAAGTTCATAATGGCTAGAACTATTACTGCTGCTGCGGCTAATTTTGTTATTTTGCTTTTCATGATAATTCTCCCAATATTGTGGTTGATTGGAGTCTGTCTTGTCTGTTCCCATTCGTCCAGTGCCTGCGAAATGCCGGCGTGAACTCTCCTGTCTGCATCGGCATCCGGTCGAACGCATAGACCCTTAATCAATTCCCGTATGTTGTCTGCCGACTTCATTTTGCCACCTCGCTATTTAACAGTGACCGCAGCTTCTCCAGGCCGTACCGGTACCGGCCCTTGACCGTGTTCACTGATTCACGGCACAATTTAGCAATCGCCTTGAATTTCATCCCACTGTACAGGTGCAGGAGCACTGCCTCTCGCTGCCGATTTGATAAGAGAGACGAAAACATCCTGCACCACATCTTCAGCGGCGTTCTTGTCATATAAAAGAGCCGTGGCCAGCGTCATCAAGTCTTCTTTATACTTCTCATACGCTCGGTGCAGGGCTTGCCTGTTACCGCGATTAAACTCACGTATGATTAGCTTGTCTTCCAGCATCGATAAGTTACTTTCCTAAGCTTAGGACAACCGATTGTCGCCTATAAGACAACTAAGTTACTCGTCCGGGTATAAAAAAAATCATTTTTTTCCCTGTGTCCATCCTGTAACACAAAGAAACCGGATTTCACCCGCAAAACCATATAAAAAAGGCCGGGCCAAACCGGCCCGGCCTGCTTGAGGAGGTCTATCCTCACGCTAATTAATTTACTTTATCAAATCCCGCCATCAACGATGTACCGTTTTGCCGGATTATCGTTACGCACCGCCAGATTGAACTTCTTCGTCTTACCCGACTTCAGCCTGATTTCGTAGGGTACGAACCAGCCGGGATAGAGCCCCGACTTGAAGGGCTCTCCGATACTAATGATTTCGAGCCCACCGAGGTAACTCTTCATTCGCTCGTCAACCGCTGACGCCGACCAGAATTTCAAGAATTCGTCCCAGTCTTCGTCTGCACAAGCTTGGAAGAACGCAATCGCCATTTCCTTTGGCGTCATCTGCTGGTATTTTTCGTTGTTCTCCAGCACTTTTGGCCACCCATGCCAGATAACATCTTTCGGCAGCTCCAACGTAAATAGCGCCGGGTCAATTTCCAGGTTGTATTCTATAGCGGTTGTCTCGAAGACGATGACATCCTCTTTGCCCGTATGGACATAAATCTCGAATCCTGTCAGCAGTTTGGTTTCGGCATCAAAATAGTACACGCGTGTGTGATCAGACTCGGAGATAAACTTGTTCCTAAGGTAATCGTTTGTGTAATCGCCCTGAGCGGAAGCATATATCTCAAGCACTACTTTTTCTTGGCCATTTACTATTTTCCGATATATAGATATCTCCCCATCCGGGTGTTTGAGTGCTTTTCTCAATTCACTATCAAGGAGATTATCAACGTCCATGAGATGGCCGCACCAAGCGTCAAATGCATATCTACCGGCAGGGAGAGGCCCTATTTTGACTGCGTAATTTGGACGTATCAACATTATTGTTGAGTTGCTGTCCATAACCTCAACACGCCCCGGTTTTTCGATTCGCCATTGCAGCCTGCCTTCGTTGTCTAACCATTTCCACATTTTCATAGGAACGAAGTCATAGCTCAGTCCTATGAGTCCAAAATTGTCATGAGGTATTGTTCTCATTCGTGCCTGAATATGGACTGAGCGTATGTTTGCAACTGCTTGGATGGCTTGATTCAATAACTCGGAAGCTGAAGCGGTTGGTACTGATTTATCAAGCAAGGTTATTGATATTGCCGCGACTATGATAATCGCCGCAGCCGTAGCGAATTTTGTAATTTTGCTTTTCATGATTTTTCTCCATAACTGAAATTGTCTGTCAACTTTTTTCGTTTTTCCCAATTTGTTGAGGCTCTGCTCGCGAAGAATCCGGTCTATGACCTTATTTTCGAGGTTTCTTTGGGCCAAAGCCTTGCCGTTTGCCGTCAGCCGCTCACGAAGGCCGGTTAACTGTGTTAGTTCGGCCCGGCAGGGGGGACACCCCTCCAGATGTGATTCAATTGCCTGTTTCTGCCGGTCTTCCAACAATTCCTCAATATAGCCGACCAAAAGTTCTTTGCATTCTGCGCAGTTCATTTCCGCACCTCACTTTCATCCCGTCGCCGCAGCGAATCACGCAGCATAACATAGGCCCGCGACAGATTTTTTGTAACCGTCCCCAACGGCATACCAAGTTGTTCGGCCACCTCGCTGCACGAACAGCCGCCGTAATATCGAAGCAACACAACCTGCCGGTAGGGGGGTGGCAGCCCGGCCACCGCCTTCTCCAGACCGTAATCCTGCGAAAGCTCAGGGTCGGGTGCCTCCTCAGACAGCACTCCGGCCATCTGCACCCGGCGTTGTTCGCTCCTTTGTTGCTCTTTTGCCACGCGGTTGGCGATTCCCAGCAGCCAGGAAAAAAAAGACTCCCGCTTCTTCAGTTTTACCAGACCGAAATAGGCCCGCACCAGAGCCTCCTGGGCCGCCTCCTCCGCCTTGTCCCGGCTGCCCAACTGACCCGCCAGATGCGCCAAAAGAACCGCCTGATAACGCCGTACAAGGTGCCGAAAATCGTCCGGGTGGCCGTCCAAACAACGCTCTATGTAATACCCATCGCTTGTACCCATAAGACACCTCAGAACACCGCTAAGAATTCGAATTCTCAATATATAGTGCAGCACGGCACGCTTTTGCGACAAAAAAATCAAAAATATAAAAACTCCAGCGGCAGGGCGTAAAAACCCCATAACCACCCTCTAAGACCCCAACAACCCCTACATTACACACAATCGCCATTTACACCTGCCAAAACCCGCCTCCACACGACTATTTACAAAAACACCCGTTAACAGAGCCTCTCCAATTGTCGATACTTCTTATAGCTTTCAGGACGGAGCGGCCGAAAACAAAACAGGATTCACACCGGGATAGTTGTGAAAATATTGCGAAATCTATAATACACTGATTCGTTCGATAGGGGGGTGTATGAGTAGATTGCTGGAAATCCTCGGCAGGGCGATTACCATCGATACCGCCGATTTGATATGGCATTGGCTCCAGGTGCTTAAGCTTCCCGCCGATGACAGCCGGGACCCGCGCCTTCAGAAGCTAAACAAAATCGTCGAGCTGGTAGGCCACAGAAAAATAGACGCCGCCGAAGAGCAGTTAAGGCTCTACCTCTTCGACGACCCCGCCTGCATCCGCGGCCGAATGGCTGCCGCCGCAATCGCTCTGGAAAAGTGCCGGGTACAGAACGCCGTCGAGCAGCTCAATTCCGTCTATATGCGACAGCCAAACAATACCATGGCCCTCTACGCCCTCGGCCATTGTTATGAGAGACTCGCCGATGAATCCAACGCCATTAACTTCTATCAGGATTGTCTCAAATTCAAAAACTATCTGCAACTTCCCCGCCAGCGCCTTGCCGCAATCTACTTCAAGAACGGCCAGCTCGAAAAAACCATCCACGAATATGAGCTTTTGAGAGATGAATCCCCGGATGAGCTTTCAACGCTCGTAACCCTCGGCCATTTGTACATCGCCGCCGCCCAGTACCCAAAAGCTATCGCAACGCTCGATACCGCCATTATTATACACCCCGATAATTTCCATACACAGGATGACCAAATCGACCAGCTCATCCGCGACGGCCTGCTTCACGAGGCCCTCGAACAGCTCGAACAACTGCTTCAGGACCAGCCCGACAGGCTCGACCTGGCCCTAAAGCGGGCCGACATTCTCGGCATGCTCGGTATCACCGAAGAGGCGGTCTGCCAATATCAGCACCTGCTCGAGCTTTGTCCCGATTTTCTCGAGGCAACCATTAAGCTCGGCACCCAGTATCTTGCTATGCAGCAGGATACGCTTGCTGCACAGCTATTCAATAGAGCCGTCGAGATAAACGACCAGATAGTGGATGCCTACATAGGCCTGGCCATTGCCCAGAAACTCGCCGGCAAGCTCCCGGACGCCGCCCTAACGTTATCCCTCGCCGCCGCAATTCAGCCAAATACATCCTTATTATTTGCCGAAACCGCCGCCTTACAATTCAAAGCCGGCCTCGACGAAAACCTTTGCTCACACAACGCCGATTCAAACGAACTCATGCACGCTGTCATCCAGGCCCATCGCCGGCAGATTGACCGACGCCCGCAAAACCCGGATTTGCACTACAGACTCGGAATCCTCCTGATGAGCATAGGCAGCATGACAGACGCCGTAAATGCCTTCCAGACCGCCATCCGCATAAACCCAACCCATACCCGCGCCGCAAGCAAACTAGCCGTCTGTCTCTTTGAAACCGGCCAAAAAGACCTCGCATTACAACAGCTCACCGGGCCCGCCTGCCTCGACAAAGACACCCTCGAACTCCACTACAAAACCGCCTTGCTCTATTGTGACAAGCTCCGCTTCGCCTCCTCCCTCATAAACCTCGAACGCTCCATGGAGAATAACTTCGCATCCCCCGATGCTACCATCAACATTTCAATCGTCCTTCAGAACCTCGGCCTCCTCGACAGGGCCGCCGCTCTCTGGGACAACCTTGCCGATACCACCACCCACGCCCTCACTGTCTATCGCCCGGCCTCACCCGACTATTTCTAAAGATAATTAACCATTACCCCTTTACACCCGCTCGCCCGTCGTTACAATCCACATTACGGCTCCGCAGGATACGTCAACGCTCCGAACCGATCTCAACCACGGAGCCGTGCTTTCGCCAAAATGTCAAAAACCCAATTAACTGAGGACGTTACCAAATGGCTCAACCACTAAAAAAACCTTGTTCCGATTGTAAGTACTGGCAACTAAACCCAGACAACGAAACAGGCCTCGTGGGATTCTGCCGTAAATTTCCCCCAACATTTGTTCCGAACAGCCCCACGACAGCCGTAAGCCTCGCCGGTTGGGCCTATCCCCAAACGGACGCCTTGCAGACGTGCGGCTGCTGGCTTAGAAAAGGTTAAGCCGGAAGAACCAACAGAATCGAGCCCGCCGAAGAAATCCAGAAGAATCAAAAACACGGCCGAATGAAACATAACATATATTCAAACTCGTAAATTCGGCAAACACCTAATCAGGCCAAATTCGGATTATCGGCGGGATGCCGGTTTAACTTGAACGGCTAAGCAAAAAAACAGCCCTGCACAACGGGCAGGGCTTAACTCCAATCAGAAGGCATAAGCTTCCGATGGAGCACGGATGCAAGTATAGCACGCCAAGTCGAACAGGGCAAAGAAAATCCCTGTTTTCCCCGTTTTTTTTTGCTATACCACACCGGGGCTTATCCCTTCTGATTTTTCATCAGAAAGGGTATGCCTATGGAACACGAGGGGGTCATCAAGTCTAACCGCAAATGGCACGCAGTCAACGCCGAGGCCGTCCAGAAACAACTTGAGAGCGACGAGTTTATTCACAAGGGAACCTGTGGCGAAGGACTGCCAATCCACACGTTCAGGATCGTCGGCGAACAGCTTGAAGGCCGGTTGAGGCCGTGCAAGGCTTTTGACCGAGCGGACAGGGCAAGAACGGCGGAAATTTGGTATCACAACGGAACCGGCAAAGAGCAGGGCGTTGCAATCCGTTTATCAAAAATGCTCTGGCAGGTGATCAGCGAACATCATCTTTTTGGGCGGTGGATCAGAATCACTTACAAGGGCAGCGTGCGGGGGAAATTTCCAAACAGTATGAAAGTGTATTTGGTTGAAGCAGACACAGGGACAATAACCGAACAATTCGAAAGGGTAGAAACCAATGGAGACCGAAAAAATAGAAAACCACGCAAACCAAAACAAATCAGAAGGCCAGCCACAGCAGCCGTCACAGCCTGAACCGGCAAAAAGTATGAGTGCCAGGCTCTTGGAAACGCAACAGAAGCAAATGGAACAAAAAACAGCAGGCGGCGTCACCATCACCGAGCCACAAGCGGGTATGCAGCAATTTACACCGAAGGCCGAAACGTCCACCACGACAGAGCAGCGGCCCGACAAGCCGAGCTCCGCCAAATTAGTCGAAGCGGCAGAACAACTTTCGGAAGAGTTATTGCACGGGCCGGATAAACAGGCCACCGGCTTGGCAATTTTACTAAGCGGCATCGCTGAGCAGCATCACCAAGACTTGAAAGCGTTGATCAATGCTATCTACGATTTACGCAGCCAGGTAGCAGCCGACTTCGAAAACATTTACACAGACTTGCGGAATCGATAAGAACCATAGGCACGCTGGACGGCGGGGACTGAGGGCGTCGGGCCAAGCCGTCCAGCACTTTTGAAATATTGAGTACAAGGGCTAAAAACATTATGAACTGTCCAAATTGTAGGAAACCAGCCGAAACGATTGACGTTGAAGGGCGAAAAATCGTCAACTGTCAGGCTTGCGATCAATCGTTTGAGATCAGGGGCGGGGAAGCGGTTGTTATTAGCGATCAGGAACTTGGCTATTTAACGGTAGGGGGGCCGCCGCCGGAACCGGCAGGGCCGATCCCACCGCCACCGGAACCCACAGGGCAAAGAAAATCCGAGGGCTTGTCTATAAACCTTATCTTTGAGGGCGACTAAATGGCAAAAAAGAAACAGACCAAAAAGCCGTCACCACAGCGGCCAGCACCAGCACCAGCACCAGCACCGACAGAGCAGCCACCGAATCCGGATTTTGAGGCGGCGGTGACACCGCCGACGCCGCCTGAAGCCGAGCGCAAAGACGGCAGAGGCGGAGCGAGGCCAGGGGCGGGCAGGCCGCCAGGGATGACAGACGAAAAGGCCAGAGTCAAGAATCTGCCGAGGCAGCCGAATCAAACGATCAAGCAGGGCGTCGAAATGCTTTTTACTGTTTGGGCCAAACGCGTCAAGGTGAACCAAATCCGACTAAGTGACACCGAAGCCGATACCTTAGCCTTGCCGCTAACACAGTTGCAAGACTATTATTTTCCCGACGCCATACCCGAAATAGCGTGGGTCTGGCTTTCGGCGGCGGGGGCGTTTGTGATGATCGTGGACGCAAAGATCAGGCTGATCGAAGCGGCAAGGGCGGCAAAACCGCAGACCGACACAGGGCAAGGGAGCGATGTTGCAAAAACCTGACAACAAGATCATCATCGGCAAGACCGGATCGGGCAAGACGGTTAAAGTGCTTAGCCTGATAAGGGAGCGTGACCGCGTAGTGATGTTCGACACTTTAGGCCACGATTACAGCGACGGCGTTGTTTTCTATAATCTGGACGAACTAAAGGCATTTTGGCTGAAGGTCTATCGCGGCCCGTTCAGGCTGATATACCGGCCCGTCGACGAGCAGGCGGAATTTGCCGAAATATGCGATCTTGTCTATAAGTGCGGGAATCTGGTTTTTGTGGTCGAGGAATTGTCACTGTTTGCCGAACCGATGCGAACACCGTTAGCGTTCAAACGCATCTTGAAACAAGGCCGTCACCGTGACATACGTTTTGTCGGCGTCACGCAACGCCCTCACGGAATCGATCGCATTATCACGAGTCAGGCAAATGAAGTTTATGTTTTTCGGACGGACGAACCCAGGGACGTTAAGTATCTGCAAGAACGCTTAGGGGATGAGATCGGCGAACTCTTGCAGCGATTGGAACCATACCAATACATACTAAAGACGGATGAGAGCGATGAATTTATAACGGGAAAGGAATCCTATGAAACCGAAGCGGAGCAAGGGCAGGCGGATCAAGTTGACGCAGGGGATGTTTGCGATCGTTGACGAGCAGGACTTCAAGAAACTGTGCAAGTGGAAATGGTGCGCAAAGAAGTCGGCTTTTAATTGGTACGCTGTGCGCGGCAAGTGGCACGGGGCAAAAACACAAATCGTCCGTATGCATCGGGAAATAATGAACTGTCCAAGCGACAAGGAAGTTCGCCATAAGAACCACAAGAGCTTAGACAACAGGCGGCGGAATTTGCTTGTTACGACGAAACTCAAAAACATTCTATTTAACGAGGAGCCGCCACCTGAACCCGCACCGTTCTAATTAAAACTGCGAAAAAACCGGCCGAGATTGAAAGGAGCAAAGCCTATGGGAATCGAATCCACAGCCAAGATCGTTGTCGACGTTTTAGCGGCCGATCCGGAGACAAGGGACGACGACAACAGACTTGCTTTTGAGGTCTTAGGCCGGATTTTGACGGGCAAGGAAAAATCACAGGTTCTTACCTTGCGAAAACGCGATCTCCGAAAACTGCCGCAATTTGCAACCATTACACGGATGAGGGCCGTCATTCAAAACGAGCTCGGCAAATATCTGCCGACATCGGAAGCGGTTAGGCGGCGTCGCCGGATAAGCGAAGCGGCGTGGGAGCAATGGTTGACCGGTACGCCGACTTTTGCACAGTTCCAGGGGTAAGGCAAGGGCAATAAAAAATTTTCTTTGCCCGTATTGCGTGGTTTCTTCGGCGGCGGTAGTTTTGCTGTTGGTTTTTGAGAACTTTACGGGCTTTTTAAAGGAGTAAATTATGAATCTACAAGCGAAACTGCCCAACGCCGATTTTGTGGTTAAGGCCGCGATCGCGATCTTTATCGTGATGTTCGTGATCCGCTTGACTCCGGACGGGTGGGGCATCAAAAAGTGGTTCACGCCGGTTTGATCTAACCGACCAACAGCGGGAAAAAACCAAAAACAGAATCGAATTTTTTATGAGGCTTATATGCTTACGAAATTTGAAAAACAAGCCAACTTGACGGGTATTGCAGCCGGAGCGATCTGCACGGCACAGCTGCCAGCCGATCGCGTGCATCACGGCTTGTATCTTGTTTGTCGGAAGGCGGCGGCGGCGGCGATGAGCGAGGCAGAAATCGAAGCCGACGTCGGCAAGATCATAATCAGGCTGGATGGAGACATCAAGATCGAAGCGACGGCGGCTCAGCTTTTTGACGTTTGGCGGTATTGGTACGGCCAGCACGGGGCGTTTACGATCGCCGGTCTGATCCCGATCCCGTTCACACGGCCTAACTTGATCCCTGCAATCCATCGGGCGGCTTTGGCGTGGGGGATGAAGGGCGTGGAATCCTACACGATCGAGGTTGCGATTGCGGGCGTTGCAACATTGGTGTCGATCGAGGTCTGGTGCGAGGTCGAGGATCGGGTTGCAGAATTAGGCCGTCACCTGTGCATCGGGTATCATCCGCAAAGTTTTGCCAGCACGGGCGTTCAGGAATTGAACACCCTGCCCTTTGGTGATAACGACAAGGCGATGTTGGCGATCCACATCGGGCACGGCAGCGGGGCGATCAAGTCGGTTAATTGCAAGGCGACGATCAGCAACAAGAGCGAGGAGATATACGCCGAGCTTGCAGCCGAGGCGAACAACCACATCCTCAGACAAGCGGGGCGAACGAATCAAACGGGCTGGTATCACATCGATTTTGCACAGATCAACGACGTGTCAGGGTATCTGCCGAGCGGCCCGATCAGTGCCTTTCGCCAGCAAATCGACTGGGGCACGCAGCCAAACAATTATCCCGTTTTGATCGAGGAAGTCCGAGGCCTTACAACTGCGGTTGCGTGATGATTCGTACACCACAGGGCAAAGGACTTGTTAGAGGGCTTACTTTATGGCTTTGTTTAGTGATACGCAGGGCACGCAGACAAACGATAGCTGGCTGGCGGGCTTAGGCAATCTTGTTAAGCAGGGCGTTGGCCTCTTTGCCGAGGTCAGGGACATACTAAATCCGCCAAATCAGAACGGCAGAACGATCCAGTTTCAAGCACCAGCACCAGCACCGGCATCCTATACGCCGAACGTGAGCTTGTCGGATTATGCGTTTACGCCGAACTGGTATCTATTGGCGTTCGGGGCGGGCGTCCTGATCCTTGCTTTTGTGATAAGCAGAAATTGAGGGGTATATGATCGGCCCGTTACTATCGGCGGCAACAGGTTTTCTTCAGGAGGCAGGGCCGGTCGCAGGGGCTTTGGGCGATATGGGGCTTTTTGGCGGCGGCGGCGAAACCAGCAGTGCATATTCGACGAGCAGCGGCATGTTTTACACAGGGCCGTTCGGGATTGAGAAAAAAACAGACATCTTTTTATTAGTAATCCTTGCGGCGATATTGGTTTTTTTGTTGGTGAAAAAGTAAATGGGTAGC